>JAEEGL012937037.1_pt1 | contig 35519 bp, 37 predicted proteins | sample 9134231 | NCBI WGS metagenome assembly JAEEGL01 (sample SAMN16246548, study PRJNA631951) | gut metagenome | biome: gut microbiome; feature: rumen; material: fiber-attached | host: Bos | place: Iran: Karaj | collected 2018-10 | reverse complement strand
CAGTATAATAAAAGGATAGGAAAAAACACAACCGAAAGGAGATGGCAGCATGCAGCAGAGGACGGTTCTCAGCCTGCACGGCACGGTCGATGAGGTGCTCTATTACAACGAGTCCGACGGCTATATCGTCGCAGACATCGAGACGGACGACGAAATGGTCACGGTCGTCGGGGAGCTGGGACTTCTGGAGCCCGGCGAGGAGCTCGACCTGACCGGCAGCTTCGTCACGCACCCGCGCTTCGGACAGCAGTTCCGCGCCGAGAGCTGCCTGCGCACGCTCCCCTCGACCGTCGTCAACATCGAGCGCTATCTCGCAAGCGGCGTCATTCCCGGCATCGGCAAGGCGCTGGCAAAGCGCATTGTGGACGAATTCGGCGAATTCACCCTGCAGGTCATCGAGAAATCGCCCGAAAAGCTGCTGCGCATCAAGGGCATATCCGCACAAAAATGCGACGAGATCGCGGCTGCCGCCAAGGAGCTCTTCGGGCTGCGCACGCTCATGGCAAGGCTCGCGGTCTATGCGATCCCCGCCGGCATCGCGATGCACGCCTACCGCAGATGGGGCGTCGCGGCGTGGTCGCTGATCGAGGAGAACCCCTTCCGCCTCTGCGGTCCGGGCATCGGGCTCGAGTTCAAAAAGGCGGAGCGGGTCGCCGATGACCTGAAAATCCCGCGCAATTCCCCGATGCGGCTTGCGGCGGGATTCCGCTGGGTGCTCGAAGCTGCCGCGAAGGAGGGTCACACCTGCCTGCCGCGCGGCGATTTTCTGCGGCTTTCGGTGCAGGCACTGGAGATTTCGCCGGAGGACGCGGAAAGCGCCTGCGCCGCGTGCATCACGGAGCGCCTGCTCTATTCCTGCCGCACCGATTCGGGCGACTTCATCTATCTCGAGGAATACTATCTCGCCGAGGACTTCATCGCGACGCGCATTGCCGCAATGATGGCGGTCTCGCAGCCGGAGGATTTCGACTGCACCGCCGCGATCGCGCGCGAGGAGGAGGAGACCGGCATCCAATATGCGGACATGCAGAAGCAGGCGATCGCCTCGGCGTTCTCGCGCGGCATCATGGTGCTGACGGGCGGACCCGGCACCGGCAAGACCACCGCGCTCAACGGCGTCATCCACCTGTGCCGCCGCGCGGGCAGCACCGTTCTGCTCGCCGCACCGACCGGGCGCGCCGCCAAGCGCATGACCGAGCTGACCGGCAGAGAGGCGAAGACCATCCACCGGCTGCTCGGCACCGATTACGGCGACGACGGCACACTGACCTTTCAGCACAACGAAAACGACCCGCTCGACGCCGACGTCGTCATCATCGACGAGGTCTCGATGGTCGACACGCTGCTCTTTGAGGGGCTGCTGCGGGCGCTGCGGCTCTCGTGCAGGCTCGTGCTGGTCGGCGACGCGGATCAGCTGCCGTCGGTCGGGGCAGGGCATCTGCTGCACACGCTGATAGACAGCCGCCGCGTGCCCGTCGTGCGGCTGACCGAGATCTTCCGGCAGGCGCAGGAGAGCGCGATCGTCCGCGCGGCACATGCGATCGTGCAGGGCGAGGTCCCCGACCTCCAGCCGGGGAAGGAGAGCGATTTCTTCTTCTTCGACCGCCGCGATGCGAATGAGGCTGCGGCACTGCTCCGCGATCTCTATTCCCGCAGACTGCCGCAGGCGTATGACTATACGCCGCAGTCCGACATTCAGGTCATCACCCCGACCCGCAAGGGCATTCTCGGGTCAGTCTCGCTGAACAGGCTGCTGCAGGAGGCGGTCAATCCGCCGGAATACGGCAAGATCACGCTGAAAAGCCCGCTCTACACCTTCCGCGAGGGCGACAAGGTCATGCAGATCCAGAATCAGTACGACATGGAGTGGACCAGAAACGGCGAGCACGGCAAGGGCATCTTCAACGGCGACATGGGCACGGTGCTGGAGATCGAGCACGGCACCAAGCGCATGAAGGTCGATTTCGACGGCAGGACCGTCCATTATCTGCCCGAGCAGCTCGACCAGCTCGAGCTTGCCTATGCCGTCACAGTGCACAAGAGTCAGGGCAGCGAATTCGAGGCGGTGCTGTTGGTGCTGCCCGAGGGGCGCGACCGCCTGAGCTACCGCAGCCTGCTCTATACCGCCGTCACGCGGGCAAAGCGGCTGCTGATCGTGATCGGCTCGCCGGGCAAGGTGCGCACGATGGTGCAGAACGACCGCCGCACCCTGCGCTATTCCTGCCTCAGCGACATGATGCGCGCGGGCATCCCGCCGCTGCGTTCGGAGCCGGACGCATGAACCGCGCCGCGTGGTTTCTGGCAGACCTGCTCTTCCCGAACCGCTGCGGCTGCTGCGGGGAGACCGTCGCCTATGACGCATATTTCTGCGATGCCTGCGCCGAAGCGCTGGAAGGGCTGCGCACATCGGCGGATGCTTGGGAGGCGCTCCATGCGGGCGAGGAATTCCCGTGGGAGCGCGCGTTCAGTGTCTATGCCTACCGCGGGGCAGCGCGCAGCGGCGTGCTCGCGATGAAGGACGGAAGCCGGAATTTCGGCATCAGCACAGGCGAGCTGCTCGCTGACGAGGTCAGGCAGACGCTCATGCCCGAACAGATCGGCTGCGTGACATGGGTGCCGATCGGCAGACGGCGCCGCCGCGCACAGGGCTATGCACATGCGGAGCTGCTGGGCAAAAGCCTTGCGAAGGCGCTTGCCCGTCCCGCACGGGGCGACCTGCTCACCGAGCGCGACAGTGCCCTCAGACAGCATCAGCTGAATGCGGAGGAGCGAAAGCTCTTTGCGGAGCGCTTTCAGCACACGCGCAGATCACTCAAAGGGCAGACCGTTCTGCTCTGCGACGATGTGCTCACGACCGGCAATACGCTGAAGCGCTGCGCATCACTGCTCAGGGAGGCGGGCGCCGCACATGTCTATGCTGCGGTTGCCGCGGTGCGGCTCCGTTCAGCGGAAAAGGAACAATCAGCCGGATAAAAGCCCGAAGACGGGAGAACGGGTTTCCCGCGGAAGGCTTTGCGGCGATCAGAATAATCGGAGGTGAACTGTTCCGTGAAAGGACAGATATTTGTGCCGAAGGGCTATGCTGCAGGGAAATATGCCGTCGGAACAGCATGCTTTTCTGTTGTGGATACAGGCAGGACCGAACAGCTGGGCAGCGGGACCGGAGACAGGAAGATCGCAGTCAGAATGTATTATCCCGCGGATCCGGCAGCTGTCGAAGGAAAAGAACGCGCAGCGATCTTTTCCGAAGCAAAAAAAGCGGCGGTTCTGAAAGCGTTCCGGCTGAAAACGATCCCGGATGCGCTGTGCAGCGCGGATTACTTTGAAAACGTGCCCGCCGCACAGGGACAGACATTTCCGCTGATCATGTTCAGCATGGGATATAATTCCTATGCGGAATCGAACACATATCTGTTATGTGCGCTTGCGAGCCGCGGCTATATCATCGCGTCTGTCGGTCACGCTTACGAAGCCATTGAAAATGACTATGAGGACGGCAGCACAGACCTTTTTGACAGGACCATTCAGAAAAAGATGTATACCAGCCTGATCGGTGCGCTGCTCGCGCAGAGAAAGCTGGTCAGAAGCAAAGCGTCCGATCAGGAGCTTCTCGCGCAGTTTGAGCGGTTTCAGAGCAAATACGCCCCCTATCTCAAGGGGAGAGTGCCCGAGTGGGAGCGGGACATCCTGACCGCACTGAACGCGGTGAAGGAACGCTTTGCGGGCACGCTCGATCTCAGCCGCGGAATCGGTGCGTCCGGGCATTCCCTCGGCGGCTGTCTGGCATATTATTTATGCCGGTATCATGAGGCGTTTTGCTGCGGGATCAATATTGACGGCGCGCTGTTCGGCGATTATCCCGATTCCGTGATGAAAAAGCCGTTCTGTCAGATCAGCTGCAGGGATAACATCCACTATGAAACAAGACCGTTTTTTCAGACGGACGCAGACACCTATCATGTGATATTTGAGGACATGAAGCACATCGGATTCACGGATGCAAAGTTCTTTTATCCGTTCAGGGCACTGACAGGAAAGCTGGATTCGGAGGTCATGCTGAAAAACCTGATCAGATGCCATGTGTTGTTCTTTGATCGGTATCTGAAGGGCGAAGACGTTTCGTTCGGCAGCCTCGCGTCAGAACAGGTGAAGTTCCGCAAAATCCCCTGAACGCGGGCGGCCCGGAGCCCCCGCGGGGCGCGGAGCCCGCGCTGGCATTTTGGCTCCGCGAACCGTTTTGCACCTTCGCCCAATTTTCGTGACTGCACGGCGCTGGCGCGCCTTCTGATAGGTCAATTCTCCCAGTTCTTTTCTCAATCAGCAGAAGAAGTGAGCGTAACGGAACAACTCCTCAGCGGGGAGCCCCCGCGGGCGGCCCGGAGCCCGGGCGGGCATTTTCCTCCGGGTGCATTTTCGCGGAGCCTCCCAAGCTGTGCAATCACACGGCGCTGGCGCGCCTTCCGATAGGTCTATTCTCCCAGTTCTTTTCTCAAGAAGTGAAAGTAACGGAACAACTGCTCACTCCTCACTCCTCACTGCTAACCCGACATTTCTCACTTCTCATTTCTAACTTCTAACCTCTAATTTCTCATTACTCTAAAAGGAGCCATGCAGCCATGACTGACTTCACCGTCCGCAGGGCTGATGCCGGGGATATCCCCGCGCTGTCGGCACTGCGGCTCGCATATCTGACAGCGGACTGCGGCGGCTATGACCCCGCGCTCCCCGAACGTCTGGCGCCCTATTTCACGGCGCATCTGAATCACGACTGCTTCGCGGCGATCGCGGAGGTGCCAAAAGCGGGAGCGATCGCTGCGGCACTGCTCGTCTGCGCGGAGCTGCCCCCGAACAACCGCTATCCGCACGGAAAATATGCCACGGTCTACAGCGTCTACACGGCGCCGGAGCACCGCGGGCAGGGGATCGCCTCGGACATGCTCCGTCTGCTGCTGGATATCGCGGCACAGCAGGGCACAGACCGCGTGCTGCTCTCCGCGACCGAAGCGGGCATGGGTGTCTATGAGCGTCTCGGCTTTGTCCGGAAGGAATCGCATTATACCGAAATGGAATATATTTTTGACCAGCAGAAAGGATAATCCCGCATGGATATCGGAATCGATCTCGGCACTGCCAATATCATCATCACGAAAAACAAGAAGGGCGTCGTGCTCAACGAGCCCTCTGTGATCGCCTTCGACAAGCGCACCGAGCGCGTCGTCGCGGTCGGCACGGAGGCGTATAACATGGAGGGGCGCGCGCCGTCCTATATCGCCGTCGTGCACCCGATCGCGGACGGCGTGATCTCCGACGATGTTCTGACGCAGGCAATGATCCGCGAGCTGATCTGGTCGGCGGCAGGGCATCCGATCGTCAAGCCGCGCATCATCATCTGCGTGCCCTCGCTGATCACCGAGGTCGAAAAGCGCGCGATCCTCGATGCGGCAATGAGCACGGGCTCGCGGCGCGTCCATCTGATCCAGGAGCCGCTTGCAGCGCTGCTCGGTGCGAAAATTCACATCGAAAAGCCGGTCGGCAATATGGTCGTCGATATCGGCGGCGGCACGACGGATGTGGCAGTTGTCTCGATGAACGGCATCGTCACCGCGCGGACACTGAAAATCGCCGGCAACCGCTTCGATCAGTCAATCATCCGCTATGTGCAGAATAAATACGGCATTCTGCTGGGCAAAAAATCCGCCGAGGAGATCAAGATCTCGCTCTGCAACCTCTACAACCCCCGCGAGGACGCGACCGGGACGGTCAAGGGGCAGAATCTGCGGCGCGGTCTGCCCGATCAGTGTGACCTGAGCGAGGCGGAGCTCTTCGAGGCGCTCGAGGAGGATATCACCGCGATCATCGAAATGATCCGCCGCACGCTCGAGGAGACCCCGCCGGAGCTGGTCGGCGATATCTGCCAGAACGGCATTCTGCTGACGGGCGGCGGCGCGCTGATGGGCGGGCTGGAGGATTATTTCTCGCGCGCACTGGGCGTCAGCTGCCGCAAGGCGAAGGACCCGCTCACCTGCGTCGCGCGCGGCACCGCGGCGGCATTCAGCAAAAAGCAGATTCTCCGCGACGGCTTCGAGCGCATCGACGGCTACCAGCAGGAGCGAGGATAAAAGGTATCTCCGATGGATTTATAATGGGGCTCTGCCCCATGCCCCGCTTAAGGGACAAAGTCCCTTAAGAATCCCATTTTTGCAGAAATGCTGTTTACTCATGCCCAAAAATCGCAATTCTTATTCCGCTTTTCTCATTACTCATTTCTCATTTTTCGCAATACACTTGCAAAAACCGTCAGAATGTGTTATACTAATAGAGATTGGAGTATCCACTGACGGAGGTGTGTGTCTTGAAAGCTGTCAGCATTGCCGTTGACGGACCGTCCGGCGCCGGAAAAAGCACTCTGGCAAAACGCCTTGCGGCACGTCTCGGGTTTATCTATGTCGATACCGGCGCACTCTACCGCGCCATTGCCTATGCCGCGCTGGAGCAGGATGCGCAGACCGACGAAGCGGTCATTGCCTTGCTCCCCGCGCTCGATATTTCCCTCCGCTATGAGGAGGGCGCACAGCATGTGCTGCTCAACGGCACCGATGTTTCCGGTCTCATCCGCACCCCCGCTGTCTCGATGGGTGCCTCCCGCGTCTCTGCGATCCCGCAGGTGCGGCAGTTCCTCTTCGATCTGCAGCAGCGCATGGCAAGGGAGCATTCCGTCGTCATGGACGGGCGCGATATCGGCACGGTCGTGCTGCCCGATGCCGACGTCAAGATCTTTCTGACCGCCTCAGCTGCCATCCGTGCGCTGCGGCGCTTTAAGGAGCTGCAGGAAAAGCAGCCCGGCGTGCAGACCTACGAGGCGGTGCTGCACGATGTCGTTCAGCGCGACAGGCAGGATACCGAGCGTGAGATTTCACCGCTGCGGCAGGCTGCGGACGCGGTCGTGGTCGATACCTCTTTTGCAGACCTCGATCAGTCCGAGGACATGCTCTATGCGGTCTGTCAGGAGAAGCTGGGATTATGAGCAACGCATTTTATCGGTTCTCCGTGCATGTGATGCAGATCGTGATGCCGCTGTGCTTCAGGATCAGACGCGAAGGCACCGAGAATCTCCCGCTGGAGGGCGGCTATCTGTTCATCAGCAATCACCGGAGCATGGCAGACGCGATCCTCATCCCGCTGCTCTGCCCGAAGAAGCGCTTTTTCATTCTTGCAAAGCAGGAGCTCTTCTCGCACGGTGCGGTCGGCTGGCTGCTCAAGAATCTCGGGGCTGTTGCCGTTGACCGCGGCGCGGGCGATCTGTCGCCGCTGCAGGAGCTCAGCGACCGTCTCAGAGAGGGCGAAAACGCACTGATCTTCCCCGAGGGCACGCGCTCGAAGGACGGCAGGCTCGCGCGGTTCAAATCCGGTGCGGCGCTGATCGCTGCACAGACCGGTGTGCCCGTCGTGCCCGTCGGCATCTCATTCAAGGGTCTGAAGCTGCATTTCCGCAGCCGCATCACCCTGCGGATCGGGGAGCCATTCACGATTCAGCAAACCACAATGGAAAATCCCTCCGTCGCCGTGCTCAAGTCTGTGCGGCAGGAGATGACGCAGCATGTCTGCGCGCTGCTGCCCGAGGAGGCACAGCCCGCAAAGAAAAATGCTTCTGAACAGAAGGGAGACTTACATTCATGAATCGCCGTTTTAATTTCGGAGGAGTTGCGCTGGTGCTCACCGCAGTGATCCTCGGAATTTTCGCCGTTGATTTCTTCCGCAGGCTCTGGATCGACTGGGGCAACGCACGCGGCAAGCTGAATGTCGTCAGCTCCAGCAGCTCGCTGCTCGATATCGAGCCGAGCACCTCTCTGCCCGACACGACCACGCTGACCTCCGAATCGCAGACGACCACCGAGCCGACGTCATTCTCCGGCGGCGCGGTCATCACCACCGCGAGCACGACGCAGACCACCGTCACGATGGACATTTCCAACGCGCAGACGATCACGGTCTCGAACAACGACGTCTACACCGGTCCGCTGCTGCTGATCAATGCGGAGCATCCGCTGGTCGCCAACCCCAAGCTGACCGATTTCAGCCACATCAAATACGATCACTTCCGCCTGCCGACCAAGAGCCTGCAGCTCAACACCCTCGCCTCGGACGGTCTGGTCAGAATGTTCAACACCTTCTACACCACCAGCGGGCAGGGCAATGTGATGGTCTACGCGACCACGCAGGTCCCGATGGCACCGGCGTATCAGGTCAACATTCCGGAGCGCGCCTCGGGTCTGTCGGTCGATCTGGCGATCCTCAACGAGTCCGGCGGCTCGCACTCGCCCTATGTCGACAACGGCGCCTATGCATGGCTCCCCAAGCACTGCGCGGAATACGGTTTCATCTGGCGCTACACCGCTGACAAGGAGGCGGTCACCGGCATGAAGGAGCTCAAGTGGCATTTCCGCTATGTCGGCATCCCGCACGCGCTGTACATGCAGTCTGAGGAGCTCTGCCTGGAGGAATACATCAATCTCGTGCACGAGCATCCGTGGGACGGGCAGCATCTGAAGTTCACCGCGTATGACACGGCGTATGAGATCTACTATGTGCCCGCCTCGCAGACGGGGACGACCACGACGATTTACTACCCGGCAGACACCGAGGTTCAGGTCGACGGCGACAATGTGCAGGGCTTTGTTGTTTCCTGCTCGAAGCCGGTTTCATAATCAAGCAGCACACAGCCGCTCCGTTTTCACTGGTAAGACGGGGCGGCTGATTTTTCAGAATGCGGAATAATTGCGGGGGCTTTTGTTCCCTGTTCTTTATCGTTTGTCCCGTAACCTTTTGTTTCTGGGTGTCCGGTTTACTGGTAATCTTTACGCCCCGCGTGCGTGCTAGCCGCACGCAGGGAGAGTTGTGCTGTAACCGCCGGTATTGCGCGCAGAAAACAATTCATCGGAACACCGGAGATACAACAACCCCCGCCTGCAGGCGGTTAGCCTGCACGCAGGGAGTGATGGTCACGGCTTAACAGATCACCAATATACTTAAGATTACGGAACAGAGAGGGAGAGAGATAAGGAAGGGGAGCTCGAGGGGGGAACCTTAAGAGGGAGGGGGAGACCGGCTGCTTTGCAGCCGACTTCCCCTTCCTCTTGTGGTTCCCCCTCGAACCCGCGCCCCGCGCCCAGCTGAATTCACAGCAGGAACAACGGTTAAGAACAGGGTACTAAAATCCCCCGCGAACCCGCGAAAATCACAGCAGGAACAACGATTCAGAACAGAAACCGAAAACTCCCCGCAATCATTTCTCATTCCTCATTTCCTCAGAGTAAAATGTAAATCAGCGCCAGTATCAACCGCTTGTCTGCCTGCTCCTGCCACAATAACCACGCCAGCGCCAGCAGCAGCAGCGTGTCCCGGTCCAGCCGAAAGCCCTCCGGCAGCAGCCCGCTCCCGCGCTGCGCCTCCTTCTTTGCCTCCTTCTGTGCCTCCTTCGCCGTCTCCCGCTGCGGCTCAGGCTCCGGCATCGGCACCGGAACCGGCGGCGCCGGCTGTGTGACCGGCTGCGGACGCTGCACATTTATTCCCTGCATCCCCGGACGCCTGTCATTGCGCTGCATCTGCCCCATGCGCCACACCGGAAACCCGTTTGCCATGCTGCCGCCCCCTTTCCGCCTGCCCCGTCAGCTGCCGCCCAGCAGTTCGCCGAGCATCCCGTTCTCCCTGAGCACCGCCGCGATCCGCAATATCTGCAGCAGACGCACCGCCTTTGTCACGCGCGCCTGCCGCTCCGCCGACAGATGCGGACGCAGTGCCAGCAGGAGCGCTGTCGTCTCGTCCTCCTTCAGGGCGCTCATCGCCTGCCCGACCGCGAGCAGCTTTGTCATGTCGATCGGCGGGGGCGCGTCCGCGGACTGCGCGGGCTGCTCTGTCCCGCTGCCCGGTCCCTCCGGAGCCGGACCGCCGAGCATCTGCGCGAGCTCCGCCAGATTCTGCAGGCTCTCCGGGTCGGAAAGCAGCGACTGCAGCTTGCCGCTCAGATCGTCCATGCCCGCGCCCCCTCCCGCTGTGTCATTGCCCGGTCAGCTTTTGATACAGCGCCCGTGCCTGCTTGGAATTCATGATCTGATTGAGCCGCTGCGGATTGTTGAGCACCTGCTGAAATGCCGCCGCATCCTGCGGACTCATCGCCGCGATCGCCTTGTCAAAGCGCCCTGCCTCGAGGTCTGCCTGCAGGGTCTCCGCGGGCATCCCGAGCTTTTTGCTGACCGTTTGCAGCAGCGCCTGCAGCTGCGGGGTATTCTTCGGTTTTTCCATATTGATCTCCTCCGATCAGGTTTTCGGGACAGCTCACCTTGACGCTGTTCTATTTCTATGCTATAATATGAGAAAACAGAACAGGAGGCAATTTTCATGCAGATTCTTGCAATATCCGATACGCACGGCAGCTATCTTGCGCTGGAGCAGGCGATCCTGCCGCACCCTGATATTGACATGATCGTGCACTGCGGCGACGGCGAGACCGAGCTCAACCGCTTTATCACGGTGCACCCGGAATTTGCAGAGCGCGTCTGGCATGTGCGCGGAAACTGCGACCCGACACAGCACAGCCCGCGGCTCCTTGTGCTCGATCTCCCGCACGGACACCGCCTCGCAGCCGTGCACGGGCATGAGTACATGACGGGCGACCTGACCGTGAATCTCGCGCGGCTCGGGCACTCCCAGAGCTGCGACCTCGTGCTCTTCGGGCATACGCACCGGCGCACGGACACGACCGTCGACGGCATCCGCATTTTCAACCCCGGCAGCGCCGCCCGCCCCCGCGACGGCAAGCCGCCGTCCTTCGGGCTGATCGACGTCTATCCGGAGGGCTTTCTGACCTCGCACGGTGACCTGAAGTCCCCGCATTATTCTATGTTCTGACGGCATCGGCGGTCACCGCGAAGGAGGGAGAAGCATGCCGATTCTGCGGATTCCCGCACAGCAGACCTGCACCGTGCGGTCGCTCCTGCGCAGCGCGGGGGTCTCCGCACAGCTGACAAAGCAGCTCAAAGCCTGCCCCGACGGCATCACGCGCGGCGGCGTGCAGATACACACCGACCAGACGGTCTGTGCGGGCGAAACGCTCGAGCTGCGCTGGACGGAGCACTGCGATTTCGACGCAAATGCGGCACTTTCCGTTCCCGTTGCCTATGAATCGGAGGGGCTGCTGGTCTGCGGCAAGCCCGTCGGGATGCCCGTGCACCCCTCCATGCTGCACCGCAGTGATACCCTCGCAAACTGGTTCGCCGCGTTCCGCCCCGGCTGCGGCTTTCACGCGGTCAACCGCCTCGACCGCAACACCTCGGGGCTCTGCCTCATCGCGAAGGACGCCCACGCGGCAAATGCCGTCTCCGGAACGGTCGAAAAGCGCTATTTCGCGCTGGTCAAGCCCGGGCTGCACGGCGAGGGCACTGTCGACGCACCGATCGCACGGGCGCAGGCATCGGTCATCACGCGCTGTGTCCGTTCGGACGGGCAGCGGGCGGTCACGTACTGGCGCGTGCTCCGCGAGAACGAAACCTGCACGCTCCTCATGCTGACGCTGCAGACCGGTCGGACGCACCAGATCCGCGTGCACATGGCACATATCGGCTATCCGCTGCTCGGCGACGACCTCTACGGCGGCGACTGCACGCTGCTGCACGCCCACGCGCTGCACTGCGGCTGGCTGACCTTCACCGAGCCGGAAGCCGGCAGACGCATCACGCTGAAATGCCCGCTCCGCACCGATATGCAGGCGCTCATGCCGGAATCTGACATTACGAGGGAGAGATGCAACGATGAAACAACCGAAACCGATCAAGCTCTATAATCTGATTTTCCCGATCTGGATCATGCTGTTCTTTCCGGGGTGGTGGTGGCTGCTCATCATCCCCGCGAATTTCGCGCTCGACTGGTTCGTGCTGCGCCGCTGTATGCAGAAGCACGGCGTTGAAGATACCGCGCCGCTGCTGAAAACAACCGCGTGGCGCACCTGCCTGCTCGGCTTTCTCGCCGACCTGATCGGCTCTGCGGCGCTGCTCGCGGTGTTCGGTGCGCTGAGCTTTCTCGGTGAGCACATGATCGACACCGGTGACAGTGAGCGCGGTCTTGCGCTCGCAAAATGGGCGGGCAATGCGATGCTGTCGCCGTGGAGCAGCCCCGGGGCGTTTCTGATTACCGTGCTGGGCGTGCTGCTCGCCGGGCTGCTCATTTACCGCTTCAACCGGCGCATGCTCAGAAAGCGCACGGAGCTCGGCGATGATTTTGCGGAATACGCCGCAAAATGGCTCGCGATCGCCACAATGCCCTATCTCTTTCTGCTGCCGATCATCACGGGCTGAACGGAGGACATCATGAAAAAAACATTTCTGACGCTGAAAAACCCTATGGTGCATGTGATGCGGGCGGGGGATTACCGCATACCGCCGAAGATCACCATCTTTGTTTTCGGCGTGACGATGATCGCCGCTTATTGTGTACGGCTGATCCTGAAGCCCCTGTTCCGCCTGGTCTGGCACGCCCTCACCGATGCCGCCGGGCTGCACAAGCTCGGCTCGGAGCCCGCCGACGGCATGATTCTGACGCTGCTGCTCACGGTTTCGGAGATCATCTGCGCGGTGATCTATGTCACGTCGATCGAAAACCGCCCGCTGCGTACTGCGGGAACGGTCGCACGCGGCTGCGGCAGGCAGTATCTGATCGGGCTGGTATCGGGCTTTGCGGCATTCAGCGCGGCGGTCGGCATCGCGTGGAGTCTGGGCGGACTGACCTTTTCGGGCAGAGACACGCAAACGCCGTGGGCGTCGCTCGGGGTTCTGACGCTCTGCTGGATGATCCAGGGGTTCAGCGAGGAGATCTGCTTCCGCGGCTGGTTTGTGACCTCGCTGCTGCGGCATTCGACGCCGGTCTGGGCTGTGTCCGAAAGCGCAGTGCTGTTCGCGATCTTCCACCTCGGCAATCACGGCATCAGCGTGCTTGCCTTTGTCAATCTGATGCTGTTCGGCGTGTTTGCGGCGTTCTGGTTCCTGCGCACGGGGAGTATATGGGGTCCTGCGGCTATGCACGGGATCTGGAATCTCGTGCAGGGCAATTTCTTCGGCATCAAGGTCAGCGGCATCAACGCCGCCGTGACGTTGTTCCGGTTCGACCCGGTCGCGGGCAAGGAGCTGCTCAACGGCGGCGAATTCGGCATGGAGGGCGGGCTCGGCGTCACGGCGGTCCTGCTGATCGGCTGCTGTATTCTATATTTCACCGCGAAAAATCTTTCTCCGAGTGACTGAGCGCTGCGGCGCATCTTCGTGGGGACTCCGTCCCCACACCCCTGCCAAAGGGATAATATCCCTTTGGAATCCCATTTTGTGTGAATTTCACGCTGATACGTCAATTTCATCATCATGGGATTCTTAAGAGGCAGTGTCCGCAATATGTTCTTCTCTTTCAACAAACAAAAACAGCCGGTATCCCCGAAGGAATACCGGCTGTCTTTATAGTCTGCTGTGTGATCGTGCTCGAATCACTGCTGCTCTGCGAGCTTGGTGAGGTAAGCGTAGCGATCCTGAGCGGTCTGCTCTGCCTTTGCGAACAGCTCCTTTGCACGCTCCGGGAAGGAACGGGTCAGTGCACTGTAGCGCGCCTCGCCCATGATGAAGTCCTGATAGGACTCGGTCGGTGCCTTGGAGTCGAGCGTGAACGGGTTCTGACCCTTTGCAGCCAGACGCGGATCGTAGCGGAAGTTGTTCCAGTAGCCCGCCTTGACTGCCTTCTCCATTTCCTTCTGGCAGTTGGTCATGCCGCCCTTGATGGAGTGCATCTCGCACGGTGCATAGCCGATGATGAGCGACGGACCGTGATAGGACTCCGCCTCCTTGATTGCCTTCAGGGTCTGGTTCATGTCAGCGCCCATTGCGATCTGTGCGACATAGATGTAGCCGTAGCTCATTGCAATGTCTGCCAGACGCTTCTTCGCGATCGCCTTGCCGGCTGCCGCGAACTGTGCGACCTGTCCGATGTTGGAGGACTTGGAAGCCTGACCGCCGGTGTTGGAGTAGACCTCGGTATCGAAGACCATGATGTTGACATCCTCGCCGGTTGCCAGAACATGATCCAGACCGCCGAAGCCGATATCGTATGCCCAGCCGTCGCCGCCGAAGATCCAGACGGACTTCTTTGCGAGGTAGCTCTTGTTGGCGATGATATCTGCGCTCTTTTCGCACTTGTCAGCGATCTTCTCGAGCTCTGCGATCAGTGCATCGACAGCAGCGCCGTTCTTTGCGCCGTCCTCAGCGGTGTCAAGGAATGCCTGCGCGGCAGCCTTGAGCGCTTCGGAAGCGTTCTCATTTGCAGCGACTTCCTTGATCTCCTCGATCAGTCTCTCGCGGATCGCCTTCTGACCGAGATACATGCCGAGACCGTGCTCTGCGTTGTCCTCGAACAGGGAGTTTGCCCATGCCGGACCGTGACCGTTTGCGTCGACGGTATACGGCGAGGTTGCTGCCGGACCGCCCCAGATGGACGAGCAGCCGGTCGCGTTGGAGATATACATTCTGGAGCCGAAGAGCTGGGTGATGAGTCTTGCATAGGAGGTCTCGGCGCAGCCTGCGCAGGAGCCGGAGAACTCAAGCAGCGGCTTCTTGTACTGGCTGGAGATGACCGTTGCGTCGGTCGCGACCTCGGGCTTCTCGGAGACCTTTGCCACGCAGTAATCGAACACTGCCTGCTGCGGCTCCTGAGACTCTCTGGAGACCATCTTGAGGGAGCTGGTCGGGCAGACGCCGATGCAGACGCCGCAGCCCATGCAGTCCATCGCGGAGACAGCGAGCGTATACTGATACTCGGTCTTGACGATCGGCTTCGGAGCCAGCTTGATGTTTGCCGGAGCAGCTGCTGCTTCCTCGGCATTCAGTGCGAACGGACGGATCGTTGCGTGCGGGCAGACGAATGCGCAGCGGTTACACTTTGCGCAGGTATCTGCGTTCCACTCGGGCACCATGACCGCGACGCCGCGCTTCTCATAAGCGGATGCGCCCTGCTCGAAGGTACCGTCAGCGTGATCGGAGAATGCGGAGACAGGCAGTGCATCGCCCTGCATCTTGCCGACCGGGTTCATGATGCCGCCGACCATCTTGACGAGCTTCTCCGCGCCCTCGAGCTTCTCGTCAACAGGCTTGTCCTCTGCGGTTGCCCAGTCTGCCGGGACATCGACCTTGACGTAAGCGGTTGCGCCTGCGTCGATTGCCTTCTCGTTCATCTGAACGATCTCGATGCCCTTCTTCATGAACTTCTGTGCCTTTTCCTTCATGTAGCCGATGGCTTCCTCCTCCGGGAGCACCTTGGAGAGGGAGAAGAATGCGGACTGAAGGATCGTGTTGGTGCGCTTGCCCAGACCGATCTCCTGTGCGAGGTCGATTGCGTTGACCAGATACAGCTGGATATTGTTCTGAGCGATATAACGCTTGGTCTCAGCGTTGAGGTGCTGACCGAGCTCTTCGGGCTTCCACTGGCAGTTGATCAGGAAGACGCCGCCCGGCTTGACATCCTGCACCATCTTGTAGCCCTTGAGGATGTAGGACGGGTTGTGGCATGCGACGAAGTCTGCCTTATTGATATAGTACGGGCTCTTGATCGGCTTGTCACCAAAGCGCAGATGCGAGATGGTGATGCCGCCGGTCTTCTTGGAGTCATACTGGAAGTATGCCTGCACATACTTGTCGGTGTGGTCGCCGATGATCTTGATGGAGTCCTTGTTCGCGCCGACGGTGCCGTCGCCGCCGAGACCCCAGAACTTGCACTCGATGGTGCCCTCAGCTGCGGTGTTCGGAGCCTCCTCCTCAGGCAGCGAGAGACCGGTGACATCGTCGACGATGCCGATGGTGAACTGCTGCTTCGGCGCATCCTTTGCCAGCTCCTTGTAGACGGCAAAGACCGATGCAGGCGGGGTATCCTTCGAGCCCAGACCGTATCTGCCGCCGACAACGGTCAGACCGGTTCTGCCGGTGACGTTCAGGGCAGCGACAACGTCCAGATAGAGCGGCTCACCCAGCGAGCCGGGCTCCTTGGTTCTGTCGAGGACAGCGATCTTCTTGGCAGATGCCGGGATCGCCTCGACGAGCTTTTCTGCGGAGAACGGGCGGTACAGGCGGACCTTGACGATACCGACCTTCTCGCCGTGTGCGTTCAGGTAGTCGATGACCTCCTCTGCGACGTCGCAGATCGAGCCCATTGCCACGATGACGCGGTCTGCATCCGCAGCGCCGTAGTAGTTGAAGAGCTTATAGTCAGTGCCGAGCTTGGCATTGACCTTGTCCATGTACTCCTCGACGATTGCCGGGACAGCATTGTAGTAGCTGTTGCAAGCCTCTCTGTGCTGGAAGAAGATATCGCCGTTCTCGTGGGAGCCGCGCATGGTCGGGTGCTCCGGATTCAGTGCGCGTGCACGGAACGCCTTGACAGCGTCCATATCGCACATTTCGGCGAGGTCTGCATAATCCCAAGTCTCGATCTTCTGGATCTCGTGGGATGTGCGGAAGCCGTCGAAGAAATTGATGAACGGAACGCGGCTCTTGATGGAGGCGAGGTGTGCGACCGCTGCGAGGTCCATGACCTCCTGCGGGTTGGTCTCAGCCAGCATGGCAAAGCCGGTCTGGCGACATGCGTAGACGTCGGAATGGTCGCCGAAGATGTTCAGAGCGTGGGAAGCGACGCAGCGTGCGGAGACATGGAACACGCACGGCAGCAGCTCACCTGCGATCTTGTACATATTCGGGATCATGAGGAGCAGACCCTGCGAAGCGGTGTAGGTGGTGGTCAGCGCGCCGGCATTCAGCGAGCCGTGCACGGTACCTGCTGCACCTGCCTCAGACTGCATTTCCTCGACCTTGACGGTCGTGCCGAAGATGTTCTTGACGCCCTGTGCGGACCACTGATCAACGTAGTCAGCCATCGGGCTGGAGGGCGTGATCGGGTAAATGCCCGCGACCTCGGTGAAGGCATAGGACACATACGCCGCGGCGTTGTTGCCGTCCATCGACTTCTTCTTGCGAACGATTGCCATAGAGTAAACCTCCTGTAAAAAGAATTTGTTTTTGGAACCGGCACAGAGCAGCATGTCTTCCGCTTCTGCGCAGAATTTCACAAATCTATTATATCACAAATGCCTCGGATTGTAAAGTATTTTCGCTGACTTTCGATGAATTTCCACGAAATGAACACAGTTTGCGGCGGTGGGTTTTCGTTCGCATTGTCAAAACCGTAAAAATCAGTCATCCGTTTTTATGCATAATAACGAATTTTGACTGCCTGGGATTTTTTTCCGTGAAAAAGGTTGACACCGCAGCCGATTCGGTGTATAATAACTATGGTGATAAATAATGTTTTGCGTTATTTTCACTCGTTTTGTTGTCTCCTTTCTTTTGTTCTACACATTTTGATTTGACCTCATTTTATTTTCAAAGCAGAGCGCGGCTCTGCTTTTTTCATGCCTTTTTTATGATGCACGCTGAGGAATTGCGACCGATGAAGCTTGAATTCAGAGAAGCCGGCTTAACAGATGCGGAGCTGTTGATCGAGATCTACAACGCATCGTTCCGTGACGATTATATCAGATACGGCGAATGTCCGGCATACGGAAAAACCGCGGAAATGATGAGACAGTCCATCCTGGATTCCCGGAAGTTCGTCATCCTGTGCAGCGAAAAACCGGTCGGGTGCATTTCATGCAGGTCGCTGCAGAAGGGGATCTATGAGGTCGGGTGCCTGTGTGTGATCCCGGCGTTTCAGGGGAAAGGCATCGGAACCGCCGCCGTGGAATTTGCCAAAGCATATTTTGCCGACTGGCGCATCTTTACACTGGTCACACCGGCGGATAAAACCGAAAATATCAGATTCTACACGGAAAAATGCGGCTTCCGGATACAGTCCGAAGAAACAGACGGAACCGTAAAGCTGGTACGGTTCATTCTGGAACGGTAGATCCTGACCGATCACCGGAACGAAATGTGCATATCCGTTTCCGAAACAGAGCCCCGCAGCATAATAAAGCTGCGGGGCTTTTGCTTGGTATTTACCCTGATGCGTTGTTTGGATCACAGCCGGATTCCGAAGGGCCGCGCATCGAACGGTAGAGCTTTTCCAGCTCGGGGCGGCACTGCAGGAAGATCGCGCCGAGCACCGGGTCAAAATGCCTGCCCAGCCCCTTCGCGATGATCTCAAACGCCTTGTCAAAGCTCATCGGCTCCTTGTAGCAGCGCGGGCTCACCAGCGCGTCGAACACATCCGCCAGCGCCATGATCCGCGCCTCCAGCGGGATATCCGTCCCGCTGAGCCCGTCCGGATAGCCGCTCCCGTCCCAGCGCTCGTGGTGGTAGTGCGCGACATTGACCGCGACGCGCGCGAGCTCCTCGTCGTCGGTCTCGCACAGAATTTCCTCGAGCAGCGCAGCGCCGGCAGCCGGGTGCCGCTTCATCTCGTTGAATTCGTCGTCCGTGAAGTGCCCGGGCTTCTGCAGCACCGCGTCCTTGACGGCGATCTTGCCGACATCGTGCATCGGCGCCGCCTTGATCACATGCTGGATGAACGCCGCATCAATATTGAGCTCGTCGGCATTCTGCAGCAGCCGCTTGGCAAAGACCTTGACCACGCGGCTCGTGCGGCGGACATGCCCGCCCGTGGAGTTGTCGCGGCTCTCGATCACGCTCGCCATGCCGGTGATGATCGAATTGAGCACGTCCTGAATGTGCTGCGTCTTCTCGGAGACCTCGTTCTGCAGCTCGTTGTTGTAGCGGCTGAGCAGGTTGGAATAGCGCTGCTGCTCGGTGTCGTCGTCCAGCAGCAGAGCATAGCCGATCAGCCTGCCGTTTTTCTCCAGCCGCGTGACCTTTTTCTCGTAGAAGCGGCCGTCGTACATAACACCGGACGCAGCGGGTCTTTCCGCACCGTCTTCTTCGTTCCCGTGCTCCTCGTCCAGCATGGCATTGATCTGCTCGGGGAGTGCCGTGCCGCGCCGGAGATTCTCAAGCTCCGGGAAGAGCCGCAGCGCTGCGGGGTTCGCGTCGAGGAAGCCGCGGCGCGAATCGGTGAGAATGTAGGCGTCCTCCATCTGCCGGAAGACCCACTCGTGCCCGGAATCGGTGATGCCGAAAAAGCCGTCCGTGTAGACGCTGATGACCACCGCCAGCAGCGCGAGCGACGCAAAGATCGGCACGATCTCGACTTTCGGCTTTGCGAGCAGCTGAATGAGCAGTGAGAGCGCGACCGTGAGCTGCGCGCCGGTGATCCGTGCGAGCGTGTAGCGCTCGGCGGGCAGATCGGTCCGGACCATGCGCACAGCCGAATAGATCAGCCCGGCGATCAGCACCAGACACAGGCAGCTGCAGCGGATCAGCCAGAGCGCCGACTGCGGCACGACTGCCGACAGAATATTCCAGCCCGCAACGCTTTCAAACCAGATATTCCCGATCAGCTTTTCACGCAGGCTGTCCTGCCAGACGACTGCGACCAGCAGACATTCCAGCCCCGCCCAGACCGGCGGCAGCAGCTTCGGCAGCCTGATCTGCAGAAACTCCGCGAGGAACATGATGAAAAAGAAGTAAAACAGCGCATTTCCGAGATATTCGGTCTTAAAGGCGGAGATCGCCTCCGAGGAATTCCCGGCGATCACGACGAGCAGACAGCCCGCATTCATGATCATGCAGCCGAAATTCGCCATGAGCAGATGCACGGCAGTTTTGCTCTCGAATCTGCTGCGCAGCATCGCAATGCAGCCCGCCAGCGGGATCAGCACCCCGACGATCTGCATGAGACTGACCAGCATGGCACCACGCTCCTTTCAGCGCACCGCGTCCGCAGTGCAAAATCAGTGTTTGCGGGGGTACTGTGGGGATGTTCTGAGGGCTCCGCCCTCAGGCTCCCGCTCAAGGGACACTGTCCCTTGAGAATCCCATTTCTGCTCACCGCGCCCCCCTTTAGGGGGGGACGGCGAGCAGCAGCGGGGTTCCTAGGGGATAGTATCCCCTAGGCAGGGGTGTGGGGGCAGCGCCCCCACAATACCTTACGGTGCCCCGCAAACTCCGGTTTATCTGAACAGCAGATCTGCTGCCTGTATTATCCCTATGATATCTTACCATGATTTCACGCCGATGTCAACCCTTTTCTGCCGTCTTGACTTTTCGGACGATCTGTATTATAATAAGGAATAGACTGCATAAAACCGCGGTACTGCGGCAAAACTCTGTTCACCGGGCACCGCCGCAAAAACGATTACCGAAAGGAGCTGAGCATCATGCTGGAGCTGAGACACCTCAGCTTTGCCGCCGATTCGGACGGGAAGGACAAGGAGATCATCCGCGACCTCAGCCTGACTGTCGACAACAACAAATTCGTGGTTGTCACCGGACCCAACGGCGGCGGAAAATCCACGCTTGCCAAGCTGATCGCCGGCATTGAGCGCCCGACCGACGGGCAGATTCTCCTCGACGGCGAGGATATCACCGAAAAATCCATCACTGAGCGCGCCCGCATGGGCATCGGATTTGCCTTTCAGCAGCCGGTGCGCTTCAAGGGGCTCACCGTGCTCGATCTGCTGCGCATTGCGGCGGGCAAGACCCTGACGGTCTCCGATGCCTGCGGCTATCTCTCTGAGGTCGGGCTCTGCGCGAAGGACTATATCTCCCGCGAGGTCAACGCCTCGCTCTCGGGCGGCGAACTGAAGCGCATCGAGATCGCGACCGTGCTCGCCAGAAGCATACGCCTCGCGCTCTTCGACGAGCCGGAGGCCGGCATCGACCTGTGGAGCTTCTCCAATCTCATCCGCATCTTCGAGAAAATGCGCGACCCCGAGAACAACCGCACGATCCTCGTGATCTCCCATCAGGAGCGCATCCTCAGCATCGCAGACGAGATCATCGTGCTCGCGGACGGCTGCGTGACGAAGCAGGGCAGCCGGGAGGAGATCCTCCCCGATATCATCGGCTCGCAGTATGCGACGAACCCCTGCCGCGGCATGACGGAAGGAGAACAGGCATGAAGCAGATGGACGCAGTACAGCGCCGGCTTTTGCAGGAGGTCGCCGACCTGCACGATATCCCCGAGGGCGCCTATAATTTCCGCGCGAACGGCGAATCGGTCGGCAGGCAGTCGACCGCAAACATTGAGATCACCTCGAAGACCGACAAAAGCGGCATTGATATCCGCATCGCGCCGGGCACGAAGCGTGAATCCGTGCACATCCCGGTCGTGATGAGCGAGAGCGGGCTGAAGGAGACGGTCTACAACGATTTCTATATCGGCGAGGACAGCGACGTACTGATCGTCGCGGGCTGCGGCATCGACAACTGCGGTACGCAGGATTCGCAGCACGACGGCGTACACCGGTTCTTCGTCGGCAAACACGCGCGCATCCGCTATGTCGAAAAGCACTACGGCTCCGGCGAGGGCACCGGCAAACGCATCCTGAATCCGGTCACCGAGCTCTATCTTGAGGAGGGCGCGACCGCCGAGCTCGAGATGGTGCAGATCAAGGGCGTCGATTCGACCGCGCGCACGACGGTCGCGGAGCTGAAAGCCGATGCGAAGCTGATCGTCCGGGAGCGGCTGATGACCCACGGCGTACAGGAGGCGTCGAGCATCTATAAAGTATCGCTCAACGGCGACGGCTCCAGCGCGGACGTTGTGTCCCGCTCGGTCGCGCGTGACAAGAGCTATCAGAAGCTCGACCTGTGCGTCGTCGGCAATGCGGCGTGCTCGGGGCATACCGAGTGCGATTCGATCATCATGGATGAGGGGCGCATTCTCGCGGTGCCGTCGCTCGAGGCAAACAGCATCGAGGCGGCACTCGTGCACGAGGCTGCGATCGGAAAGATCGCCGGTGAGCAGCTCATCAAGCTGATGACACTCGGTCTGACCGAAGCCGAAGCCGAGGAGCAGATCATCAGCGGGTTCCTGAAATGAAGCGGGAGCTGGGGATCGCACGCTGCGGGCTTGCCTGCTGTCTGTGCTCGGAAAACGCCGAATGCAAGGGCTGCAAACAGGACGGCTTCCTCGATCTCTCATGGTGCAGGGACGCCGAATGGTGCGAAAACCGGAAATGCGTGCTCGAAAAGGGCATTGCGGGGTGCTGTGAATGCGAGCCCGCGCAGTGCCGCAAGGGGCTCTATCAGGACAAGCTCAAGGCGCGCGCGTTTGCGGAATTTGCAAGGCGATACGGCGTTGAAGCACTGCTGGACTGTCTGGAGCGCAATGAACAGGCGGGGATTGTCTATCACCGCAGCGGCATCATGGGCGATTACGACGAATTTGACGACCTCGAAGCACTGATCCGGTTTATCCGGACGGGCGAGCGGTAACCGGCTTTCTGCGCGAAAGGAGTGCGGCATGGATTACACCGCGCGGTATCATTCCCCGCTGGGCGACATGACGCTTGCCTGCGACGGACGTGCGCTGACCGGCATCCGGTTTGTCGGACAGTCAGCTGACCGCAGCACGCTCGACCCGGTACATATCGAAGCGCCGCATCCGCTGCTCACCGGGACCGCACGTCTGCTCGACCGCTATTTTGCCGGGGACGGCATCCGCACGCACCCGCCGATCCATCTGCGCGGGACGCCCTTTCAGCGGTCGGTCTGGCAGCTTTTGCTGTCGATCCCCTGCGGCGGTACCGTGACCTACGGCGAACTGGCAGACCTGCTCGCGGCATCGCAGGGCAAGCCGCGCATGTCTCCGCTGGCGGTCGGCAATGCCCTCGCGCGCAATCCGGTCATGATCCTGATTCCGTGTCACCGGGTGATCGGCGCAGACGGCAGCCTGACGGGCTATGCGGGCGGCATTGAACGAAAACGCCTGCTGCTGAAGCTCGAGGCGGGCGAAGATATTTCCGCCGATGCACATATTTTCGGCGGAAACGGGCAGAATTCCCCGTGAAGGGAGTGTTCTGCATGAATCCGATCGTACAGTCAAGGGGCGCCTCCGATCCCGCGCCCGCTGTATATGCAAGCATGGTGCGCCGCGCCTCGCGCAAAAGCCGCTCCGCCGTCAACACGGCAAAGGCGTTCTGCATCGGCGGGGGAATCTGTCTGCTCGGCGAGCTGCTCCGGCAGATGCTGCTCGCAGCCGGGCTGAAAGCAGAGACCGCCGGCACATGGACCTCCGTCGCGCTGGTTTTCTGCTCGGCGCTGCTGACCGGGCTCGGGCTCTACGAAAAGCTCGCCAAGCACGGCGGCGCCGGGACGCTCGTGCCGGTCACAGGCTTTGCCAATGCGGTTTCCGCGGCGGCGATCGAGGCGCGCACGGAGGGCTTTGTCACCGGTGTGGGCACAAAGATCTTCACGATTGCGGGTCCCGTGATCCTCTACGGCACAGCGGCTTCCGCGGTCTACGGCATCATTTTCTGGCTGATGCAGTCAGCGTAAACAAAGCGCCCCCGATACCCTTGCGGTACCGGGGGCGCTGCTTATAGCGGCCCAGGGATACCCGTACAGCGTTCATAAACGAACAGCTCCGGGTCGATTTCCAGCTCGGCGATCTTTGCGCGAAAAGCGTCCTCCTGCTCCTGCGATGCGCAGCCGACCGTGAACATGTGATTCTTCAGGGACAGGCTGAAAGACGTATACAGCCCTTCCGCCTCCCGCGAAATACGCTCGTGGAGCAGCGTCATCTCACTGTCAGACATTCCGGCGGCGGTCGTTGTTGTCTCGGTCGCGACGGTCGTTGTGGTCGTCGCTTCGGTCGTTGTCGCTTCGGTCGCGGTTGTGGTTGTCGCTTCGGTCGTGGTCGCTTCGGTCGTGGTCGCTTCGATCGTGGTCGTGGTCGTCGCAGCGGTCGCGGTCGTTGTCTCCGGCTCAGAGGAGGAATTGTTCGCACAGGCGGAGGTCAGCAGAGCAGCGGCGCAGATCGCCGGCAGCATTGCGCGTTGTTTCACGGCAGAACACCTCGCTTTCTGGCTATATTATAGCATATTCTGCAAAAAATGTCAAGCACCTCTTGACATTCTGATAAAATTATGATAAAATATTGATAAAGGAGGGATTGCCATGATTGATATTCGACCGGTATCCGATCTGCGGAATCATTTTTCAGAGATTGAGGCGGCTGTCAGCAGCGGCCATCCGGTTTTCCTCACGAAAAACGGCTACGGCGCAATGGTCGTGATGAATCTGGAGCAGTATGCCGCACTGACCGAGGAGACGGAGCAGAAGCTGGACGAGGCAGACCGTCTTGCTGCCGAGACCTCCGCCCGCATGACGCATGATGCGGTTTTCGGAAAGGTACGGGGCGAAATTGGATAAACAACAGTATCATCTTCGCTATCTGCCGGTTTTTGCCGACGACCTTTCAGAAGCAGTCAGCTATATCTCAAAGGTTCTGCACAACCCGCAGGCTGCCGAAAGGCTGGTTGACGATACGGAACAGGCCATTTTGGAGCGGCTGAACGCGCCCTGTGCCTTCAGCCCTACCCTTCCGCGAAGCAAAGGCCGCACCCGTACTACCGCATCAGTATTCGCAATTATTCTGTTTTCTATGTTGTGATTGATGATGTCATGGAAGTGCGCCGCTTTCTTTACAACCGCAGAGACCTTGACGCAGTGCTTTAACAAATCGCCCCCGATACCAAACACGGTACCGGGGGCGATCTTTTATCCAAAAAAACGGGATTCCAAAGGGACAGTGTCCCTTTGGCGGGGTTTGGGGCGGAGCCCCATTACAAATCCGTCGGGGCGGCGTCCGCCTAAGACACCGCTTATGCCTGATAATCGGCGCCGAGCTTGAGCGCAGCCATGTTGTTGTCGATGGTATGCGCGCGCTTTGCGGGGGTGTTCTTTTCGAGCGCCTTGCGGACGGTCTCGAAGGTGAAGATGCCGGTCTCGGCGAGCAGCTTGCCCAGCAGCACGATGTTCGCGCCCTTGAGCAGATTGTTGTCATCCGCGAGCTGTGTCGCCGGGATGTAGAAGGTCTCGATATCGGTGCGGTCGGTCTTGGCATCGATCATCGAGCTGTCGGCAAAGACCTTGCCGCCCGGCTTGACATTCGGCACGAACGCCTCAAAGGACGGACCGTTCAGCACGACCAGCAGATCGGGCTCGAGCACCTGCGGCGAGCCGATCGGCTCATCGGAGATGCACACCGAGCAGTTGCACTTGCCGCCGCGCATTTCCGGACCGTAGCTGGGGAGCCACGAAATCTCCTTGCCCTCAAACAGAGCGCAGTAGGCGAGCAGCTTGCCTGCGAACAGGATGCCCTGTCCGCCAAAGCCTGCAAGCAGAATTTCATAGGTCATTTTGCTGCACCTCCCATCGCGAGCTTGTCCGCGTTCGCTTCCTCAAGCTGCACGTCCTTGTAGACACCGAGCGGATAGTAGGGGATGCACTCCTCCTGCAGACGCTTGATGCACTCCTTCGGCGTCAGACCCCAGTTCGAGGGGCAGGTCGAGAGCACCTCGACGATCGAGAAGCCGTTGCCCGCCTTCTGATTCTCGAATGCCTTGCGGATCATCTTCTTGGTCTCGCGGATATGCGGCACGGTGTCGACAGCGGTGCGCACTGCGAGTGCGGTGCCGTCGAGCGTGGAGAGCATTTCGCAGACGTGGATCGGATAGCCTGCCTTGCGCGGATCTCTGCCGTAGGGCGAGGTCGTGGTGACCTGACCCGGCAGCGTGGTCGGCGCCATCTGACCGCCGGTCATGCCGTAGGTGCCGTTGTTGACGAAAATCACGACGATGTTTTCGCCTCTGGTCGCGGCGTGCACGGTCTCAGCCGTACCGATCGCGGCGAGGTCGCCGTCGCCCTGATAGGTGAAGACGTTCAGGTCGGGTCTTGCGCGCTTGACGCCGGTTGCAACAGCCGGGGCTCTGCCGTGCGGCGCCTCGATCATGTCGCAGTTGAAATAGTTATATGCAAACACCGAGCAGCCGACCGGGCACACACCGACGGTGTCGCCCTCGATGCCCATCTCGTCGATGACCTCGGCAACGAGGCGGTGAATGATGCCGTGGGTACATCCTGCACAGTAGTGCAGACGCACATCGCACAGCGCATGCGGTCTCTCAAACACAACAGCCATTACTGTGCACCTCCGTTCATCTCTCTGAGCTTTGCCAGAACCTCATTCGGAGACGGGATCACGCCGCCGGTTCTGCCGGTGAACTCCACCGGGATTCTGCAGTCGAGTGCGAGCTTGACATCGTCGATCATCTGACCCATGTTCATCTCGACGGAGAGCACTGCCTTCGCGTTCTTCGTCGCGGCGAGCAGCTGCTTCTTCGGGAACGGCCAGAGCGTGACCGGGCGGAACAGACCCGCCTTGATGCCCTCGGCTCTTGCCTTGTTGACCGCGGACTTCGCGATTCTCGAGCAGGCGCCGAACGCAGTGATGACGATATCGGCGTCGTCGCAGAGATAGGTCTCCGCATCCGATTCGTTCTCCTCGATGACGGCATAGCGCTCATAGCGCTTCTTCACCTGCGCCTCGAGGTCGTTTGCCTCGATGTAGAGCGAGTTGACGATGTGGTGCTCACGCTGCATCTTCGTGCCGCAGGCAGCCCAGCCGGAGTTGTCGGCGGTCTTAGCGCTGATCTCCGGGAATTCGACCGGCTCCATCATCTGACCGAGCAGACCGTCGGAGAGCAGCATGACAGGCATGCGGTATTTCTCCGCGAGATCAAAGGCGCGCACGACGAGGTTGACGACCTCCTGCACGGAGTTCGGCGCGAGGATGATCAGGCGGAAATCGCCGTGACCGAGACCCTTTGTCGCCTGCCAGTAGTCCTGCTGCGAGGGCTGGATCGACCCGAGACCCGGACCGCCGCGCTCGACATTGACGATGAGGCAGGGCACATCGGAGCCTGCAATGTAGGAGATGCCCTCAGACTTGAGGGAGATTCCGGGCGAGGAGGAGGAGGTCATGACGCGCGTGCCGGTGCCGCCTGCACCCAGCACCATGTTGATGGCAGCGACCTCAGACTCCGCCTGAAGAAATACGCCGCCGCGCTTGGGCATCTGCTTGGAGAGATACTCCGAGAGCTCGGTCTGCGGCGTGATCGGGTAGCCAAAGAAGCATTTGCAGCCTGCACGGATGGCAGCCTCAGCCAGTGCCTCATTGCCTTTCATTAAAACCTTTTCCAATGAAAATCTTCCTTTCTGGTTTATTTTTCAATTATGATGGCACAGTCCGGACACATCATCGCGCACATGGCGCATCCGATGCACTGGCTCTCGTCGGTGCAATGCGCGGTAAACACGCCCTCTTTGTTGCGCTTCTCGTGCTGAATGGCAACGATCTGCTTGGGACATGCCGTCGTGCAAAGCTCACAGCCCTTGCAGCGGTCGAAGATGACGCTCATTTTTGCCATAGCTTTACCAGTCCTTTCTATCGCATATTGAGCAGAGCAGCGCATGTCAGGCGCAGCTCTGAAGCTCATTCTTTATTATAGCACATTTCCGCTGAAATTGCAATGGGAGCGCGGAAATAAAGTTTGGAAGCCTGTGCAGTCGGAAGTACGATGGCGTTTTTATTGACTTATGGGCAGAATTATGCTATAATAAGAGCTGAAAAAGCGAAATTGACGGGAGAAATAAACATGAACGCAAAAGGAAAGAAGAAAATCATATTATGCAGTTGTGTTTCTTTGATACTTCTTTTGGTACTGGGTGCTGTCTGTTGTTTTCAATTTACGGGTTTAGGCTATCGAATGACAGTTCCGTACCGCAGTTTCTTTGAAAAAGCAGCAGATTATATCTATGTCAACAAAAACTATTCCGGGAATATCAAAGAGGCGATTCAGCTCACGGAAGAAGCATTGGAACGGGACAGAGCATTTTTCGGAGAATTACAATGTACTGATACAACGATTATCATTATCTGCGATGATGATAAGCTGCTTTCAAAGCTTGACGGAGATCATGATACGAAAACCTCATATACGAAGAAAAACTACATTTCTGTTTCAGATGAATACCTTAATATCGACATAATAGCACATGAATTCACGCATGCGGAGCTGCACACCCGCCTGAATATGAAAGCCCTGAAAAGGATTCCCACATGGTTTGATGAGGGACTTGCCACGCAGAATGATTACCGTGCGCAATATGGACCGGAGGCGTGGACTGAACAGACCGATAACGGAAAAAACGCGCTTTCTCTTGAAGATATGGATACGCCCTCTGAATTTTATGCAGGAACAGCAGAGGACAGGCGTTTCCGTTATCTGAATGCGAAACATGAGGTAAGCGTTTGGATGGAGCTTCATAAGCAGAATGGATTGTTAGAATTAATTGATAAGCTGAACAGCGGCGAGAAATTTGATACTGCTTATTTCAATTTATCATAGGAAACGAACGAACACAATGCCCCCGAGCGTTGAAAAACGCTTGGGGGCAAAGCTTCTGTATGCGTACAGACCATGTGGAAGCAGGGAGCATTTTTACTTTGGAATCCGGATGACCCGCAGGAGACAGCAGCAGAACGCGCTGCCTGTATTTCTCATTTCCGCTCCTTGGACAGCAGCTTGATGAAGAACAGCAATGCAGCCATCATCAGAGCGCTGACGCCGAGCACGACAAACACATTCTGCACGAAGCCCGCGAGCAGATAGCCGACCGCGCAGACGCCCGCGACCGTGAACGCATACGGGAGCTGCGTCGAGACATGGTTGACATGGTCGCACTGCGCACCGGTCGACGCCATGATCGTCGTGTCGGAGATCGGGGAGCAGTGGTCGCCGCAGACCGCGCCTGCCAGACATGCCGAAATGCAGATAATGACCATCGGCGGAATGACGCCGGTCTGTGCGGTCGAGGCGAGCTGTGTCGAGAAGACGCCCGTCACGATCGGGATCAGGATGCCGAAGGTGCCCCAAGAGGTTCCCGTCGCGAAGGCAAGCCCGACCGCAACGACAAACAGGATCATCGGCAGCAGGATCTGCATCGCATGGGCGCTCTCCACCACGCCGGAGACGAATTCGCCTGCCTGCAGCAGACCCGTCATTGTTTTCAGCGTCCATGCAAAGGTCAGAATCAGAATTGCCGGGACCATCTGCTTGAAGCCGTCCGCGATCGAATCCATGCACTCGGTGAAGCTGAGCACCCGGCGGGCGAGGAAATAGAGAATAATCACGATCAGGGCGCCGAGCGAGCCGATTGCCAGACCGAACGACGCATCACAGTCCGCGAAGGAATCCATAAAGCCCGCGCCGTCGAAGAAGCCGCCGGTGTAGATCATGCCGAGCACGCAGAGCACGATCAGAATGACGACCGGCAGAATCAGGTCGATGACCTTGCCGCGGGTGTGCGAGGGCTTTGCATCCTCGGGATAGACCTTGCTGCGGCTTGTAAAGAGGTCGCCCTTTTTCGCGTTGTTCTCATGTGTTTTCATCGGACCGTAATCGACGTCGGTCAGCGCGATGAAGACGACCATCAGCAGTGTCAGCAGCGCATAGAGGTTATAGGGAATCGTGCGGATGAACAGCGTAATGCCGTTGACGCCGTCGACCGTGCCCGCGACTGCCGCCGCCCACGAGGAGATCGGCGCGATGATGCAGACCGGCGCAGCGGTCGCATCAATCAGATAGGCGAGCTTCGAGCGCGAGACCTGATGCTTGTCCGTCACGGGGCGCATGACCGAGCCGACCGTCAGGCAGTTGAAATAGTCGTCGACGAAGATCAGCACGCCGAGCAGGAAGGTTGAAAGACATGCACCTGCGCGCGTTTTGATATGCTTCGACGCCCATTCGCCGTAAGCGCGGCTGCCGCCTGCCTTGTTCATCAGCACGACGATCGTGCCGAGCACCACAAGGAAGACCAGAATGCCGACATTGTAGGCATCGGCGACATTCGCGATGATGCCTTCCTTCACAACGGCATTGAACATGCCTGAGAAGCCGCTGTGCTCGGTGATCGCGTAGAGACATCCGCCGGTGAGAATGCCGATGAACAGCGAGGAATAGACCTCCTTGGTGATGAGCGCGAGACCGATCGCAACGATCGGCGGGAGCAGCGACCAGAGTGACCCGACCGCGTCGCTGACCGGCGCCTGTATCGCACAGCAGATGACAAAGACGACGACGATCAGCGCGAAGATGATTTTGCTTGCATACTTTTTCATGATGATTCCTTTCTGTCAGTTGGTTTATTCCCGACGGCAGTCAGGCGCTGCGCCGCAATGACTGCCGCAAAGACCAGTGCACAGCCGATCCCCTCGCGCAGTGTGAGCTGCTCATGAAGGATCAGCCAGCCCGAAAGCGCCGCAAAGACGGATTCAAGGCTCATGATCAGGGTGGCGGGCGCCGGGGGCGTTTCCCGCTGCCCGAGAATCTGGAGCGTATAGGCAACGCCGCAGGACATGACGCCCGCATAGAGGATGGTGCCCTTTGCCGCGAGGATATCGGGCAGACGGGGTGTTTCAAAGAGCAGCATGCCGATGCCGAGCAGGATGCCCGCCGTAAAAAACTGGATGCAGGACATCACGGTCGGGTCGACATTGTGCGCGCAGAAGCGGTCGACGGTGATGATGTGGAGCGCGAAGAACAGGGTGCAGCAGAGCACGAGCAGGTCGCCGGTGCCGAGGAAAAAGCCTTCTTTGATGCAGAGCAGCCAGAAGCCCGCGATCGCGGCGGCGACACAGAGCCAGATGGTTTTCGGCGGCTTTTTGCGGGTGAAGAGCCCGATCAGCGGCACAAGAACGACATACAGCGCGGTGATGAAGCCGGCTTTTCCGGCGGTGGTCTTGGCGATGCCGGCTTGCTGGAGGGCGCTCGCGATACAGAGGAGCACGCCGCAGCAGATGCCGCCGAGGAGGGTCTGCCTGCGGCTGACGGGCGGCGGCGGGGCATCGCGGCGGAGGCGGCGCAGGAGGAAGATGACGGGGATGAGGACGAAGCCGCCGAGGAGGGTACGGATGCAGTTATAGGTGAAGGGGCGGACATAGCGCATGCCCTCGCTCTGCGCGACGAAGGCGGTGCCCCAGATGAGGGCAGTGAGCAGCAGCATCAGGCAGCCGCGGAAGCGTTTGAACATGGAAGCGTCTCCGTTATTTTGTAATAGATACTCTTATTCTAGCACATTTCAACAAAATTTTCAATAGAAAAGCAAAAAATTAGAAATGAGAAGGGGGAAGGGGGGAAGTGAATGCGGAATGCGGAATTCCGCATTCACCTCCTACCTCCTCCCTCCTACCTTCTGCCTCCTACCTTCTGCCTCCTACCTTCTCATTCCTCCCTTTCCATTCCACAAAAAAAATTTTTCCCCTCCCCCTTGACAAAGTGCTGCAAAGGTGGTATAATGTGTATAACGTATATACACACTCTAGGGAATATGCACACTCCGGAATGTGCCGTTCCCCCTTGCAAGGAGCATTCCATATGGACATTATTCTTTCCAACGCATCCGGCGAGCCGATCTATGCGCAGATCGTCTCCCAGATCAAGACCATGATTCTCAGCGGCAGCCTGAAGGAGGGCGACGCGCTCCCCTCCATGCGCAATCTCGCCATGCAGCTCCGAATCAGCGTCATCACCACCAAGCGCGCCTACGAGGAGCTCGAACGCGACGGCTTTATCGAGTCCTTCACCGGCAAGGGCAGCTTTGTCAAGGCGCAGAACACCGAGCTCTTCCGCGAGGAGCAGCTCAAGGAGATCGAAGCCATGCTCACGCAGGCAGGCGAAAAAGCAAGGCGCTGCGGCATCACGCTCGCAGAGCTGACAGAAATTCTCAAAATCGTATACGGAGGCGACGAGTCATGAGCGATTACACAAATGCCATCGAGATCAAGGGCGTCACAAAGAAATACGACGGCTTCACGCTCGACAATATCAGCTTTGATGTGCCGCGCGGCAGCATCATGGGCTTTATCGGGCAGAACGGCGCGGGCAAAACGACGACGATCCGCAGCCTGCTCAATATCACCGCGATCGATTCCGGCGAGATCACCATGCTCGGCATGGATCATATCAAGGATGAATTCGCGATCAAGGAGCGCATTGCGGTCGTGTTCGACGAGATGCCCTTCCACGATATTTTCACAGCCCGCGAGCTCGCGCGCATCTTCGCGGGCATCTATCCGCAGTGGAGCGACGCGCGGTTTACGCAGTATCTCGAGCGCTTTCAGCTCCCGCAGAAAAAGAAGGTCGGGCAGTTTTCCAAGGGCATGAAGATGAAGCTGCAGATCGCCTGCGCGCTCTCGCACGGCGCGGAGCTGCTCGTCATGGACGAGGCAACGACCGGTCTGGACCCCGTTGTGCGCGCGGAGATTCTCGACATCTTCCTCGAATTTTTGCAGGACGAGGGGCACTCGATCCTCATGTCCTCGCATATTACCTCTGACCTTGAAAAGATCGCCGACAGCGTGACCTTCATCGACAAGGGCAAAATCATGCTCTCGGGCTACAAGGACGAGATTCTCGAGCACCACGGCGTGCTCAAGTGCAGCAAGGCGGATTATCAGAATATCGCGCAGGAGGATTTCGTCAGCGCGCGGCTGACCGATTTCGGCGCCGAGCTCATGGTGCCGGACAGAGCCTCCGCCGCAAGGAAATACAGCGGGCTGCTGATCGAGCCGACCACGCTTGAGGATATCATGGTCTATTACACCCGCGGCAAAAAGGAGTGGTCGTGATGGCAAAATTCAAGGCGCTTCTTTACCGTGAATGGCGCATCTCCCGAAAGCTGACAGTCTCACAGATCTGTGCCGGGCTTTTTTTCGGGATCGTCCTCCTGATGCTCCGCTGGAGCATGCTCTACGGCAATATGCGTGAGCTGCAGGAGGACCTTGAGGCAGAGGGCGAAACCCTTTCGTCAACGCTCAAGCTCATGTTCTACCTGACGACCTTCACGTTTGCGTCGATGTTTCAGCTCGGCTTCGGGCGGAGTGCGGGGGCGCACAAGGGCGATATCCAGTCGGGCTTTCTGCGCTATTCCTACACCATGCCGATCACCCCGGCGATGCGCGCTGCGGTCAAAACGGCGTATATGTGCATTTTCCGCGTCGTCGGCTATGGGATCGCCGTCGCCTATGCGCTGTTCGCGTCGATCTGGTATGAGCCTGTCAGCATCGACAGCACATTTCTGCTCGCACTGCTGATTCCGGCTTTCTTCATGATCTGCTACGATACGATCGAATCCGCGCTGGTCCTGCGCGCACGCACAGCAAAAAAGGCAGGCATCATGGAGACGTGCGCGGGCTTCTGCATGATGGGGGCAATCATTGTGCTCTGCGGGGTTATGATGAACCACATGCGGGAGCGCTTTGATGCGGTCGGCCTTGCCGAGCAGCAGCGCATGGACGGCTATATCGCGCAGTACGGCGAATCAAAGGTCGCGCAGATGCTGCTGAACGGCGAGATCACGCAGGATGACCCCATCAAAATGATGCTCGGCGTTTTCAGAGACATGCTCACGGAATTTATCCACGCATATATCGTCTGGATCGTGCCGGCAACGCTGCTTCTGATCGTGCTCGGCTTCTGGCTGCGCAAAAAGGCATGTGAAAGGAGGGAAACACCGTGAACGGTCTGCTCTATAAGGAATTCCGGCAGAACCGCGGCGTGCTGATCACGATCGCCGCCGTGCCGCTGCTCAGTCTGATCCTGCTTCCGATGTTCGGCTTCATCGATTTCGGCAATCTTTCCGCATTCTCATTCGCAAGGGTGTGGACAGACATCAATGACGTGCCGCTGCTGCGCATGCTCATGGTGCTGCTCGGTGCATTCGTCATCGGCTTCATCGTCTCGCTGATCTTCAATGCGGACGAATCGAAGAAATGGTGCTATTTCGCCGCTTCGCTGCCCGGCAGCGCAGAAAAGGTGATCTACACGAAATATGTGTTCACCTTCATGGTGCTCGGGCTGTTCTTCCTCTCGCAGACATTCTGGGAGATGGTGCTGCAGCATACCTGCTACGGCGCGTGCAAGATCGAAACATCCTCGCTCATCTACGTTTTCACGGTCGATTTCTTTGTGCAGCTTTTGTTCCGTGCAGTTGAGATTCCGTTCTTTGTGCGCTTCGGCGTCAAGCGCGGCAGTTCGGCAAGGCTGATCGCATTCTTTGCGCTGATCTTCCTCTTTATGGTCTGGGTGCTGTTCGGACCGCTCCCCGATTCCTTCGACGAGCTTCTTGACAGCCTCGCCGCTCTGATGCTCGGCGCGGCGGAGGAGCAGACACAGCCGAATAAACTGATGGAATACGGCTATCTGGTGCTCGGCTTTCTGCCCTATGCCGCCGTGATCGCCTATGTGATCTCCTATAAGATCTCCTGCAAACTCTATCTGAAAGGGGCGGAGCAGTATGAAAAATAACGCACAGAACGCAAAAAGGCTCGTGATCTTCCTGCTGCTTGCCTTCGGCATTTCGTGGATCCCCGAGATCATCCTGAATCACACGGTCGGCTATCACGAATACTTTGAGACGACACACTATGCACTGTTCACGCTGCCGATCACATACGGCCCGGCGCTGGCAAATCTCCTGACGCGGCTGATCACCAAGGAGGGCTTTCACGATATGAAGCTGCACCTCAGGCTGAAGGGCAATGTGAAATACTATCTGATGGCATGGCTGCTGATTCCGGCGCTGACGGCACTGGGCTGCACGCTCGCGACCTCGCTTTACGGCAAATGGGATTTTGCCGCCCTGAAAGCGCTTTACGGCTCGCCGAAGCTGCTTGCGGGCACAGTGCTGTTCGGGATCGGCGCGGCACCGGTCCTGGCGTTCAACACCTTCGGCGAGGAATTCGGCTGGCGCGGCTACATGAACGACAAAATGAAGCCGCTCCTCGGCACGACCGGCACGATCGTCGTCGGCGGGATCCTCTGGGGGCTCTGGCACGCGCCGCTGACCGTCGAGGGGCATAATTTCGGCAAGGATTATCCGGGATATCCCTACACGGGCTTTTTGTATATGGCAATCCTCTGCACGCTGCTCGGCGTCCTGCTGATGTATGTCACCGAGAAAACGGGCTCAATTTATCCCGCGGCGATCATGCACGCAAGCCTCAATTTCGGCGCGCCCTATGCCCGCCTGCTGCTGACGCAGGGCATCGAGGAGCAGCCGGGGTTCACAAAGGAGCAGTTTTTCGAGTATATTCCGATCATTCTGTGCGCGGCGGTGTTCACGGTGCTGTTGCTCATGCTGATGAAGAAACAGCGGTCTGCAGACGCGAAGGCGTGATATCACAATCAGAAGAGCCCCTTCCGGGTGAACGGAAGGGGCTCTCATCTGCGGTAAATCTATATTCGGGCAGGAGCGAGGAGTTGTACCGTCAGTTACGCTTCCTGTGCTGAATCGGATGCGCGCCGGGACTTGGAATCCCGTTATGGGAACGCATTTGTGAAACAGTTACGACTCAGACGGGATCAGCACCGGGTCGTCAATATAGATCGGGTCGTCGATCACGATGGGATCATCAATGATGACCGGCGGCGGTGTGACCGGGACGGTCATGAGTGCCTTCTTGACCAGACTCAGGTCGACCGCATTGACCTTGCGGTCATTGTTGTAATCCGCGAGCAGCATCTGCGGGGGGTTGAATTCGATCTG
>JAEEGL015132179.1_pt1 | contig 35521 bp, 31 predicted proteins | sample 9134231 | NCBI WGS metagenome assembly JAEEGL01 (sample SAMN16246548, study PRJNA631951) | gut metagenome | biome: gut microbiome; feature: rumen; material: fiber-attached | host: Bos | place: Iran: Karaj | collected 2018-10 | reverse complement strand
TCTCCAAGGCGGGCAAGCTCTCTTTGGCCGTCACGCTGAGCAGCATGATAGGCATGTCTTCCGCATTGAACTTGAAAATCACGGGATTGGTGGCGCCGTCGGGCAGGTAGTTTCGGACCATATCCAACTTGTCGCGCACGTTGTTAGTGGCTTCCTCAATGTCGATGCCGCTCTCAAACTCCATGGCGATGACCGAAGTGTTCTCGCGCGAAGTGGAGGAGAGGTGTTTCAGATCGGGCACGGCGTTGAGGGTGTTCTCCAAGGTTTTGGAGATATTGGTCTCGATATCTTCCGCGCTGGCGCCTGGATAGTTGGTCAGCACCATGATGAAGTTGGTCTCCATGTCAGGTAATTGGTTGATGGAGAGGTTCATCAGAGAGTAGATACCGAAAATGGCTATGGCGACAAACACCAAGGCCGTCGTCACCGGATTATTTACTGCAGTTCTTTGTAGACTCATGTCAGTTGTTCAGTTAATCAGTTGTTCAGTTGTTCAGTGGCTTTCAGCAGTCAGCAAGTTGGCTAATAGATGATAGCTGATAGATGATAGCTATTTATTTCACAGTAACGCTAACTCCGTCCTTCAATCTAATCTGTCCCTCAGTGACAATCTTGTCGCCTTCGTTGATGCCACTGATAATCTCGTATCTGTTGCCGAGTCGCTTGCCGACTTCAACGAGTTGGTATCTCACCGTGTTGTCGGGTTGAAGCACATAGATGAAATGCTCTCCTGAGCCTTGTTGCTTGACCACGGCGACGTCGGGGACGACCACATGGTGGTTGGTGCCAAAGTTGGCGGTCACGCGGGCGAACATACCCGGACGCAGCCTTTGGTCGGCGTTTTGGCAGATGACCTCGACAGGAAAGGTGTGTGTGGTTGCGCTGATGGTGGGGTAGATGAGGTTTACCTTGCCTTTAAACGTTTCGCCAGGATATGACTCCACGGTAATGTCAAATTCCATGTCCTTGTTGATGTGGGTGAACAGGCTTTCCGACACGTTGATGAGCATCTTGACGGGCTGGATTTGCTGCACGACGAAGATGGGCAGTGCCATGCTATACATGTCGCCCTTGTCGTAGTTACGGGCAGTCACCACACCGTTGATGGGGCTTCTCAGATAGGTGTTTTCGGCTAAGTTTTCGTAGGTCTTTTTCGTCACATTCAGTGACAACTTGGCCATGTCGTAATCGGCTTGTGAGACGGCACCGATTTTATAAAGCTCTGTCAAGCGGGCCAATTCTGTCGAGTCGTTGACGTACTGCATCCGTGTCTTGGCTAGGTTCACGTCATCCATCGTGGCCAGCACTTGTCCTTTGCGCACCTTGTCGCCAACTTCGGCGCGGATGCTCACAATACGGCCTGCTGTCTGCGAGACAATATTATTCGTGGCGTAAGGCTCCACATTGGAAGTGAAGGTGTTGGTGATGTCGACGTCCTCGGCCTGCGCCGTGATGATGCTGACCACGGGCGCGGCTTTTTGTGCGTCTTGTCCCGTTGTTACGGTTGTGTTGTCTTTTGAGCCGCAAGCCGTCATCAGCAGGGCAGCGGCGAGAGTGATAAGGGTTAGTTTGTTGTATTTCATTGATTTATAGATTGTTTTCATATTGCTTTTGGCCTCTAACTTCTGGCTTCTGGCAGCTTCACTAATGGCATTATAGTCTATTATATCCTTCATAAAGCTGCCAGTAGCCAGAGGCCAAGAGCCAGAGTCTTATTCTTTTCCAATTAATTCATCCAAGGAGGCTTTAGCCACCATAAAGTTGTAAACTGCTTGGGCTTGCGTGAGTTGCGCCTGTTGCAGAGCCAATTGCGCATCGTTGAGTTCGACCAAAGTGGCCTTGCCTACTTCGTACATCTTTTCAGAAATCTGGTAGCTCTTTTCAGCAATCTCTACTGTAGCGTTGGCGGCTTGATAGTTCTTGATGCAGAGTGCCATCTGGTCGTTGTAGTTGCGGATGGCGATGCGTAGGTTGCGTTCGGTGTCTTCTCGCTGCAAGGCTAACATATTACGGCTCACTTTGCTCTGTTTGATGCTGTTATGCTTTTGGAAGCCGTCGAAAACTGGGATGCTGAGGCTCAATGCTGCCGTGGAAGATGGAAACCAACTCAATTTGTCGTCGCCCATGGCACTATAGTTGTAATTGATGCTCGCGGCCAAAGTCGGCAGATATTGTCGTTTTTGCATCCGAATGGTCGATTCGAGCATACGGTCTTGGATGCCCAACTGTAACAAGGTACTGTTGTTGCTGAGGTCGTCTTCCGAAACATAAGGCGTGAGCATGGTACTGGTATAGTCGTTCAGGTCACCAACCACTTCGATTTCGGTGTCAAGTTCGATGCCCATCACGGCCTTGAGCTGCCATGTGGCCAAGAGGACGGCATTCTGAGCACTTGATACATTCGGTTCAGCGTTCATCATCGTGACTTGTGCACGAAGGCGTTCCACTTCCGATGCTTTGCCCACATTGAAACGTTGCATAGTTTTCTCATAGTTCTTTTGGGCATTGTCGTACACCTCCGCAACCACCTCCAACGATTTCTGGGCCAACAAGACGGCGTAGAAGGCCTGTTTCACCTGCTTGACCATTGCGATTTTCGACGAACGAGCCTGTTCTACAGCTAGTTCCACATCCATGCCCGAGAGCTTGAGACCTTCCCAAAGTTGTGCATTCACCAAAGGCAAACTGGCCGTGGCCGAGGTGCTGATGTTATTGTCTCGGCCCACTTTGATTTCCATGGCCTGACCGCCCATGTCCATTACCATCACCTGCTTCTGTAGGGTGCGCTGGTAAGAGCCATTGATGTTGACATTTGGATAAAGCGCGGCGTAGCTGCCTTTTTTCGCGTAGCCCGTCTTTTCCACAGTCATGTCCGCGATTTTGATGGTGTTGCTCTCTGAAAGGGCAATCTCCAAAGCCTGTTCAAGTGTGAGTTGCACGGCAGCTGAGTTTTGTGGTTCTAGAGTCTCAGTCCCAGTGCTTGTCGAATGGCTGATCTGAGCTTGTCCAACCCAAGGGGAAGCCAGTGTTGTAAAAACAGCTAAAATGCTAAAAATCATTCTCTTCATATAAATTCCTTCCAAAAGTTACTTTTAAATTAAATAAGGTGCAAAAGTAGTAAAATTGCATGGTTATAGACGCAGATTTCAACGAAATATTTCATGTGTTCAATGAAAAATGTTCAGTTTTGTTTTCATGTCGGCTTTCTTCAGTATTTCCTTTATTGACATTTTCACAAATTTCGTTGAAAAGCGGTCGGAAGTTTGGGTTTTCGTCTTATTTTTGCACTCAAAATCATGGGAATGAAGAAAAGGACGTTGCCGACATTGCCCACAGCCAACCTCGACCTATTGGAGCGCCTCTACAAATGGGGTGTCATCTGGATTGTGCTGTTCATTATCTTTTTCGCGGTGCATTCCACGGGCAATATGCTCTTCCGTGTGGTCAGTTCGCTGTGTTTTGTCGGGATGGTGGTGCTTGAAGTGCTTTTTGTAAACAAAGTTTTGATAGCCAGTTTGTTGGCAAAGAAACGTTTGGTCTTCTTCATCCTGATTTCCATCTTCGTGCTCCCCATTTGGGCGGCCTTGTCGATAGGCATCGACATCTGTTTCCTGCATTTCATCGAGAAGCGGCCTTTCAGTGAGATTGTCGCATTCCCTCTCACTTTCATGGCCTTTATGGTACGCCTGATTTGGGTCATCGCCACCTTTGCCGTCGTGGTGATTTTCTATTTCCAGCGCAAAGAGAACGAGGACAAAATCATCGCCGACAAGCTGAAGAGCGAGAAGCTAGACATGGAGCTGCGTTACTTGAAGTCACAAATCAACCCGCACTTCCTGTTCAACGCCCTAAACAACATCTATTCAATGGTTTACACCCACGACGACAACGCTGCCAATGGGGTGCTGAAACTCTCTGAGATGTTGCGCTACGTGCTCGTCGATTGTCAGGCCGACATGATTCCTTTGAGCAAGGAAATCAAGTACATAGAGAACTTCATCGACTTCCAGATGATGCGTATGGGCGGTCGCCGCGATGTGCATTTGGTGAAGGACGTGGAGAATGAGGATTTCATGATTGCACCCATGCTGTTGCAGCCCATCATCGAGAACTGCTTCAAATACAGCCGTTTGGAGACGCATCCCGACGGCTATGTGCATGTCAGCATCCGGCTGACGGACAACCGATTCCGTTTTGAGGCAGAAAACACGGTGGCCGAAAACGCCAAGCCTGTTACCGTGGTTTCCGACGACAAGAAGTCGGGCATAGGACAAAAGAACGTGCAGCAACGCTTGATGTTGCACTATGGAAATGATTATTTATTTGACATTGAGCAAGATAAGGATACATATAAAGTCAAGATTGAGCTATGAAAGAGAAATATAACGTGATTGTCGTCGACGACGAATACTTGGCGCAAAAGCTGTTGCAGGACTATATCTCCAAGGTGGAATCCTTGCAGTTGGTGGCCACTTGTTCGAATGCTTTTGAGGCCATGGAAGCCTTGAAAAGCAATCGAGTGGACATCATGCTTTTGGACATTCAAATGCCTGATTTGACGGGACTTGAGTTAGTCAAGAGCTTGGAGAACAAGCCCGCCGTCATTTTCACCACAGCCTATTCGGAGTACGCCGTCGACGCCTTCAATTTGGCCGTTTCTGACTACCTGCTGAAGCCTTTCGACTTCCCGCGTTTCATCCAGGCCATCAACAAGGCCATCGGTAACGTGAAGCCACAGGAAGGACGAACAGAAAAACTGCCCGCCGACACCATCAGCAAGTCGAACGATTTCATCACGGTAAAGGCTGATTATAAGCTATATAAGATCAATTACGACGACCTGATTTTCATTGAGGGGCAGCACGAATACGTCACTTTCCACACCATGCAGCGGCGCATCACGGCCTTGTTCGCATTGAAGGACTTGGAAGGGCTGTTGCCGAAAGACCGTTTTGTGCGTGTCCACAAGTCTTACATCGTGTCTTTCAAGCACATACAGGACTTGGACAAGTCGGACGTCACCGTGGCCGGCAACAAGGTTCCCGTCGGGGCCAGCTACCGCGACGAACTTTTGGCGAGGTTGCAATGAGAAGATTTTTTGTGAAATGATGCAAAAAAATTATTTTCATTGGTTGCATTGCGATAAAAAACATATATTTGCACCCTAAACCTCCTTAAAAACACGAAAAAATGGGTAAATTTGAAATCACAAGCAGAAAGAACCGCGAGTTCCAGTTCAATTTGAAGGCCACCAACGGCCAAGTCATCCTCACCAGCCAGGGCTACAAGACCAAGGCTTCCTGCCTCAACGGTGTGGAATCGGTGAAGAAAAACTGTCAGGAAACGAAGCGTTTCGAGACCAAAGTCGCCACCAACGGCAAGCCTTACTTCAACCTGATGGCCACCAACGGCCAAGTCATCGGCTCAAGCCAGATGTATGCCAGCGAGACCAACATGAAGAACGGCATCGCCTCAGTGATGAAGAACGCTCCCGAAGCCGAAATCGTCGACCTGACGGAAGAATAAGCTTTAAATCGCTGAAAAAGAGAAAGGAACGGCTCGCAAGTCGTTCCTTTTTTTGATGTGATCCGGTTGGGATTCGAACCCAAGACCCACAGCTTAGAAGGCTGTTGCTCTATCCAGCTGAGCTACCAGACCATCATTTTACGGCTGCAAAATTAGTGAAAGTTTTCCAATAGGCAATCCCTTTGAACAAAAAAATCAAATCGGGTTAGAGCTTTCTGTTTCAATATACTCAGATTCAATGTGTTCCGTTTCGGTATGGTTTTCTTGTCTCGGAGAGAAATGACGCGGTTTGTCGCGTTTCACCGGCTTGGTGGGAGTGGCTTGCGGGCGCGACTTCTTGACTTGAAGCTCGCTACCCATGAAAACGGTCTCGTCGGTCTCAACGATGGCCTTATAAGCCTCGTTCTCGTTGGGCATCTCCACAAATCCATAACATTTTGAAAGGCCCGTCTCATGGTCCATGATCACCTTGCACGAGGTGACTTCACCAAACTGGGCAAACAGGTCTTTTAATTCATTTTTTGTAGTCTTAGGCGACAATTTAGCTACGAAAATTTGCATAACTCACTTATTTGATTGTTGCAAAAATAGGTAAATAAAAAACGCAAACAACTTTTTGTTCAAAATTTGTATGTTTTTTTCTTTTGGAATAACATTCCATGAAAAAACGAGCCATTATTTTGACTCGTCGTTGTGTGGGGGAGGGTGGACTCGAACCACCGAACGGATTCCCGGACAGATTTACAGTCTGTTGCAATTGCCACTATGCGACTCCCCCAAGAAAATAAGAACAATTCCGTTTAAGTGGCTGCAAAAATACGGCTTTTTTCCTTATCCGAGTCGAAATGGAGCGAAATTTTTCTCATCTTTGCAATCCAAAACTTTTCGATACGATGAAATACGACTTTGACAAGATAATCCATCGCGCTGATACCAACTGCGTTAAGTATGATTTACGAAAACAGGTCTTCGGCAATCCCGACGTGCTTCCGATGTGGGTGGCTGACATGGATTTCGAGACGCCCGACTTCGTCCGCGAGGCCGTGATGCAACGCGCCGAGCACCCCGTTTATGGCTATCATTTCAAGGATGACGCTTATTTCCAGTCGATTATGGGCTGGCTGAAACGCCGTCACCATTGGGATGTGAAACAAGAGTGGATGTCGTTTACTCCGGGCGTGGTGTGCGGCTTCAACATGGCCGTGATGGCCTTTACTGAACCTGGCGACGAAATCATCATCCAGACGCCGGTGTATCCGCCCTTCCATCACGCCGCCACGAGCCATGGACGCAAGCTGGTCTGCAACACCTTAATTAATAGAGGTGCAGATGGCTACGAGATGGATTTTTCGCTACTCGAAAAGCAAGTCAAAACAGCCAAAATGCTGATTCTCTGCAATCCACACAACCCCGTGGGGCGTTGCTGGCGGAAGGATGAGCTGTTGCTTTTGGGTGAAATGTGCCTGAAAAACAACGTGTTGGTCATTTCGGACGAAATTCACTGCGACTTGGTATTGCCCGGTTTCAAACACACGCCTTTTGCCACTTTGGGCCATCAGTATGCGCTGAATAGCATTACGTTCCATGCGGCCTCCAAGACCTTCAATTTGGCGGGTTTGGCCACTTCGACGGCCATCATTCCGCATCCTGAATTGCGCCAGCGTTTCAACGACTACGTTCATTCGATGGAAGCCGAGTTGGGCAACATTTTTGGAAAGGTCTCCACACAAGCCGCCATGACCTTCGGCGATGAGTGGCTTGCACAACTACTTGACTATGTGCAAGGTAACATAGAATACGTTTGCGATTTCCTGACCACGAATTTGCCTAAGGTGGTGTTTAGCAAGCCCCAGGCCACCTACATGATGTGGCTTGATTTCAACGGTTACGGTCTTTCTGAGGAAGAGCTTTGGCGCAAGATGACGCAAGAGGCACAATTGGGCCTCAACCGAGGCAAGGATTTCGGTGTTGATGGTAGTGGTTTCTTCCGCATTAATTTGGCCTGTCCGAGGGCAACAGTGGAGGAGGCGATGCGGCGGCTGAAGGCGGTGTTTTAAAACAACAATCCTGTTTCTTCCGCTTCCCGTTTTACCCCAATCATAGCCTCAAACTCAGTTTCGGTAATGATGGGAATACCTAATGATTCAGCCTTTTTCCGTTTTTCGGGACCCATTTTGTCGCCAGCCAAAACATAATCGGTCTTGCCGGAAATGCTGCCGACGTTCTTGCCGCCGTAGGCCTCGATGGTTTCCTTGATGCCGTCGCGGGAATAGTGTGTGAACACGCCGCTGACCACGAAGGTTTTTCCAGCCAAGACTTGTTCCTTTTCGGAAATGGCTTGCTCGGCCATAGCAAACTGTAAACCAGCCTGTTTCAGTCGGTTGACAATTTCAAGATTACGTTCGTCGTCGAAGAAAGTGCGCACTGAAAGGGCAATCTTCTCGCCGATTTCGTTGATTTCGGTCATTTCCTCAACGGAGGCACTAATAATGTGGTCAATGTCGTGCAAAGCCTTGGCCAACACTTTGGCCACCGACTCGCCTACAAACTTGATTCCCAACGCGAAAAGCACCCGCTCAAACGGCACCGACTTCGACTTTTCCAAAGCATCCAAAATATTCTGCGCGGTCTTTTCCTTGAAACTGACCTTGCGCGTGGCCACAGGCATCAGACTGAACTCGTCCTCAATGGTGATGACTTTCTCCAAACCATAGAGTTTTTCGTAGGTAAGGTCATATAAATCAGCGACATTGCGCACTAGACCTTCTTCATAAAGCAACTCCACCTTACCCTCGCCAAGGCTCTCGATATTCATGGCCTTGCGCCCGATGAAATGCTCGATGCGACCTCTGATTTGTGGAGAGCAACCCGAGCTGTTGGGACAATACCAAGCCGCTTCGCCTTCGTTCTGAACAAGTTGCGTTCCACAAATGGGGCAAATCTTGACGAACTCGACAGGCTTTGCACCTGTTTGACGTTTGTCTATGTTCACGCCGATGATTTTCGGGATGATTTCGCCGCCTTTCACTACAGTGACAGTGTCACCATAATGCAAGTCAAACTGGCGGATAAAGTCCTCATTATTCAAGGTGGCGCGTTTTACGGTCGTGCCAGCCAATTGCACGGGTGCAAGATTGGCCACAGGTGTAATGGTTCCGTGCCGTCCAACTTGGAAATCAACGCTTTGCAGTTCGGTTTCCACCTCCTCGGCCTTGAATTTGTAAGCGATGGCCCATTTCGGAGATTTGGCTGTGAAACCTAAAGCTCTTTGCTGCGCGTAACTATTGACTTTCAGTACAATACCGTCAATGGCAAAGGGCAGCTCATGGCGTTTTTCGTCCCAATAGTCGATAAACTCGAAAATCTCTTCTGTGGTCTTGCACAAGGCGATGAAATTAGAGATGTTGAAGCCCCATTTTCGCGCCGCCATCAGGCTTTCGTAATGGGTTTGGTAGCGCGTTTCGAGGCCGTCCATCATCATGTAATAGCAATAGTTGTCCAAACGGCGTCGGGCTACTTCCTTGGAATCCTGTAACTTGAGCGTCCCAGCGGCAGCATTGCGCGGGTTGGCAAACAGGTCTTCTCCAGCTTCGGCGCGAGCTTCGTTCAGTCGGTTGAAGCTCTCGAAAGGCATCACGATTTCACCGCGCATCTCGAAAAACTCGGGAAAGTCACCGTGGAGTTTGAGTGGCACGGTACGGATGGTGCGCACGTTGGTAGTCACGTCGTCGCCATGGCTGCCGTCGCCACGGGTTACAGCGCGCGCCAACAACCCGTTTTCGTATTGCAGGCTGATGCTCAGGCCATCAAACTTCAACTCGCAGCAAAACTCCAGTTCGCCTTCAATGCTTTTTTTGATGCGGTTGATAAACTCCTCGATTTCCTCACGGCTGTATGAATTTGACAACGAGAGCATTGGATAACGATGCTCTACCGTCTTAAATTCCTTCGTGATGCCCCCACCCACGCGCTGGGTAGGCGATGAGGGCGACAGAAACTCGGGAAATTCCTTCTCTAAGCGTGCCAGCTCCTCCAACTTCATGTCGAACTCATAGTCGCTGATGATGGGCTTGGCGAGGATATAATAATTGTAGTTGTGTTGCTCTAATTCTTCGCTCAGTGCGGCGATGCGCTGTCGGGCTTGTTCTTGGGTCATAACCTGATGTAATTCCAAGGATTCACATTCAAAACCAGCAGCAAGACCCAAACGAAGGCAATCGAAATGACTAAGCCAATGAAGGTCATCAGTGCACCTTTGAAATTGCGCTTTAGACAGAGAATCAGCAAGATACTGATGACAATGAAAGCACTTTCGTACCAAACGCAGATGCCAAATCCGAGCATGAGACCCGCGATGATGAATGAGGAACGGTGGACGTTTTCGTTGAGATTGTTCTTGCGTAGTACTTCTTGTCGCAGGACGATGTTGCAGCCATAAAGCATCAAGGGCAGACCCAGAAACGCGCTGGCGTTCTCGATGATGCCAAAGGCAGGCATGACACAGCTGAAAGCAGGGATAAGGGCCAACAGCCACGCATTCTGCTTGTTGGAGGCGAGGTCGCAAAGGCGATACACCATCGATACCGTGAAAAGCGAAACCGTGGCATAAAGCGCTCGGCTAAGCAACATCATGCCTTGGCTTTGCCCGACGCCGAACAGTGATTTCACTTTGTCTAAGAAGCCTATGAAAAGGGTAGGGTGCTGCAATTCACGGTTGGAGCCGAAGCCTGGAACGAAAATCACCACGATGATTCTCACCGCAATGGCAACCAGCATCAACGCGGTGAAGGGATGCAAGGCCTTGAATTGTTTGAGTTTCTGGAACATGGTCTCAATTGGGGTTGATTGGGCAAAATTACTAAAAAATCAAATCTTCACAATGCGTTTGGTGACTATGTGTTGGCCAAAGTCAATTTGGATGAGATATGAGCCTGAGGGAAGGTCGCTGAGGTCAAGGCTCAGTTGGTTGGTTTTGGGCGACATGCTGCGGACGCGATGCCCTAGCATATCGTAGATGTAGATGTTCTGAATGATCTCTGACATGTGGATGTCGAGTCGCTTGAAAAATGGATTGGGCGACAATTCGCATAAGTCTTCGTTTTCTTTTATTTGGTCGGGGTTGTAAATCAATTCGATATCGTCAACGAAAAGGTCGTCGTTGGAGCTACCTGCGCCCGGCGTTTCGTTGGTGGTGATGGTGAAAAGGATGTAGCGTGGGTCGTTACAAGGGCCATCCTTGACGAAAGGCACGCTGAGTCGTGTCCAATTGTAAGCACCGTTGGCTGTTGAGGTGCGGGTGAAAGTGTGACGAGCCGAGGCGACGAGCATATTGGCAGGTTCTTCGGTGCCGTCGGCCACAAATTTATAGTCGGCATCGCCATGCACAGCGGCGTGAAGTTGCGCCTTTTGTGAGCTGCTCTCGCTGCGGAAGCACACCCAAATGACGAGGGAGTCAGGAATGGCGTATATAGGCGTATTGTACGCACTTTCAGATCGTTGTGTGTAGTTGTAGTTGCCCGAACCCGTTGCCGACATGCTACTAGCGTTCATACGTCCGTTGGTCAGGTTGCCGTTGGCGGTGATGCCCAAAATGCTTGTCGGGAAGATGCGGACGCTTTTGCTGCCCGTCGAGCCAGGTCTGGTTTGTGTTGAAGATTCGACTTGGTTTGAAAGGAAACCTGCAAAGGTGCCTGTCGCTGTGCCGCCCGAATGCCAGTGTACAGGCTCGACAACCGATTTTGTCTCTCGGGTAGTCCATTCCTCGAAGCCAGGGTTGTCGAATTGTCTGCCTATTTGGGCTGAAAGGCTACAGCTCAGCAAGATACAAGTTGTAAAAAGGGCAAGTGCTTTTTTCATTTCGTTGTTTTTATAGTCGCAAAAGTAAGCAAAAAACCACACGCTTTATCCCGAAAAACGAAAAAAGCCTTATTTTTGCGCTCATTAAATGTCAAACATCAAAACGAAAGCATCATGAAATTCAACGCAAAACAAGTGAAAGACCAAGTGGTTCAATGGATTAGGGACTGGTTCGAGCAAAATGGCAAGGACTGCAACGCCGTCATCGGCATTTCGGGCGGCAAGGACAGCAGTGTCGTCGCTGGACTCTGTGTCGAGGCACTAGGGGTGGATCGTGTCATCGGAGTGACCATGCCCAATGGCGTGCAACCTGACATCGACGATAGCATGAAACTCATCAACCATCTCGGCATCCGCCACTGCTGCGTCAATATTGGCGATACCTTTAATACATTAATGGTCGCCGTGAAGGAGCAACTCGGCACTTTGGAAACCGAAGTCAGCCGCCAAACGATCATCAACCTGCCGCCACGCCTGAGAATGAGCACTTTGTATGCTATTTCCCAGTCGATGAACGGTCGCGTAGCCAATACCTGCAACCTTTCCGAGGATTGGGTAGGCTACTCGACGCGCTATGGCGATGCCGCTGGCGATTTCTCACCCTTGGGTGGACTTACTGTGCAGGAAGTCAAAGCGATAGGGAAGGAATTGGGCCTGCCCATCGAGTTGGTGGAGAAGACCCCGTCTGACGGCCTTACCAACAAGAGCGATGAGGACAACCTTGGCTTTACTTACGCCGTGTTGGACAAATACATCCGCACTGGCGTCTGTGAGGACCCCGAAACCAAGTCCCGCATTGACGACAAGCACGCGAAAAACTTGTTCAAATTGTTGCCGATCCCGCATTTTGAGTATTGAAATGAACCTGTATACCATGTTGTCCCAGCGAATCGACATGAACGACATTGAGGCGATTCGTGTCTATACGCAAGGCAAGGAGAACGATGCCCGAAAGGAAGAACTGTACTGCGTGATGATGGACGATGAAGGTAAGGCAGGCGGCAACGCTGCTTGGGTCTTCTCGCATTTCACCGAGGAGGACAATAAGTGGCTCTACAGCAAGCAACAAGAATTGATTGATGCCGTCATGCACACCAAGAGCATCACCAAACGCCGTATCATAATGGTGCTTTTGGAACGGCAACCGTTTGATATAGAAGATTTTCGCTCCGATTACCTCGACTTCTGCCTTGAGCACATGGCCATGTTGGAAGAGCCTTATGGCATTCGTGCGCTGTGCATGAAACAGGCTCTCGTCCAATGCAGCCTCGTTCCCGAACTACTTACCGAATTGGAAACTACCTTGGAAATGATGGACAACAATTTCCTTTCTCCTGGACTGCGCACCGCGAAAAGGAATGTGCTGAAAAAGATGAAAAGATAAGGAAAAACTTGTAATTTTGCGGTTTTAATACTGAGAATTATGTTTTCCTGCCCCATCCAAATCCGCATGAGCGACCTCGACCCCTTCAACCATGTCAACAACGGGTCGCAATGCAATTACTTCGACATGGGCCGAAGCCGTTATTTCGAGCATGTCTTCCAAGCCGAAATCGATTGGCTTTCATTTAAATACGTCCTTGTCCACGTGGATCTCGACTTTCGCAAGCCGGTTTTGTTCCACGACCCCATTGTCTGCGAGAGTTGCGTCACCGAGATAGGTAACTCCAGTTTTAAGATGGAGCAGTGCCTGAAAGACTCTGAAACTGGCGAAATCAAGACCTTGTGCCATGCAGTGGTGGTCTATTTTGACCGTGAGGCGAACAAATCGGAGCGGATTCCTGATACAGACAGGGAACGTATGATGAACGCAGATTAACCTCGTGTCTTCGACACGATATTCTATTTACCCCACACCAGCACAGTGCAGTGTGGGGACATAAAGACAACAACTATGAAAAGAACAATCCTCTCTCTAATGCTGTGTCTCTCACTGACCAGCCTACAAGCCCAAACCGAGGCCCAGCTCAACGCTTGGAACGATGTCAATGTCAATGAAATCAACCGATTGTATCCACGGACGAATATCGTTCCAACGGGAGAACAATGGTCGCAATACCTCAACGGCGACTGGAAATTCAATTGGGTGGACTCGCCCTCGAAAGCTCCCGCCGACTTCTATATGGAGGGTTACAATGCCTCAGATTGGAAGACCATCAAGGTGCCAGCCAACTGGGAATTAAACGGCTACGGCACACCGATTTACGTCAACGTAGACAACGAGTTTCGTCCCAATGAGCCGCCTTTTGCCCCGACGGTCGATAATCCCGTGGGCTGCTACCTGACCGAGTTCGAGATTCCCGAAAGTTGGAAAGACCGCCTGACCTTCATCAACTTCGGTGCGGTGAAGTCGGCCTATTACGTTTGGGTAAACGGCCAGTTTGTAGGCTACACCGAAGATGCAAAAACCAATGCCGAGTTTGACCTTACGCCATTCGTCAGAGTGGGGAAGAACACCTTGGCAATGAAGGTCTATCGTTTCTCCAATGGCTCCTATTTCGAGTGCCAAGACTTTTGGCGCATCAGTGGCATCGAGCGCGATGTGGTTCTTTACTCCAAACCACAGCTCAACATTTACGATTATGAGGTTCATGCAGGCTTGGACAAAACCTACGAAAATGGTACTTTTGAACTGAAAGTAAAGCTTCAAAGTAAGAATGATAAGATAAAGAAAAACAATAAATTGAATATTTTTATTCAGCACGGTGACAGTCGAATTCTCACGTCCAGATCTTTGAAAGATTTGCGTTTTGTGAAGGGTGACGATGGTTATTATTATGCCGAGGTTTCCATGAAAGACGAGGGTGACATTGGCAAGGTGAAGCCGTGGTCGGCGGAAAGCCCTAATTTGTATTTGATGACTTTGTGTTTGGCGGACAAAAACGACGAACCGCTTGAAACCCTGAACACTTACATCGGTTTTCGCACATCTGAAATCAAGGACGGCAAGCTTTTGGTCAACGGCAAGTACGTATTAATAAAAGGTGTAAACCGCCACGAGCATGACCCTAATACAGGCCATGTGATTTCGCGTGAGGCAATGGAACAAGATATTGCCATGATGAAACGCATGAATATCAATACAGTACGTACCTGTCACTATCCCGATGACCCATATTGGTACGAACTCTGTGACCGCTATGGACTTTATGTTTGGGACGAGGCCAACTGTGAATCCCATGCCCAAGGTTATGGGGAAAAGAGCCTCGCCAAAGACCCGCAATACCGCGACATGATTTGGTCGCGTAATCGAAACATGCTGGAACGCGACAAGAACCATCCTTCGGTGATTATGTGGTCGATGGGCAATGAATGTGGCAATGGTGTCAATTTTGAATACACTTATGATTGGATGAAAAACCGCGACCATTCGCGCCCTGTCACATACGAGCGAGCTATCTACGACCGAAATACGGATGTCATTGGTTTAATGTATAGTAGCACAAATTACTTAAAGCGTTTCGTTAATGATGGGTTGGACAGTTTGCATCGGCCTTTTATCATGGTCGAGTACTGCCACGCGATGGGCAACAGCATGGGTGGTTTGCAGGATTATTGGGACGTGATTGAAGCCAATGAGCAACTGCAAGGTGGCTGTATCTGGGACTGGGTGGATCAGAGTTTCATCGTTCGCGACGACCAAAAAGGTGAGGATTGGTTGGCCGTGGGTGGCGATTTTGGTCATGCCTACGGCGTAGGCGACGACGACGCTTTTTGTGCCAATGGCGTGGTCGGTTCAGACAGAAGACCACACCACCACGCCGCCGAGGTGAAGAAGGTATATCAGCCTATCAAGTTCACAGCCAAGGACTTGACTTGGGGAAAGTTTGAGGCCAAGAATTGGCTTTCGTTCACCAATGCCTCTGCATTCGATTGCGAGTTCGAAATCTTTTCGGCAGAGAAAGTGTTGCAAAAAGGTAGCATTGACTTGAATATTGAACCTTTTGGCACTCAAGAGATTAACATTGAGCGTTTACGCATCTATGGCAATCCCGGTGAGGAGTTTTTCATCCGTTTTTCGGTGAAACTGAAAGAAAACCAGCCGTTTATGCCTTCGGGGACGGAAATCGCCTACGATGAGTTCAAGCTGGATTGGCCTTCGGCAAATAAGTTGCCCTTGTCAAAAGAAACTGCGGTTACAGCGAATTTGAAGCTGCATGACGGCGTTTTGGAAAATTGCATCGGCAATGAGAAATTCCAAGTTTCCTTCAATCCAAAAACAATGGAAATAGAATCGTATATATTTAAGGGTCAGGAACTTTTGAAAGGTAATTTAAAGGATAACTTCTGGCGTGTACCCACCTTGAACGACGAAGTGGACGGTTGGGCTGGGCCACGATGGAAAAAGGCTGGTTTGCAGCATCTTACCCCAAAAGTCACGACATGGCATGTGGACAATTTGAATAAGAATACGGTTTTCTTGAACACCACAGTGGAATACTACGATTTGCAGAATGTGCTGCAGTTGGTGGTCAACAAGATGTATCTCATTGACGGAGAAGGCAATGTGAGCATCACCAACCGCGTCCAGCCGATGGAAACAGTGACTTCCTTCCCAAAAATTGGGACGCAGCTCCGTATGCCATTGGATTACAAGGACTTGGCCTTTTTCGGAAAAGAAACGGAGAACTATCCTGACCGTAATGCTTCTGGCAAGATAGGCTATTATCGAATGAATGCCTTGGATTTATTTGAACAACATGTCGTTCCTCAAGACAATGGAAATCATGCAGATACGCGTTGGTTGGCCTTGACGAACTTCAACCATTCAGTCGGCCTATTCGTGACCATGCAAGAGCCGTTCAATTTCAGCATTTACAATTATGACGACGACAATCTCAACGCCGCTCGTCGCATCAACCAACTGACCCCTAACGACTTCCTGACAGTGAATATCGATTACAAGCAGGCACCTATCGGCACAGCCACATGCGGCCCAGGCGTGGCTGATTCGTATGTCATTAAAAATCAGGTGTATGAATATACGATGTTAATGCGTGCTTTCGACACCAAAGCCGAAGACCCCATCGAATTAAGTCGCTATCAGTTACCTCATGTCAAGGAAATCATGCTTCCAACGCCTGAAATCAAAGCGGAAATGAATGGAAATGAGGATTTTAGAATCTTCAACGCGCCTTTGACGGTCACGCTGAGTTGCATGGAACCAAAAGCTGAAATCCGCTACACCTTGGACGGGAGCGAGCCAGACGAAAAATCTGCCTTGTACAAGAAGCCGTTCACGATTGAGCATTCTTGTACGCTGAAAGTCAGGGCATTTGCTAAGGGGGTGGAACGTTCGTTCGCAGCGGTACGTTGTTTTGAATATCATCCCATAAAAAACACGACTTTCGTCACGCCACCTGTGGAACGTTACGGCAAGAACGCCGACATCGCCTTGATGGATGGCAAGAAAGGTATGACTGGCGACTATTACAACGATTGGTTAGGCTTTAATGGCAACGACATGGAAGCCACCATTGAACTTTCCAAGCCGTTGGATGTTAGTGTTGTAAAAGTCGGTGTTTGCCATGAACCGAATGACTGGGTGATGTGGCCGAAAGCCGTTTGGGTCAGCTTTTCCGAAGATGGAAGCCATTTTAGCGATTGGCAACCCGCCGAACTGCCTGTTTATGACCGTCCCGACAAGATGCAAGGCCATGGCAGGGTAGAAGCTCGTGCAAGAGTTAAAGCCATGAAGGTGAACTTCGTACGCGTAAGGGTTGAAAATCAATGTGTTTTGCCCGATTGGCATCCCTACGCTGGCCAGAAGGCTTGGATTATGGTGGATGAGGTGAGCATGGAATGAAAGTTTAATTAGGATTTGAGGTTTTCCACCATCTCCCTTACCGCCACAAACCCCTGCTGAATGGGGAACATCGCAAAAGTGTGGAACATGCCATCGAACTCGCGGAAATGGCCTGATTTTCCAGTGTTTTCGTACACTTCCTTGAGGAACAGCGCATCGGGTTTCAAAACTTCATCTGAGCCGAAATAGACGTTGAGGTTGTCTATGCCGCTAAAGTCGCCGAAGATGGGGCTGACCCACGGATGTTTTACGGGTAAGTCGCCTTGCCAAACGGCGTTCAGGATAATGACGCGGTCGAGCTGGAGCATGGGGTCTTTGTCTTGTAAAGCCCTCATTTCCTGCTCCTTGACATGGCTTAGGTCGACGCAAGGGGAGAGAAGTGTCAGGGAGTCGGACTTGCGCCAGCCGTTCTTGACGGCTTCTTGAGCGATGACAAGGCTGAGGTGCGCACCTGCCGAGTCACCGAAAAAATGGATTTCGTCATAGTCCAGCTTTTCAACGACATTGTGGTAGAATTCCAACAAGCTCGAAACGGTATCCCTGCATGTGTATTCAGGCGATTTCGGATAAACTGGCATGATGATGTCGCAATGAGCGCGCAAAGCAAGGTCGTGCATGAAACGCCAATGAAAGAATACAGGCGGATAGATGAATGCGCCACCATGGTTGTAGAAGATGAGCTTTCGCGATGGCTGTACATGGTGGAAATATTGCATTTCATAACCCGTTGAGGTGGTGAAGGTTTCGGAAGAAAAATATGCTCTGAAAAGCCTCGGCACACGTACAATGCGGCGGTTTTCGCGGCGGCAATGCTCAAGTTCTTCCTGGACTTGCTCAGGCGTGGCATCGCGCAACGACTTGAACATCAGCTTCAGATAGCGTTCGGTAAAAGCAGTTCCTAGTGTCATTTCCGTTGAAAAACTTTAAGGTCAAACATGGGCGCAGCGGCAAGGACATGGTCGAAGATGTCGCTTTGGATTTCTTCGTAGGCCGTCCAGTCTTTGTTGCTGCTGAAAGCGTAGATTTGCATGGGGATGCCGAACTCGGTGGGCTGGAGTTGACGCACCATCATAGTCAGGTTGTGGTTCAGCTTCGGGTTGTTGTTCAGGTAAGCCTTGATGTAGGCGCGGAAAATGCCCAAGTTGGTCTGCTGGCGCCCGTTCATGATTTCGCTCGTGTCGATGCCATTGGCCTTGTTGTATTCCAGAATATCTTCCTCTCTTTGGGTGATGTAGTCCCTCACCAAGCTGTAGTGCTTGTATTTTTCCAACATTTCAGCCGTGCAATAATGTATGGTGGTCACATCGATATTGAAACTGCGCGAGATGCGCCGTCCACCCGATTCTGACATGCCGCGCCAGTTGGTGAACGGACTGGAAACCAGCGTGTAAGTGGGTATGGTGGTAATGGTGTTATCCCAATTTTGCACTTTCACGGTGGTAAGGTTGATTTCTTGTACAATGCCATCGGCGGGTCCTATCACAATCCAGTCACCGATACGAAGCATATCGTTGATTGACAACTGGATACTTCCCACAAAGCCTTTGATGGAGTCTTGGAAAATCAACATGAGCACGGCGGAAAGGGTGCCCAAGCCGATGACGATGGTACCGACGCTTTTCCCAAGGAGAAAAGCCGTGATGAGCAACACGCAAACGGCGTAAAGTATGCCTTTTGTCACTTGAATCAAGCCTTCGATGGGCTTCAGTTTCGACATCTCAAACGAGTTGTAGAGGTCGTGAGCGGTGTTCACCAAAGCGAGGAGTACCGCAGTGTAAGTGATTATCTCATAAATCTTTACAATTTTTATGATGATTTCGACTGTGTCAGGGAAACTGGGTAATGTCTCGTCGGTGAAATATTTGAGGAGGATGGCGGGGATGAGCAGGCAAATTCTGACCAGCACCCTGTTTTTGATGAGCAAATCGTCGTATTTCGAGGGGGTGCGGCGGATAAGGACGTGCACGGTCTTGTTGATAAGGAACCGCGCGAGGAAATAAAGCAGCACGCCGAGGATGACAAGCGAAAGGAAGGCAAGAGTTTCCGCCAGAGCCACATTCAGGCTCGAAGTGATTTTCAAATCCTTTCCAAATTGGGTCAGAATCTCAATGTATTTGCTGATTAAATTATTCATATTCCGCTGATTTTCGTTTTGCTATATCCTTTTTGAAGCAACAAGGCCAACACCTTTTCACGGAAATCGCCTTGCAACAGAATCTCACCGTCTTTCACACTACCACCCACACCGCAAGCTGATTTCAGTTCCTTTCCAAGCGCAGCCAGCTCAAAATCAGAGCCTTGGAAACCCGTAATGAGGGTCACTTTCTTGCCAGCGCGTTGCTTCTTGTCGAGCATGACGCGAAGGTTTTGTTTGGCGGGTTCGAGGGTCACCGGCTCCTCTTCACCATAGTCGAAGACGAAATCGGGATTGGTGGAGTAGACCATGCCATTGTTGTCACTCTTGTGCTTCATGGTATTGCAAGTTGTTGTTAATCATTCTGTTGTTGTATTCTTGCAGGAATCTGTACAGTTTTTCAAAAATGTCGGGGCATTGTAGCCTGTCGATGAGGTTGTCGTTCAGCAGTGGGTCGGTTTGGGGCTTGAAGATACCGAATGGGGTCTCGCCGTCGCTTTGCACGAGGTAGGTGCCGTTGCAATATTGGTAGGTGAGGTTGTAGTAGCTGATGAAAGTGGGTTCGCTGAGCGTGTCGAACAGGTTGCGACCGAAGGCAAACAGCGTGTCTTCGACCCTCAACGCAGAGAGAACGGATGGTCCAAGGTCAATCTGTTGCGCGATTTCGGGGCTGCGTAGAGCCTCGATTCTTTCAGGGAAATAGAAAACTATCGGGATGGCGTACATGCCCCAAACGTTGCTGTATTCGGGCTGGAAATGCTCACCGTTGGAGTAGTCGGAAGTGATGACAAACAGCGTGTTACGAAACCACGGCATCGTGGAGGCGGTTTGGAAAAAGTCGCGCAAGGCGCAATCAGCGTAATAGACGGTCTTCTCGAAACCAGTCCAATAGTAGCTTTCTTCGGGCAGGACGAAGTCTTTCGGCACGCGATAAGGATAACGCGACGAGAGCAGGTAAATGGCTGAGGCAAAAGGCCCGTGCTGGCGGTTAAGGGTTTGGGCGACGTATTGCAGGAACGGCCCGTCGTAGATGCCCCAACTACCGTCATAATCACCGTCATCGCCGTATTCGATGCGGCCGAAGTAGTTCTTGAATCCCGCGCGGCGCGAGAACTGGTCATAGCCCATCACGCCGTTGCTGCCACCGTGCATGAAGACGGTGTTATAGCCTTGTTTCTGAAGATGTTGCGCGAAAGCATCGAAATCGTCTTTGGCATATTTGGAAGTGATGAACGAGGTGCTCATCAACGAAGGAATGCTGGCAAGAAGGGCTGGGAAAGCCTCAAGACTACGGCGGCTGTTGGAACGACCGTCGAAGGTGAGGCTTTGCGTCAACAGCGAATCCAAAAACGGCGTGAGCTGGTAACGTCGATTGGGGTTGTAGTAGCCAATCATTTCTTGTCCGACACTTTTCATGATGATGAGTACCAGGTTGGAGGGCAAAGTGTCGGAAACGAGGCTATCGTTGATCATGAAGCGATTGGGGTTCAGGTCTTTATGGATAAACAATTCGGTAGAGTCGGGGAATTGGCTCCATTCTTGAAGTTGAGCGTCTTGGCTGTTGGCAAGGCAAAATGGCGTGTTGAGCAGGATGGGCGCGTTTTGCGAGTCGGTGTATTGTCGGGCCGTGGCCATGCTGATAGGCTTGGCTTGCAGGCCTCCGCGCCATGCGATGAAGGTCAGCAGAAGCATCACCACGAGGCAGATGGCTTGCCGAGGCATCCAGCGCGTTTCGCTTTCCTTGATTGGATCGCGGAGTCGGGTGTGCACGGTTACCACGTTGATTACCAATATGAAAAGGACGAAAATCACAATCAGGTACCAATAGTCGAAGGCCACTTGCCCGATGATGCCCCACGACAATTCCTCGGAATGTCCGAGCTGTTTCAGGAAGTCGAGGGTGATGTGCTTCCCGAAGAAATGGAAACACACGATGTCCATGAAGTTGAGAAAGATGGCCAAACCGTTGGTAATGATATAGATAAAGTCTATAATACGCTGCGGCACCTTGCTGATGATTTTCCGCGAGGGGAAACAATAATAGAGAATCAGCGGCAAGTTGATAACCATGAGGACAGACAAATCGAAGCGCATTCCCTTGAAATACAGCCCTAACGACTCGCCAAGCCGCAATTGGTGAAAAAATTGCAGGTTGAAAAGATAAAGTAGCCAACGGCTGATGCTGAGTGCCAAAAGAATAGCCAACAGCCTGTAAACAAGCAGTATAGGCGGCGAGGAGAGCCATTCCTCCCTGATTTTCTTTCGGGTCTGGTAGTTCATTCAAACTGTATTTTCCGTTGCAAATGTAGAGAAAAAAGGTGTATCTTTGCCCAAAATTCAACCAATATGAAAATACGACCGTTTTTTGCCCTGTTTTTCGCCCTGACTTCGACCGCTCTTTTGGCGCAAGAGCAATTCCCCAAGTACGGCAATCCGCTTGACATCCCCATGTATCTCTCCGCCACTTTCGGTGAGATTCGTCCTAACCATATCCACGCCGGCCTTGACATCAAGACGCAGGGTGCGGAAGGCAAGAAGGTATATGCCGTCGCCGATGGCTACATCAGCCGCATCGGAGTGTCGCCCTACGGTTATGGTAACGTGCTGTATATCACGCATTACGATGGCTATACAAGCGTCTATGCTCACCTGCAACGCTTTTCTGGCGAGATTGCCAAATACGTGAAACAATACCAATACCGCAACAAGAAATTCGCCTCGCAAATCTATCCCGACAAGGACAAATTCCCCATCAAGAAGGGCGATTTGATTGCCTATTCAGGCAACTCCGGCGGCTCGGGCGGACCGCATTTGCACTTCGAAATCCGCCATACGGTAAGTGAGAAACCGCTCAATCCGATGTATTTCGGCTACAAGATTGAGGACAATGTGAAGCCATTGATACAAGGTGTGTCTGTGTATCCTCTCGGCGACGAATCGACCTTGGAAAATGGCATCAAGCCGATGTATTTCTCCGTGGAGGGTGGCAACGGCAAATACAGCCTGAAAGACAAAAAGTTCGTGTACGGTAATGGCGAGATTTCCTTCGGCATTTGCACCTACGACCAAGTGGGCACTTCGACCAACAAGAACGGCCCATATCTGTATGAGCTTTTCCTTGACGACGAACTGGCTTTCCAAGTGGAGGCCGACAGCTTCTCATACAGCGAGCCACGCTACGTGAACAGCCTCTTGGACTACCGCCACTACAAGCAGAAAAAATCGAGTTATGTGCGCACCGAGACCGACCCGTTCAACAAGCTCCACATGATTGCCAAGCGCAACGGCACGGTGATGGTGGAGGAGGGCGACACGGTGAACGTCCGTTTCAAAATCTCTGATTTTGTAGGCAATAGCTCACAAATTAGCTTCAAGTTGGTGGGCACCGCACCTGTGGAGGTGGAACGTCCCATGCACCGTCGCAGCGAGTATTTCGTCAAGGCGGACGGCTCGCTCAACAACGAGATTGTCATCGACGATTTCAGCGTTTCGATGGAGAAAGGCACCCTCTTCCGTGACGAGTGGATCCAGACGGGCCAACGTGACGAAAAAGGCTGTTGCTCACGTGTTTACCGCTTCGGCGATGAAGAGTTGACCACCTTCAAGCAGTTCACCGTCCGCATCCGTCCCGACGATAAATGGGCCAACCATCCACGCAAATACATCGCACTCATCGACAACAGCGGCAAGGTCTCTTCCCTCGGCGGCAAAATGAAGAACGGTTGCATGGAGGTGGAGACGCGCTCGATGGGCGAATACACCATCAAAATCGACTCGGTAGCACCGAAAGTCTCTGCCAGCAATTTCAAAGACGGGCAATCCGTGAAGGAACTTAAGTCGTTACGATTCAAAATCACCGACGACATGACCGGTATCGAGACCTATAACATCTATTTGGACGATGTTTGGGTGCTTGGCCAATACGACGCCAAAAACGCCCTGCTTTATTACGAATTCGACGAAAAAATCAAAGCTGGCACCAACAACGTGAAGGTTGTGGTGACGGATGGTGCAGGCAATTCCAAGACCTTGAAATTGAAGGTAGTGTATTAGTTTGGAACAAACTGATACGCCCCCAAGTCAGGTGCCCCCACACGGGAAACACCGTCCAAGTCGTAGGGCAACTCGTTTCCGAAGAGCGGATTGCCTATGCCGATGACAGGGGAGGCTATGCTGTCAATGTGAAGGTCATTGCGCAGGATGTCAACGAAATAAGGCTCACTATTGAACAGACAATGACTAAATCCCGCCGTAGCATTGGCGTACTTTTCCGTCTTGACAAGACAATGGTCGAAAAGGAAGGTGGAGTCGGCGTCAGGGCCGAACTGGGTGACAAATTCGTCCTTTTGCTCGCCGTAAATGATGCAGTTGTCCACTTCCATGTTGAAAGGATAATAGAACAGTTCATTGGTCTGACCGTCAATGGCGTAGTTGAGCGCCGTCATGGCGACATTGCTCTTGTGTTCGTTGCCGTTCCAGTAGTTGGCGATGGTGCCGTGGACGAAACGATAATCGCCACCGAAGGCCCAAACGTTGCTCGTGCCACAGTTGGCAATCGTAAAGTTCTTGGCTTCCACGGGGTATAGGATGGAGAACAGTCCATAACCGCTTTGGTTCTCGATGATGGTGTTGTCGATACGAAGGGCGCATTCCGTGACCTTCAGCGACGATTGGCAGTTCAGTCCGATGGTGCCGTTGCGGATGATGGCATGGCTGACGCGATGGTCGGCACCGGCGCGACCGTCCATCATCAGAATCTGTTCCCATTGCCCGGGCGTGTTTTGATAATACGCCTCCAAACGGTCGCCTTGGATGACGACTGGCTCTTCAGCCGTGCCTTCAATGATAAGTTGGCCGTCGCTCCATGAAAAAATGCCACCACCTTGGTGACAATAGACACGCGTGCCTTCCTCGATTCTCAGCGTCCCATAAGAATTAATGAGTGCCCAACCGTAGATGACGTAAGGCCTTTCCTTGGTCCAGACGGTCGTTTGCAGGCTGTCAGCCACGATGTGGTAAGGATATTCCTCACCGCCCAAAATGATTTTCTTGTCCGCAACGATGTAGTTGGCGTTTTGTCCCCATGCCAACAGCTTGACAGTCTGAGTATTGCCGTTAGTAACAAATTCCAATTCATCCTCCACAACGAAAGGTGTATTGAAGTCGCTCGGGTTGATGGTGACGCGCAGAAACGAAAAAAGGCTGTCGTTGGCTGGGATGATTTTGTCATAAAACTCAACAGCGTTCTCCCCGTCAAGGTTGATGCGGTAAGGGGAGGCCTCGCCGCCAACAAGCCGTATGGAGCTGATTTTCAAGTCATCGCCATGAGGATTGTAGATCATCAGATGATGCGTGGCCGAACCCAATGAGGTAAAAACCGTATCAAACAAGATAGTATCCGATGAAAATGAGAGCTTTAGGTTGGAGTCTGGATTGATTTGTTTTTCCTTCCTACAAGCATTTGATATGATCAGGAAAGCCGAAAAGATGAGAAGCAAGTACCGCTTTTTCATGACTATGGTTTTAAAAGAGCAAAGATAAACTTTTATTGGATACGACTGTTTACAGATTTTATTGTATTTTTGCGCAAAATTCATAAAAATGAAAAGAATTGGAATCATCACGGCATTGGGCCTTATGTTATTGGGCTTCAATGGAATGGCATCAGCACAGTTCTTACGCGAAGTGCCTGACTTGAAAGGAAAAATGATTTATGGCGGCAATTTCGGCTTTAGTATGTCTGGCAATTACCTCAACCTGTCTATTGCGCCGCAAGTGGGTTATCGCATTTTCAACCCGTGGGAAGTGGGTGTCCGTAACATATATAATCTACAATGCTATTTCGACCGACAGTATGGTAACGAGTATGCACATTATTTCGGCATTGCGCCATACACTAGCTTTCAGTTTTATAAGGGCTTGTTTGTCCATTTGGAAGATGAGGTAATGTATGGTTTTTCTCGTTGGAACCATGAGACGATAGGTGGCAATTGGTACAACAGCATTTTTGTGGGTGCCGGCTACCGACAATATACAATTGAGGGCAGTTTTGCCTATTTCCTGGTACTTTACAACCTCAGTTGGAGCCTTATACCGACAGACAACTGGGATACGCCTTACACCTCACCATTTTCAATCAGAGTAGGCTATTGCTTTTAATTAGTTGATAGTTAGTAGTTTTTCAGTTGATAATTAAAACACTCATAACTGATAACTGATAACTGATAACTGAAAACTGACAACTAAAACATTCTTTCCAGTTCGCGCTTCGAGTCTTTGTTTTTCAGGGTTTCGCGCTTGTCGTAATAGTGCTTTCCTCGAGCGAGGGCGATGTCCAATTTGGCCAGGCCGTTTTCATTGATGAATAAAGTGACAGGCACAATGGTGAAGCCTTTTTCCTTCACTTTGTTCTTTAGTTTGCGCAGTTCGCGAGCAGTGAGGAGCAACTTGCGATCGCGTTTCGGGTCGTGGTTGTTGTAGGTGCCTTGCGCGTATTCCGCGATGTGCATCCCTATGACAAACAGCTCATTATCCTTGAAACTGCAATACGAATCCGCTAAACTCGCCTTGCCTCCGCGAATCGACTTGATTTCCGTGCCAGTCAGCACAATGCCGGCCGTCAGTGTCTCCACGAGGAAGTACTCAAACGAGGCGCGTTTGTTCTTTATAGTGATGCTATTGGTGTTCTTTTTCTCCATTGCGGCTGCAAAAGTAAATAATTTCGGCGAAACTGACCAAAAAAGCGTACTTTTGTCGCTATGAATACCATTGGTCACATTTTCAGGTTAACCACCTTCGGCGAGTCGCATGGTACAGCCATCGGCGGCGTTATTGACGGCTGCCCATCTCAATTGAAATTGGATTTCGATTTCATTGACAAAGAACTGCTTAGGCGTAAGACAGCGCAATCTCCAACCGCTTCCCAACGTAAGGAATCCGACCGAATCGAATGGCTTTCAGGATTACTTGACGGCGTTACTTTAGGCACCCCGATTGCCTTCATGGTACGCAATGAAGACGCTAACTCAGCAGATTACGAGGCTTTGAAGGACGTTTATCGTCCCTCGCACGCTGATTTCACCTACGAACAGAAATACGGTCTCCGCGACTGGCGCGGTGGCGGAAGGGCTTCTGCGCGAACCACCTTGCCCATCGTAGTGGCGGGAGCCATTGCCAAGCAGATTCTGAAACCGAAAAACATCCAAATTGTCGCAGAAATGACCTTAATAGGTGATGTGGAACAAGCTCAAAAAAAGGGCGATACGGTAGGCGGTATCGTCGAATGTCGGATTATTGGCGTTCCGACGGGCTTGGGCGAACCGATGTTCGGCAAGTTCTCGGCGGTGTTGGCTCATGCCATGTTCAGTCTTCCTGCTGTGAAAGGTTTTGAAATCGGCGATGGCTTTGCTTTGGCCAAGATGAAAGGCTCTGAGGCCAATGACGCTTTTATTAATAAGAATGGCCAAATCACCACGTTGACCAACCACTCTGGCGGCATTCAAGGCGGCATCAGCAACGGTAACGACATTGTTTTCCGCGTGGCTTTCAAGCCGATACCGAGCATTTCCATGCCTCAGCAAACCGTGAATCGGGCAGGGGAGACCTGCGAAATCACTGTCCAAGGTCGGCACGACGTATGTGCCTTGCCCCGCGCTTTGGTTTTGGTTGAGGCTTTGGCGGCTATTGTGACGGTGGACATGATATTCCTATCTTTGCAAAACTTAAAAAAAGAATCACTAATAAAACCAAATCACCATGAAGAAATTTAGAAAGATCGCATCAGTATTGATGCTGGCAGTGGCAGTCGTTTTTGCCGCTGGATGCACGAAACCCGATGAACCAAACAATGGGGGAAACGAAAACGAAGAGGTGAGCATCACCGTGTACACATTCGACCCACGCAACATCACGGAAACAACTGCGGATTGTGGTTGCGGGGTGACACTCTCACCACAAAGCATTAGGATCGCTGAACTTGGCTTGTGTTGGGGCACACATGAAAATCCCACGGTAAGCGGCTTACACCACTCCATCAATGATGGCACTACGACCACTTCCTTTGCGCTTGAAGACCTTGAACCCAACACCAAGTATCACGTGCGCGCTTATGTTTTGTACAACGACAAGTATTATTATGGAGAAGATAAGAATTTCACCACGCTGGAACACACTGGCGGTGGCAGCGGTTTCCTTAACGGACACGAATACCTTGACCTTGGCCTGCCGAGCGGTACCCTATGGGCTACATGCAATGTGGGTGCCGATGCCCCCGAAGACTGTGGCGATTACTTTGCTTGGGGAGAAACCAGTCCTAAGGATTTCTACGATTGGAGCAATTATCAGTATGGCAGCGATTGGAACAAACTGACCAAATACTGCTCTCATTCGGACGAGGGACTGAATGGTTTTGTCGATAACCTCACAACTTTGGAGGCAAGTGACGATGCTGCCGCTGCCAACTGGGGCTATGGATGGTATATGCCCTCCAAAGACCAATTATTGGAATTGCGCGATAATACCACACCCACTTGGATTACACAGAACGGTGTTGAAGGAATGCTCTTTACTGCATCGAATGGTAATAGTGTCTTCCTGCCCGCAACAGGCTACTACCTTGGCAGCGTGCCCCAAAGTGTTGGTGGTTTTGGCCACTATTGGTCGAATTCACGTGGTGAAAACACCTCGTTCGAGGCCTATTACATCAGTTTCAATTCGAGCAATAGCTGTTTATTGATGAGTTATGGCCGCAACTATGGCCGGACTGTGCGGCCTGTGTGTTCTGCAAAATAAGTTATTCTTTTCGCAAACTTAACCTGACAATCAAAGTCAGGACAAATACAATACAGCCTGCCCGAGAAACTCAAGCAGGCTGTATTTCGTTGAAATTCAACTTTTATTCCACAGGAATATCCTTATTGACATTCTTCGAACCTACGAGGGCGTAGAATAGGATGTAGGCGGCGCAGAACAGCACAACCACATAACTGGTCATGTAGCTGCCTGTCCAGTCGGCGACGAGGCCTTGCAGTCCAACCATAATGGCGAAACCGAAGACCATAGTCATGAAGGCACCCGAGGCAATGGCTGTGTACTTGCCAAGACCTTCGGTGGCGAGGTTGAAGATGGCGCCCCACATCACGGAAGTGCAAAGTCCCACGAGGATAAAGGCGAAAATGCCCACAGGAACTTCAGCCCAGATGACTTTCAAGTTGGCCCAATCGATGCCGGGAACTTTGACAAGCCAACTCTGAGGAGCTAACATTCCGAACAGCACAAGTGCGATGGCCGCAATAGAGACCGTGGTTACCATAGCTTTCGACGACACTTTGCCCCCGATAGCACCACCGATGAAACGACCGATGAGCATCATCAGCCAATAGACGGCCACGATGAGGCCTGCGATGGTGCCACTCATGCCGATACCAGGAGTGGCAGCGGTGGGTTCGGAAGTCAGGTATTGCAGGATGTAGGTAGGTGTTCCCACTTCGATGCCGCCATAGAGGAAGATGGCCAGAATGCCGAGTTTGAAGTGGCGGAACGAGAAGGCACTGTATTTGTCCTTCACTTCCGATTTCACTTCCTCGGGCTGTTGCGGCTCTTCAATCTTAGTGAATAGAATGACGATGAAGCCGATGACGAAAATGGCCAAAGCAATCAGCAGGGCAGGGGTGGCATCGGAGATTTTGGCCTTGGTGGCCTCGCCGATGAGGGCACCCATGAGGATGTAAACCGCCACGGCAGCCGCCGAGTTGAACACGCCACCGATTTGGATGAGTTGGTTGCCTTTGTTGCCGCCACCACCGAGGAGGTTCAGCATCGGGTTGACGACGGTGTTCAACATGCACATGCAGAAGCCGGCAATGAAGGCGCCGATGAGGTAGACACCGAAGCCCAACCTGCCGCTGGCCCATTGCACGAGGATGCCGACGATGCCCACGGCGAGGGCAATCAGCGAAGTCTTCTTGTAGCCGAACTTCTTGATCAGCATACCCGAAGGAATACCCATGACGAGGTAAGCAATGAAGTTGCCGTAGTTGCCGATTTGCGACAGGAAGTTGCTGGCGCCGAATTGGTTTTTCACGATGACGGCCATCGGTGAGCAGAGGTTGGTCACGAAGGCAATCATGGCGAACAGGGCGATCATGACGATGATGGCGCCCCATTGTTTCGTTTTAGTACTCATATTGTTGAAAATTTAAATATTATCGTTTCTTTGTACTCTTCGCCCGAACGTAGGAAAGTGTTGGGGAAGTTGGGCTTGTTCGGCGAGTCGGGGAGGGCTTGACACTCCAACGCCACGCCTGAATAGTCCTCGTAAACATGACCGTTCTTGCCTGTGGGACAGCCTGATAGCCAGTTTCCAGTATAAACTTGGATACCAGGTTGCGTGGTGTAAATCTGCACCAAACGCCCCGTTCCCTCATGCGAAAGCTCGGCGGCCAAATTGAGTTTGTCCTTGCAAATGTCGTTGATAACCCAGCAACTGTCGTAGCCCTTGCCATTAATCAGGTCAGGGAAGGGTTCCTTGATATCGCGGCCAATCAATTTTCCTTGGGTAAAATCCATCGGAGTATCAGCTACTTGCGCCATTTCTCCCGTGGTAATCAGTTCATTGGTGGCAGGCAGGAAACGTGCGGCATTTAGCCTTAGCTTATGGTCGAGGATGTCACCATTGCCTTCGCCCTTCAAATTGAAATAGGTGTGGTTGGTCAGGTTGACGACAGTTGTGTCCGACGAAAGAGCGCTGAGATGGATGTTTAAATCGTTCTCGTCATTGAGTGTGTAACGCACCTTGGCCATCATTTCCCCGGGGTAGCCCGCCTCACCATCGGCAGAGAGGTAGGTGAACACCACGCTCTCGCCCTCGATGCGGCTGGCCCACTTCTGATTGGCAAAGCCGATGCTACCGCCGTGAAGATGGTGCTTGCCGTCGCCAGTGTTGAGTTCAAGCTGGTATTCCTTGTCGTCAATCTTGAAGCGGCCGTTGGCGATGCGGTTGGCGTAGCGACCAGGAGTCTTGCCCGCGCAAGGACCGTCGCCATAGTAATCCGTGGCGTTGGGATAGCCCAGCACGATGTCGTCCATGTGACCGTTGCGGTCGGGCGTAACGATGCTCACGATGCCCGCACCGATGTCGCTCAACTGCACCTTAACACCATTGGCGTTGGTCATGGTGTAGAGCTTAATGTCCTTGTTGTCAGGAGTTTTGCCCCAAGTTTTTACTTCGATGTTCATTGCCACAGGTTATTCGGATAAACTCCCTTCTCAATCAACTCCCTGATTTTCCGCATGACTTCAGGTTTGTCTTCCTTGTAAGTCACGCCGAACCAAGATGCATTGCTTGACAGCACCTTCAGCTTCGCGGAGCCGTCATTGATGCTTTGGTTGACCATCAGCGGGATATAAAACTCGGCTTTGATGTTGGTCTGGGCGGGACCTTTCAGGAATTCGATGAAGCCTTTTTCGGAATACTCGAAGAAATCTGGCGTGAAGCCGAAGAAGTTCATGGAAACGAGCGAATCCATGTCCAAAGGATGGCTGCCCGTCTCGTCGGTGTAAGCCGCGCCGCCGTCCTCGGTGTGCCCGATGCCAAGACGCTCAACAATGGTCAGCAAATGGCCCTCAGCGTCGGCGGTGCAGATGCCGCGACTCACCGTGCCGAAGTCCGACATAGTGTTGCGAAGTTTGTAGGCGACCATGCTGTAGGCGCCTTTTTTGCCTTCGCATTCCATGAGGTAGTTGGCCAGCACTTCGTAGGCTTCCTTGCCATAGAAATCATCGGCATTGATGGCGGCAAACGGCTCATGTATCACGTCCTTGGCCATCAAAACAGCGTGACAAGTGCCCCAGGGTTTCACACGACCTTCGGGGACGCTGAAGCCCTCGGGCAACTTGTCAAGTGACTGATACACATACTCCACGGGAATTCCGAATTTCTCCGTGTTGTTGACTTTTTTGAACGCTTCGGCAAAGTCCTCGCGGATGACGAAGACCACCTTGCCGAAACCGGCACGCTTGGCGTCATAAATGGAATAATCGAGAATGGCTTCGTTGTTCGGGCCGACGCCATCCATCTGCTTCAGGGCACCGTAACGCGAGCCCATGCCTGCTGCTAAGACTAATAATGTTGGTTTCATCTTAAGAAGTTGTTAGTTGTCAGTTAAAAGTTATCAGTTGTCGATTTTACTTGGTCGTTGATTTGTGTTATTTCCAGTGTTTCTTGTTATGCTGTTGAAAAGCTTGTATAGTTCTTGACATTTGGAGTTGGCTTTTTCATACTCAAGTTGAGTTATGTAATTTGTCTTGGCTAATAATTCAAGCCAATATTCAGTTTCAGCCGTTTCTTTTAGTGATATGTAAATTTTTGCAAGAAAGTCTTTTTGGCTGATGCCATTTTGCGCTTCAACGAGATTGGCACCAATGCTGGTTCCGCTTCTCAACAATTGTTTTGAAAGTACATATTCTTTTTTGTCTTCACAAAGATGTTTGTACATATTCACAACTTCAACTGAGAAATCCATGCACTTTGTTCTCAAAAATTTTCCAAAATCTTCCATGTAACTAATAACTGAAAACTGCAAACTCCAAACTAACAACTAATCAACTTTTCTAGCACCGTCTGAAACCACAACATCATAAACCTTCGGATCATGTCCGAATTTTGCGGCGAATTTCTGTTTGGCCGTGGCGATGAATGCGTCATACCGCCCCTCTTTCACCAGGTTGATGGTGCAGCCGCCGAAGCCGCCGCCCATCACTCGGGAACCCGTCACGCCACATTCCTTAGCAATGTCATTGAGGTAATCTAATTCCTCGCAACTTACCTCGTAGAGTTTGCTCATGCCGTGATGGGTGCCGTACATGCTGTCGCCAACGGTCTCATAATCACCTTTTTCCAAGGCGTTGCAGACATCGAGGACGCGCTGTTTCTCACCTATTACATATTCCGCGCGCATGTAATCCTCGGCGGAAATCTCTGCTTTCACCTCGTCCAGCATGGCCATCGTTGCGTCACTCAGATATTTCACTTCGGGATGCTTGGCAGCGATATGGGCGCAAGCGTTTTCGCACGACTCGCGGCGCTTGTTGTAGGCCGACGATGCCAGAGTATGCTTCACGACGGTATCGAGCAGCACCACCTTATAGCCATTGGGATTGAAGGGGAAATACTCGAACTCCATCGTGGCACAGTTGAGGCGCATCAGGTGACCCGCTTTGCCGAAAAGCGAGGCAAACTGGTCCATGATGCCGCACTTCACGCCGCAGTAGTTGTGCTCAGTGGCCTGCCCAATCCGCGCCAACTCGAATTTGTCGATATTAAGGTTGAGTAAGTCATTGAGTGCGAAACCGAAAGTGCTTTCCAAGGCAGCTGATGACGACATTCCCGCTCCAATCGGCACATTGCCATAAAACACGGTGTCGAAGCCTTCAAGTTTGTAGCCCAGCTTGATGATTTCGCGACATACGCCAAAAATGTAGTTTGCCCAATGCACATGCGGGTGGTCTTCCTCGCTCATGCCAAACTCGCAGTAATCCTCTTTGTCGATGGAATAGGCACGAACCTTGTCGGTGCCGTTGAGACGGATGCAGGCATAGATGCCTTTGTCAATGGCACCAGGAAAAACGAAGCCGCCGTTATAATCTGTGTGTTCGCCAATCAGGTTGACGCGTCCGGGCGAGGTGTAGACAACGCCCTCGTTTCCAAAGCGTTGCTTAAAAAGGGATTTCAATTCTTCTGTGTTCATAGTTTCCGTTTTGCAAATTGGGCGCAAATTAGGAAAAAAAACGGTTGAGTGGCTCAGATTTTTTTGATTTGGTCACGATTTTTTCTCCGTCAGATACTGCGACGGCGTTTGCCCGAACTTTTTCTTGAACGAACGCAGGAAAGTAGTGTAGGAATTGAAGCCCGACATCATGGAAATCTCTTCCAATGAGTGCTGGTTTTCAGACTCTTTGCCATCCAACAGGCTTTTGGCTTCCATCAGGCGGAAGTCGTTGATGTAATCGTAGAAAGTCTCATGCTTCTCTTGGTTGATGTAGTTGCTTAGATACTGCCGGTTGGTGCCCAGATGTTGCGCCAGTTTCTGCAAGGTCAGCGTGTTGTCCTGATAATATCGCTTTTCGCTCATAACCTTGTCAATGTCGCAGCCAATCAAGGGCTTATACGCATTGAGTTGGGGCGTTGTAGTGGCTGGTTCTTGAGGTTCGTTTTCACATTCATCGGCAGGGGAGAAGGTGAATACCTGCTGATTTATTAGTTTGTGCATGACGTATAAAACAATGCCGATGCAGATGAAGCAATAGATGGTGTCGAAAAGCAGGTTACGCCCGGCAGAAGGTTCTGAAAACCATGATTGTTGCGACACGCTTTCAATAGCCCATAGCAGTTGGAAAACGAAATAGAGGACAATCAAAATGCTACTCCAACGCAGGTCGAAATACTTCAAGTCTCCAACATTGTCCAGTAACATTCGAGTATGTTTTCTGATGGAACGGACCAAATACACCAGCAAGGCTAACGAAACCGCCAAGGTGTAGATTTGCACGACAGCTAATACCAGTGGACTTTGGCTGAGAGCAAACACGAGCATGGCAATTAAATAAGGTACTTCCAAAAGCAGGAGTTGGCGAATCTTGTAGCGATTGGGGAAAACCAGCGAGACGATGAACATCATGTAACCGCCCACAATCACATAGTCGAAAAGTACCAAAAGCAAGTTGAGAAACTCGGAACAGGGGAGATGCATGCTGGCCAGAACCACGAAATTGTTGAAAAAACCGATGGAATGCATAATCAAAACCGCCGCAAAAATCCGTTGAAACTGGTAGGCACGATGGCACTTGAAAAAGAAGATGCTGCATCCCAGCAAGGCGCATTGCGTCAGGCCTGAAACATAGCAAAGCAGCAAAATGTAGAATGAGTCGCTGTTCATGTCGGCAAAGTTAATGTTTTCCATCCAATGGATAGCTAGATTTCGTCCGATTACCGAATTTTTACGCATTGCAAACTGAAATTTTACGCAATGAACAAACTAGAGCTGCTTTTTTACGCATTGCAAACCGATTTTTTGGGCAAGTGAAAAGCCCCTGCGAATGATTTTGGTGACCTTTGCAAACCAATTCAATAATCAACCCCGACGAGCCATAATGGGTAATAACCTTGGCAAACATGACTATGAAGAAAAAACTTTTGACGAAAATGTTTTGTGCAGGCGCATTTGCGGCGGCACTTCTTTTCACCTCCTGCGGTGGTGGTAGCGGAGAAACGAAGACAAATGAGGTGAAGTTCCAGAAATCCCCGAAGAACGAGATTTTGGGTGACTTGGTGAACATTTCCAGCGAATATGCCGCCAAGTGGAATGCAAGTGAAGCGGAGTATGAGGAAGCAAGACAGAAAAACAAGGAAAAGTACGCTGACAACAGTGACAAAAGAGAGCAAAACTATGCAAAGATCAGTGCGGAGCATAAGGAGAGAGGGAAACAGATTGTGGCAGATGCCAATGCAGCCTTGGAAAAGGAAATGGCAACGCTCATCGGCAAGGACATTCCTTTTGAGTGTGAAGAGGGTTTGGGCTTTGAGGTTGTGGAGTGCAAGATTTCAAAAATCACCAAACACGCGACGAGTTGCAATAGGACAACGCTCACCTTTAATTACAAAGTGAAGCCAGTGGACGCAAAGATAATCGAAAAACTCGATAGCATGAGGTCTGGGCTTTACAAATGTCTTGATGCTAATGGAAATGTCCTGCTTGACTCAAAAGGCAACGAAATAGAAACCAACGTATTAGGCATCTCCTATAATGAAAAGAAGCAACTGAAAAATGGAGAGACTATAGAAAAAGAAGGTTGGTTTGTTTTGGAACCATGCTTTGCCAATTTTGCAAAAATTAAATTCGTGAAACCCTAATTATAAATATCAAAACAACAATGAAAAAATCAAGTTTCAATCTGATTGTTGGTGCAGTGTTCGCCATTTCTGTGTGCCTTTTCGGGTCATGCCAAAAGCCTGACACGCCAGACAATCCAACTCCCGATACTCCAACTCCTGACAATCCCACGCCCGACAACCCCAATGATGTTGTGGTAACTAACGGCTTGTTCTGTTACTTCAACTTCGATGGCGACGAAATTGCGGACTGGGGAGGCAACTACACCGCCGTCAACAATGGTGCCGTGGCTTCGACCGACACGCCGAGCGG
>JAEEGL014000267.1_pt1 | contig 35524 bp, 45 predicted proteins | sample 9134231 | NCBI WGS metagenome assembly JAEEGL01 (sample SAMN16246548, study PRJNA631951) | gut metagenome | biome: gut microbiome; feature: rumen; material: fiber-attached | host: Bos | place: Iran: Karaj | collected 2018-10 | reverse complement strand
TATGGTGACGACTTTGACAGCGAGAAATATTATGATTTTTCTGCTGAGGATACGGAGAAGCTCTTTTCGCTGAAGCCCTTTGATCTTTTTATTGAAAATCTGAGGCAGGGGCGGTTGCATTGGATGGAGCAGTTCCTGGAAAACAATGAGATACATCCGAAGACATGCTGCTTTTAAGGTGCGGAGAGTACATGATGAGTGGCTTAGAGAGAACGGTTTAGATATTGGCTCAGAGTGGCCGAATGAAAACAAGGAGGATATGGAAAATGGTTAAGCACGTGATTTTATGGACACTGAAGGATGAGTTGTCGGCCGAGGAGAAGGCTAGTGTTAAGCAGGGAATCAAGGAGGGTTTGGAATCCCTTAAGGGAAAGGTTCCGGGGATTGTTGAGATAAAGGTAAATATCAACGGTCTCGCTTCATCAAATGCGGATTTAATGCTGGATTCAACATTTGAAAATGAAGATGCTCTAAAGAATTATGCAACACACCCAGAGCATGTGGCAGTAGCTGATTCAAAGGTAAGACCATACACCAAGATCAGAAGCTGCCTGGATTATGAGGCTTGAGATGGAGCTATATAAAGGAAGACCGGAACGTTGATGTGTAAGAATCTCTTTTTGTGTAACAGGCAGAAAACGGCGTTTTATCTGCTTTTGATGCCTGGGGACAAGAAGTTTAAGACTAAGGAATTGTCCAGTCAGATAAACTCAGCCAGGCTCTCTTTTGCCGAAGCAGAAGATATGCTGAAGTACCTGGATATTGAACCCGGGGCTGTAAGCATAATGGGACTAATGAATGACAATGAGTGTGGTGTGAGACTCCTTGTGGATGAAGACGTCAGGGCTGGAGAGTACATAGGGTGTCATCCTTGTGTTAACACATCCAGTCTGAAGATAAAGACAGCTGATATTTTTGAGAAGTTCTTGCCGGCTGTTGGACATGAGGCGGAGATTGTCCATTTGGTTGGGGAAGACTGATATACAAAGCGTAGACAATAGGAGGGACGAGATTATGAAGTTTGAATCAGTATTAGCAAAAGTTAGAAAAATGGCTGAAACAGCTGATGTCAGCAATGTGGATTTCCTGGCAGTGCAGGTTAATCTCACAGATACTGAGCCGAGTGTGTTCTATGTTGAAGTCAAGGACCACAAGATCAACGTTGAGCCATACGACTATCACGACAGGAACTGTGCAATCACTATCAAGTCTGATGATTTTAACAAGCTGATCTCCGGTAAGCTTGATCCTGTTGCGGCATTTACTATTGGTAAGCTTAAGGTTGATGGTGATATTGGGAAAGCGCTGGAGTTTTCAAAGCTGCTTAAGTGAGAGCCTAATATGAATATTTCACATATAATAAATTACGAGGACGGTTCTTTTGACTGGTAAGATGGGAGATGATCAGGCATGCCATTTCAAATTATCAGGAATGATATTACAAAAGTAAAAGCGGATGCCATAGTGAACACGGCGAACCCTGATGTTGCGATTGGGGCGGGTGTTGATTCTGCCATATACAAGGCAGCAGGAGAAGAGAAGCTTCTTGCTGAGCGGGCGAAGATTGGATGTCTTGAGCCGGGAGAAGTGGCAATAACTCCTGCTTTTGGGCTTGGCGCAAAATACATTATCCATGCTGTTGGCTGCTGGTGGGAAGGTGGAAGTAAGGGCGAGGCGGAGCTCTTGAGGCAGTGCTATGATAAGGCGCTGGAGCTGGCTGCCGAGAAGAAATGTAAATCCATTGCATTCCCCGTAATGGCCACCGGTTGCTATGGCTTTCCTCAGAAGTTGGGGATGGAGATAGCTGTTGATGCATTCACGAAGTTCCTGGAAGAGCACGAGATGGAGATCTACCTGGTGGTGTTCAACCGGGAGACAGTCCGGATCTCGGGCGAGTTGGGCGAGGAAGTACGCGAGTACATTGATGATGAGTACGTGTACGGCGCGTATGAATGCGAATGCGCGGAAGAGGGCCTGCCTGAGGATACATTCACGACTTCAGAATGGCATACCGGTCCGGCGCCGGCAGAGGCACCGAAACTCTTTGCTGCCATGAAGGCGGCCAAGGCGGAGTCTCTTGATGATACCTTAAAGGGCATGTACACAGACTCTTTTGAAAAGCACCTTCAGCAGCTGATCAACAAGAAGGGCCTGAAGAATTCTGAGGTTTATGCGGCGGCGAATATTTCAAAGCAGTATTTTTCCAAGCTTATCAAGGGCCAGGTGAAGCCGTCCAAAGAGAAGGTTCTTGCGCTTGCAGTGGGCCTACAGCTTAACATGGATGAGGCGGTGGATTTCCTCAGGTTCGCCGGATACGCATTTTCTCCGGTTTCTCAGACTGATGTGATAGTGGAGTATTTCATAAGACATCAGGATTATAATGTAATGAAGATTGATATCGTGCTCTTTGATTACGGTCTGAATTCGCTTTCGAGCTGACGAAAAGTGCAAGCGGACCTGCACAAATCAGATTTTTACATAGGTCGCCTTCGGGTTGACCTATTTTCTTTTTCCGGAATGTATTATTACCTTACAAACAAGGACAGCTCTTCCGCGGGAGCGTAAAATGACGCATCGGAAAATGCGCAACGCAGAAAGGTAAGGTAATTAAGATGAGTAAAGGATATACAGAGATTGTTTACATTTTGGATAGATCGGGTTCAATGGGCGGCCTTGAGGCAGACACCATCGGAGGTTTCAACGCCATGATGGAGAAGCAGAAAAAGACAGGCGAGAAAGCAGTGGTTTCTACAGTCCTTTTCGATGATGAGTGCGAGGTGATCCACGACAGAGTGCCCATTGAAAAGATCGAGAAGATGACCGAAAAGCAGTATTACGTAAGAGGCTGCACGGCGCTCCTGGACGCGGTTGGTGGAGCGATACACCACATTGGAAACGTCCACAAGTGCGCTCGTGAGGAGGACAGGCCGGAGAAGACCATCGTTGTCATCACCACGGACGGCATGGAGAACGCCAGCAGCAGGTACTCCCGTGAGAAGATCGAGAAGATGGTCAGGAAGCAGCAAAAGAAATATGGATGGGAGTTCATCTTTATCGGAGCCAATATCGATGCTTACGCTGAGGCGCAGAAATACGGCATCCGCAAGGACAGGGCCGTTAACTACGTGAGTGATGATATCGGCACAGCGAAGGTTTACGCCGGAGTTTCAAATGCAGTCTGCTCTGTGATGATGGCGGGATGCTCGGCTGAAGTTGAGGGAATCCTCACCGAAAGCGGATGGAACGATGAGATAAATGAGGATTACCAGAAGAGAGGCAAGTGGGTCGGAAAATTATGAGTGGTAACTATGTCGAGGGCGCTGAGCAGAGATAGATAGGAGTGATGTTAATGGCAGTAAAAGGAGCAGTTTTAGGAGATATACTTGGAGCACAGTATGAGTTTGACAGACCGAAGGACCTGGACTGGCGGAATGTTCCTTTGGCGGCGGGGGATGCGATCGGATTTACAGATGATACGGTAATGACTCTGGCGGTAAAAAAGGCACTTAAGACCGGTGAGGATCTTGTGGAGACTATGGTCGAGATTGGCCGGGAGTACCCGTTTGCCGGGTATGGCGGCAGGTTTTTTAACTGGATAAATGGAAAGAATCATGAGCCCTATGGAAGCTGGGGCAACGGCTCTGCTATGAGAGTGTCATTTGTGGGCGAGTATTATGAGAACTATGACGAGATGCAGAAGATGGCAGAAATCACAGCAGGAGTGTCGCACAACAATCCTGAAGGAATCAAGGGAGCGGTTGTGACGGCGACCTGCATCTGGATGGCCAAACATGGCAAGAGCAAGCAGGATATATTCGATTACGTCCTTGAGCAGTATCCCAAGGACGATTACGAATACAGCATTGCTTACAGCCTGGATGAGATCAGACCTCGCTACAAGTGGAGCGAGAGCTGCCAGGGCTCAGTGCCTGCGGCCATGAGATGTTTTTACGAGAGCAGCGACTACGAGAGTTTCATCCGAAATGTCTTTTCCCTGGAATGCGATTCCGATACCTTCGGGGCAATCGCAGGCGGCGTCGCTGAGGAGTTCTACGGCGGTTTCGGCATCGTGGATGCAGATGGGCTTCTGAAGAAGTATCTGACTTCGGAGCTGTGGGAGATACTGAATATGTGATTTATGACTGGATCTGCATTGTTACAGCTACGCCGTTTACTACTTCGACTTCGAATCCGAGACCGGAATCTATGAGGCTTGTAATATACTCAAAGAATTCGTCCTTGGAAACATCGCCGGGACCGGCTTCTCCGCCTGTCATCTGATATTTGGTGGAAGAATCTACTTTGAACATGTGGCTGCTTCAGATGCGGATTCTGATGCTGAGTCAGCGGCGGATTCAGAGGCAGGCGCTTCTGAAGTGGTGGACTCAAAAAGAGTTGAAGCCTCCTCAAAAACAAATATGGTGAGAATGATACCACTTATGCGGGCTAATGGCAAACCGGAGGTGTATTCATGCAGGCCCGGTGATAGAATTGATATGGAGGTTTTGGTATGAGGATTCGCTTAAGAAAGGGTGGTTTTGCTTATTTAATATTTGCTCTGCTGATTGTGCTAGCTTTGAGCATTTCTTCTTTTTGTCTCCGGGGTGATAGGTCTAAGACTCGTGCGGAGGCGAAGATTCCGGCCTACAGCGGAAGTGCTTCGGTATTTGTGAATGGGAATGTACCGGGATTTACGGATGATGAGATAACGACGGGGTCTTATGAGAGCTATGGCGAGCTGGATGAGCTTGGGCGCTGTACACCGGCAATGGCCTGCCTGGGAAAAGACCTGATGCCCACCGAGGAACGCCAGTCCATCAGCGAGGTAAGACCCACCGGATGGGAGCAGAACAAGTATCCCGGTCTGGTTGATTCGGATCCTCCGTTTCTTTACAATCGTTGCCACATGATCGGATTCCAGCTGACCGGCGAGAATGCCAATGAGAAGAATCTGATTACCGGCACCCGGTACATGAACGTAGAAGGCATGCTGCCTTACGAGAACGAGGTTGCGGACTATGTTCGCGACACCGGCAATCATGTGATGTACAGGGTTACGCCTATGTTTGATGGCAGGAACCTGCTTTGCAGTGGGATTCAGATTGAAGCCTATTCAGTGGAGGATAAGGGAAGAGGGATTTCTTTTAACGTGTTCTGTTACAACGTTCAGCCCGGAGTGATCATCGATTATGAAGATGGGAGCAACGAGTCGGAGCCCACAGGGGAGTGACCTTGCGAGAGGCGCGGTCCGTGATCGGGGAATTTGGTTGAATAGAATATGTGAAGCCGCTGACCTTTTTTATATGAGAAAAGACCGGCGGCGCTGTTTTAGGGAGGACCCTTCGGTGTGTGGTCCGAAGGGTTATGCTATGAAAGTGTGTTTTTAGTGGAGATTTAAGAAGTTTTGTTCTTCTTGATGATCTTATCTTATAGCATGAACTTTAAACGAACCTTAAAAAATTGTGAAAAAAATGTGTGTGACAGAAGTGTGACAGTTCTTTTGCTAAGATATAAACATGATAAGGAACGACAAGACACCGAGGGCAGCGAGGCTTTACCCAAGGCAGGCGGTTTCTTATGAGGGGCAATGGTTTGGTAGCTCGAGTGGCTTTCGCTTCACGAAGAGCAAAACTAAACTATTAAAAAATAAAGAGGGACGCTCACAGTAAAGGTGGCTTGAGCTTCACCGTAGCTGGGGGCGTCTTTTTTGTTGCGTAAGATTTACGAAATGGAATAAAATTGAGGAAAGATTAGTGTGAGGTTTGAGAGATGGTAAAACAGATAGTAAAGGATCCTTTTTTTCTGCAGCAGAAGTCGGAGCCGGCAACTAAGGCGGATAAGCAGGTGGTTGAGGATCTTCTTGATACACTGCGGGCCAATCAGGAGCGCTGTGTTGGGATGGCGGCCAACATGATTGGCGTGAAGAAGAGAATAATAGTAGTGGCCATGGGACCATTTCTTTTCCCAATGATAAATCCTGTGATTACCGGGAAAAGCGGAGAGTATCAGACGGAGGAGAGCTGTCTGTCGCTGGAAGGAGTGCGGCCTTGCACCAGGTATAAGGAGATTGAGGTGGATTACCTGGATCAGGACTTTAAGCCACAGCACGGGAAGTACAAGGATTTTACGGCGCAGATAATCCAGCATGAAATAGACCACTTTGAGGGGATTTTGATCTGAGTGAGCCGCGAGGCTGGTCGAATGGGAAGAAATATGAGTAAGATAAATGTATGTTTAAAGCACATTTCATAATTGCAAAGTTTAAGGATAGAGATGACACGGAGAGGCTTCTTCCGGAGATCAAGGAGTTGTTCAATGAGACGCTGGAGATTCCGGGGGCTTTGACTTGCTATAAAGTGGAGAAGGAGCGAGTGGTGTGAAGATTGAGCATGTGGCGATGTATGTGAATGACCTGGAGGCGGCCAGGGATTTCTTCGTGAAGTATCTTGGTGGGAAATCCAATGACGGATACCATAATGTGAATACGGACTTCAGGTCTTTCTTTATTTCTTTTGACGATGGAGCAAGGCTTGAGCTGATGAACAAGCCCGGACTGGTTGATGCGGAGAAGCAGCTGAACCGGACGGGGTATATCCATATCGCCTTTTCTGTTGGCAGCAGGGAGAAGGTGGATGAGCTGACCGAGCGTCTTAAGAGCGACGGGTTTGAAGTGGTCAGCGGACCCAGGACAACAGGTGATGGGTATTATGAGAGCTGCATTGTCGGGATTGAAGGAAATCAGGTTGAGATTACGGAGTGAGGTTTTAATGGAGGGGCTTGGATGATTACAGTAAATCTATACTATAAAGGGCAGAACGGTGCTGCCAGGGCTTTTGCCAATGAGATGGAGAAGTCCGGGATCGCTGATGCAATCAGAGCAGAGGAAGGAAATCTCAGATATCAGTATTTCCAACCGCTTGGTGATCCGGAGACAGTTCTTTTGATAGACAGCTGGAAAGATCAGGCGGCCATTGATGCGCACCATGCGAGTCCAATGATGAAGCAGCTGGCGGGGCTTCGTGAGAAGTATGATCTGCACATGACTGTGGAGAGATTTGTCAGTGATGACATTGGCGAGGATGCGAAGTTTATCAGGAAGTAAGTGATATTCACGGGAAGGCAAGCAGTCAAAAGAACCGTCCCCGTGACTTCTAAGAAGGGAGTTTGAAATGGTAGGGAATTATCCGGTTGTGACGCTGTGTGGGAGCACGCGTTTTAAGAATGAGTTTATGGAGGTGCAGAAGAGGCTGACGTTGGAGGGCAAGATTGTCATCAGCGTGGGGCTGTTTGGGCATTCGGGAGATCAGGAGGTATGGGAGAACATGGATGAAGGGACTCTCACCAGGACCAAGGAAATGCTGGATGACATGCACAAGCGCAAGATTGATATGGCGGACAGTATCTTTGTCATCAATGTTGGTGGGTACATTGGGGACAGCACCAGGTCTGAGATTGAGTATGCCAAGGCCCAGGGGAAGGGCGTGCAATATCTGGAGCCGTGAATTATATGGTCGGGTAGTGTACAGCGGGTGATCACAAGGCTCAGACAGTGCATCTTGTAGGAGAGGAATAAGACGATTATGTTTTTTATCATGGGAATTACAGATGGCAGGAAGGATTTTGATTTTAACCAGCTTGTGACCTGCGCTATCTGCGGAAAATACGGAAGATTCAATGTGTTCATGACATATACGGTGTTGTCGCTTTTCTTTATCCCGACTTTCAAGTGGAACAAGCGGTACTACGTGCAGACAAGCTGCTGCGGAACAGTATACGAGCTTGATCCCGAGATTGGGAAGGCCATTGCACGGGGCGAAGAGGTGGAGATTTTGCAGAGCCATCTTACCAGAGTCATGAACGGCAGGGGCTTTACGTCTGGGTACAAGAAGTGCAGACAGTGCGGATACGAGACGGCAGAGGATTTTGATTTTTGCCCTAAGTGCGGGACGAGGTTTTGAGAGAAGGAAAATGTATTCAAAGATAATTCTGTGTTTAAGTGAAAAAGAGGATGAGGTGCTCGCAAAGCAGATAGAAATGCTCAGTGAACGGCACCATGCGCAGGTGGAGCGGATTGACGCCGGTGATGCGGATGGATATATTGCTGGATGCGGGGCGGAAGTTCTTTTTATAAGTGATGATGAGGAGCTGCTGGCAAAGGCTAAGGCCGGAGGGCTTGCGACAAATGATCCTCAGAAGATGAGGGAATCCTATGCCAAGGCAATGGAGATGCTGGCGTCGCTCGGAAAACCTATAAGACGAATGTAAATCTTGCAGTTTATATGTAAAAATAGGGCTGAAAAGTCAGATGATGCCTATAAGATGGGATGATTCTTCGATGTTTATAGGTTAAAGGCAATTTGTATGTCATGGGTATGTCATGGGGACGGTTCTTTTGGCTATGGAACGAGGTTTGAGCTTTGTGCGGAAGATATTTTTACGATAGCAAAACTGCATATGAAGTAGAGGATGACCTGCATCTTTCACGGGGAGCACTTTCTACCAGTGCGGGCGATATCACTCCGGGGATGGCGATTCCGGGAATCATCTGGAACAAGGCCGGCGCGGATGTTGTTTTGTTAGACTTGTTTTGGGGGATTGTGTCCAAGGATAAAAAGCTCATCATAAATGCAAGAGCCGAGTCGGTGATGGAAAAGTCCATGTTCGCTGACAGCGTCCGAAACAGAAGATGCATTCTGCCGGCAGCAGGCTTTTATGAGTGGGATGCGAGCAAGACGAAGTTCATTTTCAAAAGAGCTGATAAGAGGCCGATTTATCTTGCGGGGGTCTATGATCTGAGCCAGAACAGGGACTCTTTTGTCATACTGACAACTTCGGCAAATGCATCAATGAAGCCGGTCCACGACAGAATGCCTGTTATGATTGATAAGGGGAATGTTAGGGATTACTTAAAAGATTCGGCTGCTGCCATGGAGATGCTGCGCGAACCAATGCCGGAGCTGGACAGGAGTAGTGATTATGAGCAGCTTAGTCTGTTCTGAAAAGAGGGCATGATCTATGATTTACAAGGAATTTGAATTAAAAGAAGAGGGATCGCTGGAAGGGGCGAAACTGAATGTGTATATTCAGGAGACGGCATCCCCGAAATTTAAGATAAAGAAAAGGCCGATGGTTATCGTGTGCCCCGGCGGTGGATATGGGTATACGTCTGATAGAGAAGCTGAACCTATAGCGCTGGCTCTTTTGGCAAAGGGATTTCATACGGCGGTTCTGAGGTACTCGTGCTTTCCGGCGCAGTATCCGACGGCGCTTTTTGAGCTGGCAAGGTCGGTGCTGATAGTGAGGGAGCACGCTGAGGAGTGGTACATCGATAAGGATGCGATTGTTGTGCAGGGATCTTCGGCGGGGGGACATCTGGCGGCAAGTTTTGCGTGCTTTTGGAAGGAGGATTTTCTTGCGGAAAAGCTTCTGGGAGAAAAAAGCGACGCAAGCAAGGAAATGCTTAGACCGAATGGCCTAATGCTTAGCTATCCGGTTATTACTTCCGGTGAATTTGCGCATAAGGACTCTTTTGTAAGGCTTCTGGGAGAGGACAACGATGAGCTTAAAGAGAAGTTATCGCTTGAAACGGCGGTAAATGCGGATGTTCCGGACAGCTTCATCTGGGCGACCTATACGGATGGCTCGGTGCCTGTGGAAAATTCGCTGCTTTTCGCTATGGCGCTTAAGAAGCAGAACATTAACACAGAGCTTCATATATTCTGCGAAGGGTGCCACGGACTGGCACTGGCAAACCATCTGACAGAGGGCCCAGGGGAAAAAGAGAATGTGCCTTCCTGCGAGGTGTGGATTGACCTGGCATGCACGTGGCTGAAGAATAAGTTTTTTACGTGACCGAAACATGCGAAGGCAGACAAAAGAATTTCTTAGGGAAAATGGAGAGTGAAAGTGGAATATCTTGATATAGTTGATGAAAACGGAAATCCTACCGGTGAAACGGTGGAAAGGGCGTATGCTCACAAGAACGGTGTCATGCACAGAACGGCCCATGTCTGGATTTTGAGGAAAAGAGATGAGAAGATTCAGGTTCTTTTGCAAAAAAGGGCAGAGACCAAGTCTTTTCCCGGATGCTATGACATTTCAAGTGCAGGGCATATCACGGCGGGGCAGGACTTCCTTGAGTCTGCGGTGAGAGAACTTCGCGAGGAGCTTGGGATTACGGCCTCGGAGTCAGACCTTGTATACTGCGGCGACAGAAGGATAGTGTGGGACGACGTGTTTTTTGGAGAGGAGTACCACGACAGGCAGTTTACAAAGGTTTTCCTGTTATGGGCGGACGTAGAGGAAAGCGACCTTGTCCTTCAGGAAGAGGAAGTGAGCAGCGTCATGTGGATGGATCTGGACGAATGCATCGCCGGCGTAAAGGCAAAGTCATTCAAGAACTGCATTTATCCTGAGGAACTGGAGATGGTCAGGAAGACAGCGCGTCGCGGGTAAGTCACGGGGCCAGTCACGGGGACGGTTCTTTTGACTGAATTTTGGGAAATTCCGCAATGGGCTTATAATGAATGCGTTGTTTCTGGTGAAGCAATAATTGTTAATAACGAGGAGAAAAAATTATGAGAAAAATTAGTGTTGTATTTATGACCGCAGTTATGGCTGTGGCTATGTGTGCGTGTGGTAAGGAAGCTGCAGATCAGGGCAGCGCAGTTACTATGGAGCCGATCGAGAGCGCAGAGACAGCTGCTGAAGCGGGAACAGAGGCAGATTCCGAGGCAGTCGAGACAGTCTCAGAGGCTGCAGATGTTGCCCTTGCTACACCGGTGGTAAAAGACGGAGTGATGAATCCGGGAGAAGATTCAATTGAAGTTTACTTTGAGTGGGATCCTGTTGAGGGTGCTGATGGATACGAGGTTTCCTCCAGAAATAAGTTCTATTCTGAGGAGGAATTCAGGGAGCCTGAGGAGATCGTTGAGGTGACAGGTACTTCTTTTGTCACAGGAGCTCAGGACTACTTTGATTTCCTCATCAAGGTTAGAGCCTTCAAGGGAAGCGGAGACAGCAGAGTTTACAGCGAATGGAGCGAGGAAGCTGCCGGATTTACATATACAGACGACGAGATCGCGGAGTAAGCCAAGTTGGCCACGGGGACGGTTCTTTTGACTGTTCTTTATTTGGAGCGGCGTGGAATCTGAAGTTATGACTAGGAGGTGGGATTATGCTGGAAGTAGGAACAAAGGCACCTGATTTTAAGTTGCCGGATCAGAATGGAACAGTTCATTCACTGTCGGAGTACAAAGGGCAGAAGGTTGTTTTGTATTTTTACCCCAAGGACAATACTTCCGGCTGTACCAAGCAGGCATGCAGCTTCGGGGAGTTGTATCCTCAGTTCCGCGAAAAAGGTGCTGTTATCCTGGGCGTGAGCAAAGATTCTGTCGCTTCCCACAAGAAGTTTGAGGAAAAATACGGGCTGCCGTTTACTCTTTTGTCAGATACGGAGCTTGACGTGATCAAGGCATATGATGTCTGGAAAGAGAAGAACAACTACGGCAAAGTGTCCATGGGCGTTGTGAGGACCACGTACCTGATTGATGAAAAAGGCGTTATCGTCAAAGCTATGGACAAGGTTAAAGCAGCTGAGAACCCACAGGATATGCTGAACCTGATGTGAGATGCAAGGTCATTTAGTAAGTCATGGGTAAGTCATTGGGACGGTTCTTGTGACTTACCTTAAGGAAATGAGAGCGGAGCGTGAATTTCGAGTATTTTTGGAGACAACAGGATGATATTCCGGCAGGGATGGGCTATCCGTTGTTTGGAGCAGCTCATCTTTTGAGTGTGGGAATCGCCTTGTGCCTGGTGGTGCTCCTGATTTGTGGTATTCGGAAACTGGAGGACAAGCAGCAGAGACGGGTTATGAGTGTGCTGCCGATACTCATGGTTCTGCTTGAAATTTTTAAGGACGCGTTTCTGGTTAGAGCAGGTAGGTTTGGAATCGGATATCTGCCGCTTCACGTCTGTAGTATAGGGATATTCATATTTCTTTTGCGAGAGTTTCTGCCCTGGGATCGGGCAAAAGAGATATTTGGGGAAATTGCATTTGTTCTAATAATGCCGGCTTCTATCGCCGCGCTGCTGTTTGCGGATTGGACAATCTATTACCCGGTGCTGAATTTCATGAATCTTTACAGCTATGTATGGCATGGGGCGCTGGTTCTTTATCCGGCGTTGCTTATGGCGCGAGGAGACGTAAAGCCGTCGATCAGGCATATTCATTATGTTTTGCTGTTTTTTTGCGTGGTTGTGCCGGCGATATATGCCTTTGACAAGCGCTTTGGATGCAACTACTTTTTCGTGAATTGGCCGGTGCCGAACAGTCCGCTTTCCTGGATGGAGTCATTTATGGGAAATCCCGGATATCTGGTGGGATACGGCGGTCTGACGCTGGCAGTGATTCTGATGGTTTACCTTTGGGGGTATCTGATGTTTTTTAAGAAGAAAAGTAAGGTCGAAAAGAAAACTTATGACGCGGAGAGTAAGAAGCCTGTGATTAAGGCCAGTATCTGCAATGGTGAGCAGGTTGCGGGATTTCAGGACATTCACACGGGAGCTTTCGAGGAGGTCATGCTGATCCGGGATTCGGAAGATCTTTTCCGGTTCAAGGATGAGTATGGAATCAGCGGAGAGATAGAGAAGATCTATTGAATCTAAGCACGAGCGCAAGAATGATCGCGACAGACAGGCACATGATCTGATTTGTCGTGATCATTTTTTCGTTATGGGTCTCTCGTAGGAAATCCAGCAGGACTTTGACGATACTGTAGATGATGGCTGCGACGACAGGATTGAAGGGGGCATGGGTGTGAATGATGCCTGTTGAGGCTGCATTGAGGGAGTCTTTGGCCACGGGGGCGGAGCTGGAGCAGTCTCGCGCGTAGAGGACTGCGGATACAACGAAAAGCCCCAGGAAAACTGCGGCTTCCAGAGCCTGAATAGGGAACACGTTTCCGTGGTCGGTGCTTATATGAAGAGGACCGCTATAGCTGATTCCGCCGCAACATCCGGCGAAGGAGCAGCCTATTTTTCCAAGTCCGTACATCAGTGGCAAAGCCAGCACGTATGCGCCAAGGAAGGCGTCTTTATATCTGGGTGTGATCCTGGAAAAGATAAATGCGCCGAGGATCATCCCCACTGCGCCACCTGTGCCGTTGAGGCCGTAGCCCTTGGCGCCGGACAGGACGTATGATGTCACAATCGCAAGGTATATGGTCAGCATCAGCTCCAGTATTACGGATAAAAATATGATGTTTGCCGGCACTTTCTTTTTCCCAAGTGCAAAGGATGCGACGGCGATTCCAAGCACGATGGAAAGCCCAATCATCAGTCTGTACATATGAATCACCAAATTTACGGAAGGTTGCCACAGTCATTAAAGCATGCATCGATAATGAGGATGCAGGAAACTACAGCCAAAATCAGCAGCAATATACCGAGAACAATCTCGACTATGTACACGATCAATAGGGCTTTAGCGAATTTACTCTTGGGGTAATTGACTTTAGCTATGATTGCAAGCACCATTCCGGCTATCAGGAAAAGACCTGAGAAGGGGCTTATGTATTTACTGATGAATTCACCAAATGGAGAGTCATAGGCGCCGCCCCAGAAAGCAATCAGGTTACCGATAATCCAGCTGGCGAGGGATGTGTAGCACAGGGTGTTGGCTTTCTTATCCTCGGCCGCCTGCTGCGAGGGATCTATTGGTGCTCCGGGCTGCCCCTGAGGAAATGGAGCCCCGGGCTGCGATGCACCGGCCTGCCCCTGCTGCATGGCTCTCTGGCGTTCAAGATATTCGGGTGTCGGTTCGCCGGTCATGGGATCGAAGTTCATCGGTCCATTCACAGGGATTTCATTCATGGATGCTCCAGCCATGGGATCGAAATTTACCGGTCCATTTGCCGGCCCGCCTTCGGGAATGTCATTTATGGGCTCGCCGGTAACCGGATCATGCCCGGTTGTATTGTTGAATGTGTTATTGAATGTTTTGTTTTCGTCCACAGTTTTTTCTCCAAGTTGATTTTCTGCTACCTATTATACCATACCAATTTTCGACTCCATGCATTACAATAGGAACAAGTGATTTTACGAAAACTGCGTTGGAGGCAAAATGAAGAAACTTAAGATAACATTCAATTCCCCTGTGATTCTGGGGTTCATTTTTCTGGGAGCGGCTGTGCTGGCGCTGGGGATTGCCACCGGTGGAATCAGCAACTCGCTGCTTTTCATGACATATCATTCCTCGTTAAAAGACCCATTGACCTACATAAGGCTCTTTTCCCATGTTCTGGGACACGGCGGCTGGGTCCACTATATTGGCAACGCGGCCTACATCCTGCTGTTGGGACCGATGCTTGAGGAAAAATACGGCTCCAAGCACATTGTGCAGGTGATACTGATTACAGCGCTGGTCACAGGCCTGGTGAATTACATCTTTTTCTGGGATGTGGCGCTGTGCGGAGCCAGTGGCGTGGTGTTCGCGTTCATCATTATGACATCCTTCACCAGCTTCAGTAACGGCGAGATTCCGCTGACATTCATCCTGGTGGCCGTCATTTTCCTTGGACAACAGGTGTACGACGGTCTGTTCCTCAGGGACAACATCTCAAATCTGTCCCACATCATCGGCGGTATAATCGGCGCAGTTGTGGGATTCAAGCTGAATAAAAAACGCAAATAAAAAGGGAGGGTAACATGGTAGACAAGATTGAAGTTTTCACTCAGAACAGCATCAGGATCCGGAGTGACGTGGGCACTATCTATGTGGATCCGTTTCATCTGAAGGAGGAGCCCCACGATGCGGACTTTATCCTGATCACGCATCCTCATTACGATCATTTCTCACCTGAGGACATAGCCAAGGTGGTAAAAGATTCTACGATTCTTGTTCATCCGGAGAGTATGCAGGACAAGGCTCGCGAGGTTGAAGGTATGGTAAAAGAACTTGTGGCAGTAAAGCCCGGCACCATATGCGAGACTGGAAATCTGGAACTTGAGACGGTTCCTGCCTACAACAAGATCATGCCTTTCCATCCAAAGAGCAACCAGTGGGTTGGGTATATCCTGAAACTCGAGGGCAAGCGCGTTTACATCGCCGGCGACTCGGACGAGACCAATGAGGCCAAGCAGGTTAAGTGCGATATAGCTCTTTTGCCGATTGGCGGTAAATACACTATGGATGCCAAAAGAGCTGCTGAACTGGTGAACATCATCAAACCGGAGGTGGTGATTCCGACTCACTATGGCAGCATCATAGGAAAGCCCGGTGACGCAAAGACCTTGGCAGAGCTCGTGGAGGGCCCGACTAAAGTCGTGGAGAAGATGCAGTACTTCGAATGACTCGGTGGAAAAGTGGGCAGCAACCGAAATGCGACCGAATCTCCGATGGATTATTATATGTGTAAGGAACAACACTCATGAAGATTTATGTGGATTTTGACGATTGCCTGTGCGAGACAGCCAGAGCATTCACTGATATTGCTGAAAGACTCTTTGGGAAAAAAGTGCCCTACGAGAATGTTCGTTTTTTTAACCTCCAGAAGTCCTTTGAACTTAATGAGGAGGAATATGAAAAGCTGATGATTGAGGGACATCGCGAGGAAGTGCTTCTTTCCTACGAGGAGACCCCGGGGGCTTCGAAAACGCTGAACGAGTGGATCGATCAGGGGCACGAGGTTTCTGTTGTCACCGGCCGTCCTTTCAGCGCCTATGATGCATCCCGCAAGTGGCTTGATGAGCATGGGCTGGAGCGTGTAAAGCTCTTTTCCCTGGACAAATACGGCAGGGATAACTTTATCAAGAACAGCGAATTCAACCTGAAGCTGGACGACTACTACAAGATGAAGTTTGATGTGGCCGTGGAGGATTCGCCCATGGCTTTCAAGTTCTTTGACCATCTGCCGGAGCTTAAGGTCATGGTTTTCAACAGACCGTGGAATGAGGATGTTGAACTTCCGGGCGAAAACTTCACCAGATGTATGGACTGGAATCAGATTAGAACGCTTGTTGAAAAGAGTTGCTGCAATTTGTAAGACAATTCCGACAATTCTCCGCAAAAATACACAGTTTTTTCACAAAAATGCGATGACAGAGCCTTTTGTGTACTGTATAATTAGAATATGTTACTCAATGTTAAAAAAGTAACAAATCAACGAAATAAAGGAGAAGGTATGATGAAAGGTTTTGCAATGCTGAAGATTGGCGAAGTAGGCTGGATCGAAAAAGAGCGTCCGGCATGCGGACCCAATGACGCAATCTGTCGTCCATTGGCGATTGCAATCTGCACTTCAGACGTTCACACAGTTTGGGAGGGTGCTGTTGGTGACCGTCATAACATGATTCTCGGCCATGAGGGTTGTGCAGAAGTCGTAGAAGTTGGTAGTGAAGTTAAGGATTTCAAACCGGGTGATAAGGTTCTTGTTCCTGCTATCACACCTGATTGGAATTCACTTGAGGCTCAGGCCGGTTATTCAATGCACTCAGGCGGAATGCTTGCAGGCTGGAAGTTCTCAAACTTCAAGGATGGCCTTGATGCTGAGTTTTTCCATGTAAATGATGCTGATGGTAACCTTGCTCATATGCCTGAGGGAATGAGCCTTGAAGATGCATGTATGCTTTCTGACATGGTTCCTACAGGATTCCATGGCGTAGAGCTTGCAGATGTTCAGTTTGGTGACACTGTTCTTGTTATCGGTATCGGACCAGTTGGTCTTATGTCTGTAGCAGGCGCAAGACTTCGTGGTGCATCTCGTATCATCGCAGTTGGTACACGTCCGGTTTGCGTAGAAGCAGCTAAGTTCTATGGCGCTGACGATTTCGTAAGCTACAAGAACGGCACTATCGAGGATCAGGTTCTTGCAATGACAGATGGCAAGGGCGTTGACAGAGTAGTTGTTGCAGGTGGTGGCGTTGAGACTTTCGAGTCTGCCTTCAAGTCACTTAAGGCCGGCGGTAAGATTGGTAACGTTAACTATCTTGGAAGCGGTGACTATATCAACATCCCTCGTGTAGAGTGGGGTGTAGGTATGGGACACAAGCAGCTTCAGGGCGGACTTATGCCAGGTGGAAGACTTCGTATGGAGAAGCTCGGCGCGCTGGTTACTTCCGGCAAGCTCGATGTAAGCAAGCTTTCAACACACGTATTCCACGGCTGGGAGTACATCCCGGAGGCACTTCAGCTTATGAAGGATAAGCCGGCAGATCTTATTAAGCCTGTTGTAATCCTTGATAATCAGCCATAATCGGATTAAGAAATAATATCAGGGCGGTCTGATTCAGGCCGCTCTGTTTTTCGTAGGAGCTTCGTTTTATGCAGATTATGCTTATATCCGGCTTTTTAGGAGCGGGTAAGACCACTTTTATCAAGGAACTTATCAAAAGAACCGATAAGCGACCTGTCATCATGGAAAATGAGTATGGTGACAACACTCTTGATTCACTTGAATTGAAAAATGCCTCATCCAAGAAGGATGAGTTGAAAATACTGGAGTTTATGGAGGGGTGCGTATGCTGCACCATGAAGGACAGTTTCGTCAATTCCGTCTTTACGGTTTATTCCTCCATGAACCCGGAGTACCTTATTATCGAGCCGACGGGCGTAGGGCGCCTTAGCCGCATCATTGAAAATCTTCAGCCCATTACCAAGGGTGATATTTCGTTGCTGGAGCCGATGGTTGTTATATCGCCGCTCTCATATCATCAGAACATGAAGGAATACCCCGAGCTCTACACGGATCAGATTGCCAACGCCAAGAGAGTGATCTTTTCCAAGTGTGAGAACGCGGATCAGGACGAACTCGACAGCGTTGCCGGGGAGATTCGTTCGATCAACCCTGAGGCGGAGATTCTCACTACCCACTACACCAAGATGGACGCCGACTGGTGGGAGGATGTGTTCAGGCAGCCGGAAGGCAGCACAGGGAGTGCAGGTGGCAGGACATCAGCTTCGGACAAGAGAGCTGGGGGCGTCACGGATGCTTCGGCCGCCGCAGATTCTTTTGCCCAGGTGACGATCACCCAGGGCGGCTTTCACAATCCGGCGCAGCTCATAGTGCTCCTGGAGGACTGCCTCCACGGAGAGTTCGGACTCGTTACCCGCGCCAAAGGAACCCTATGGGTGGGAAGCGAAATGCTCAGGTTCGACCTGGCCGACAGAATGTATGCCATAACCGATTCTCCCGATGACGGCTGCCAGTGTGTCTTCATCGGCAAATTCCTGGATGAGAAGAAACTTCGGGACCGTCTCTGCGAGGAAAACCGCATGGTTCTGCGGAAATAAATATCCGATAACCCTTGAAGTATGCCTCCAAGCCAATTAAAATGGGGGTTGAGGGGAATTCTAAGTATTGGAGGAGAATAAATGCTGGAAGACATCTTACTGAAACAAAAAAGTCTCTTTGAAACCGGTCTGCAGACAGTCCTGAGGGGACAGGAGAACAGATACAGAGCGGTTTCAATCCAGAACGGAAACCTGGTTGGAAATTCAAGGTCTGAGGAGCGAGGCATCTGCTCTAGAGTTTATCTTGCAGGGGCCTATGGCTTTGCTTCAACTGCGGAATATTCCGAGGAAGCTGCCGCAAGAACCATCAAGGCTGCCACAGAGAATGCCCGTTATCTGGACAAATACAACACTCAGAAGAAGGAGATTTACCCTTCTCTGGCAAATTCCTATGTAACATCCCCAAGAACAATAATTGATTTTGAGCAAAAGAGGCTTGTGGACCTCTGTAAGGAAGTTGACGCTCACATTGAGAAGACCTATCCGGATCTTCTTAGCAGAAGCGTTTACTACAATGAAATGTCCATGGAAAAGATCATTGTTACTTCCGATGCAGCAGATGGCCACGTAGCTTATCCAAGATGCGCCTTCTATGTGACATTGAGCAAGAAGTCTGCGGATGGTCAGCCCATCGAACTGTCAGATTCCATGGGCGGTCTTGGTAATGTTGATGATCACTTTAAGGATCTGACACCTCTTTATGAAAAGATTGACGATCTATACAAGCGGCTCTGCGACAAGGCTGAGGGTGTTTACGCCGAAGCTGGGGTTAAGACTGTTGTGCTACACCCAGACGTTGCAGGCATGATTGCCCACGAAGCTATCGGTCATACAGTTGAAGCTGACCTGGTGCTTGGAGGCTCCGTAGCGGGGGGACGCATTGGAGAGCAGGTGGCATCAGAGCTTGTAAGTATTGTTGACTACGCCCACACCTTCCAGGGTGGCCTTGCGCCGCTTCCTGTCTACCTTGACGATGAAGGTGTTGTTGCCAAGGACGCTGTGCTTATAGAGAACGGTATCCTTAAGGGCTACATGCACGACAGGGAAAGTGCCAAGCACTTCGGAGCAGAACCCTGCGGCAATTCAAGAGGTTTTGCTTTCTCTGACGAGCCTCTTATCAGAATGAGAAATACAACCGTCCTTCCGGGAAAAGACAAACTGGAGGACATGATAGCTTCTGTAGACGACGGCTATTACCTTATCACTACCAACAACGGCCAGGCAGACCTCACAGGAGAGTTTATGTTTGGCATCACCTGCGGCTACGAGATCAAGAACGGCAAGCTTGGAAAGGCAATCTATGACACCACTGTTTCCGGCGTTGCTTTTGATCTTCTTAAGACAGTCGACATGGTTTCAGACAGTGTAACCTGGTGCAAGGTGGGAATGTGCGGCAAGAAGCAGAGTATGCCTGTTTCCATGGGCGGTCCTGCCATCAGGTGCAAGATTTCCATAGGAGGTAGATAAATGGCTGACTTACAGAAGATTTCAGATATTATTACAGAACATCTTAAGACCAAAGGAGATCTCAAGGCTGACTTCAACATCAATGAAGCACAGCAGCGTGAGATCAGCATGAAGGATGGAAAGTTCACTCTTTTCAGAACTCTTTTTGATAACGACCTGAGTATCAAGGTCATCAAGGACCACAAGAAGGGCACCAAATACATCAACAGCTTTGACAAAGAAGCGATTGAGGCTGCTATTGATGAGGCTCTTGCTGCAGCAGATGTCAGCGACCCCGATGAGTGTTTTGACATCGCACCGGGCCTTGAGCCGGAGAATTTCAGCAACAAGGCGCTTACTCCAGACATCGACAAGCTGATGGAAAGATGCCTGGAGCTGTCGGAAGACATCGCAAGGGACCACAAGAAGATCAAGATCATGGAGATGTATGCAAAGTACACCCGTGGTCATGCTCTTTTTATCAATACCAATGGTACCCGTGACGATTCAGAATATGGCTTCTATCAGGTGGTTATGGAGTTTGCAGGCAATGACGGTGAGAACTCCACCGGAATAAATTATACTTATGTAATCTTCGATGACCTTGACAAGAAGTTCATTGAGCTTGGAAGCATTGAAAAAGACCTGACGGATGCAGAGAATTCTTTAAATCCGATCAGGGTGAGTGACAAGTTTGAGGGCGACGTTCTCTTTACACCAAACTGCGCAGCACAGGTTCTTTCCTTTGTGATGGGGAATACCGTTGCAGATCACGCGCTGGTGACCAAGACCAGTAAGTGGCTTGATAAGATCGGCGAGCAGGTGGCATCTCCGCTTCTCACAGTCCGTGCCAATCCTTGGGATGAGAGGATCATCTGCCATGAGGTACACACCTGCGATGGTTTCAGGTCTGAGAACTATGACGTTATTGAAAAGGGTGTATTAAAGAGCTTTGGTGCAACACTCTACGCAGCCAGCAAATGCGGAGTTGACCGTGCGCCCAACACCGGCATGGATGCTGTGGTTGATCCCGGAGATACACCATATGAGGATATGGTTAAGAGTATTAAGAAGGGACTCATAATCGGATCTCTCTCCTGCGGTATGCCCGGTGCCACCGGCGAACTTTCGGGAGTTGCCAAGAATGCGTTCTTGGTTGAAGACGGTGAGATCAAGGGTGCTGTTATGGAAACCATGATCAGCGTCAACCTCTTCGATATGCTGTTCAACATTAAGTCGATTTCCAAGGAGCTTCTCTGCAACGGAAGCATGGTTATGCCATATATTCTGGCTGGAGGAGTGACTATTTCCGGAAACTGATTGAAGTTTTAGGGCGGAGTTGTGGGACCGTTTAGGGCTGCAGACCCGCCCTGTAGTATTATAAGGAGCTGCTGAATGGTGGACATATTTGGAACCCTGGGACCTGCCTGTGATGATGAGAAGGTCCTTTGCAAAATGTTTGCTACAGGTATGACTGGGATAAGGATCAACTTGTCCCACGTCATGCTGTCTGAATGCATGGCGAGCATCGACAGAATAAGAAGCGCTGCAAAGGAAAACGGCATTACGCCGAAGATTCTCATAGACATGCAGGGGCCTGAACTCAGAATAGGCAAATTTGATGGGGCAAAAGAGCTTGCTTCCGGCGATATGTTAAAGCTTGGGAGGAATGGAATTGCTGTTTCTGGAGCTGTTCTTGCTGCTTTGGAGTCCGGTGATGAAGTCCTTCTGGATGATGGAAAAATCCTGGGTAAAGTGGCGGCGGTAAGCGAAGACAGCGCTAATGTCGAGATTATCCGCGGCGGCGAACTTACTCAGAAAAAGAGTCTTGCCATAAAAGGAAAGACCATCGAACTTCCAGCTATCACAGAGGATGACAGGGAGAATCTGCGTCTTGCAAAAGACCTGGGAATCACCGGAATAATGCAGCCCTTCGTCAGAAGCAGGAAAGACCTGGAAGAAGTCAGATCTGCACTCCATGAGTGTTGTGCTGACAATCTTAAGACTTACGCAAAGATCGAAAATTTGCAGGGCCTTGAGAACATCGAGAGCTTCATTGATCTCAGCGATGAGATAATTATCGCCAGGGGAGATCTTGGCAACAGTATGCCGCTCTGGCAGCTTCCCCATGCCCAGAAGAGAATCTCGAAGATCTGCAACGACCACCAAAAGCCATTCATGGTCGTAACTCAGATGCTGGCTTCAATGGAAAAGAAAGAAGTCCCCACTAGGGCAGAAGTAAGCGACATCTACAATGCTGTTTTGGATGGTGCTGCCTCAGTGATGGTCACCGGAGAGACTGCGATAGGAGTAAACCCTGTGGAAGTCATCAGATACCTTCACGAAACCGTGATGGAAGCGTTTGGTCACCCAGAAGATAGAAGATGAAAACTACCCCGATCCGGTCGAGAGATTTGCAAATCAGTGAGGGTAATAAGTATTAGTAAGAAAAAGCTCATATCCTGAGTCCACAACGGACCAAGATATGAGCTAAAATTTTATGATTCAGAAATCTTCTTTTCTAATTCAGCTATCCTTTTTTCAAGCTTATCGGCGAAATAGCGATAAAACCTGGCTAGTTGAAGCTCGGGGCTCTTTATAAATTTTTAATTTTATAACGGTACCGATGTATATTGACATCATGAAGGAATTCCACTATATTAAATGTATCGGTACCGATTGAATATATGATACATTAGGTTCTAAGGAGGAAAATTATGGAAAATAATGTAAACATGGAACTTATGAAGAAAATAATGATATTTACAAGGAAGGCGCACGGCCACAGGCCACCGGAGCCACCGTTTGGGGATCGTGGTCCTTGCGGTCACAGACCACCGTTTGGAGAGCATGGCCCTCATGGACATAGACCGCCTGAGCCACCGTTCGGAGGACCGGGCCCTCATGGCTTCAGACCTCCGCTTTCGAGGGAGCGACTGCTTGTAGTTATGGCAGAGACGCCGGAAGGAATCAGACAGAAAGATCTGATCGAGAAACTTCATATTGGCCAGTCTTCAACATCTGAGCTTATCAACAAGCTGGAGGATGATGGCTACATTGAGAGAAAAGTTGATGAATCCGATAAGAGAGCAACCCTTCTTTTCCTTACAGAGAAAGGACAGGCAAGGGCGTCAGAGGTAGCAGACGAGCGTGCTGCCATGTTTGAGGATGTTTTTTCAAAGCTTACTGATGAAGAGAAGCAGACTCTTTCTGATCTTTTTGATAAACTATTGGCAGATTGATTGTATAATCATAGCAGTAGCTAAAAGGTTTGATGGAGAAAACAGATGGCTGAAAACGACGATTTTATAAGAGCTGATATGTGGGCTTCATTGTCTTTCAATCCAAAGATGCCCGATGATGAATTGATAAAATGGTTCAGGGAGTTTTCAGTAAGGGCAGACAAGATGCTCCTGGATGACTGGACAAAATATGTAGAAAAAACCAATGATGAGAGGATGCGCAAAATCTGCAAGATGCTGACAGATGTTATCTATGAGAAGGAGCATCCTCCGGTAAAAAAGATGATTACCATATCAGTTGAGCGTGACAGCTACGGGATGCAGGATAATTCCGCCGCGCCTCATTGTGAGAAACTGGAATGTGAGGAAGATGAGTCTTTGTCCAGGTTCATGTATGAAATCTTAGGCTATCTTCCTGCTTTCGGGCATAGAATGGTCTGGGATATCTATGCTGATGCAACTTACAGTGACCATAATAATGGCAGAAAACTGGCCACTCTTACCCGAAACGCCGGTTCGTTCAATTATGAGCTGCACGTTCCTGACGATACAGTAAAGAACATTGGGATCAATAAAATCTATTGCGCCATTACGAAAATTGGGGATTAAATGGTATGAAAAGGAGTATTTTCAAGACTACCGCCGCTTTGGCGGTAGTGTCTTTTGTTGTAATGACATCCGCTATTTCCGCCAGATGCACTGATGGTGTCTCATATACTTCTGAAGAACTTGATGAGAATCTTGAAGAATTAAACAGAGATATGGCAGTGCAGGGCACCACCATAGATAAAAGTACTCTGGCCGGTAGCTACGAAGATCCGAAGATCGCCCATCCTACTGAAAGCGCATCATCTTCGAACGAAACTTCTTCAGGAGAAAAAACTTCAGGAGAATCATCTTTGAACGAAACTTCACAGGACAAAATCTCTTCGGAAGAAAAAACTGTGGAAGAAGTCCCTTCAAACGAAGTCCCCGCGAAAGCCTGCGAGCACTCCTATGAGTCAACGATTGCTGAGGATGCGACCTGCACTACTCCGGGAATAAGAGTGTATATCTGCACGGTGTGCGATGATTCTTACACGGAGAAAATCCCGGCTTCAGGGCACGGAGATCTTGAGACAATTATAGAGGAGCCGGCAGGTCTTTTTACAAAGGGCAGACAGATCACCAGGTGCACGGCCTGCGGCGAAGTGATCGAAACGACAGAAATCCCATCAAAAGTATCTTCCGGAATTGCAAAAATAAGAGATTTCTTTAGGCAGTTCTTTTCCTAAAAAGTTTGTATTTGAGAATAGAAGAAAGATCTACGTTAAAAGAAAAGGCGCATAACATGAATAAACCGAGCAATACTGTAAAAAACATAATAAATGGGGCGATAATAGCAGGAATCATCATTTTGCTCATCGGCCTGTATTACTGGATCATAAAAGCCGGGATACCATATCAGGATCCGACGGAGGAACTGAGGATACAGTATGCTGTCAACATGGGCATTGGAGATGAACTGGTCAAGACCGGCGCCGTTTTGCTGATCATAGGGATTGCCGGGAAAATAGGCACATTCGCGTTAGGGAGACGTAAATAATATGAAGGAGTTTTTTTCGAGTATTCTGCTCATTCTGGCGCTTTCCCTGCTGTGTGTAGGTTGTAAGCGCATGGGAAGAGGCGGCGAATTAGAGGAGAAATATGGCTCCGATAGCGCTGAAATGTATCTCTATGATGAACTCGGGATCGACCCTGAGCAGTGCAAAATGGTGAAGATCAGCGAAGATGGGGAATTCCCTGCTTATGAAGTTACTACGGACTACTATGAGCTGGGAAAAGAGCTTACGTTTCAGGTTTTTGAGGCTAAAGGCTCAGGTACTTTCGGTAACGAATATACATATTGGGACAATGACGTCAAGGATTGTCTGTTTGACGCGATATATCCGCAGGAGGCTCGTTCGAGAGTCTTTAACGAAAACGGTGGATATAGCTTTTGGATTGACCCAAATTCTTTCGACGAAGATATAGAAGCTACTGCGAATGCGCTAAAAGAGATTGCCAAGGCATATGAAAAATGCGGAATAAAAAAGGACATGATCCCGCTGATGCGCGTCGAGGGCAGATTCGTTGATACTGAGAGGATTGACGGGGTAACTGTTTCATCGAAATACGTGGATAATGCGCCCAAGGAACTCATTTACCAGGCGCTGTTTGAAATGGAGCTTATTTCCAACATAAATGAAATTAGTTTTGGCGGTTCCTGGCCCGGGGCAGCAAAGAATCACATAAAAAAGCATTACCTTTTCTGGGCCATGGAAAACGGACTCGAGGATATCTGCTCCCGTTTTTCATATGAAGAGAGACGAGAAGCTCTCAGCCTTGATACCGGCAATAAGCTGTACTTTGCAGTTGTTGATGGAGAAACTACCGATGAGTCAGAGGAAGTATACTCTGATTATAAGGGCAACCTTTCGATTTCATCTTTTTATAAGCTCTTGAAAAGACAGGGTTGGGAAGTGGAAGGTGACTGGTATCACTATAAGCTTCGTGGCATTGACGGAAAAGAGTATGAATTTGGCTATGACCTGTGCGGACTGGCAGCTGATCCGGTAAGTTCCAAAGACGCAAGCGAGAACAATTATTCCAGAACATTCAATAACTTTTACTATATCTGCGATGGTGAAAAATACCGCGCACCTGACATCATATATGACGGTAAAGTTGAGACACGAATTGATATCAACAGCTACCCCGAGGTGTACAGATACACTATAAAAACGGTGACCGGATGGGACGTCACATCCACATATAAAGAGAATTAAAATGAGTGTGACGGTTTTGTGATAAAAGGTGTTGTAATATATCACCATGGCAGGGCAAAAAGCCCACATAGAAAGGGAAAAATATTATGAGAATTTTTGGAAACATTATTTGGATGCTTTGTGGTGGATTGATTTGTTCTTTATCATGGGCAATACTTGGTTGCTTATATTGCGTTACAATAATCGGAATCCCGGTAGGACTTCAGTGCTTCAAGATGGCAAGCCTTACATTGAATCCTTTTGGAAAAGAGCTTGAGTGCAATGGTGGAGCATTTTCCTTACTGTTCAACATATTCTGGTTCTTTGCAGGAGGATTTGAGATGGCTCTCATGAACTTCTTATTCGGATGTCTCCTTTGCATCACAATTGTAGGAATACCATTCGGAAAGCAGTTCTTCAAGCTGGCACATCTTTCACTTTGCCCTTTTGGAACATCAGTAGAAAGAGTACATTTTGCATGAGTATTGCACAAAAGTAATAATATGATTATATGAGAGACACTCACAGTAAAGACGGTGATCAAAGCCGCACCGTAGCTGATGAGTGTCTCTTTTTGCATGACGAAAATAGGTGTTTGCGCATGTTTTCCGCACTTAGTATAATGAGTTTATTGTGATACCTAGGGTTAACGAAGGTCACGGAGGTGCAGATATGAATACAGACAGAATGAATGAATTGAGAAAAGAGTGGGAGGCAGAGGAAAAGATAGCCCATATTCACGGGTGGGATTTTTCTCATATCCATGAAAGATATGAAGAGGAGGAAGATCTTCCTTGGGACTACAGGCAGATAATTGATGAGAACCGCGTGGATAGCATGAAGCTGCTGGACTTTGATACAGGCGGAGGAGAGTTCCTGTTATCTCTTGGCCACCCTTATGGCAACACTGCAGCAACAGAAGGCTATGCTCCAAATGTTGAGCTTTGCAAGAAAGAACTGTTGCCACTTGGAATTGATTTCAAGGCCTGTGATGATGCTGCAAATGTTCCTTTCGCCGACAGCTCTTTTGACATGATCATAAACAGACATGGGGACTTTGATCCGGTAGAAACAGCAAGACTCCTTAAGCCCAACGGCCTTTTTATCACAGAGCAGGTTGGCGGTGAAAATGACAGGGATCTTGTAGAAATGGTACTGCCGGATGTTCCTAAGCCATTTCCGGAACTGGAACTTTCTATTCAGAGAAAAAAGTTTGAGGAGGCAGGACTGGAAGTGGTCAGAGCAGAGGAGGCCTTCAGACCGATCCGCTTTTACGATGTTGGTGCATTTGTCTGGTTTGCCCACATCATAGAATGGGAATTTCCGGGATTTTCCGTGGAAAAATGTTTTGACAAGCTTCTTGAAATGCAGGATGTAATTGATAAGAATGGATTTGTAGAGGGAACGATCCACAGATATCTGATTGTTGCGAAGAAATTATGAGTGAAATGCGAAAACTTATTGAACAATATAAGATTTATAACAACGTGCGAGAAACCCTTTCCGACGTGGCATCGGTGAGGGTAGTTCATGTATAATAGAAATTAGGCTACTTATTATGCTCATATCATTATGAAAAATACGCCATGTTAATCATGTTTCATCAAGTATTGGAGGGGACTTTTATGAAGCGCAGACGCGTGATGGAGGCATTGACAATAAGCTTAAGCGCAAGCATGTTGCTTAATCCAATTGTAGCATTTGCCGGAGATTCATCTGAGGATGTTTCTGAATTTGCAGAGACAAAAGAGGATACAAATAAAGATGATACTGATACAGCTGTGCCTGACCATGAAAGTGTTGAGCAGCAGCTTGATGATACTGCAACAGAGTTAATTACCGTTAATGGCCAGGTTGGTGAAGCTGATAAGCATGAGGATACGGATTATAGTGAAACTGAGGAAGCATTGGATAAGTCTGTTGACGGGATTAGGGATGCAGCCAAGGATATTCAGAAATCAGATGCGGCAGTGGACAGAGAAATAAATGAGGCAGCCATTATAGATGAAGAAACCTCTAAGGTAGAAGACAATGTTTTATCAGCGGATAAAGCTTTTTCTGATGCTGAAGAGGCGGCATTAGAAGCAATAAAGAAAGAGGAAGCTATTGATGCCGATAAGGCTACAGAGATTGAGGCTAAAAAAGCTGTTGCGGATATTACAGAAGATATAAAAGAAGCCAATGATAAACTTAACGAAGCGTATGGAAATCTTTCCAAAGCCCAGGCTGCTTTTGATATAGCGGATAGGGAGTATAAGGCTCTTTTGACTGATGATAGTATCAGTGACGAAGCCTTGAATGATGCAAAGGAAAAAGTGGCAGATGCTGAATCTGTTCTTATTGTTGCGAAGAAAAACGTGGATGAAAATGCTGAAATAGCCGGTGAGTTAGAAAAAAAGGCTAATAAACTTGCTGTATATAATCAGATAAATGAGCTTCAAAATGAGATTGAGGCCATGTCTTCTGAAGATAAAGGATACGAAGAAAAGGTTAACCGGGTGTCCGAACTTATTGTCAGATATTATCTTTTTGACGAGATCGACGAAGGAACCGATCTGGTTATCGGAGATGATCACGAAGAATTTGTGATTGATTACGAGAGAAATGAAAAGGGTGATCTTTATCCTGTTAAGAAGAGTATTGGATACAAGACGGTTACCTATATTGCAGATGGTCAGGATGTTACCAAGAAAATTGAATACAGTTATGACGAGAAAGGGAATATAACTATTTCCGAAAAGAGCATCTCGGCTATTGAATCAGAGAAGCCATTTCTTCCTCAAACAATACTGACTAATGAAAAGGGGGAAGAATACACAGCTACAGAGACTTCGCATGTTATTTATATGGATGAAGATGATGAGGAAGTGGGATTTTATGCCATTGATACTAAGTCTTCAAAAATAATATCTGAAATAGGGCAAGATAGATTACTGCCGAAGCCGGGGGATTCAGTAACCAGTTTGAATGAAGAGTACAATGAGGTTACTACGATTTATAACAGTATAACTCCTGTAGATAGATCACCGGCTGCTGTTACGTATGAAATAACCGAAGAAGGAATTGCGGAGGTTGCATCAAAGCGGTTTGAAGTAGAGTACACCTTAATAACAAATTATGTTGAGACGGATTCCGGATACACACGAAAAAATGCTGTGTATGAAGCAGTTGATGCACGAGTGGAAGAACTTAAAGCGCAGTATGGTGATAATGTAACGATTGTGAAAATCAGATATTCTACTACTACCACCGGATCTGCATATTCACTTCAATACAAAGTGGAAGAAAAGAAAAATGATGTAATGGACTTACCTGTGTCCAAAACTATTTATAAGTCAGAAGAGTACTGTGATAGAAACGGTACTCAAAAGTATGTGGATGAAAAAGGCAAAGAATATGCTGAGAAAAAGAATAGTATTGTAGTATATAAGGACTCGGAGAATAAAAAATTAGGATATTATGCTTCTGATGGGAAATACGTATTATATCTTTATGAAGGCCCTGAAAGTCTTATATCATACGAGCGGGATGAGTATGGACGTGATATAAAGACTGTTGTTTATTATTCTCCGGCTAGAGGTACAAGAAAAACAGTTTCCATGGAGTCTGTTCCTATTATACGTTATGGGAAAATAGAAACTACAACAAGAACACTGTCAGATGAAGAGTCTCTCTATGATGTCCTCAACGAATACCGGAAGAAACAAACTGTAGGAGTCTATTTAAGAGGCGAAAAAACGGATGAATTTGATTATGGATTAAATCTTACCGTTCCTGGTTGGTATGATATTGCTGAAGAGCAGTATGCTCTAATTATGGAAAAAGCCGGAGGGTGTTATCTGGAACTTAGTGACCAGCCTCAGACGACCACTTTCTTTACAGGAATTATAGAGAAAGAAATTGATAGACGCACTGTTACCACAGATGTTTATTTGACAGATTCAATAGCCGGTTCCAGTGAGTCGAAGGAAGAAGCTGGAGAAACCCTTGAAGCTATTCAAGCAGAGCTGAAGAGCAAGTATAAGTTACTTCATGTTGAGGACATTAAGCTTTCTGAGGAGATAACTGAAGATGGCGAGAGCGCATGGAACTATAGCATAAAGTATCAATATTTGTATTCCCAGAATATAGAAAACGTTGATACGGTGGGTGATGTGCATGGTTATCGTTTTAAGGAATACAACAACTCTGAAATGCAAATGCTGAAGGTTTATGATGTATCTGAAGACGACGCGACACTTGTTTCTACAGACGATGATGCCTTTAAGGATGCTATTTCGCAGAAGAGTAAAGCGTATTCTAATGCCGTAACTGCGAGAGAAAATGTAAATAAGGCTACTAAATCTTATGAAGAAGCGTTGGAGTCAGTAAAAAGAGCTAAGGAGGCAGTGAATTCTTTAACAGATGCCGGAGTCACTAAAGCTATTATCAGTGATGCCAAAAACAAATATGAAGAGGCGAAGAAGAAACTGGACGAGGCGCTAAAAAATAAGGAGGCTGCTGAACAAGCATATTCTAAGGCAAAAGAGTCTCTTACAAGCGCTGAAAAGAAGCTTGCTTTGATCCAAGAAAAATCTGCAGCAGGAAAAAGTGAGGAAGCATCTGGCGCTGGTTCATCTACAGCGAATGAAAATGCACAGACGAATGTAGCTCCAAATGAAGAAAATGTGTACACAGCATCATCGACAACAACTGAGCAGAGTGGAATAGGCACGAGCCAGTCCCAGGAAGCCGTTTTGGGAGCTGTAAGAGAAAATGAAACAAAAGCTGTAACATCGAATTCTGCTACTCAGGACAGTATCGATGAAATCAATGAAGAGTCATCTGAAGATTCCTCAAAGATCAACGACATCTCTGATAAAGAGACGACAAGCGATGAAAATTCAATCCTTAAGAAGATCATGGAGGAAAAACCAGCGCTTGCACCTACAATTACACCGCCTGCTGAGAATTCAAAACACTATTTGATAAGGATGCTACTTGCGCTTGTTGTAATGGCGGGCATGATTGTAGCATGGATAGCATCATCGGGTATTAAAGAAAAGGAACGATAAAACATCCAGTAAGTTGGAATAAGGAAATACGTCATCACCATGATGGCGTATTTTTTTGTTGCATTTCCAGGTGAAATATTATAATATATCGCATACAATATATTATTGCAAAATTGATATTGAGATCATTAACCAAACACGCTAACAACTAGCGTACACACATTTCACGGGAGGTAATCACATGGCAACACTTGTTACATATTTTAGTGCTGAGGGCACAACAGCAGCAGTTGCAAAAGAATTTGCGAAGAGGATCGGAGCAGATCTTTTTGAGATAATACCGGAAGAGCCATATACGGCAGCAGATATTAAGTGGACTAATCCCCTGGCACGCTGCAATAGAGAGCAGATTGGCGGGAAAGAGGTTCCGGTAAGCGGCAAAATAGAGTCTTTTGACCAGTATGACACAGTATATGTCGGATTCCCAATCTGGTACGGACAGGCACCAAGGGTGATTCATACATTCGCTAAGGGCTATGACTGGACAGGAAAGACTGTTCACGCATTCGCAACATCAGGCGGAAGCGGAATCGGCAAGACTGCAGAGAAGCTGGCACCATCACTTGCAGGCGCTACATCAGTAGATGCCAAGCTGGTTCACAGCGCAGCGGAACTGTGACAGCTCTTTTGATATAATATAAGTAATTAGTGCAAACGTAGGAAAGACGTGAGGGGAAAACTATGTGGCAGATAATTATTATTCCATTTTTAGGAACGACGCTGGGAGCGGCGACAGTATTTTTCTTTAAGGAGGCAATGGGAGAGAAACTGCAGAGGTCACTGACTGGGTTCGCGTCAGGAGTCATGGTGGCGGCATCTTTCTTTAGCCTTTTGCTGCCGGCGCTGGAGCAGACGGAGAGCATGGGAAAGCTGGGATTCATTCCGGCGGCCATTGGATTTGGCATAGGAATGCTGTTTTTGCTGGTGCTGGATGTTGTGACGCCCCATATGCATATGAACAACTGCGAAGAAGGCCCCAGGAGCGGCCTTAAGCGGACGACCAAGCTGGTGCTGGCTGTAACGTTGCACAACCTTCCTGAGGGAATGGCCGTAGGAATCGTGTGCGCAGGCTGGTTGTATGGCAATAATACCATCACCTTCACCGGTGCGCTGGCTTTGGCCCTTGGTATCGCGATCCAGAACTTCCCTGAGGGAGCCATTGTCAGCATGCCACTTCTTGGAGAGGGCGTGCCCAAGGGAAAGACATTTCTGTATGGAATGCTGTCTGGCATAGTTGAGCCCATCGGAGCGCTGCTTGTAATCGGAGCGTCGGGACTTCTCATCCCCACAATGCCGTATCTTCTCAGCTTCGCAGCCGGAGCGATGATATACGTTGTAGTAGAGGAGCTCATCCCGGAAATGTCGGAGGGAGAGCACTCCAATATTGGTACAATTTCTTTTGCCCTGGGATTTATCCTCATGATGGCGCTGGATGTAGGGCTTGGTTGAAATGTGTATAATATTTTCAAAAAGAAGAAATGAGATAAAGCTATGGCAAATATTTGGGAAATACTGCACCAACCTGATACAGTTGTGTTTTTTGATATTGACGGGACACTGACCAGCTACAATTACGGACAGCACCACGCCCATCATGAACTGGATGGCACTCCGGAGTTTCGCGAGGTAAATATCTACGCCGACTGCAAGAGGCTTAAGCCCCTGTATGACTACATTAAGGGTCACGATGTTAACAGGCTCTTTTGCATATCCAGGGAGCCCCATGGGCACGAGGCCTGGAAGTCCGAAATGGTTGAAAGGCTCTACGGGATCCCGGCTTCCCACTGTTTCTACACTCTTGAAGCCAAGGAGAAGCCTGCAATCGTCATGAACAAGGTAAAAGAGCTGTTCCCAGGGATTTCGCCTGAATCCGTAGTTCTCATGGACGACAACGACGACACTCTCGGAAGATACATGGTGGAGACCCCGTTCTGCACCGCCCACCCAATGATTTTCATGGAGCATCTGTGATATTCATAATGACTAATGTTAGCCGGTCACTTCTTTTGACCGGCTATTAGTTTGTTGTAATAAGCCATAAGTCTCTTTATATGTGATCTATCTTTTTTAATCAATTCGACTAGCGAATATAGCTCAGGATCTTCTGTAGAGGAGATGGTTATCGAAGTGGCCTCCGGATCGCCAGTCAAACCATACAGAAAATCAGGTGTAGTATTGAAAGACTCTGCGATGAAGCTGACTGTTTGATATGAAGGGATACGTTCTCCCCTTTCATAGCGACCATATCCCATAGCTGACATGTTGAGCTGTCTGGCAGCTTCTGCCTTGTTTAGCTCAAGTGATTCACGTATTTGAATTAATCTCTCTGGTTTAAAATTCATAATAGACTCCTGTTGACAAATAACCATTGGTTATGTATTATACGATAACCGATGGTTATATTATAGCATTTTGAAATACAGTGGCAAGGGGAGGTTAATGAGTAAACACATTTACTCGTATGGCAAAATTATGTATAATATATGTATAGGAGATATTCAATTTGAATGGGATGAAAGCAAGGATCTGATAAATCAAGCGAAACACGGGGTGTCATTCAATGAAGCATTAACAGTGTTTTTTGATGACGATGCTCTACTGGAATATGATAAGGAGCACTCTGGAAATGAAGAGCGCTTTCGTATTTTAGGGATAAGCGTCAAAGGAAACCTGCTGCTGGTTGTGCACTGTGTTCGTAATGGTTCAGTTATCAGGATTATTTCTTCTCGAAAGGGAACATCGACTGAGAAGAAGGGTTATGAAAGGAGCTTGAACGTATGAAAGCTGTTGATGAAAAAGACGATTTTCTGGAAAAAGAGTTCGATTTTAGTGAGGCGGTAAAGAATCCATATGCGAAAAAGCTTCATAAAAAGATTACAATGAATGTAGATTATGATGCATTGGAGTATTTTAAGGAGCAGGCATTGGCTTCGGGGATCCCGTATCAGACGCTGATCAATTTATACCTTGTGGATTGCGCGAAGTTAAAGAAGAGATTGGAGATAACATGGAAATGATATCGAAGATAGTGGAAGAGCAGAGGGAATTCTTTGATGAGGGGAAGACCCTGGATGTGGAGTTCAGGATCAGGCAGCTGAAGAGGCTCAGGAAGGCGGTGCTGGATCATGAGCAGGAGCTTATCGATGCCCTGGCGCAGGATCTGGGTCGTGACCCATTGGAGGGGTACTTCTGCGATGTGGGGAGTCTTGTGCTGGAGATAAATGAGACCATCAGAGGACTCAGGAGATGGGCAAGACCGGAGACACATTTTAGCGGACTGCACTGCTTCCCAAGCGTTGTAACCAAGGTTTACAAGATGCCCTATGGTGTAACACTCATAATCAGTCCCTTTAATTTCCCGATTCTGCTGTCGCTGGGAGTTCTTGCTGCCAGCATCGCGGGCGGTAATACGGCGGTGATCAAGGCCAGCTCTAAATCTGCGAAGTGTACGGAAACCATGCAGAAACTGATTGCTGAGACTTTCCCGGAGAAATACGTGACGGTCATCGGCGGAGGCCACGACGTGGCGGACATGTGTCTGGCCCAGCGCTTTGACAAGATCTTTTACACGGGCTCGCCTAAGGTGGGCGTTCACGTTCTGCAGGAGGCGGCCAAAAACCTTACCCCTGTTGCGTTGGAACTTGGAGGAGAGACCGGCAACTGGTGCATCATCAGGAAAGACGCCGATTTGAAAGATGCTGCCAGAAAGATTGCTTTCTTCAAAGCACTCAACAGCGGCCAGATCTGCATCAACATAAATCAGATTGCTGTGGCTAAGGAAGTTGCAGAGGAATTCGTAAAAGAGCTGAAAGCTGCCTTCACAAAGCAGCTTGGCGAAGATCCGGTGAGCAACCCGGAGTATCCGCATCTTATAAGTGAAGCGGCCTACAGAAAGTGCGCGGCCGACGCAGAGAAGTACAAAGACAGGATTGTCTACGGCGGAAAGGGCGATGAGAAGACGCTGAAATTCGCGCCGACAGTTCTTTTCCCGATTGATATAGAAGCGGAAATTGTGAAAAAGGAGCTGTTCTGCCCGCTTTTACCGGTGGTCACCTATGCGGACAACGAGATTGATGGGCTTCTTCGGACGATTTCTAAAAGAGAACGGGGCCTGGCGCTATATCTTTTTACAAGGGATATCTCCTGGGCAAAAGAGACTATGCAGAGAATGCAGTTCGGTGGCGGGTGTATAAACGAAGTGTGTCTCCACATGATGGTGAAGGGCGTGCCCTTCAACGGAGTAGGGCATTCCGGAATGGGCGCTTACCACGGAGAATGGGGCTTCAAGGAATTTACCCATCCGCAGAGCGTGCTGATAGGGGCGACGAAGGGGAATCTCTCCATGCGAGAGCATCCGTACTCGAAGTCCTGGAAGGGAGCGCTGATCCACCTGTTTGAGCGCTGAACCGTTGGGACGTGCATAGGTCGGGCCGAATTAGCAATTGGCGCAAAACAAACAAAAAAGGCGGCCCTGGCGGCCGCCATAATTTACATTATAAATATATTGCAGTTCACAGACAGAAACCTTCCGGATTCCGGCGTCACTTCGATTCTTTCTTGGCCCCGGATTTCCCACTGTGCTTGAGCATGTGGGCCTTGATTGCGTCGAAGGTTTCGTCGCTGATATAGTGCTCGATGCGGCAGGCATCCTCGGCGGCGATCTTCTCCTCTACGCCCAGATCAAGAAGAAGGCGCGTGAGGACG
>JAEEGL010271609.1_pt1 | contig 35528 bp, 34 predicted proteins | sample 9134231 | NCBI WGS metagenome assembly JAEEGL01 (sample SAMN16246548, study PRJNA631951) | gut metagenome | biome: gut microbiome; feature: rumen; material: fiber-attached | host: Bos | place: Iran: Karaj | collected 2018-10 | reverse complement strand
GAAACAGGTAACTGGGGCTAAGTCGTAACAAGGTAGCCGTACCGGAAGGTGTGGCTGGAACACCTCCTTTTTGGAGCGTGGGTCTCTGACTTTTGACGCTCGGAGAAGAGTGAGTGCAAGGCGCTTTGCGCTTAAGTCTTTCATTATTATACAGGCTCTTAGCTCAGTTGGTTAGAGCGCTACACTGATAATGTAGAGGTCGGCAGTTCAACTCTGCCAGGGCCTACCAAAAAGCCGGCCACCAGACCGGCTTTTTTTATTGCCCAGAAGGGCAACCCGGGGGTATAGCTCAGCTGGTAGAGCACATGCTTTGCAAGCATGGGGTCGCCGGTTCGAATCCGACTACCTCCACAAAGAAAGGACTGCTGCGGCAGTCCTTTTTGCTTTGTGGAGATAGTCAAATTCTTTTTTATTGCGACCTTCGCTACGCTCCGGTCGGTGCCTCCATATCTCCGATGCTTCGCATCTCCGATATTCCGTCACGGCGCTGATGCGCCTTCGGCCCTTTGGGCCTCATAAACCCACGCACTGCTGCAGCAGTCCTTTTTGCGCCCGGTCGGTCATTTGTTTGTAAGGACCCCGCAGGGCGTAGTCGGATAGCGCAAGCGAAGCGCAGCGGAATCCGCAATTCCTTATATTCCGTCACGGCGCTGATGCGCCTTCGGCCCTCCGGGCCTCTATCACAACAATCCTTTTTACTTTGTGAAGTTCATCACAAAAGAACCGCCCTGCAAGGCAGAGCGGTTCAGAGTTAGATTCTCATGCGAATTCTATTAAAACAGGCCGTCGTAATGCGTATGCTGGTATACCTCGTAGTCCGGAATCTGCTGATAGCTGGAAACCGGAGCGTGCTGACCCCAGATTTCATCGTTTTGATAGGAAGACGGAGTAGGGACATACATTGTCTGAACGCTTTCAAACAAGTATCTGGAATAAGCGGGAATGGTGAGCGCGTAAAGTGTAAGCGTTGTCAGGGAGCAGCCTTGGAAGCACAGACCAGCCAGTTCCAGTTCGTCAGCATATAATGTGACATCTTTCAGACCGCTGCCGCTGAAGGATTGGTAGCCGATGAAGGAGAGTTTTCTCGGGCCGATGAGGGAGGTTAACTGGGAACATCCTTCGAAGGCGGACACCCCGATCGACGTAACGCTTCTCGGAAGTTTGACGGACTTTAATTGGGCACACTGATAGAAGCAGCCGGAAGGGATCTCCTCCAAAGAGTAGAAATATTCCAGTTCATCAAAGGATTCGTAAGTCAGGGCGTTCAGATCAGGGTCGCCTCCCGTGAGGGCTTTTTCATAGAAGAATCCTTCCGGGAATACCTGGACATTGGCTGCTTCGCGATAGGAAATCTCGCTATCCCCGTTGCGATCGTAGCGGCTGACCAGCCATTGTTTGACCGTGTTGTCCGCAAATACGATATTCTGATCAAGGGTTTCGGGAATTGCTTTAATCTTATTCTCCATCTGATGCCAGAGCTCCTGATACCGGACAATCGATTTGGCGGGGACATAAATGGTGCCGCCTACATGGGTTCCGTTTCCATTCGGAACTCCATAATAATGCATTCCGGGATCAAAAGCGGTCTCAGCATAGATAGTCAGTGTCTCGGTAGGGCAATATCCGCCATATCCGAAGCAAGACCCCGTCAGGTTAAGGGTGTCAGGGCTGCGGAAAATAAGGGTTTTGAGCCCGTCGCAGTTGGAGAATGCATAGTAGCCGACGGTCTTGCAGGCAGCCGGGACATCCAGCGCTTTGAGTTTGGAACAGCCTTCAAAAGCATAATCGTTAATGCTCTCAATTCCTGAAGGAAGCGTAACCTCTTCCAGCTCGGAGCACAACATGAAGCAAGCCTCCGGGACACAGGTCAGCCTCGTGAAATATTTCATCTCATTGAAGGACTTGATCGGCGGATCCGGATAGGTCTTGTCCGGCGAACCGATAGAGCAGTCAAAGCAGGCGAACATCTTCTGATCTGTAACAGCCGCGGCTTCTGCGAAGGAAAGTTCGCCATCATGGTTGGTATCGAACTTGCCGACAAGCCAGGCCTTGACGGATGCATCTGCAAATACGATATTGTCGGTACTCTGGTGCGGCATATTCAGCTCGATGGGAGCCATCTTCTCCAGGTGGTTGCGCTCGATGGTGAGGGCATTGGTGGTCTTCTTCGTGAAGGTCTGGCCGTAGACGTCCGTCACCTTAACCGTGAAGCCATTGGTGAAATTCACGGGCGGGAGGGCAAACCAGAATTCGGTGTAATTATCCACATTAGCGCCAACCATAACGCCCTCTCCGCAGTCGAGGGTAATATCGTAAGCTGCATTGTCGGCCATCGTGATGGTCGGGGTGCCTCCCAGTTCCATCGTTACTGTCGCTGAGCCGGCGATCTTCTTGGAGGTCTGGAGCTGGATTGTCTTAATGCAGGCCTCACCGTAGAACTTGAGCATCAGGTAGCCGCCGACATTCTTAAAGAGGAGGTTGTTGTCCTCCGATACGGAGACCATCGGATTGGCGCCAAGGCCGAAGGAATTCTTGGAATAGGTCTGGACGGCCGGGAACGTCAAGCTGATCACGCCGTCGTTGGAGATGCTTGTCCCCTCGTTATAGGGATAGATGGCATATACGAGTGGGAGCGCGTTGCCGGTAACGAAGTCGCCGCTGGAGACCTCCGAGAAGCTGCCGGCGTTGTCTCCGGTATTCCCGTTGAACTTGTAGGGCTTGTTGTAAGTGTACTTGTTGAAGATACTTACAAGGTCGTTCTGGTGCCAAAGGACGCGCAGCTGGTCGTCTGCAAATACCTTTGCATCGACTTTCTCGATGGCGGCATAGAACATCTCTCCGTTATTCAATTCCGGAGAGTCGGCTTCCTTCTCGCAGGAAATGGCAAACATCAATGCGCAGCTTGCCAGGAATAGAAATTTTTTCATATGATGAGATTAATGTTGATTTACCAGTCGTGATCGGGATCATCCTTGCCCCCGATCGGTTCCGTGTTGGAGAGAATGGTTTTCTCCAGGAGGATATTCCGTTGCCTGATTTCCGGTACGACGTATGGGGAAAGCGTAAAGTTCTTTTTCATGGGGAATCGATTTCTGGAAAGCAAAAATAAAAAAATAGAATGAACTACAAAAGATTCCCTTTTGTCAGCGAGAAAATTGTGAGAAAAGTCTCACGCGGGGAATAGTGCAGCGAGAAGGGGAGGCGGCGGAGGAAGCGGAGGGCGGTGTCCGTTTTCCGGCGGAGAGGGGAGCTTTGCAGGGCTTTCTGCCGGGAAGAGGCATAGTGGCCGAAATTGCCCCCTGTAAACAGGATTCGCTTCAGGGACCGGGTGGAGGTGTCGCCATAGTCGGGTGCGGGAGTGCCTAGTTCCTTCCGGATGAAGGTGGCAAGGAGCCGGTTCCATTTGAGGAGGCCAGTGGAGCGGTAAACCGCTTCCAGGGCGGCTGGGTCATATTGACCTTCCAGCGCCTTGTAGGCTGCCGCGAGGTCACACATCTGCCGCAGGCCGATGCCGGAAGCGATGGCGTGATGGAGGATATGGGCGGAATGCATCAGCAGGATAGCCTCCGAAGAGGGAATCGGGGGAAGTTTCTCTGCGGAGACGTGCAGCCCGAAATATTCCCGGTGAAGATCGATATCCACGTTGTCAATCTTGAAATGAAGGCTGCCGTCCGGATCACGGCGGAGCGGGCCGAAACGTTTAGTCGCGACGGCAGCCGCCTGCTCAAATTCTTCCGGTGTAAAATAGAGATCGACATCCCCATAGAGCCGCAGGTCGGGATCTGGATAATAGGCGGCCGTTTCGACCCCTTTCATGACCACCGGATGCAGTCCTTTCCCGGAGAAATAATCCGTCAGGGCTACGGTCAGGTTTCGCATCGATTTGCCGTGGTTGGAGACTTTGCCGATCCGGGAGACGAGCCGAAGAAGAATGTCCTCCGGAATACCGGCTCCGTCAGGAAGGAGCTGCAATCCGCCATAGAGAAGTCCCGTCACCGTGTGCTGCTTGGCCAGGGTGTAGAGCTCCTCCCAATCTGTGGCGGAAAGGCCGGTCAACAGGGCCCTGTCAACTGGCTTCCCGGAAAATCCGCTCCCGACAAGGGCGGTCAAGGTGCTTTGTACGGGCGTCATACCTTGAATAGAGATTTCACGCGACTGCATTTTGGCTCTTTTTTTTCTTCCCAACGGCCCATGGGACAAAACGCTCCAGGAAGATGGAACAGAATCCGCATACGATACAAGCATAAACGGTTTTTCCCAGCGCGACCCAGCCATTTGCAGGTAAATTCCATCCGATGGCAGAAAGAGCCGTCATCAGGATGGAAATCGCCCCTCCGCTCCAAATGTATGTAACCAGTGTGTTTTGTCCGACAAAACTCATAATTTTTGAGCAGAAATTCGCTTTCGATGCGGCGGCAAAAAGTGTCCAAACGCTCAAAAAAGAAAGCATCAGGCAATAGGGAATATTATAATACTTCAAAAGATGGATGTCAATCACCGTGGTTGGGAATATCTTCCCTGCCAGGACAAAGAGGGCAAAATAGAGGGCTCCGGCAAGCGCGATATAGGGCCAGGCCAGCCGCTCAAAGAAGGGACTGTGTTTGCGGAATAAAAAACCAATTACAAAAAACGGCTGGGCGGTCAGCGCCTGGTTGAACATAATGCCGGTCAGTATTCCGTTCTTGTACAGAAAAAGTCCCAGGAAGAAGGCAGCGAAGGAGATCAGGATAATCCAGATGTCTTTCTTAATGTATTTCCGGGCCAGGAAATGGAAGAGGACGGCGATAGTGTAACACGGCATAAACCAAAGGTCTGCGCCGGTCAGGAGCCGCAGGAATCCGTCGAGAAGATACCCCCATCCCCTGAAGGGAGTCAGAATGACCACTCGGAACATCCCCAGGATGAACCAGGGGACGATAATCCCCCGAAGAAGGTTCAACAAGAATAGCTTGAGGGGTTTGGTGTCATTAAGTAGATAGGCAGAAATGGCGAAGAAAAGCGGCATCATGAACGGGGCCGTAAAAAGGAAGTACCTCGGTTGAGGATCGACATCGAGGGAATGACCGAAGATGACAAGAAACATCGCCAGTCCGCGGAGGGCGTCGATCCATGTTTTCCGGTTTCCTTTTACAAGGCTGATCTGCATAATGGGTGGTGACTATTGGAAAATTGAGCCACGATTCAAGGAGGGGTCCTTGAATTGTACGCCGGCCAGGTCCATCACAGTATAAATCAGGCTGTCTGTCCGATATTCTCGCCTGGTACTTCTTCGGATCCGATCGCACTCGTCCGGGAAATGCTGCTGGTAGAGACTGCTTGTATAGACTAAGAAGGGGATAGCCCGGGATTCGATAGCAGAGACAGATTCGTCGTTGGCGACAGAATGGGCACAGTAGTCGGGCCTGGATACGAAGAAGTCCAGGCCGTGGTCAGACAAGTAGATGAGGACCGACTCCTTGTTTTTAAAGCGGTCGATGATATTGGAGAAGACAAAGTCTGTATACCGGAGAGAGTTGTCATAAGTCGAGAAGAACGCTCTCTGATCTTCGGGTCGGTCAAGGTAGTCTTCGTCCTTGAAATAGTCAAAAGTGTCCGGATAGCGGTCCTGGAATGCGGGATGACTTCCCATCAAGTGAATGACATAGAAGATCTTGTCCGTAGGAGTATTCGAGAGGACCGTGTCGATGATGGGGAGCAATTCTTCATCGTAATTCTTCCGGTACATCCCGGAGAGTTTGTCCCCGACAAAGAAAGTCGTGTCTGAAAGTTCGGCGAAGTTGCCGATAAGATTGTCGTAATAGCCTCTCTTGGATTGATTGGAAATCCAGGTGGACCGGTAGCCGGCATCCCTGATGACCTGCAGGAGTGTTTGGCAGGTGTAGAACGGGATACTATCACGGTGTTCCGGCTGATAGGTGCTCATCAGGGACTTAAAGGAATCGGTGGTGTTGACACCGGGAGAAGAGACAGAACAGAAAGCCACGAGATAGGAAGAGTCGGCGTCCATAATGGATTGCGTCAGGGGCATAGTCTCCTTGTCATAACCATAGAAGGAGCAATGACTCCGGCAGTGGGACTCACCGATAACAAGGACTATGTTGTCCGGTTGCCCGGTGACGAACAACAGGTCGGCTGGCGTGACGAAGGATTTATAGTTGCGGGGGTTATTGTGCAGATAGTCGGCATATAAATAGATCTCACCCTCCGTCGTGTTGTATTTAAACAGGTTCTTCCGGGCTCCGGGGTTGATGTTAATCAGGAGCAGGCAGGGAAGCAGCAGGACGGCCGAGGTAATAAAGACCGGTTTTCCGAGCTGGACCGTCCATCGTTTATATGTTAGGAAATAGACCGCAAAAAATAGCGACAGTAGCCCCAGACCCAGCAGGAATCCTTTATAATGCAATAACAGGAATTCGTTGCTCTCGGATGGATCGGATCCCAGGATGATGCCTACGAAGTCTTCGGAAAAGGTCGAATGGAATTCCAGGATGCAGATGATATCCGTGAAGAATGCGAGAGAAATAGGGATGAGGGCGACACAGTTTATAAGGACTCTCAGCCATTTTTTAGGGGTTATCGCGGTTAGAACCGTAAATAGCCATGCCACGATATATCCATGCGAGAGCCGAAGGACGCCCATCTTGATCTCATGTGAGATGACCGAAGAAATGACCGCGGTTCCTGCCGAGAGAAGGAGGTATAGCAGAAAGAGGGACAGGTTGAATCTATTCTTCATAAGCGACTCCTGGATGGGGGTCATTTTTTGAATAACGAGTTCAGTCTTCCGCGTAGTCCTTTTCGGCGTTCCCGGCGTTCTGTCCGGATGCCCGTAATCATCTCATAGATCGTTCCCCAGTCCGGAATGCCTCCGAGATTGCGATCATCAATATAAAGGTCAGCAATCACTTTGGCTGGGTTGGACCGGCTGTCTCCGAAGAGTGCGCCCGGTGGAAAATTGCTGTTAACAGCATAAAACTCCAGTCCGCGGTCACGGCAGAATTTAATGGCGTCTTCCAGGAGCTCCCCATCACGCGCAGTGAAGAGGATCAACTTGTTTCCCTCCCGGGTAAGGGCCTTGAGCGTGTCAATGGCAAAGGGCTTCTCCTTGCCAATCTTTGGGTAGGCGTGCTCTACAATCGTCCCGTCAAAATCTACTGCAATGGTCATTTCTTCTCGTCTCCGTATCCGTACCCGTAACCATATCCGTAGCCATATCCATAGCCGTAACCATAGCCATACCCGTATCCGTACAGTTTCTTGAATTCGGCGCCGTTGAGTACAATGGTTGTCTTCTTGAGTTTGCCTTCTTTGGTGAGTTCGTCAAGCTCAGGCAGAGCCCTGCGGTCGATGGTCCCGCTACGGATAATGAACAGATTGATGTCCACAATCCGCTGGATAACCAGGGTATCGGCCACGACATTGACCGGCACGCCGTCCAGAAGGACGTAATCGTACAACTCCTTGGCCTTGGCAATCAGCTTGTCGAATCGTTCACGGCCCAGCAGTTCCGCCGGGTTCGGCGGGATGTGTCCTGCCGGGATGAAATCGACGCCATCCAGCACATTCGCGTGCAGGATATCATCCACGGTAAGATTCTCGTCGTGGATATAATTGGATACACCGGCCGTACCGTGTTTGAGTCCGAATCGATCGGAGAGCGTCCTTTTCCGGAGGTCCATGTCGATCAGGAGCACTCTCTTTCCGGCATCCGCCAGACAGGCGGCGGTGTTGGAGGTAACAAAACTTTTTCCGGCGGAGGCGTTGAAGGATGTCGTGTTGATAATGACATGATCCTGCCCGTTCTCTTTCAGGAAATCCAGATTGGTGACCATCATCCGCATCGCTTCCTTGAAAACCTTGGAGGAGCCAGCCAGATATGCGATCCGCTCGTCTTTCTTCTTGGATTTGAAGAAGGGGATACTGGCCAGGGCAGGAACGTTACACCCATCCTCAATGTCTTTCCGTGTACGAATCTTGGTGTCGAGGAATATTTTGGCAATCAGGATGATGGCCGGGATGAACAGCCCGAGCAGGAAGGCAACCGTCAGCATCTTGTTTCGGGAAGGATAGATGGGATAGGAGGAGCCTTCGGCCGAATCAATCATCCGGGTATTGTCATCCACCATAGCCTGTGTCAGCGCATTTTCCTCCTGCTTGTTGAGGAGGAACACATACAAGTTCTCCTTAATCTTCTGCTGGCGCTCGATGGAGAGCATTCGCCGGGCCGTCATGGGCATAGCAACAAAGCGGCCGAGACTCTCATTCTCCATCTCGGTCAGATCTTTCTTGCGCAGCTCCATGGAGGAAAGAAGCGTCTCGATCTGGGACAGGATGTTCTGGCCCATTGTCAGCAGATTGGACTCTGTCTTCTTGACAGCCGGACTTTCAGCGCTGGATGCCTCGATGAGGCGTTCCCGCTGGATGGCCATCGTATTATATTGCGTGATGGCGCTTTCAATGTAAACTTCTCCCAAGCCGGTATTGATGGGGATTGTATTAAAGCTGTCTTTGTTGCCCAATACATAATCCCGGAGGTACTCGGCAAGTTTGATCTTCGTCTCGATCTTGACAATTTCGGCATTGTAGTTGCGGCTCTCCGACAGATAGCGGGAGGCGGTCTCGTCCGCGTTCATCATCTTCCGGGAACTTTTGAAGGCCGCGAGTTCGTGCTCGACTTCACCGAGTTCATTTTTGATGATCTCGATCCGCTCGTCGATAAAACGGGCCGTGTTGACGGCAATTCTATTCTTTTCCCTCACCGCATCCTCATTGTACTTCAGGACGAGCGTGTTCAAGATATCGTTGGCCCTGGATAAGGAGTAATCCTGCAAGGATAGTTTCAGTATGGTACCGCCCTCCTCGGTCTGCGTGATGCGCATTCGCGAAAGGAACCCGCCCGCGGCGCTTCTCTCCGGAATCTTACTGATTTTAATCTCCTTGTTTAAGTATTGCGGATAATACCTTGTCTGAAGGAATGTGACGTTATTGCCCCGGATGGTCAGCGTATCTCCAATGGCGACAGTCGTGGTTTCCCCGCCCGCAACGGAGAGTGCAAAATGCCGCTCATCCAGCGGAGTGACAGCCGCTTGGAAGGATTCACCCTCCTCTTCCCCACCACGCAGCAGGACCAGCCTGACAGGCGATTTGTCATAGAGCTCAACATTGCGGAGCTTGTCCTTGATGATATAGCTAACGTTCGCATCCAGGGTCTTAACCACTTCCGTCATCAATTGCTTGGACTGTAGTTCCAAGATTTCATTGGACATATTGACCCGGTTGATCAGGTTGCTATAATTGTCCATCTTGATGGTAGTCCTCGTATTGCTCGGGTCCTTGATAATGACGGTGGCGTCACTCCGGTACACATTCGGGGTCTTGGAATAACGATACCATGCGATGCCGACACAAATGGCGATGCATAGCGCGAACCAGTACCAGTTCCCGAGCAGGTACCAGAACAGATCCAGCAGGTTGACTGTATTCTTGTTTTCTTTCATTTTCGCTTTTGTCATTTATTTGCACGGACGTTCCACCATAGCAGGATGTTGGAGATAACGGAGGCGGCGCTGAGTACGGTTCCGACGAGGGAAATGGCCAACTGCCCGTTGTTGTTGAGTTGAATGCCCTTGGGTTTGACGTAGACAATATCGTTCTGGTGTAGCCAGTAGACGGGTGAGTTGAAAATCTCTTTCGTCTGGAAATTGACGGAATAGGCGGTCTGCGTACCGTTCTCCGTACGGATGACCATCACGTCCTTGATTTTCGCATTGGTATTGATACCACCGGTCTTGGCAAGGAGGTCAATCAAGTTCAGGCTGCCATTGGTGACTCGGATGATGGAGTTGCTTGTCCGGCCGATTACCGTTACCTGGAATTCACCGAGAGCCACTTTAACGACAGGTGTCTTGATATATCCCTGGGTACTGATCAGATTGGTAATCTCATCCTTGATTTCCTTGGTCGTCTTGCCACCGACATTCATCAGTCCGAATACCGGGAAATCGATATCGCCGTCAGCATCCACGACATAAGATAACACTTTGCCGGAATTCTGCCCGGCCTCTCCGGTCAGGGAGTTGAAGGGGGCGGCCAGCGTGGCGTTCTCACTATAGACCTGGATATTCAGCACATCGCCGGGTTGGATGGTCAGATCCGGTGCGGGGGGAGCCGCATAGGGTGTGTCATACTCCATGTCCCTCAGGTATCCGGTATTCTTGGGTGTCGCACAGGAGGTAGCTATGACCGCCAGCGACAAAATGATCCATTTTCTATATCCCATATATCTCAGTTATTTTTTCCAACATTTTTTCTTTGGTAAAGAGGGCGTCGAAACGCTTCCTTGCCCCTTCTTGATAGGGAGCGGGATTGGCGCAGATGGCCTGAACGGCTTCGGCGAGGGCCTTGGCGTCCCTCGGCTCGACGGTGAGGCCGGACTCTCCGTCCTTGTTGACCCACGCCACGCCGGAGGCGGGGATCCGGGTTGAGACGACCGGGAGGCCAGAGGACATCGCCTCGATCTGGACGATGCCGAAAGCTTCGGTCTTCATCGTACTTGACATCACGAACACGTCAGCCGCACCGTAATACGCGCCAAGACCTCCGTCCTTGATGTATCCTTCCAAGGAGACTTTCTCTTCCAACTGCAAAGCTTCGATCTGCTTTTCCAGCTTGTCTTGTAAGGGGCCCGTCCCGCCGATGATAACCCGGTAGTCGTCCGGCAGATACTTCGCCGCCTCGATCAGATATTCGTATCCCTTGTAGGAAATGAGCCGCCCGATGGAAAGGACGATTTTTTTGCCGGGGAAACGTCCCTGGATCACCTCTGAGCCGGTGGTCTCGACGGGGTCGATGCCGATGGGGACGTAGGTGCATTTGTCCTGCACTTTCTGCAGCCAGGGGGATTCTTTCACGTAGACGGGCGAGGTGCCGATGATGGTGTCCGCCCGGCGGATGACCCAGTTCAGGAGGGGACGGTAGAAGGCGAGGAAGAATTTCTGCTTGAGGATATCCGAGTGCCAGTGGAGAATGACCCGGCCACGGTAGCCGCTACGACGGAGCGAGAGCGCTGCCATCGGATCGGGGTGGTGAATGTGAATGATGTCGTACTCTTTGGCATGCTCCTTCAGCCAGGTGCTCATTTCAGGGGCAATCATCGTCCCGGCCAATTTGGTGAGCGGCTTCACGCAGATGACCCTGCCGCCTCCAGGCAACTCCTTCACGCGTTCAGGAAGCCCCTGGAGCGAAGAGCAGAGCATATCGCAGCCGATTCCTTTGGCGGAGAGGCCTTCGGTGAGGTCGTACATCACCTTCTCCACGCCGCCGCGGACCGGGTAGAATTTGCCGAGTTGCAGGATTCTCATCTTGTCATATCATTATACAGGCCGATATAATCCTTATATCGGTCCCCCTTGTCAAAATTATCAACCGCGAATTTACGACAACTTTTTGATATTTCAGCCTTATCTTCCGTCATAAATGCAGAAATGCTCTTCAAAAGCCCGTCAATGTCCCCTTGCTCCACCACCGTGCCTATATAGATCCCGGGAATCTCCTCCCCCAGCGCCTCCGGACTTCCCCCCGTACGGTACGTGATGACCGGCGTTCCGCAGGCGAGGGCCTCCAGATTAACCGTCGGGTAATTATCCTGCCAGGTCGGATTGACAAAGACCGTTGCCGCGGAATAAAGCGCCGCCAGTTCCCGAGCATCGGAAGTCCGCGGAATGGTAACAATGCTTTCCGGCAACGCCGCCTTTTGCTCCGGGGTCATCCGCCCGACCAGAACGAGAGTTGCGTCATTCCGGACTTGTTCCGGAATCTTTTGGGCGAGAGCCGCAAAATCCTCCAGCCCTTTCTCCTTCATCCAGATACTGGCCACCCCGAGGATGATGCGCTTCCCTTCCAGGCCGTATTTCGCCAGGACGGCGGCCGGATCCGTCGGTCGAAATACCGAGAGGTCAATGCCGTTGTGTATGACCTTGTAACGGCAATTCCCCAGGATTGACGCCTGCATCTCCCCGCGAATCCAGTCAGAGACGGTAACGAGTGTCAGTTTGTCTCCCAGACTATTGAAAGCGGCTTTTTTATCCTCGAAGTTGGACCAGGACCTGTCAAAAAGCCAGCTGGCCGGGAAGGCTTTCTTCTGCGGGCAATTCTCACAGTGCGTCTTCCATTTTTCGCACCCGATGGACGAGTAATAATAGCAGTGCCCGGTATAGAGCCAGCAGTCGTGCACGGTCCAGATGACGGGTTTCCCGCTTTCCTTCAGATACTTGAACAGGAGGTTGTAGTTGAGGAAGTACCCGTGAATATTGTGGATGTGAATGACATCCGGATCCAATTTCCGGACGGCCTTGATAAACCGCTTCGTGACCAGCCAGGACGCCAGTCCGTGGACATCAAAGAGGCGTGTCGCCAAGGCGTGAATGGCGACATCGAACTTATTCCCAACAGGGAGCAAGTGGGAGGAGTGCTGCGGCACACCGTCACGCCCCTTGCTGTAGGCAATCCAGCTTTCCCATCCGGCCGCCATCGCCGCCTCCCCGATCTCGCGCATAATGCGCCCCGTCGAGGTGCTCTCGCGGACTACCGGATTGATTTGAAGGACTTTGCGCACGGTTACTGAATAACTTTTCCGAACAACAGTCTGGCCAGGATATCACTTGTGCGAAGTAGCTTGCTCAGAATCAAGCAACCGCCGATAACGAGAGACGCAAGGGTAAATGTGACGGCAAGTTCCAGAAGGGGATTGGGATATTTACAGAAAAACTCTCCGATGAAGTTCATCCCGATGGGGAGCAGGAACAGATGCAGCAGATAAATATCCATCGTCCGGACGCCGACATATTGAAGGACCTTTCCCGTCCATGTCTCCCGGCTGAATGCTTTTTGATACTTATGAAAGAAGGAAAAGAGAATCTGCGTCCCGGAGAGGCCGATAAACAGAAGCAGCAAGGTCTGCGTCAACTTGTCGTCTAAGTTGAAATAAAGAAAACAACCGACAAGGAATATCAGAATCGCTCCTGCGCAGCCCCAGGCATTCTGGCTCCATTTGAGGAAAGATTCCCGGTGGGCCGCTGCCGTGGTGCCGATGGCAAAGAAAAGGTAATAGCGGAAGTGTACGACGGATAGGAGTCCGTTGACCGTATCATTTTTGAGGGGGTTGAAGGGGCTGACCAGGAACGCTGTGCCCAGATAAATCAGCAGGCCCACGATAATATGAAGGATGCTGAACGTCTTTTCGCTCCACTTAAGCCCTTTTGTCAGGCATAGCCGCAGGAATGAATAAATCAGAAAATAAAGCGGCAGGAGAAGGGTAAACCAGAATCCGCCCTTTGAGACGTCAAAAAGCAGACGGTGTACGCTCCAGCCGGCCTGCCATCCCCAGAGCAGCATAAAAAGCAAGCTGGGAAGCAGCATTGCGAGATATTTTACGCCTTTCCATCTCTCCGCTCCGACGTGTCCGCTGATAAAGAAGAAGGCGGGCATCATGATCAGGAAGAAGACATCATTCAGCGAGAACGTGCCGGTGAGATTGATGCTATAGAGCTTGGCGTGCCACATCACGACAAGCAGCATAACCGCCCCTCTCATCGCGTCAATATATTCGATTCTCTCTTTCATAGGACAGATTTAAAGCAGTTTTCCCATTTTGCCATAATGGTCTGTTCGGTGTATTTCTCGCGGATGCGGAGAGCTTCGGAACTCATCCGCTCCAGGAGAGCGGGGTCGTCCATTGCGCGTTGCATCGCCCGGGCCAGGGCTGGAATATCTCCTTCCGGGGCCAGCAGGCCGTTGACACCCTCGCGGATGATGTCCTTGGGACCGCACTTGAAGTCGAAGCAGACGGCAGGAAGGCCTAGTGCCATTGCTTCGATCAGCACCATCGGCAGTCCTTCCCAGTGCGAACTCATCGCAAGGAATGCACTGGAGAGATATTCCCGGGCAATGTCTTTCGTCGGCGGATTGATTCGTGCTGAATCCTGCACGCCCTCGCTGACAATCAGGTCGTCCAGCATTCGAAGCCATTCTCCCTGGCCGAAAATATCCAGCCTCCATCCCTTTCTGGTCTTTTCCGGTATCAACGCCCAAGCTTTTATCAGCCGGTCGAACCCTTTTTGGAAATCGAGCCGTCCGACGGCGATGACGCGCCGACTTTCGGAGACTCTGGCTCCGGCCGGGGACTGCATCAGGGCTGCATTGGGAATGACCTCCAGGTTGGGGAGAGCCCCCCAGTAGGAGGCATCCTCTTCGGTCAGGACTACGAATTTGTCAAATTTTCGCACCAGCTTTTCATCACTCCGGGAGCGGAGCCGGTCGATGACGCCGAGAATGCCGCTCCGACCGTACTGGAAACGGAAGAATTTGTTGAAATGCAGTTCCAGAATCTTTTTGCTGCCATCTTTGATGTCTGGGATGAAGGAGGATTCGCAGGGATAGAGCGATATCGTGATATCCGGCCGCTCCCGCATCAGGTACTCCGTGAGGCGCCTGCGGTGCAGGCGGCGCCGCCACAGATAGCCGAGAATCTTCAGGATCGGGTTCTTGTCGTTGTCGTCTGCATAATTGACGCCGAGGTCGGTCACCCGGACGCCTTCCGGAACGGGGAAGAACGGCGGGAGGCCTTTCTGGTCGGTCGTGACGATGGAAACCTCATAACCGTGTCGTACCAGCCAGGCGATCTTTGCGAGCATCACCCGCTCCATTCCGCCCGGATTGTAAATGCATCGGTGACAGTAGACAATTTTCATCGGAATAACCGGTAATAAATCTTGTTCACGATAAAACCATAGAGCCGGACCAGACCGAACCATCCTTTTGCCGCCCACTGCTGCACCAGGCGTGTCCGGCGGGGAAGGGCGGTGTTCTCGGAGATATAGCGATCCGCTTCGGGATACCACTCTTTCCATAGCCGATACTGCGTTTTGTCACCGGAGAAGAGGAAGGGGAGTTTGATATTCAGCTTGAAGAAAGCCAAATACTTTTCCTTGTCTGTCGTTTCCCAGTTTTCCAGGGCTTGAAGCGTACGGTCTACATTAAAGCGGATATCCGAGAGCCGCTGCTCGGACATTGAGGCCGAGAAGGCACCTGCATTGATCTTGATATAGTGATAGAGTGCCTCGGGAACCCTTGCGACCCTTCGCGCTCGCGTGGCCAGCGGAATGATGGTCATATCTTCTCCCATGCCGTGTCCCTCCGGGAACTGGACACCATAATACAGGTCTCTCGCAATCAACTTGTTCCAGACGTTGTATTTCATATTTCCGACGAGGAGACCCTCTTTCACCATATCTTCGGGCGTTGCATAATCCGTTGTCGTCATATAGCGCCGTCCCGTCCCGAATTCAAGGAAAAAGTCACAGTACACGAAATCGGCATCCGCGTCGACGGCTGCCCGATACATTTTCTCCAGCATCATCCGCTCCGGCCAGTCATCCGAATCGCAGTGGAAGATGTATTTCCCGCTCGCTTCGGCGAGACCCGTATTGCGGGCAGCCGGAAGCCCTTTGTTCTCCGGATGGACAAGAATCTTGACGTTGCGGCTATATTCCGCCGTCACCCGCCGGACAATCTCCATACTCCCGTCCGGAGAAGCGTCGTCGACGAAGATGAATTCGACATCCTGCAGGGTTTGCTCCATCAGGCCGCGTACGCAGCGCTCCACGAACGCCTCGACCTTGTAGACGGGTATGATGACGGATACCTCAGGCATTTGTCAGTAGGGATTGTTTCTCTTTATTCTCTGCCTGCATATAAGCCATGATAAGGAAAGGGGCAAAAACCATAATAATGTCGCTCATAACCTTGAACCATCCGGCAATATTAGAAAGCAGGAGAGACATGAATAGGAGAGCATATTTATTTGGCAGGTTCCGTATACAGGTAGTTGTGGCTTTGATAAATATACCCAGCATCAGCAGCAACCCAGGGACTCCGGAGTAAAAGATGAGTCGGAGATATCCGATATCGGTCCCCATATAGAATCCGCCAATGATTTCTCCCAGGAAGTTGGGGTCGTTTTTGGGATTCATGCAATACCCGTCCCCGATGATCCAGGTCCTGAGGTCTTCCGGCCAGACGATCATATTTTTGAGAATATCGTTGGAGTGAACGTGCCACTTTCCCGTTTCGAAAAATGAGAAGAAGCCTTCCAGTCCGAACCGGAAGTGTTTCTGCATTTCCGGTGAGAACAGATACATTAGGATAAATACGCCGATCCCTGCCAGCAGGATAAATACAGAGAGCAGGAGGGGTGATAGATTGACCTCCTTTGAGCGGTGTTGCCAGAAATAGGCAACAGCTACGAAAATACCAATACCGGCACCTACGGTCGTGGACCGGGCGATCATGTTACCGATGGTGAAGATCGTCACGAACGAGGCGATGTATAGGATAATGCCGAGTCGGTTATAATTCCGGATAGCCTGGCATAACAGAAACGTATCGATGACGAGAACGGCGGCCATTCGCAGTCCGGATGGGTCGAATGCGGCCCCGAACCCATGCAGGCGCTCGGATCGTCCTTCGAACATATTCAGGGCACCCGGGGCCAGCGAACTGTCAGCGATCTGCTTGATGAAGGGGGAATAGCAGGCGGCCAGCGCAACTACACATTGGAATACGCATACGCCGATCATATAATTGCCTATCCGCTCTATCGTGGCTTCTCCGTGTACGGCCCGGATGAGTTGTACGATAAAATAAGCACCTCCCAGCCAGACCCATAGCGAGATACAATAATCTGTGAAGACGTCGTCGGATGTATGGTTGTAAACAATGGAGAAATAGGTCCAAAGACTGAATCCGATGGCAAGGAGGCTGATAAGCAGGAAATCCGTCGAGACAGAAAATGTCTTTTCCCTGGATCGGTCAAGGATTAGGATTACGCCGCCCATCGCAGCCACAATCATTTTCGTGTTCGCTGCAGGCATGAAAGGGATATATACCGGGAACAGGAAAAGGCTGAACAGAAAGCCGGTAATCAGTATTTTGATGAGTTTGCTCACGGCTCTTCAGCGGCTAGGCTCAATGCGGCGATCCGATCAATAAAAGCCGGATCGGAAGGGTTAAACTTGCGCGCGAAAAACGCACCGGAAGTGACCAGTTCATCATAGTCTTTGGCAGACCAGTCGGAAAGATGGCCGTCATGCCATCCTATCTTCCGCATATTGCCGGCCCATTCATTTTCGAGGCTGTAGATATTTTCTTTCAGGGGAGAATTCCAGCAAAGGGTCTGCATGACGATCTCGTCACAGTTGAGGGTGTGGTCAAAGGTCTTCAGAATCCATTCTCTCTGGGATACGAACAACCGGGCCATCGCTTCCGTAATACTGACCCATTGCGCCCCTTTCATAAAGCGGATGTCAGGATTCTTGCGGATGTGCAGCCCATCCTGCAGGAGCAGGGCGCATTTCCGGATGACGCGGAGCAGGATGCTCTTACGCTTGAAAAGCTTCGGGAACGGGTGCCACCGGTGTACGTTCCGTTCGATTTCCGCGGTCTCTGACGTCTCGGAGTAACCGATGAATTCTTTTCCCTGGTTTGCATCGCAGAAACGATGGATTTCATCCTGAGATTTAAGGGGAAGATCGACGCCGGACAGAAGATGGAAGTAGGCGTACGGTTCCTGTGACGCAAGCGCAGTCTCGAACAGTTTTAACTCCGCCTCCAGCATCGAAACGTCGCCCCAGCGAACGTCCACCCGGTCCGTCAGGATCTGCAGCCGGGCTTTTTCCGTATGCAGATCCGGAATGAGGCGCGTCTTCTTGTCGACGTGGACATAAATGTCGTTCCGCGAGTCGTCGATGCAACGGAGCAGCGTCGGAAGAAGGGGCATATCCCCGTGGGTCAGTATGAGATAAGCGTGTTTCACTTGCGTCCCCCTTCACGGAAATATCTTGCTACCAGTTTGATGCGTTTCCAAAGCGACAATCTTTCCACCCGCGTACACTCTTTATCCCAGAAGTGGAAGGCGAAGTCTTCGTCGAAGAAGATGCTTCTACGATAGCAATCCCACCAAAGGTCCATGTTGACGCAGATGGCGTCCCAGGGCTTGGTCCCGTTGTAGTGGACGATGCCTTTTTCCAGCGCCCGGTCGATTTCTGCTTTCGGGAATACCTTTTCCATTCTTTCCCGCTCCAGCATCACACAGTAATACATATAATTGGTGAAGCAGCAGGAGAGGGGAAGCCGCAGGATTCGCCCGTTGCAGACCAAATTGAAGATGTCCATATCCTGGAAGCGGAACTGTAGTTTGCCTTTTTCCCGGAAGATGTCCATCAGGCCGTCCCTGCGGATCAGGGCCGAGTTGATAAGGCTGTTCCCTGCGTAGAAATATCCCTCGTCGGGTTCAATGCCCAGCGTCTGCCGGATGTATTGCTTATCCTTGTCCGGCAGGGCGGCAGCGCTGTCCACCCCCGCCAGATAGTTGTCTCCGAGGTCAACAGCGTAGTATTTCGCCTGGTCTTCGCGGAAGATGACGTCTACGTCTGAGTAGAGAATTTTGTCGTATTCGGGGATCAGGTCGGGAATGACCAACCGATAATAGGTTACCTCTGATACGCCCCGGATCTCATATGCCCCGGCGAAATCGCGGACCGGCCGGAGCGTAATCCGGCAATTGCCGAACAACTCGCTCAGCTGCATCAACTTCGATCCGGAGAAATCGCACCGCTCCGGATGCAGAATGAAGATGTCGTAGAACGTGTTGGGATCGGCCGTCTCCAACAGGGATGTCAGGCAGACTCCCGCGGGCATCAGCAGTTTTTCGTCAAAGGCAAAAACAATCGGAACGGTATTCATCGGTTACGCTTGATTTTGGAGTGATTCCACTAAGATACGGATAATTTCCGGATGGGCGGATGAAAATTTGCGGGCAAACAGCATTTCGCTTCGGAGCAGGATGTCTTTGTCCGCTTCCGTCCAGACGTGCGGGACGGCGCCCTCGAAGCGGATTTCCCGGCGGTTGTCCATCGTCCGGTCCCGGAAAGGAGATGCGGCGAGGAGGCTTTGGATAAAGACCTCGTCGGTGCACCAGGTGTTGCGGAACCATTTAAGAATCTGCTCTTTCTGCGGGAGCAGCCAGTCCAGGAAATCCTCCGGGAGGGAGACCCAGTTGGACCCTTTCCGGGGCTCGAAGGGATAGTGCCGCCGGTAATGGACGAGGCTTTCGAGCCGGATGACGAGGTTGCGGACCTTTCGGTAGCGACGAATGCCGAGCCTGTCGGTGAAGAGGTGGTGATACTGTGTCTTGAAGCGGACATCCTGCAGATCGTCAGGAGCATCGGTGTAGGAGACCAGAATCCGGCCGGGATTTTCCTCATCGAGGAACCGGTGGATGTATTCCTGGGATTTCAGCGGCAGGTCTACGCCGGAAAGCAAATGATAGTAAGCATAATGCCCGGCACGGCGTGCGGTCTCAAAGACCAGCAGTTCACACGCAATCTGGCTGGAATGCCCCCATTTGACGGAAATCCGATTGTCCAGAAAAACCAGTTTGCTGTGCTGGCAGTTGATATCGCTAAACCGCTCCATATCTGCCTTCGCGTCGATATGGATGAAAATATCGTTCAACGGGTGGTCCAGCAGGCCGACGAGCGTCCGGAGGAGATCCGGCTCATTGTGGGCGATTATGCAGTATGCGTGCTTTTGAAACATCCGTCAAAGGTGCCGCGACAGACGGCGCCGAGTTTTTTGAGTTTATTCTTTTCGTGGAAGAGGATGCTCCTCAGATACATCTGGCTCGAGTACAGAATGGTCTTGATGCTCGGATTGGTCTTGTGGTCGCGCCGCATCCAGAGCATATTCCGGAACATAAAATAATAGGTCGTCGGGGAATAGTTGAAGCCGCGGCCCTTGTCGAGTTCGCCGAAATGTTGCCGGAGGTTGAAATGGGGAAGAGCCAGGATCCGGTATCCCGCCATCCGGGCCCGGTGGCAGAATTCCCCGTCCACCCAATAGATTTTGTAGCTTTCCCGGAATCCTCCGATCGTGAGAACGGACGGGACGTGGCAGAGAGAGCCGGAGGTAATGGTATAATCGATTTCGATGCACTCCTGCCCGTTGCCGAGAGTCCCGTTTACGGAGGGCGCAAAGACGATTACGCTATCCTGAAGATGTTTTTCGGCCGTCTCTATGAAGCCGCCGAAATCCTCCCAAATACTGTCCTGATCCATGGTCAACAGCCAGTCGATGCCGTGGTTGCTACAGTAGCGGAAACATTCGTTCAGCGGAGCGGCGATATACTGATTCTCTCCGTTTCCCAGCCAGACAACGGGAATATCCAGATCGGGAAGCGCAATTTCTTCTGGTGAATTCTTCCAGAGGATCAGCAGGCTGATATCCCTCGCGATCGCAAGGATATTCTCCCGGAGGAGAGCCTCGTCCGGATGGTAGAGAATGATGCAGGCGGCTGTTTTCATCGGGCCAGGTGGAATAAAACCAGATACAGGGTTTCCCGGGAATTGAGTCCGGTCAGTTTCAGATGGGGCAGTATGTGGATGCGGAGATAGTCCACGACGGCTTTTCGTCGGGAGCGGTCGTATCCGAGAATATGCATATTGTTCCAGGCTCGCTTCACATAAAAGACGCATTTGGCATTGTGCCGGCGGGCCACATCCCGATTCTCCAGGAAAGGCTGGACGGCTTCCAGACTGTCGTTTACATAGTACAGCAGATCGAGACTCTCGTGGGTTTTTCCCGACAGGCCGCTCCCGTATGCCCCGGCATACCGGTACCCGCATTCTCCGATGCAGCGGATGTTTTCACACACGCCCAAATAGCGGAGGAAGAAGACGGTGTCTTCGCCGTATCGGTAGTTTTCCGGGAAGCGGATGCCTTTTTCTACGATAAGTCTCTTCCGGAAGAGTTTCCCCCAGGGAGATCCCTTTTCCAACAGCGCATTTTCAGCAATCGCACGGGGAATGTCCGCTTTTTCATAGCGGAGATGCTTCTCCTGCCCCTGAATGATCAAGTCCGCATCCGCAGCCTCCAGCAATTGGACGAAATATCCATCCTCGCAGGTGTCATCCGCATCCACGAAGGCAATCCATTCTCCGGTCGCGACCTCCAGACCCCGGTTCCGGGCAGCCCCGGGCCCCCCGTTGGGGGTATGAATAACCTTGACGCAGTGATTATCTTCAGCCAGGGCGTCACAGCGTGCGGCGGTGTCATCCGTGCTGCCGTCATCGACGAGGATGACTTCGCCCTCCGGCGGAATCTGCCGCATGATGCTGTCCAGACAGTGCGAGAAGGTTTGGCCGGCGTTATACAGCGGAATGACGATGGATAAGGTCATGCAGGAAAGTTTTGGCTTCCGTGAAAGCGTAGGACTTGATAATGGCGTGGGCGGAGAAGTAGGTTAGCGCACAGACGGCGACGGAGAGGGAGAGTGCGATCCAGTCATTCGCGATCAGATGGCAGATCAGCAGGGCTTCGGCCATAATGGCCAGAGAGATGATCAAATAAGGAAGGATCGTTTTGACCTGCTTCCAGAAACCATAATTCAGCAGTTTCTTTGTATAAGTTGTATTCAGGATAACGGCGATGATAGAATAGGCCACTTGCCCGTAGCACATAATCTTGACATTGAAGAAGGCCGTGATGAAGACAATGGCAAATGCAATGCACTTTTTGATAATTTCCAACCGCAGGACCAGATCGGAACGGCCCTTGACGTACAGGAGATTCAGATTAATCATCGTGATGCCTACAAACATGCTGGAGAAGCAGAGAATCTGCATCAGCGGGATACATTCTTTCCACTTCTCCGTCAGCAGCAGAATGACCAGGGGCCTGGCGCATCCGCAGATTCCCATGGCAACGGGGAAAATCAGGAAACTGGAGATCTGGATGTATTTGTCGTAAACGCGCAGCAGGCGCTCGTCGTCATCCTGGATGCGGCTCAGAACCGGGAAGGCGACCCGGTTGATCATACCGATGATCAGGCCGCATCCGAGCGCGGGATACTGTCCGGCCCGTGTATATTGGCCGACGGCTGCGGCGGAAACCCTTTTTCCGATGACGAACGTGTAAATGTTATCGTATATATTGGAAATGATCCGTGCGAGCAGGAGCTTTGAACCATAGGAAAAGAGCTTGTGGAAGGATTCTTTCGAAAATCCGGTCCTGGGATACCAGCGGACGAAGGCCGTCGTAATCACGGTGGACAGCAGGGCGGTCATCAGTCCCTGGACGACGAGGGCCCATACTCCCATTCCCTTGTACGCACAAATGATGGTGATGATACCGGTCAGGACGGATTTGGAGATGGAGATGTAGGTGATCGTCTTGAAATCGACCTTGATGGTCAGCATCGTTCCCGCGACCGAGGAAAGGGCTCCGAGGATGAGGGACAGGGAAAGAATCCGGGTAATTTTGGTCAGGATCGGCTGGTCGTAGAATCTGGCGATCAGCGGTGCGCACAAGAAGAGGATAAGATAGATCGCGACGCTCATTGCCAGGTTGATATAGAATACGGTTGAATAATCCTCCTCCGTCCGTTTCTGGCACTGAACCAGCGCATTGGCCAGACCTCCGTCGATAAAGACCGCGGATAGTCCGAGAAATAGGCCCAGCATCCCGACCAGGCCGTAGTCATCCGGGGTCAGCAGCCGTGCTAGTATGATGCCGATGACAAAGCCGATTCCCTTGGACAGGGACTGTTCGATAAAACTCCAGATTACTCCGGTGATCGTCTTTTGTTTCAGATTCTCGGCCACAGTTCTTATCGGTTACGGATTCTTTCGCGGAGTTCGAAAAGGGCCCTGCCTGCACGGAACAGGAGATGACCCAGTCTGGGAAGATGGCTCAGTCCAACGGAAAGGCAGAAATCCCAATAATCCCGGAATGCATTTTTCTTGATGACAGGATGGATTTCCGGATATAGTTTCAGGTCGACGTATTTCCCCAGGAATATGCCGTCGTACAGCACTTCTTTCTTCCGGCGGAAAAGCGGATCGGGGGCATCAGGTCCGACGTTGCAGAACCAGACGAGTTTTTCGTATTCGGCTACCAGGAATTTCTCCGTATCATAGATTTTCTCTTTCGGGGCTCGGCTCAGGGAAAGCGGACTGCCTGTCTTGTCATAATAATAGAATGCTTCCGGTAGATAGGTAACTCTGGGGCTGTATAGCATCAGCCGGGCATTGAACAGTTCGTCCTCCCGGAAACGCAGATTATCCGGGACATACCGGACTTTGCGGCAGAGTTCGGTCCTGTAAAGTTTGGTACAGCAGAACCCCATCAGGTCGAAATTAAGCAGCCTCCGTAGCAAGACGGGAGCGGTGCGGTCTGCTCCGGGATTCTGCCGGCAGCGGCGCGTCATGTTGTCGAACACTTCGTAATAGTCAGCCAGGAGAATGTCTGCCTCCTCAGCGTCAATGGCCTCAACCATCTTCCCGATCATGTCGGGCTCCACCCAGTCGTCGGCGTCGATGTGGGTTAAATACGTGCCCCTTGCCGCGTCCAGGGCTTTCTGCCGGGCGATGCTCACACCGCCATTTTCCTGATGAAAGACCCGGAAGCGGCTATCCTTGCGGGCATACTCTTCGCAAAGTGCCGCACTGTCATCGGTGCTACCATCGTCAATCAGGAGCACTTCCAGGGCCTGATAGTCCTGTTGCAGGATGCTGTCTAATGTCCTGCCGAGCGTTTTCTCCGCATTATAGAGAACGACGATGATCGAGACCAGTGGCGGATTAAGCATGCCCGAACAATTTCTTATCAATATGGTCTGTCGCCCAGGTAAACCCGGCAGCAAGCAGGAAGGTGGCAATTATGGCACAAGGAACGAAGACGGCGGTTTGGGGGGAGATGCCCCAATCCGAGAGAAGGTTCATCGGCAGCCGTTGCAGGATATAGATGGCAAAGGCGTGGATGCCCACCCACTTCAGGACGGGATTCCCGATCTGAACCTTCATGGTACCGACAACAATCATCAGACAAAATAGGCAGCTGACAATCCCCCATTTGTCGACCCCGATTAAGTGGTGCATAATGACATAAACGAGGGTAAGTCCGACCAGCGTAGCCCACCATGTGGCCGGCCTATGAAGTGCCTGATCGATGCGAGGCTTCAACTGTGCATACAGCATTCCAAGCGGGAAAGTTATCAGCGTGTCGTACCACCAGTGATCGCCTTTGTGTGACCAAAACAACAAGATCCACAGGAGAGCGGTGGGAAGGAGAACCTTTATCGCCATCCAACCGCCCCGGATCCACATAGCGCCGTACGCAATCAGGTATAATGCGAGGATGGCGAACATAAACCAGTTGGAGTTGCCGACGCTCTCCCATCCCGTCCAGCATAGCAGATAGTTCTTGAGCGGATATATGTGTGTAATCGGAGGAATGAAAGAGGCGATGACGAATAGGAGTACAGCCAGGTCGAAGTGTAACAGGGTTTTTAGGAAACGGTGCTTCAGGAAGCGGTTTCGATAGCCCTCTTTGCGCTTCAGCGACTCGCAGATGCCGTATCCTGAGTAGAAGAAATACAGGGCCACCATCGATTGATCCAGATAAAGAAAAAACTGATTGAAAAGACGGTTGGTCAGTGTGGGCTCCAGTTGGAGATATCCCCGGCAGTGGGAGAAAAAAATAATAAGGGCGAACAGTCCTTTGATCGCCGTGGTCGGATCCTTGTCGCAATAATTCTCGTGGAAACCCGCGAAACGGATCTTCCAAAGGCACAGTGCAACCAGTATGACAAGAAGAGAAATCACTTCCGGAAGCGGATTGATTTTAGAATGTCCTTATAAATATTTTCCGCCACGGTCGTCCCGGCAGGAGGGAGAAGATATTTCTTATAGGCCTTCTGCCGCTCGGCGGCTTTGGGGTCGTTGCCGCCCAGAACGACATCGTCAATAAAGGCAATAACTGCATCGACATCTTTCCCGAGATAATGCGAATACAAGGCGGCCTTCCCGAAGCGGTCCAGCTGGCTGGCCGTCTCCTCCAGATTGTCGGCGGTGAACATGACGGGCTTTCCCGTCAGGAGATAATCCGCCATGAATGAGTTGCAGTCATGGATCATCGCATCCGAGGTCTTGAACAGGGAGATAAACTGTCCCGTTTCAAGCTGGGTGTTTTCGCCTTCGGCCCACCATGCATAGTATGCGTCGGCTTTTTCCTTTCCCCAGTCCGGATTGTCATACAGTTCGGAAAGCAGTTTCGGGTGCGGCTTGAATGCGAACTGGACCGTATCTTTATAGGTTGTAGCGATGGTCTGCATGGCGAAACAAAGCCATTTGAATGCGCCCCTGTTCAGCCAGTTGGGCTGGCGCATTCCGGAGAAATGCGGAGCCCAGATAATTCTTTTCTTTGCCTTATCCTGCGGCTTCCATACGTCCTCAGGGCACATGAGCGCAAAATCATCGGTTGAAATATAACCGGATGTCCTGACGTTCAGGCCCCGGTTATAACAGATTTTACGGGCGATTGCTTTGTTATACCGGGATTGATAGTAGATTCTCCAGGCGTTATAGACAAAGCGCGTATTGTAAATCCAGGTTTCGTACAGGGTAAGGGCCCCGTAAGGGACATAGGCAATCAATCTGTCCTGGTGATAGGAGTAATCCAGTTCGTTGAGGAAAAGCCACTCATAGGGTTGGGGGTAAAAAATCAGGTCCGGATTGATTTCAGTTCGCAGCCAGGGCCCGACATCAGCAATCTTGCGTGAATCTTTGTAGGGGATGCCGTGTTTGCTGAAGAAATCTCCCAACTCCGTCATACTTTGCTCTTTCTGCTCTTCACTGTAAGAGTAGAACGGTGCGAGAATAATAATCGGGTTGAATCTTTTGTCGGCGGCCAACAGTTCGTACAACCTTTGGTATTTCCACATCGCCAGATTGGATGCCAGAAACACGACGTTTGCCTGCCCGCGCCTGCGGATATCCCGAATCCGTTTGCGATAGGTATGGACTCTTTTCGGATAGAGCCAAAATAGAACATAAGAAGGAATAAGGAGTTCTTTGATCCGTGCCAGTATTTTCCGAATCCACTCCATATTTACAGATGATCTTCAGAAAGAATGGAAAGGGTTCTGCTCAGGCCTGCTTCCAGATCGAAACGGGCCTCCCATCCGAGCGCCCTGAGTTTGCTTCCGTCCAGCCGGGCCTTTGTCGCCTTGCTGAATCCGGCGGCTTCGACGGCGTCGGGAAGATCGAACACGACTTGGGTACCGGCCAATTTCGCCAGGATGGCGGCAATCTCCCTGAGGGGAATGTCAAAACGTTCTTCGGCGATATTGTAAGCTTCTCCGTCCGTGCCGTTCAGCATTACGGTCAGCAGGCCGGCAACGGCATCGGTCGCATAGGTGTAGGAATACAGTTGATCGCCCTTGCTTTTAAGGACGATGTCCTCGCCGTGAAGGGCATTCCGGATAAACTGGGACAGGGCTTTCGTGTCAGACTGCAGGAGGGTCGGCCCGTATGAACGTGTAAAACGGGCGATGATAATATCCATCTCCTTTTGTTTCCGGTAGGCCTGACAGAGCGCCTCCCCGCACCGCTTGCTCTCGGTATAACCCGCCCTCAGTGTGTTGCAGTCAATGTATCCCAGGTCGCTTTCGCGGAAACATTCGACATCCCCGCGGTTTTCTCCGTAGATTTCATTGGAAGAGGCGAAGATGAACCGGCAATTCTTCCCGGACCCGGCGGCCAGTTCAAGCATATTCTGCGTCCCGATGATATTGGTCGTAATGGTCCCGACAGGCTCTGTCGCATACGCGACCGGGTGGGTGTTGGATGCGAGATGCAGGATAAAATCGGCCGCCAATCCCGAAGAATCAGGGAAAGGACGGTTGACATCGTGCGAGATGAAACGGAACAAATCCTTATCCCACCAGGCACCGAACCGCTCCCGCGCCTTTTCGGCATTTCTTCCAATCGCCAGTATACGGCAGTTCAATCCTTCCTTGCTGTTTTTGAACATCACGGCGTCTGTCAAAACGCTGCCGATCAAGCCTGTCGCGCCGGAAAGGAGAAGCGTACGGTCGTGCAGTTTCTCCCAGGGAATGAAACGGCTTTCGGCAAGGAATTGCAGATCCTCTTGATACAAGGAGCAGTCCGTCAGTCTCATTTCAGATAATCGTGGTTTTTGTCCATCGCGAGATAGGCCTTGAAAAGCTCCAGGTCATCCTTCGTGGTCAATTTGATATTCTTGTCCGAGCCGGCGGCGAAATACAGCCGTTCTCCCAGTTCGACCATCATCGTGTTGGTGTAGGAGGAACCGTAGATGCCGATACCCTTCTCGAATGCCGTATGGTAGGCCGCATCCAATTTCCCGAACTTATAAGCCTGGGGCGTGGAGACCCGGCGGATGGTTTCGCGAGGGATGTATTTCGTGGTGGAACGCTCATCGTCCGCAATGAAGATCTGCTCGTTGTACGGCATGGAGGTCACGGCGTTCCCATATTCCCGGCATTTCTCTATTACGTCAGAGAGGACCTCAGGTACGATCAAGGGACGGATGCCGTCGTGGATGACGATGATATCATCTTCCTTACACTTGTCTTCCAGGTTGAAAACCCCGTTCCGAATGGACTCCTGGCCGGACTTGCCGCCGCTTACGATCCACTGCAGTTTCGTGATGTTGAACTGCCGTGCGTAGGCCCGGAGCACTTCGTGCCACCCGTCCAGGCAGACGACCTCGATGGCGTCGATCAGCGGATGCCGCTGGAATCCCTCCAGTGTATAAATAAGGATGGGCTTATCGTGGATGTTGAGGAATTGCTTCGGGATGTCCTGTCCCATCCGGCTGCCGGATCCCCCGGCAATGATTATGGCGATGGTCATATCTCGTTTGTTTTGAAAATACTGTCAACCAGGTCTTTGAAGATGTTTTCGGGGGCAGTCCTGCCGTCCGGCGGCAGCAGGTATTGCTGATAAACGGCTTCCCGTTGGGGCGCTAAGGGGTCCTTCCCGCCCAGATAACTCTTTTCAAGGGCTTACCCGTCTTTTTCCAAGGGTCCGTTACAGCACCCGAAAGAAGGGTGCCGGCACTGGGATTCCCGACGATCCGGGAGCCGGAACCGCCCGCGAGGATAATGGCAATGATCATTTGAGGCGATGCGTGATTTTATGTAAAAGCGAGTCGATTTGCAATAGCCGGAATAATGTCTTCCTTCCCCATTCAATTCCACAGCAGAGCAGGAAGATGATGCAGCAGAAAAGTATTCCGGCGGGGTATAGCCAAGGAGAAGTTATATCCAGGCCTATCTGGCTCCAGCAGGTCTGCCATAGCCATTCCCGAACGATCGGATGCTCATGGATCAGGTAAACTCCAAACATCAGGGTTGCAGGTCCGGCCAGCAGGGAAATGGTCCTGTTTCCGGTGGCTGGCAGTTTTTTGAAATACACGAAAAGAAGTAACGCCAGCGGGAAAGCGAAACTGTTATTGGTTGTGTACTCCGGAAACAGTTGACCGGTAGTCTTGTATCTCCAGAAAGCTTTTGCGAGATAGAAAAGATATACGAGTCCTGCGCAGACAAGGAAACTGATTCCGACGGTGCGTCTGCGGGGGACGGGATCGAAGCGCCGGAAATAGCCGCCGGTGAAGAAAAGGGTGATAAACCATATCAGCGAAAAGCCGTTTTCCGCCCCCAGTTTATTGCCATAGGGGACACCCAGCGTGAAGGTGCAGCAGACGCCTATCAAAATGATCAGCATCCATTGGTATTCCTTCTGCGTTAAGGCATAGACGGTTTTTGATAAAAATGGCGCGAGTAAAACCATACCGATATAGGGTCCGACAAACCAATATCGGATAGAATAGATGGGTAAAAGGGTATTCAGTACGTTTTTGGCAGAGAAGGGCTCTTGCCCGATAATCCATCCGACCGTTGAAAACAGGACGGAATAAAACAATACTTGCAGCCAAAGGCGCAGCACCCGGGCCAGGTTTAACTCTTTCTGGACAAGAAAATAGCCAGAAATAAGCACAAACAAGTTGACGCCGGAACAACTTACAACCAGCAGAGCATCCGTGAGAAGGAAATTGACGGTCCCGAATCCCGTCGGACTCCACTGGTTAGTCAGAAGGGCATAAAAACAAAAATGCCCCAGGACAATCAATAACATAGCGATTGTCCGGAGGGCCTCGAAATTGGCTAGTCTTTTTGTTGTTGCCGTCAAATTAAAAAGGTAAAAGGGTAAAGAGCGATCTCAGAAGGATGTATTTTGGGAATTTACAAGAATAAATATTCCTGTAATGGCGGTTTTTTATTCTCAGGACCCCGCCCCACTTTTTTTGCCGTCCGTCATCCTGATCGGAAAGAGCCACATAATCGCCCTTCGTCAAGGAAATCGCCCGTGAGAAGTTGCGTACAAACCCCAGACGATCCTCGTTTTCGAAGAAGTGTATGTTGCCGTATTTCTCGGCATATTCCCTGACAATGCCCGGTGTGTCATCGGTACTGCCATCGTCGACGATGACGATCTCGTCCGGAGGGAGGGTCTGACCAAGAATGGAATCCAGTTGCTCGGCAATATACGCGGCCCCATTATAGGTGCACAAAGCGATGGAGATGCTGTGATTCGCCATTTTATTTCCTAAACCTCGCCCTAAAGAACCTCAGTTTGTCGCGGATGCGTCTGTAGAGGGGGAGGGCGTGGCAGCGGCGGTTGTATTCTTTCCGAATTAGGGGAAGGAGGGGGTGGATGACATCAGCATAACCTTCCATCCCCCGGAAAGTTCGGAGGTTGCCGACGATCCAGCGTGAAATAAGGCCATTGAGCCAGCGTCTGTCTTTTTCCTCTACGGCATCGGAGTCGACGAAGGCCGCTTTCGCGAGAAAGATGCCGTAATAGTCCCGGACGTTGTTTATATTCACGCTGGACATAATGGAGCCTTCGTGCTGGATATAGTGGTAGATGCTTTTGTCCAGAATGTGCAGCCGTTTGGCCAAATATACCAGGACCAGTCCGAAATACTCATCCTCGTGGTTGATATGTTCGGGGAAGTAAAGCCAGGGGTTGTCCAGGAGGTGACGGCGGAATATGAACCGGTGCGGACACCAATACGGGAAAACTCTATTCCGCAGGGCTTCTTTCCCGCTCAGGTCCGCCTTTTTCGGCGGGAGCGGGATGTCCAGATAATTGCGGGAAGGATCGTCGAAGGTCCAGGTCTCCGAAATGACGAGGGCGTCCACGTCCGGATAAGCCCGGATGGCGTCGTGAATGTAGGGGAGGCCGCCGGGAATGATGGTGTCGTCGCTGTCGATAAACCAGATCCACTCGCCGGAGGCGGCTTTCGCGCCCGTATTGCGGGCGGCTCCCGGGCCCTGGTTTTCCTGCTTAATCAGCCGGATGCTGGGGATCTCTTCACAGAGTCCCCCGACGATGGCGGCCGTGTTGTCCGTGGAGCCGTCATCCACGACCAGAATCTCCGTGTCTGTCACCCCGCCAGCAACGAGGGAGCGGATACATCCTTCGATGAACCGCTCCCTGTTGTATGCCGGGATGATGATGGAGAGTGTCAAACTACTTCACCTTGAATTCGATGCGCCGGTTCTGGGCACGGCCTTCTTCGGTGTCGTTGGTGGCAACAGGATGTTTCTTGCCATAGCCTACGGCGTTGAGACGGCTTGCGTCAATACCCTTGCCGGAGAGATAATCGACAACGCTCTTGGCACGCTGTTCGGACAGCGTTTGATTATAGTCCTCAGTACCCATACTGTCAGTGTGTCCGCCGACCTCCACGCTAACAGCGTCGTTGAGTTTCAGGTATTCGGCTACCTTGTCGAGCTGTCCCTTGGCCGTATCGGTGAGTTCGAAGCTGTCGAAGTCGAACAGGGTCTGGACATCCATTGCCTTTGCGAGCTCGCGGAGAGCGGCTTCGTGGGCCTGGCGCTCGGCCTCGGCACGGGCAATGCTGTCGAGACGCTCCTGCTCAGCCTTGCGGGCTTCTTCCTCGGCTTTGGCGCGTGCGATGTTGTCCTGTTTTTCCTGCTCGGCCTTCTTGGCGGCCTCTTCGGCAGCCCTGCGTGCGGCTTCTTCCGCTGCGATGCGTTCGGCGTCACCGTTGTCGCCGGCGCTCTTCTCCTTGACCTTGCCGAGCATCACTCTCAGGCCGAGGGAGCCGCCGAGGCTGGCAGCGCATTTCTTCGCACCGTCGGTGAAAGCGTCACCGCTCAGCAGCGTGGCCTTCAGGTCGGGGACAATGCTGATACGAGGGGAAACCTTGATCGGCATCATCACACCGACGCCACCGGCTGCACTGCCCTTGTGAAGATGTGCATAACCGCCGTGAACGTAAGGAATGAACCAGTCGGTAACCCGGAAAAGCAGGTCGGCGTGACCGTAGTGGAACGGGTCCTTGCCATATTTTCTATACTGCTCGGAGATGCTCAGGCCTTGATAACCGGCACGGAAACCGAGCCAGTTGTTGAAGAATTTTCCGAAATAGGCTTCCACGGAAGTTCCGGCTCCGATGTGGGAGTTGGTACGATCGACGAAGGATTCGCCCTCAAAGCCGAAGTTCATACCGCCGCCCGCGCCGATGAACCAGCGGGTGTCACGCTGCGTTTTCTCATTCTTTTCCTGTGCGAAAGACGGAACCGCGATCATCACGGCTGCCGCGATCAAAATGATATTCTTAAGTTTCATAGCCGTCATCTATTAAAAGTGGAAACAAAGACCCAGTGAGGCAAGAGCCCGAACATCCAGCGGGAAGCCGGGATAACCCCGTTCTTCTTTTCTCTGCTCTTTGGTTGGCATCAGGCCGTCGAATTTGTCGGTAAAGCCCTCGCTGGAGAGATCGGCAAAAATCCCGACGGTCGGGCTTACGAGGAATTCCGCGATAAAGCCGATGCGCATCCCGAAGGCGCCGGATTTCTCGGGAAGAGTTTGCCAGGGATGATTCATATCGGTGAATCCGAAAGAAAAGGCTCCGCCAAGACCTGCATAAACCTTGGGGTGGAACACGGTCCCATTGGGGTTCAAGTTGATAACGGCATCAAGGAATGCATCGATATTAGAGAAGTTATACGGGTAGAATCCGTGCGCGGACGTGTCGTAAGTGTTGCCCGCAGCGGCATTCTTTCCGTATTTTGCCTCCAGGCGGATTCCGAACCGCTTGGTGAAGTCATAGCCGAAGCCCAGTCCGGCTTGATAGCCAAGGAGATCCTTGGTCTGGCCGTTCTCATGATAAGAGAACGCATTCTCGTTGAGAGAACCAAGGCCGCCACCTTTCAGGAAGATGTTCCAGGGCTTTTCAACCTTCTCTTTATTTTGCGCTGAAAGTCCTGCGGCTGCCATCAGGAAGATGGCAAAGATACACACAATTTTTTTCATCTTATTGATATTAAATGATTTATAATTTACAAAAGCTACGCTGACAGTCTTGCAACAGCAAAACCGCGGGAAATAACTATGGAATGCAATTCCATACGAAATGCAAAGATAGTTTCAAATACTGATTTACACAAGCCCCTTTGGGGGAAATTGCAAAAAAAGCGTATCTTTGTTATGTGAAAGTCGGATGGACATATTTTCGTATCAGCGCGCCCTCTTCGGAAAAAGTCCCTTCTGGTCGGGTGGAAGAGGAGTATAGGCGGCTGCGCCGCAGGACTTTCTGGGGCGCTACGGCGGCGTACAGTATGTACTATGTCTGCCGGATGACGCTCAGTGTCGTCAAGCAGCCGCTCATCGACGGCGGCATCCTTTCGGCGTCCGAGCTCGGCATCATCGGCTCAGCGATGCTCATCGTCTACGCCTTCGGCAAATTCATCAACGGTTTCGTGGCTGATTATTGCAACGTCCGTCGCTTTATGTCGGTCGGCCTCGCCGTTTCGGCGCTCATCAATCTCGTGATGGGTGTTTTCGGCTGGATGAGTATGCGCAATTCCGTGCTGCTGTTCGTCCTTTTCAGCGTCCTCTGGGGTATCAACGGCTGGGCCCAGTCGATGGGAGCGCCGCCCGGGGTGATCAGCCTTTCGCGATGGTTTCCGCTGAAGGGACGTGCCGTGCCGTACAGTATCTTCAGTGCCACGCCCTATCTCGGCAAATCCCTGACGATGATTACAACCGGCCTAATCGTAGGAGCGGCCGGCTGGCAATGGGGCTTCGTTTTTGCGGCGGCGGCCGGGCTGCTGGGCGTGCTCTCGGTCCTGTTTTTTGTCTCGGATACCCCTGAGAGCAAGGGACTCCCCTCGGTGCAGGAACTCTCCGGCGAGGCACCGTCTGAGGTCGATTCCGCCCCGGTCCGCAAGCTCCACTGGCAGGTCGTCCGTCATCCGGGCATCTGGGTCATCGCCCTTTCCAGCGCATTCATCTATATTACCCAGTATGCCATCAGCGGCTGGGGGGTCCTGTTCCTGCAGAAATCCAAGGATTTTACCCTGGAGGGAGCGACGCAGATCATCGGCATATCCGAGGTGGCGGGCATCGTGGGGACGGTGGCGGCCGGGTGGCTGTCCGACAAGGTTTTCCGCGGCAGCCGGGTCACGCCCGTCATCCTGGGGGGCATCCTCGCGTTCGTCGCGCTCGGCGCTTTCCTCTTTACCGGAGGTGGCTACTGGCTGAATATTATCTATGTGGGCGCCTTCAGTCTGTTTATCGGGATTGTGTACTGCGTCGTGGCCGGATTGATGGCGCTGGATTTCGTGCCGCGGAGGGCGACCGGTGCGGCGCTCGGCATCGTCGGCATCTCGAGTTATGTCGCCGCTGGAGCGCAGGACGTCATCAGCGGCCTCCTCATCGACGGCGGCTCGCAGGACGGAGTGTACGATTTCCTTCCCGTCGCCATCTTCTGGCTGTCCGCCTGCCTGGTGTCGTTCGTGCTGCCCGTCGTGGGGTGGAAAACGCTGAAGAAATAATTATGAGATATCTGACCCTCTCCTTGCTCCTTCTTGTGCCGTTTTTATGTATGGACTGCACAGGGAAGTCCGGGGATTCCGCCGTCGGCAGCACGGATGCTTCTCTACAGCCGCCTGTCGCCAGTGTGCCTTCCGGACAATATGACGGAATCCGCACGCTGGAAGTAAGCCTGCAGGGAGAGGGGAATATCCGTTATACGCTGGATGGATCCATTCCTGACGTTTCATCCCGGAGGTACCGATCCCCGTTCAAGTTTAAGAGAACAACCGTCCTCCGGGCCGTTTCGATGGCACGGGACGGCTCGTGCAGCCCGGCCGCTACGTATGTTTACCTGATCAACGAGGGGCATCAGATGGATGTCATCTGTCTTGCAAGCGATCCCGACGGGCTCTTTTCTTCCAAGACGGGAATCTATGCGACGGGGCCTTACATACTGTTGCCGTATGGGGAAGAGGGGGATGGCAAACGGCGTCTCACCGCCCCGTATTTCGAGGCGAATTTCTGGCAAAAGTGGTGGCGACGGGCCAACGTCACCTTTCTGCCGCAGCAAGGGGAGGGTTTTTCCGCCGACTGCGGAACCGCCATCTTCGGAGGCTTTTCCCGGACGCTGGAGAAGAAAAGCTTCAAATTCAAGTTTAGTGATACCTATGGGCCTGATGTGCTGCACTATCGGCTGTTTCCCAACCGGGAGATCGATGAGTACAAGACTTTCGCGGTCCGCTCCGGCAGCGACGGGCTTGGAAGCCTGATAAAGGATGAACTGGTCGACATGCTGGCCGACGGGCTGATGGATATATCGGCGACGCGGCCGGTTGTGCTTTACGTCAATGACCTTTACTTCGGCGTTTATTTTCTCCACGAGAAAATCGACCGGTATTTCATCGCCGCCCACCACGACATCCCGCCAGATTCGCTGGATATCCTCTCCCGGAATGCGGAACTTGAGGAAGGTTCCGACAAAAAATGGAAGGAACTGATCGGATATGTCTGCAGCCACGATATTATGCAGGACGAGGTTTACCGGTATGTGGCGGACAGGATGGATCTCCGGGAATATGCCGACTGGCTTGTTACGGAAATCTGGAGTGACAACCAGGATATCGGTAATGTGAGGACCTTCTGGAGCCCGTTCCTGGACGGTAAATGGCACCGGATTCTCTACGATGTGGACCAGGGTTTCAATGCCCCGGATTCAGACCTTTTCCTTAACCTTTTCACCCCTGTCGGGGAGGATTCAGTCTGGTATGATCCTTTCCGTTGTCTGTTCAGGAATCCGTCGTTCCGGGAATTGTTCCTCTCCCGGCTGGAATACCAGATGAAAACGCTCTACAACCGGGATCGGGTCCGTGGGGCCATCGAGTATTTCGTCGCGGAAATCGGGCCGGAGATGAAGCGGAATCAGCAGCGCTGGGGGCGTCCTTATGATAAATGGCTCGAAAAAATCGACGGGTTATTCCTGTTTGCGGACGAGCGTCAGGCCTATCTGAAGCAACAGTTCGCAACCCACCCTTTCCTGCAGGACCTCCTGCATATGAGCCAGGATGAACTCGACAGGTGCTTCCCCGATGCGCTAAAGAAGACCGTCAGTCGTGCGCCTCGGTAAAGGAAATGGAGGTGCAGCTCTTGAGGATGTCCTTCATATTCATCTTCACGATTCCGAACGGAATGGATTCTGCGTCAACGATGGGCCGATTGTTATCGTCTGCTTGGTTATTCACG
>JAEEGL014411960.1_pt1 | contig 35530 bp, 29 predicted proteins | sample 9134231 | NCBI WGS metagenome assembly JAEEGL01 (sample SAMN16246548, study PRJNA631951) | gut metagenome | biome: gut microbiome; feature: rumen; material: fiber-attached | host: Bos | place: Iran: Karaj | collected 2018-10 | reverse complement strand
TGCAGCAAGACTTGAGGCTAATGCTAAGGCCGGTCAGGTCCTTATCAGTCAAAAGATTTATGATAGGCTGAAAGACAGAATCAAAGTTAATGAAGTGGGTGTTATCCCTCTTAAAGGAAAGTCTGAGGGCGTATTTGTATACGAACTCGTTGATATTAATCCTCCTACTAAAGATAATTAAAGAATTGTGAGAAATAATTCATATATTGTGGGGTTGAAAATGAATAAATATTTGATTATTCCTGATTTGAAAGAAATTGAAGAATATCTTAAGATTGCGTCGGAATATGATTTTGGGTTTGAATTTAATGACTTTTATTCGCCTAAAGTTTTATCTGATAAGAAACTATGCGATGAGATTATTGAAAAATATTCAAAGCATAATTTGCCGTCATATTTAACTTTTCATGGCGATTTCTTTGATGTCCTTGTTTTTTCCGCTGATGAAGAGATAGTTAAGATTTCAATTAAGAGAATAGAAGAGAGCATGAAAGTTGCCAAGAAGATTGGTGCTAAAAAGGTTGTTTTCCATACTAATTATAATTCTCAAATTAAGACCGACTTTTATCTTAACAATTGGCTTGATAAGAATTATGAAGTTTTCTCGGCTCTTTGCGATAAGTATAAAGATATAACTATTCTTATGGAGAATATGTTTGATTATGACTATGTTCCTCTTAAGAAGCTGGCTGAGAGAATGAAGGATATCGACAATTTTGGCGTGTGCCTTGATTACGCTCATGCTTTTCTCTCAAAAGTTGAGTCAAAAGAATGGGTACTTAACCTTTATCCATATATAAAGCATGTTCATATTAATGATAATGACGGAACAGCTGATTCCCATCTGGCTTTGGGTGAAGGGAATATAGATTGGATAGAGTTCAATAAGTTAAGAAAAGACTATTTTAATGATTCTACTATATTAATAGAAGTAAATGGAACGGATAAGATTAATAAATCGCTTGATTATATGAAAAAGCATAGCTTTTATGATTAGAAAAATTTGTTGATATATACATAATGGCAGTGTACCAAATGGTATACTGCTTTTTATATAAACAATTTATAAAATCTTAAAAAAAGTGTTTATTTCTTAATATGATTGTGAGATAATACATAAGTGTATGAGTGTGTATTCATGCGCAAATTTAATTAGAAGAGGTTTCTAATATGGCTATTTTTGGCAACAGAATTCGTGTCGGCGATTTGCTTGTGCAAAAGGGTTACATGACCGACGATCAGCTCTCTCAAGCTCTTGAGATGCAGCGTGAAAAGAAAGGGAAACTCGGTGAAGTCCTTATAGAGATGGGCTTTGTTACAGAGGAACAGTTTGCTGGTGTTATCTGTGACCAGTTAGGCATTAAGTCGGTAGAACTTAATGGATTAAAACTTGATGAACAATTAATACAGACTGTCGGCGAAGATATCATGAGAAAAGATACCTTATTGCCGATCGGATATGACGAAGAAGACTTTAATAAGATTGTCGTAGCGATGTCTGATCCTATGAACCTTGGTGCTATTGATGATGTTCAGATTATTACAGGTATGGAAGTTACTCCTGTGTATGCATCATCTTCAGCTATCAATATTAGGATAGATAAGATATTTGGTAAGCGTCAGGCAATGCAGGCTGCTGAAGAATTTGAAGCACAACATGCTGATGAATTTGGCCAGTTAGAAGAAGAGGAAGATGATGATGCATTAAGTGATGCACCTATCGTTAAGATTGTTAATACTATTCTTGATGAATCTGTTCGTATGGATTCTTCCGATATTCATATTGAACCTATGGAAGATAGGGTTCGCGTAAGATTCAGAGTCGATGGTGTGCTTCAGGAAGTCTTTTCATATAATTATAATGTACTTGCAGCAATGGTTGCTCGTATCAAGATTGTTTCGGGACTAGATATTTCTGAAAAACGTAAGCCTCAGGATGGTCGTCTTACGCGAATAGTTGACGGAGAAGAGTATGATGTCCGTGTTTCAATTCTTCCTACCGTATACGGCGAGAAAACCGTTATGCGTATGACTAAGAAGAGAGGACTTACCAGAGAGAAGAAACATCTTGGTCTTTATCCCGATGATGAGAAGAAACTTGATTCTATTACACATAACCCTCATGGAATCATCCTTGTAACAGGACCTACTGGCTCCGGTAAATCTACCACATGTTATACTGTACTTCATGAACTTAATAAAGAAACAGTTAACATTATTACAGTTGAAGACCCTGTCGAAGCGAACGTTCCCGGTGTTAACCAGGTACAGGTTAATGTTAAGGCTGAACTTACATTTGCTTCAGCTCTTAGATCTATCCTTCGTCAGGACCCTGATATCATTATGATCGGTGAGATTCGAGACGGTGAAACTGCTAATATCGCTGTTAAGGCATCTATTACAGGTCACTTGGTTATATCTACATTGCATACCAACTCTACATCGGCTTCGATTACTCGTCTAATCGATATGGGTGTTGAAGCTTACATCATTGGCGATGCAGTCGTTGGTATTATTGCTCAGCGTCTTGTTAGAAGGCTTTGTCCGAAGTGTAAGATTCCTCATGAGGCTACCGAGAGAGAAAAGGATATTCTTGGAGTGCCTCAGAGCGAAAACCTTATTATATATGAACCGGGTGGCTGCGAAGAATGTAATAAGGGTTACAAAGGACGTAAGGCTATATATGAAATTATGCCTATTACGTCAGGAATTCGTAAGATTCTACATCAAAAAGTAACGGCCGAAGAGATTCAGGAAGTTGCGGTTAAGGAAGGCATGAATACTCTTCGTATGGCAGGCGCCAGAAATGTAAGAGAAGGCGTTACTTCAATTGAAGAGATGGTAAGAGTTGCTTACGATATGGATGAAGAAGTCAAATAATTTTTTAAAGTAAAGGTGGAATATTATGGCTGAATTTGTGTACACTGCCGTTGGGCCTGACGGTAAAAAGAAAAAAGGGCATATTGAAGCAAAAACTAAAGAAATGGCTGTTGCAAATTTAAAACAGGAAAAGAACACTGTTTTAAATATTTCAGAAGCTGGTGGATTAGCTAAAAAGGTTAATTTATCATTCGGTCAGAAAGTTAAAGCCAGAGATTTCTCTGTATTTTGCCATCAGTTTGTTTCTATTATATCTGCCGGCGTTACTATTGTTGAAGCTTTCCAGATGCTTGGTGAACAGACTCAGAACAAAGCATTAAAGTTTGCTATTCAGGAAGTTCACAGAGATATTTCAAAGGGTGATCCTCTTGCAGTTGCAATGAGAAGAAGAGGCGGAGTATTCCCTTCGATGCTTTGCAATATGGTTGAAGCTGGAGAAGCCTCTGGTTCGCTTGATAAGTCTTTTGATCGTATGGCTACTCAGTTTGAAAAGGATGCTCAACTTGAGTCAGCAGTTAAAAAAGCGGTTATTTACCCTATTGTTCTAATTGTTGTATTAATTGGTGTTATCTTTGCAATGATGACCTTTGTTATTCCTAGGTTTATGGGTATGTTTGAGGGATTGGATGCTGAGATGCCTGCAATCACAATGGTTATCGTAAATATTTCAAATTTCTTTGTTAAGTTTTGGTGGTTAATACTTATATGCATGGCTGCTCTATTTGTTGCATTTAAGGCTTTTCAGTCTTCTGCTGGTGGAAAGGATATTATTGACAGACTCGCACTTAGAATTCCCGTTTTGGGTCCTATTCAACAGAAGAAAGCTTGTGCTAAATTGGGACGTACACTGTGTACTCTTCTTGGCGCCGGCGTTCCTATGATTGACGCATTAGAGATTACTGCTAAATCTATGGATAATAATAATTACAAACGAGCGATGGCTGATGCCAAGGATCAAGTTGCTCGAGGTGTTGTATTATCTCGACCGCTTAAGACATCAGGTTTGTTTCCTCCTATGGTTTGCCATATGGTATCGATTGGTGAAGAAACAGGTAATATTGAGGCGATGCTTGAAAATGTAGCAGGATACTATGAAGAAGATGTTCAGAATGCTACGGAATCGATGATGGCTCTTATGGAACCGGTTATCATTATTGTAATGGCATTTGTTGTTGGTTTCTTGATTTTAGCAATTTTGAGCCCTATGTTCACTTTGTACGAGGCATTAGGAAAGTAATTAATAATTTATTAAGGAGCTGTTTTTACAGCTCCTTTTTTTGATTTAAAATATTATTTAATTATTTTGAATATTTATATAATATAAATTTGTCCATTTTAATTCATTAATCAATAAATCAAGAATAGATTGTTATGAACTAAAATTGTTTTGTGCATTTATTACATATGAATAATGATGTCACACAAACAATTAACAAATCGTATATTTTCTATAAAAAAATTATAAATTTTACTTTACAAATAATTTTGAATTTGATATATTTAATTTACAGAAAAACAAAACGTCACAAAATTTTTCGAATCAAAAGGAGAGTTTAAAAATGAAAAACAACAAAGGTTTCTCTTTAGTAGAACTTATCATCGTTATTGCTATTATGGCAATACTCGTTGGTGTTATGGCACCTCAGCTTATTAAGTACATCGAGAAGACAAATGAGTCTGCAGATACTCAGCTTTGCGATACACTTAGATCTGCTCTTACAACAGCTGCACTTGATCCTGATGTAGTTAAAGATGGTCATGGAATCACTGCTACTGGTACTACTATGACTGGTGTTTGTGCAGACGCTTCTTATAAGGCTGCAGTAGAAGATATTCTTGGTTTCTCTGTTGGTACAGAAAATTCTAAACTTAAATCTAAAGCAGGTAAGGCTGGTAAGATTAATGTTAAGGTTGTTAATTCTAATCAGATTACAGTTTATTGTAACTCATCAATTAAGTCAGGTAACTAATCTTAGTTGATAAATAAAGTTTATAAAGGAGCACTTTTCAGTGCTCCTTTTAATTTTGAGGTATACATAATTATGACTGATAAAGCAATAAAACTAATAAAAAATAAAAAGTTATATATTATATATTCTTTCGTTATATCGTTTGTATTTATTATATTATACTATACTTTAGGAGGAATGTTTTTTGGTGATTACGTAGTACTTCGTAGCGATTTAGTATCTGGTATCATTGGTGGTATTAAAGAAACGTGTAGAAATATATTAAATGGTGACAATATTTGGTATTCATTTTCTACAAATTTAGGCAGCGGAAGTTCACTAGGATTAGCTTCAATAGTTTTTAGCCCTTTTAATATATTATATCTTATATTTTATGATGCTGATTATAATATTATTACAGCGATTGTTGTTGCTTTAAAAGTCGCGTGTATTTCTTCAGCCTTTTTTTATTTTTGTAAAAAAGTTTTAAGAAATGATAATTTTTCTAGCGTTGTTATGTCTATATTTTATTCTATGTGTGCATTTACAATTGCTTATGGAACAATTCAGATCTGTTGGCTTGATGCTTTAATAATTTTACCTTTGCTTATATCTAATATTGTTGAGTGTTTAGAGAATGATAAAAGAGTTATTCTTACTGTATTGTATTCATATTTATTTATTTCTAATTTTTATATGGGATATATGGTTGGCGTTTTTTCGTTGATTTTCGTCATAGTGTATTCGATTTTCTTCTTTAATAATGTAAATAAAAAAATAGTCTTAAAGAAACTATTTAATTGGTTTTTAAGTGCCGTAGTGGCTATAATGATTTCTTCTGTTGTGTGGGTTCCCACTTTGTTTTTTATTATGGCTAACAGGGTTGCTGACTCTTCGGATATTATAGGTATAGATTTTTCATTATTACAAATTATAAATAGTTTATTTTGGGGAAATGGATATGGTATAGTTGGTACTTATTCATATATTTATTGCGGTGTACCTATTTTAGTTTTAGTTCCTTTATATTTTTTAAATAAAAAAATTGATTTAAAAGAAAAAATATTTTTTACTATCTTTCTTTTGTTCTTTGCTTTATGTACTATTTTTACACCACTTAATTCATTTATGCATGTATTCGATCAACCGGATTCTTTTTGGTATAGATATTCTTTTGTTATTTCTTTTTGTTTATGTGCAATTTCAGCAAGACAATTATCTTTTATTGAAGATTTTAAGATAAAAATTATTTTAATTTTAGTTGGCATTGTATCTGTTTTTTATTTGCTAGAACAACAAGTAACTGGATTGTTTACATTAGATGGTGGATTAAATGCTACTCAAAATAGTAATATTGGTTTTATAGTAAATATATTATTTCTATGTTTATGGAGCCTTATTCTGTATTTGTATTTGCATAAAAATATTAAGACCATTGTTTGCTTTTTTAGTATACTATTATCAGGGATAGAAATTATTTCCTGTGCTCAATTTGAGACCTCTATTAAAGAAGAACGTGATCATTTTTATGAGTGGTATAATTATATGTTACAGGTTTCAAATGAAATAATTAAAGACAATGATTTATATAGAACTATATGTAATAATAATGAATATATTAATGATGATGCTTGGTTTGGATATAACGGATTTACAGACTTGGGTAGTTCAGAAAAATTATGTGTAAGAAATGCTTTATGTAATTTAGGATTTGCTACTTCTACCAGATATACTGATGAGGGTGGTCATACGCCTGTTTCGGAAATGCTTTTGGGAGTTAAATATATTATTCGTCGTCCCTATAAACTAGTGGATTATGAGGATAATAATATTTCTGATGATGAAAGATTTTACAAAAATAAAAATTATTTAGGAATTGGATATTTAGTTAATGGTGAGGTTGGCTTTTATGAATGGGATGGAAGGAATGTTTTTGAAAATATGAATTCCCTTGTTTCTTCAATGACAGGAAATGATAAGAAGTGTTTTTTTGAAATTCCTGAAAGTAACATTCAAGTAGATTTATTTGATATTGAATTGAAAGAGTATTCCGACGGTGGAGGAAAGATAAAAAGAACTGATGACTATGGCCAGATGTATCTTACTGTATTTAATGATAATTATTCGAAGGTTTATATGCAGTTTGAAACAACTGATGTTGGAATATACGGTAATGACTTTTTTATAATTGGCACTAGAAACGCGGGAAATGTTTCTACTAATAATGCTTTATTATCAACAGCTTCCGAAATGTATTTTGATGAAAATAAAAATAAGTATAATGTTTATTTAGATTCTGAAATACAGGCATCGCCGGAAAGCATTGAGTATGATTCTATAAATGTTTACGGTTTAGATGAAATGGTATTAAATGAACAATTCAATGATTTATATGACGGGAGACTAATTGTTGATAAATGGTCTAATGGACATATTGAAGGACATTTGACAAGTAATGGAGATAAGAATCTATTATTCTTGTCAGTTCCTTATGATCCTGGTTGGAAAGCAACAGTAAATGGAGAAGAGGCAACAATTGTTAGAGTTGTTGATGGTACATTTATTGGAGTGTTTTTGCCAGGAGAGGGAGAATATAACATTGTATTTGATTATGAATGTCCTGGTTTAAAAATTGGAGAATTAATTTCGATATGCGGTCTTTTAGCTTTATTATCAATATTATTTGAAAAGAAATTAAAAAGGAATAATAGAATAGTAAAAGAAAAAGAATTATCCAATTAGTTTTATTTATGCAGATAGGTCATCATTTGATGGCTTATTTGTTTTTTATTAAATAATTCTATGGTATAATATTACATAATAAATCAATAAAAGAGGCAGTATAATGAAAGTAGTAATTTTGGCCGGTGGATATGGCACTAGAATTAGTGAAGAAAGTCAGTTTAAACCCAAACCAATGATTGAGATAGGTGGGAAACCTATTTTATGGCATATAATGAAGGAATACTCTTATTATGGGTACAATGAGTTTATCATATGTGCAGGATATAAACAGCATATGATCAAAGATTGGTTTTCTGAATATTATATGAGATGCAGTGACGTTACTTTTGATTATACTTCTGGTAGGAGTGGTATAATAATACATAATACTCATATTGAACCGTGGAGAGTAACTATAGTAGATACCGGTTATAGTACAATGACCGGAGGACGTGTTAAAAGAATACAACAGTACATCGGAAATGATACTTTTATGCTTACATATGGAGACGGAGTATGTGATGTTGATATTAGCAAATTAGTTGAATTTCATAAGTGCAATGGTAAAATTGCCACATTGACTTCTGTTGTTGTCGAACAACAAAAGGGTGTTTTGGATGTTGCTGAAAATAATTCAGTTAGAGCATTTAGAGAGAAAAGTCTTTCTGATGGCGCGCTTATTAATGCAGGTTATATGGTTCTTGAGCCTGAAATATTCAGCTATATTGATGACGATGATACCATATTTGAAAGAGAACCGCTTGAAAGGTTAGCATCTCAAGGCCAACTAATGTCTTATACGCATAGAGGCTTTTGGCAATGCATGGATAATGCCAGAGAAAAAGAGATTCTTGAAAATATATGGGATGCAGGAAAAGCCCCATGGAAAAAGTGGGTCGATTAATATTTCTTCTTAAAAATATCTTAAATTTATGGTAAAATGACTTTGGTTTGTAAAAATCAAAGTCTTTTTTTGATTGCTCGAAGCAATATAGTATTTATTGGTTTAGAGTATATTTATAGAATTTAAATATTTATATATAATACAAATGTTTGGAGGTTTACTATGCCTAATTGGGTTAATGAAACTGATGCAAGAAAAGAAATACTGGATTTAGTTGAAAAATATTATATAGATTTTAAATCTTCTAAGAAATTTTTCGAACCTGGCGACAGGATTAATTATGCTTCTAGAGTTTTTGATAGTGATGAAATGTGTAATCTCGTTGATTCTGCACTGGAGTTTTGGCTGACATCAGGAAGATATACTGAAGAATTTGAAAAGTCTTTTGCCGACTATTTAGGTGTTAAATACTGCAGCTTGGTTAATTCTGGGTCTTCCGCAAATCTTAATGCTTTTATGGCATTAACTTCTCCTTTACTTAATGAAAGACAGGTACTTCCGGGTGATGAGATGATTACTGTTGCTGCCGGTTTTCCGACAACAGTAACACCAGCCATTCAATATGGAGTTGTTCCTGTTTTTATTGATGTAACAATTCCTCAGTATAATATGGATATTGATATGCTTGAAAAAGCATTATCGGATAAAACGAAATTAGTTATGGCTGCGCATACACTCGGCAATCCTTTTAATCTTAAGGCTGTAAAAGAATTCTGTGATGAGCATAATCTATGGCTTATAGAAGATAACTGTGATGCTCTGGGTAGCGCTTATATTTTAGATGGAAAGAAGTATTTTACAGGTACAATAGGAGATATTGGAACATCGTCTTTCTATCCTCCTCATCATATGACTATGGGAGAAGGCGGTGCAGTATATACCAACAATGCTTTATTGAATAAAATCATCAGATCATTTAGAGATTGGGGAAGAGATTGTTCTTGTCCGTCAGGCATGGATAATCTTTGTGGTCATAGATTTGACAGACAATACGGTGAATTACCTTTGGGATATGATCATAAATATGTATATTCTCATTTCGGTTATAACCTTAAAGCAACTGATATGCAGGCTGCTATCGGATGTGCTCAGATAAAGAAATTCCCTGGCTTTGCCGAAAAAAGAAAATACAACTTTAAGAGATTATATGATGGAATAAAGGGAATGGAAGATAAGTTGATACTTCCTGAACCTTGTGAGAATTCAGATCCCAGCTGGTTCGGCTTTCTAATTACTTGTAAAGATGGAGTAGACAGAAAAAAGGTTGTTAAGTATATCGAAGAAAAAGGTGTTCAAACCAGAATGCTTTTTGCCGGCAACCTTACCAAACATCCTTGCTTTGATCAGATGAGAAAAGAAAGGAAAGGCTATAGAGTTGTTGGTGAATTGAAGAATACTGATATTATTATGAACAACTCGTTTTGGGTGGGTGTTTATCCAGGAATGACTGATGAAATGATTGATTATATGGCTGAAAAAATAAAGGAAGCGGTTGAGTAATAACATGAAAATTAAACTTTCTGATTTTATTGCTGATTATTTGGTAAAAAAAGGAATTAAAACGAATTTTACTGTTCCTGGTGGCGGAGCAATGCATTTAAATGTTTCATTTGGTCATAAAGACGGTATGAATAATATTTTCATGCAACATGAGCAAGGTGCAGCTATAGCGGCGGAGGCATATTACAGGGTTAATAATGAATTGCCTTTGGTTTGCTGTACAACGGGCCCCGGTGGTACGAACACATTAACCGGTGTATTGGGAGCTTGGCTTGACAGTGTTCCGATGCTTGTAATTTCAGGACAGGTGAAATACCAACTTACTGTCAGAAGCACTGGATTACCTTTTAGAATATATGGTGATCAGGAATTTGATATTACTGAGACTGTAAAGAATATGACCAAATATTCTGTAATGGTAACTAAACCTGAAATGATTAAATATCATCTTGATAAAGCATTGTATTTATGCGATCACGGCAGAAAAGGACCGGTTTGGATTGATATTCCTCTTGATGTTCAAAGTGCTATGATTGATCCTGATTCGTTAGTTGAATTCAATGAAAACGAAATGGATAACATGAAATGCAGAAAGGTATCTGATGATGTTATTGAATTAATACTAAGTAAGTTATCAAATGCTAAAAGACCTGTAATTTATACAGGTCCTGAAATTCGATTAAGCGGATCATATAATGTTTTCAGAGAGTTTATAAAGAAAGTTAATGTTCCAGTTGTGACTTGTTTTGACGGTATCGATATTATTGAGGATGATAATGAACTATCGGTAGGCAGAGCAGGTGATGTTGGTAACAGATATGGAAACTGGGCGGTACAAAACAGTGACTTTCTTCTTGTTCTTGGTAGCAGATTGGGAATCAGATCTGTAGGATTCACTCCAGAATCCTGGGCTCGTGAAGCATTTGTTGTCATGGTTTACGAAGATTCTGTTGAACTATTGAAAAACAGAGTTCGGGTTGATTTTCCTGTAAGAGCAGAGCTTAAAGATTTCATGACATCTGTAATTGATAAGCTTGATAAACCTCTTGATATTAATAAATCCTGGATGGATATTTGCAATAACTGGAAAGAAAAATATCCTGTTGTTGATATCAAAAGACATGGTAAAGATGGTGATTTTGTGAATCCGTACTTTTTTATTCATAAATTAAACGGATTCTTAAAAAATGGCAGCATTATTGTTTCCGGTAACGGAAGTGCTTGTGTAGTCGGAGCAAGTGCTCTTGAAATGAAAATGAATCAAAGATTCATTATTAATTCAGGTTGTGCAAGTATGGGTTATGATTTGCCTGCTGCTATCGGTGCTTCGTTTTCGACGAATAAGGGAGAGGTTATTTGCCTTGCGGGAGATGGAAGCATTCAGATGAATATCCAGGAATTACAGACTTTGGTGCATCATAATCTTCCGATTAAAACTATTATTATTAACAATGGTGGTTATCATTCCATGAGATTAACTCAGAAGAATCTTTTTTCTGAATTTTCGAAAGTCGGTGTCGGACCTGAATCCGGAGATTTAAGTTTTCCTCAGATGGAAAAAGTCGCAGGCGCTTATGGAATACCGTATTATTCAATTCATGTTAACGATAAAATAGATTCGGTTTTAAGTGCGTTTACCAATGAAAAAGGATATGCATTTTGTGAAGTATATGTGGATATTAATCAGCCGTTTGAGCCTAAACCTTCTGCTAAAAAACTTGAGGACGGCACTATAGTTTCTCCTCCTATGGAAGATCTTGCTCCGTTTTTGGATAGAAAAGAATTGGAGGATTTAATGATTATTCCGTTGTTGGATAAAGGGTATGACAGATGAATATAAGTTTTGAAGGAAAAAATGTTTTTTTAACCGGATCATCAAAAGGTATCGGGAAGGAAATAAAGAACCGCTTTAATGAAAACGGAGCTAATGTTATTTCTCCGCTAAGAGATGAACTTGATTTATCTGATAGTGATTCTGTAAAAAAATATATAGAGAAAAATAAAGATTTGAATATTGATATTTTTATTCATTGTGCAGGTCTAAATCTTTTGGCAGGTATAGAAAATATTGATAAAACAATTCTTGAAGATGTGTACAATGTTAATGTTTTTTCTTCAATAGAATTGCTTAAAGCATTTGTTCCTTATATGAAGAATAACGAATACGGAAAGATAGTTTTCATATCTTCGTTATATTCTGTTATATCTCGAGAAAACAGAATAGCATATTCATCTTCAAAGTCAGCGTTGATAGGATTGACAAGAACACTAGCGCTTGAACTTGCACCATTTAATATTCTGGTAAATTCGGTTGCACCGGGTTATGTTTTTACTGAGATGACCCAAAATAATCTTAGTGGAAGAGAAATTGAAGATATAAAGAAATTAATCCCTACGGGAAGATTTCAAAATGCCCGAGAAATAGCAGATGCTGTTTGTTTTTTAGCTTCTGATAATAATAAAAGCATTACCGGTCAGCAATTGATTGTTGATGGTGGTTTTGTTTGCAGATAGAAAGGATTAAAGATTAATGGACAGAATTGATATTAAATCAAGTTTATACGACTATTCAGTTGAGTTTACAAAAGATTTTGAGTCAGTCCTTGATTCGATTGAAGAGCAATGTACTTATGTAATTGACAAGAATGTTTATGATTTATACAAAAACAGATTTTCTAAAATAGATACGGAAAAAATATTCTTTGTAGAAGCGGTTGAAAGCAAAAAAAATATGGATACCGTAATTGAAATTATGACATTCTGGCAAAAAATAAAGGTTAAGAAAAATTGGAAAGTTCTTTGCTTTGGCGGTGGTATTACTCAGGATGTAACAACAATTGCAGCAAACTTATACTTAAGAAATATTGAATGGATATTTTTCCCCACAACATTGCTTTCTATGTGTGATTCATGCATTGGTGGAAAATGCGGAATTAATTTTAACGGATTAAAAAATCAGATTGGCGTCTTTTATCCGCCTAAAAAGATTATTATTGATATTTGCTTTATCGACACGTTAACGCATGGCGATTACTTGAACGGCTGGGGAGAACTTTTGAAGTTTTCTTTAACATCTGATGAAAAGTTTTACGATGATGTAAAAGAAGAAAAAACCGTTATTCCTTGTGAAAAGATTGATGAGTACATTTACAGAGGATTGTTCGTTAAAAAAGTTATCATCCAAGAGGACGAATTTGAACATGATTTAAGAAGGGTTCTTAATTATGGTCATACATTCGGACATGCTCTGGAAAGCTACACTAAGAATGAAATTCCCCACGGAAAAGGTGTAATTTGGGGAATTGACGTTGTTAATTATATTGCTTATAAAGAAGGTCTGATAAGCGAAGATTATTATCTTGATATAAAGAAAGTAATAAAAGATAAATTCTTACCGGAAGAAATAATAGTGGATGATCCCAAACGACTTTTTGAAATAATAAAGACAGATAAAAAGGTTAAGAATGATGCTATTTTTCTTGCTATGTTGAATGATAAGAGTAAATTAATTGTTTACCCTAAAAAGATTGATGTCGAATTGGAAAATACATTCGAGAACTATTTGAAGGAGACTCATGAATACTATTGCAATTGATTGCGGTGCCAGTTTCATTAAAGCAGCGCTGATAAAAGATTCAAATATAGTTAAAAGAATAGACAGAAAGACTCCTCCGGTAAAAAAGAATAAAGATATTTTTGATATATCTCTTATTTGGGGAATAAAAGATACTGTACTTGGTATTATTGATGAATTATCAAAAGAAGAGATGAAAGTAAATCTTTGTATTTCCAACGAGATGCACGGTTTTATTATTACAGATTTAATTGGGGATCCGGTTATAGATTATGTTTCATGGCAGTATGAATTCGGAAATATTTGTGTTGATGGGACAACAGGTAAAGAAGTTCTTTCAAAAGAAGAATTCAACGAAGATATAATGAGAACCGGAATGAATGTACGAGGAGGATTACCCTCTTCAAACATGTGGTTTTTAAAAAATAAGAAAATTCTTCCGAAAGAAACTCTTTATTTCTATACCTTGGGAGATTTCCTTATTCGTTCTATTTTTGTTATCGAACCTTTTTGCCATCCTTCGAATGCAGCAGCTACCGGAATATTTGATATAGTTTCCGGTGATTGGAATAAAAGATTGATCGATTTGGTTTCCGAAAATGTTGTATTTCCGAAAATTGATGAAAAAAACATAACGTTAAAAAGGAATGATACAGAATTTAATATTTTCCCTTGTATAGGTGATTATCAGGCCGCATTATTGGGGGCCGGAGTTAATGATTCCAGTGATTTGTCATTTAATCTTGGTACTGGTGCTCAAGTAAGCGTGTTTGCCGATAATCTGAACTTTTCAAAGAACTATCAGATTTTGCCGTATTTTAATGGCAGATATTTGAAAAGAATTCCGCATTTACCCTCTGGTAGAGCGTTAAATGTGTATTACAGATTCTTTGTTGATGTTTTAAAACATTTCGAAGTTCAAAAATCAGAAAATGAGATTTGGAATATCATGATTAAATCTGTCGAAGAGGCAGATGATGCGTGCAATATGGATTGTTCATTAAGCTTTTTTGAAAATCCGATTGAAGATTCCGTAAAAGGAAATATTACCGAAATAGGTGAATTTGATTTTACTTTTTCAAATCTTGTTAGATGTGTTTTAGATCGTGAGGCTCGTAATTTTATATGGGCAGCAAAAGAATTAACACGAAATGATATTGAAGTGAGACGTATTATTTTCTCCGGCGGAATAGCCAGAAAGAATGAATTTATCAGAAAACAAATTTTGCATGAATTTGAAAATGTTAAAGATATAAAAATAGCTTCTGATGAAACTTTATTGGGATTATATAATTATTCTTTATTGTAGGAGAAAACATGAATAACATTAAGTTACTTGATTGTACTTTAAGAGATGGTGCATATATAGTTGATTCGAAATTTGGTGATGCTGCGATAAGAGGTATTATCGAAAAACTGCAGGAAGCAAAAATTGACGTAATTGAATGCGGATGGTTAAAGGATAAGAACCATGAATCAGGAAGTTCATTCTTTCATGTTCCTGCAGATATACTTCCTTATTTGAACAATAAAAAACCGGGATGTGAATTTGTTGCAATGATAGATTGGGACAGATACAATCTTGATTCATTGCCTCAAAACGACGGTAAAACCATTGACGCAATTAGAGTTGTTTTCCCTCATGCACATTTTATTGAAGGAATTGAAGTCGGAAAAAAGATAATTCAAAAAGGTTATAAACTATTTTTACAAGCTGCCAACACTTTAGCTTACTCAGATGAAGAACTTGCAGACTTGGCTGCCATTGTAAACGAATCCGGTGCTAAAAGCTTATCTGTTGTAGATACATTCGGAGCAATGTATGAAGATGATTTGGAAAGAATTGTAAATATTTTTAACGACAAATTAGATTCCGATATAGCATTAGGTTTTCATTCTCATAACAATCAGCAGCTGGCATTTTCGAATGTTATTCATTTTATTAAAATATTAAATTCCCGAAACAGAGATATTGTTGTCGATTCTTCTCTTTGCGGTATGGGCAGAGGTGCCGGGAATGCGACAACTGAGCTTGTTGCCAATTATGTGAATAAAAAATACGATTCACATTACGATTTAAATGTCATTATGGATTTGATTGACATTTACATGAAATCTTTTGAAGAAAAGTTTTCGTGGGGATATACTACGGAATATTGTATCGCCGGAATATATTGTTGCCATGTTAATAATATTGCGTATCTTACAAATAACCACAGGACCAGCGCGAAAGACATGAAAAATATTATCGAATCGCTGAATCCTGATGACAGACTTAAATATGATTATGATTTGCTCGAAACAAAATATATTGAAAATCAGAGCAGAAAGATCAACGATACTGAAGATTTTAATGAACTTAGCAATTGTTTATCGGGAAAGAAAATAGTTTTGATAGCTCCCGGAAAATCTTCTGTAAAAGATAAAGAGAAAATAATCAGTTTCATTAAAAAAAATGAAAATGTTTCAGTTATTGCTGTTAATGCTTTACTTAATGAATACGAAGGCATATATAACTACTTGTTCTTAACAAATTATGCGAGATATGAATATGCTCAAAATTCTAAAGCAAACATTTTTAATAATACAAAGAAAATCCTTCTTTCGAGTGTGAAGAAAGAAGCTTTGGATTATGAGTATATTGTTAGTTTTGAAAGAGCTGTAAAAAGAGGCTGGGATCATTTTGACAATGCTGCAATCTGCTGCTTAAGACTTATGGAAAAACTTGGAGTGAAAGAAATATTTATTGCAGGTTTTGACGGCTTTAAAGGTTCTTATAATGAAAGTTATGCAGATGAATCTCTTCCTAGCATTATTCCGGGTAAAAAATGGAATGAATTAAATGATGAAATAAAAGATATGTTTAGAGATGTTAAGAATATATCTTCAAATATGCATATAACATTTTTAACAGAAAGTTATTTTGAATAGGTTGTGGTGTGATATGAAAAAAATAAGCTTAATGATTCCTTGCTTTAATGAAAATGAAAATGTTATTCCAATTAGTGAAGCTGTTGTTCAGGTAATGAACGATAAACTTCCTCAATATGATTATGAATTGGTATTTATAGACAATGCTTCCAGCGATGGAACTCGAGACAAATTGAGATATATTTGTTCGAAAAATAAAAAAATAAAAGCTATATTCAATGTAACTAATTTTGGACAATTCAATTCCCCTTTTCATGGAATGTGTCAGTGCGATGGAGATTGCGTTATTACTTTATGCTGTGATTTCCAGGATCCTGTTGAAATGATTCCTGTTTTTGTTGAGAAATGGGAAGAAGGCCACAGGATTGTAAGCGGAGTAAAAACTTCAAGTAAAGAATCTCCGATTATCTATTTAATGAGAACAATGTATTATAAGATGATTAAAAGTATGTCATCTGTTAAAATGATTGAACATTTTACTGGCTTTGGCCTCTATGATAAGACTTTTATTTCATTATTACGAGAACTTGACGATCCCATACCTTTTGTAAGAGGAATTGTTGCGGAATATGGCGAAGGATTTAATATGGTCCAGGTGGAATACGAGCAACCGAAGAGGAGAGCTGGGAAAACGCATAACAATTTTTATACTTTATACGATGCTGCTATGCTTTCTATTACTTCATATACTAAGGTTGGCCTAAGAATTGCTACATTTTTTGGAATTAGTAGTTCTTTTTTAAGCATAATTATCGGTTTTATTTATTTAGTTTTGAAATTGATTAATTGGTATGGATTTGATGCTGGTATGGCTCCGGTTATTGTTGGTGTTTTTTTGCTTGGCGGTTTACAGTTGTTTTTTATAGGAATTGTCGGTGAGTATATTTTGAATATTAATACCAGAGTGATTAATCGACCTCTTGTTGTTGAAGAGGAACGAATAAATTTTGAGGATAAAATATGAGAGTAGTTATAACAGGACCCACAGGAGCAATTGGGCATGCTCTAATAAAAAAATGCATTGAGAATAATGATGAAGTGCTAGCTGTTTGCCGTAAATGCTCTAATAGGATAAAAACCATTCCTCAAAATCCTTTGGTAAAAATACTCGAACTTGATTGTGATGAGTATTTGTCTTTTTCTGAGACTTATAATAAATCACTTGGGAAATATGATGTTTTTTATCATTTAGCGTGGGGATTCACAACTGGAGATGGCCGAAATAATGTTCAACAACAAAGTTTAAATATTCAGTATGCTATAGATGCTGTTAAATTGGCAAATAGTTTTGACTGTAAAACCTTTATTGGTGCAGGTTCTCAAGCAGAATATGGAAGGGTAGAAGGAGTTTTAAAATCAGACACGCCTGTTAATCCTGAAAATGGATATGGAATTGCAAAACTTTGTGCGGGACAATTAACTAGAATATTTTGTTCTCATTTGGGCATTAGACATATTTGGGCGAGGATATTGAGTGTTTATGGGCCATATGATGGAGAAAACACATTAATTATTTCTTCTTTGAAGAAAATGTTACGTAATGAAGATATTCCTCTAACTAAAGGTGAACAGATATGGGATTTTATTTATTGTTCTGATGCTGCTAATGCAATGTATTTATTAGCTGATAAAGGCTTGAACGGAAAAACATATGTCATAGGAAGTGGTAAAGGTGATTATTTAAAGAATTATATAAAATATATGAAAATGATTACTGATTCAAATTCTAATCTTGAATTTGGTTTGATTCCATATTCTGACAAACAAGTTATGAATTTGGTAGCAGACATAAGCGATTTAAAAAACGATACTGGATTTTATTCCCAGGTTGACTTTTTCGAAGGCATAAAAAATACTATAGAATATATTAGAGAATTCCAAAAAAATGAATGAGTACTATTGTATTGACAATTCACGAAGAAGAAAAAGAACTATAATATTTGGTTTAGTTCTTGCTTTTTGTGTTGTTTTATATAATTTAATTTGGCTTAATAGAACGTTTACTTTTAGCGAGGTTTGGTTTGAATACTGCAATTCACTGATGAAAGAAGGAAAACTTCCATATAAAGATTTTTATTTTTATGTACCTCCATTTAATATTTTAATACATTCATTGTTTTATAAAATTTCTGGTGAATATTTTATTATATATAGATTTCTTAGATTGTTTGAAAGAATAATACTAATAGAATTTATATATTATCTATTTTGCGATAAGATAAAACCATCATCCCTTTCAATTATTGTTTTCTTTTCGTCTGTGTTTGCTTTTTCCTGCCCATGGGATTTGATTGGTGATTATTCGCAAACAGCTTTTTTGTTTGTTGTAATAATAGTAAATTTATTAAAAAAATATATATTTTCTGTTGATAGAAAGGCGTATTTGATTCTAGTTGGATTTATAGGATGCTTATTGTTTTTCACAAAACAAACGTATTTTACTTCTGCGTTTATTTGTTTTATGTTATATTTTATTATTTTATCTAGCATTATTAAAGCGATAAAATTCAAGGATGTTTTTTATGTAATAATCTCGGGTTTTGTTATCTTGTTTATTTCAGTAATTATATTGAATTATGCTGGTATATTTATTCCGTTTATTAAGCAAACATATTTAAACTCTGACGGAAAAGGTTCTTTGCTTGGTATTATTGTAATTCGACAATTAGAATTATTTAAGAAGTATTGGGTTATTATCTGTTTCATATTGTTCTTTTTTTTAGGTAATTACATAGAATATTATACTGATATTGATTTATCAAAAAAAATAAAAATTTTATCAATTGTATATTCAATAGGGCTATTTTTGGTTGGTGCTAAATATGGTTCATATTTATATTCATTTTTTATGACTTATAAATTTTTTTTAATATTCATTATTATCCCATCAATTATTTTTATTTTTAGATTTTTTGATATAATAAAAATATATATTCCTATTTGCCTAGCTTTATTTACTTTAGTTTTGATTAAAAACCCTTATGGGTTAACGCAAGCACTTTATTCAAGTGATTATTTTATACTTTTTAGAAAAGACTTTCCAACTTTTATTTATATCTATTTATGTATATGGATTGTTTATAGTATATTTCTTCATTTTAATAGTAAGAAAAAGTTTGATTCTTTTGATTTATTAATTTCTTTAGCGTCAGTTTGTGTTGGGTATAGTGAAGTCATGACTTCTGGCGAACAAAGCATTTCTCTTTTTCATATGTGTTTTATGTTTCCAGCATTTGTATATATTAATTCAAAAATGTCTGTGAATTTTAATAATACTTCAAAAAATAATAAGATTTTTCATGATATATATTATTCTATTGGATTAATCTCTTTATTGACTATGTATTGCATATGTTTGTGTTCGAAATTAAACTCTTTATATTTATGGTGGGGGTTTGATGGTGGAGATTTTTGGTCAAAGACTGAAAAATCTAATATTGAATGTTTAAAAGGATTTAGGTTTAGTGAAAAAGAGATTTTTGAGTTCCAGGAAATTGCGCATTTAATAGATTATTATTCGGATGAAGATACAGTTATTTATGGTTATCCATACATAAAAATATATAACTGTATATTGAATAATTATAATGATAATTGTTTTGTTCCAATTCATTTTTATGATGTATCTTCTTATGATTATATAATTAAGGATTTAGATGTTCTCAAAAACAATGAACCTGATATAGTTGTTTGGTTGGATATAGAAGGATGCATATCCTGTCACGAAGAATTATATAGAAATGGAGAATTGTTAGGTCAAAGGGAAATTGTTAATTGGTTTTGCGATGTTAAAGATGAAGACTATATTCTTATAGGCCAAATTGACAATTTATTTGTTTATAAATTGAATACTGACGATTGTGATTATTTTTTGATTGATGACGAAAATGCTCATAATGCGACAGGGAATAATGAGAATTTGTAATTTTTTTGAAATATTTGAAGAAGTGGATATATTATAGAATTATTCGTGTTTAAGGTGTACTTATGAAAACTAAATGCTTATTTATCGGAATGATTTCAACATTGTTATTACTCCTTATTCATTTGACTGTATATCCTTATTTTTATGCTAGAAATGTTGGAAATCTTACTTACTATGTTATGATTTCTGTTATTTATATTATTACATTCTTTTTTTTACTATATTGTTTAGAATATTTAAAAATAGCCAGTCAAATAAATTTTGGAATATTATCCTTTTCTTTATTGATTTTGTTTGTTTTTTGGTTTGCTTTAATGTATTTTCATGAGGCAGAATCTTATTATTTTTTTGTTGAGTACAGTTTAAGACATAGAATACCATTTTACTTATATTTTATTGTGCTTGCTTTGTGCAGTGTTTTTGTATATTTTGTTATTTCTGTTAATAAAATGTACAATTTAAAGTTTTTACGAATTTTTTATTTAATTGTTTTTTCACTATTTCAGACAGTTGTTTTAGCTTCTCCAAATATCATAAATGATCGTGGCGGGAATCTTTTTCATATTCATGCATATTTTAACCCTATCTACAATGTTTATAAAGGGATTCCTTATGATGAGTATTTATCAAGTATATATGGTCATTATCCTTTTTTTTATTATATACCATTGAAAATTCTTTCTTTATTTAATATATCTCTTGTCCATTCGGCTATGGCTGTTACTGTTTTCTTTGGATTTGTCTCGTTCATTATTTTATATTTAGGATTAAATCGATTAATTAAGAATAATTGTTTGTTTATTATTTTGGTAATAGCTGTTTCTTATATATCTTTTTATTATTATCAATCGGGACAATATTATCAGATGGTGCCGCATCGAATTCTTTTTCCGTCAATAACGATATTTATTTTTTCTTTATATATTTACAGGAAAATACCCATATGGGTTTCGGTTATGGTTTCCTCTTTGGCTCTTCTTTGGAATTTCGAATCAGGCGTTATTTGTTTAACATCTATAACTGTTTTTATGACGATTCAATATTGCTTTAAACCTAAAACGTATGAGAATAATGAAATAGTCTTAGAAAACAATAAGAGTAATAATGATGCAAAAAATGATAAAAGAGAGAATAAATGCAAAAAAAGAGAGTATAGTTTGGGAATATCAATTGTTCTTGTAGGCTTATCTTTTTCTTTGTCGTTTGTCTTTGCTTTTATTTTGATGAATATTTTTAATCTTTCAATGGGTGGTAAGATTCGTTCTTTTATTGATTTATGTTATCCTTTGTTGAGCAAAAACGATTATGAATTAAGCGACATATCTGTACGAATACCTTCGGCGTTCAATATTTTTTTTATTGAGTTTGCTTTATTTATTAATGTTGTTTGCTATTTACTTATCAGAATTATTAGAAGAAAAATAGGATATTTAGAGACAGTTTTGTTTTCAGTTTCGATATTAGGACTTGGACTTTTACCGTATTATATTAATAGAGCAGCATTTTCGAATGTTGCAATTATTCATATTCCGTTTGTTACTATTTTTGGTTTATTTTTTGAGCTATATATTCAAGGAAGTTTGAATAAATGGAAGAAGATATATATATTATTAGTTTCTCTGCTTTTGTCTTTTTTTGCTTTGGGCTCGCTTAGCGGAGCTCCTTTGACGTACAAAAATAGGATAGAAACATCGTGGAATATGGAATCATATTATTTAATGTGTAAACTTATGCAAGAGAACATTCCGAAAGATACACCCGCGGTTGGATCAGGACTGCCGGATATTTATTCTTCGCTTAGATGGGATCCGGTTATTAAAGTAATGGATTGGAGTGATTGGAATTGTAGTAAAGAAAAAAAAGAATATGCTTTGAATGAAATTGGAAAACAGGACAGTATTCTTCTTTATAATGTATCAGGAGTAAGAGAAGAACTAAATATGGATGATTGGATTACAACCGAATGTTTTTTTGATATTTTTTACTATTTGGTTAAAGTGCAGGGCGGAAGCACAAAGAAAGCTGATTTAATATCATACGCAAATGAATTCGGTTATACAGATGAAGAGTTTGTTGATTTATGTATTTTGAATTGCTATAATGTTCATCTTAATATTGATATTATGGATTATTATATTGAAATGCTTAATGAGGGAAATGATAGAGAGGTTTTATATGATTCCATTCTTGATGACTATATGACTGATAAATTCGGTTTATTTCATATTTCGCCGAAATATATATATTGATATGACTAACACGAGATATCAATTAAATGGCTTGAATAAATATTTTAATTATTTCAAAAAATGGTAATATCTAAATATAGAATATTTCCCTTTCAATTGGACAGAATTCCTAGTTGCGTAGCTTATGGAATTCTGTCCGAATTAATTTAATCAAAATAATGAACAAAATGTAAACAATTTGTTTATAAACATTTAATAAATTCAATATTTTGTATATCTTGAATTATAAAATTTCGTTTGATATAATGGTTTTAACTGAGAAGTTATGTATAGGAGTAGTTTGTTCATATGTTAGACTTCCTTTGGGTGGGAGTTCTTCCTTTAATATATATTACGATTCTTGTTTTTATACTTGGTTTGCTGATTGGAAGTTTTTTAAACGTATGTATATACAGAATACCTAAAGGTGAAAATATTGCAATCAGTAGATCTCATTGTATGAAATGTGGTCATGTGCTTAAGTGGTACGAACTGATTCCCTTGTTCAGTTGGCTGATACAGGGTGGAAAATGTCGAGCTTGCAAAGAAAAGATTTCTGCTCAATATCCGATTATTGAAGCAAGCAATGCTTTAGTATGGATGACAATATTATTTATATGGGGGCTGAGAATTGAGACTATTATATATTGTGCATGCGCTTCTGTAATGATTGTAATATCTGTAATCGATGAGAGGACGAAGGAAATAAATTTAGGCCTTAACCTATTTATTGGGTTTCTTGGCCTGACTAGGGTTTTTACAGACTACAAAAATTGGTTATATTATTTGATAGGCTTATTTGCTGTTAGCGTTCCTTTCTTGCTGATAGTAATTATTTCTAAAGAAAGGGCTATGGGCTTAGGAGATGTTTATTTGATGGCTGGCGCTGGCCTGCTTCTTGGATGGAAGCATGTTTTGTTGGCTACAGTTCTTGGGTGTGCGTTGGGTAGCGTTATACATTTAATTAGGATGAGGGTATCTAAAAAAGGTAGCGAATTGGCTTTTGGTCCTTACTTATGTTTGGGCATTTATTTAACTTTTCTATTTGGAAATCCTATACTTGATTGGTATATTAAATTTTTAAAACATTGATTTCAAAGCTAATGCTTGAAATATACATCCGATTTTCGGAAATTACTTTATTATATTGAAAGGGGACAAAATAATGGATCAAAGATTATTGTCCATTTACATCGGTTCTGAAGTCATCAGAATTGTAGACGCTACGCGAAAGTCTGCAACCAGTATTACTGTTAACAGTGTTGATGAAGTTAGTACTCCGGCCGGTAGTTTTGATGATGGTTACATCACTGACATTCTTGAGATTGCCAGTGCCATCAGAAGTAAAATAATTGGCAAGGCTTCTAAAGCAAAAGCTGTATTTACTATTTCTTCGAAGAAGATTGCCAGCAAGGAAGTTGTTATTCCTTTTGTTAACGGAACCAAGAAAATCGATTCCGTTCTTACAGCGAATGCAAGTGAATATTTTCCTATGTCTACGACAGGAGATTTTGTGTTTGCGTATAATGTTATGGAGACTTTCCAGGATGATGAAGGAAAGAAACTACGTATTAATGCAGTTGCAGCTCCCAAAGATTTGATTGATTGTTACTATGAAATTGCTAGTGAGTTAAAATTATCGGTTTATGATATTGACTACGTAGGAAACTCTGTTCAGCAGCTACTCAAACTTCAGATGAGTTCTAATGAGAACGAAACAAATCTCGTTCTTCAGATAGAAAAAGATGCTACATTCGTTAACATTATGGCCGGAAAGGACATTATTCTTCAAAGATCTGTTCCCTATGGCAAGAATGCTGTTATTAACTCCATTATGGAGATTAAGAAGCTAACGGAAAAAGAAGCAATTGAACTCCTCAGGGATAAGGATAGAATGCTTAGAAGCGTTACCGATGAAGAGTATTCAGAAGCTGTTCGTTACCTTATTTCTTCAATTGGCCGTATTGTTGAGTATCATAGATCTCGTAATCCGGAGAGAATTATTGATGGTATTAAAGTTTTCGGTGAAGGCGCATCAATTGCCGGTATCGATGAAGTATTAAGGCAGGAACTCGGTGCAGAGGTTACTAGATTTAGTACCTTGAACGGCATAAAAGTTTCACAGAAGTCATATCTTTCTGCTGATCAGGCGCTTAGATTCCTTGCATGTTTTGGCGCAGTTCTTAGTCCGATTGGCTTAAAGATTAAAAAAGAGAATACTCGTGAGGCTTCAAGTGCACTGTTTGATAAACTAATGATAGCTCTTGTTATTGTTGCTGCACTTGTTATGATTTCGATTTCCGCTTGGACACAAATTAAGTATTATCTTAAGTCGTTAGATGTTCAAAATAAGCAACAAAAGATTAGTGAGATGGAAATCGCCGAGAAGGTTGCTGCTGAATATGATGCGACTGTTGATTCTTATAATATTGTTAAATCTTTTGTTGATACTACGCATACAGATAATGTAATGCTTTATACTTTTTTGAAGGATCTTGAGAAAATCATTCCCACGGGCTCTACAATTGACAAGTTGACTGCAAATGAGGGCGAAATAGTATTCGAAATAAAAAACCAAACAAAAGAAGGTGTTGCTGATACTTATGTTGGCATAAAAGAATTGGATTACGTTACCGATGTATTTATTTCAGAGGTTAAAGAAGAAAATGATCAGTATGAAGTTGAGAATGGCCATTTGAAACTAGATGCTGAAGAAGTTGCTAATATAGCAGCTTATCCTTATAATTATTCTTTATGGTCTGATACAGTTGTAATTACTGTTAAGCTTAAAGATCCTAATTATAATGCAGGCATTATTGAAGCAAGTCCTTTGGAAGAAGCACCTGCTGAGAATACTGAAGAGGGGGAAGTTGAATAATGAAGATTTCCGATAGAGATAAAAAATTAATATTATTTGTGTTATTGGTTGCTATTATTGCACTTCCTATTGTCTTTTTTATTAATCCTAGAAACAAAGCTTCTAAAGAATTAGATAATCAATTAGTAGAATTAAATGAGAGATATAATTATCTTAAAGACTTGTATGACAAGAAATCCAAATATGAAGAAGAAATTGCTAGACTTAATGCTGAAAGAGATAGTTTAATAGAGGGTTTTGCCGGTGGTGTTCTTACTGAAAACACTATTATGTTTTTAAGAGAAATTGAAAAATCTGAAGACCATAAGGTAAGGGCTAATGTTATTGCTTTTGTTCCAGATGAAGAAACTCCAGTTACCGAAGCTACTGTTAACGAAAACGGTGAGTATGTTGATGGTTTGACTGCTATTAAATCTACAATTACTGTCGATTATAGCGGTGAATATAATGGAGTTGTTGAATTTTTGAATTATATATTTACATATAAGGATAAAATGATTCTTTCTTCTCTTTCTATGGAACTTGACGAAGAAACAAATCTGATTAAAGGAACGTATGTTCTCGATCAGTATGCGATTTCAGGAAACGGAAAAGATGTTGAAAGAACAGATATTCCTTCTATGGAACATGGTACTAGTCGTTTGTTTAGACTGACATATGATGATGAAGGCAATGTTAAGAGTTATTGGAGATCGATTGGTGTTACGGATATGGATCCTGTAACAAATGACAACGACGAAGGTGACGTTCAGGAGTAATTTTTTCTATATGCTTCCGGTTATATAAGACCGGAAGCATATAAAAAATGTATTATTATTTAGTCTTTTATAACAAGATAGATTTGCGTATGTATTTATATTATTATAAAAGATTAAATTTTAATAAATTTAATCAAAGGAGGGACTAGGTTTGATAAGTTTATTTAAAAAATTAAAATCTAACAGAGTTGACAATAAAGCATTTTCGCTTGTTGAAGTTCTGTGTGCCATTGTCCTTTTGGCATTAGTAGCAACTCCTGTTATTCAAGCTATCTATAGCGGACTTTCTCTCAATCTAAAGTCGAGGAAACTTTTAGGTGCATCCGATATAACTTCCGGAGTTATGGAATTTGTATCATCTACAGTGTTTGAAGATTATGACTACACTCCTACGGGTGGATCGAAAATTAATGTTCCAGGAATGCATTCATACTATTGGGGTGGAGACGCTGGAGATATTTCCAAGTGGTTAATACATGGCATTGACAAGGACGGAAATAGTTATAATGCTCTTTATCCTAACGGACCTGGATTTGCTGCAGCTGCGTTAACTAAAACGGATCCAAAAAGAGAGTTATATTTTTCTAATGTTTGCTTTGATGAGCATGATTTTAAATATGATGTGATTATAACTATTACTGATCCGAAATCAACAGATAGTTATTATTGTTATAATGTTGATGTAGAAGTTAGAGAACCTGGAGTTGGTAAATCTGGAAAATTATTATCATACGCTTCTACGAAAATTGCTAATTCATATTAAATTAAGGAGAGTAATTATGTTGAGTAAATTGTTCTTAAAAAAGAATAAAGGTGTAGCAATGATAACAATTATGATTACAGTTGCTTTCCTATCTATTATTGCAACATCATTGTTATACATTTCTTCTAGTAACTATGCAATGAAGTCTGCTAACTCGCGCGGTAAGAAGAATTTTTATGATACTGATGCTAAACTTGTTGAGGCTACTACGGCAATTCGTAATTGTGCTATGAATGGTGGCGATCCTGCTGAAAATATTGCAACTGCAATATGTGTTGATGGTACAACTTTGGCAGATCTTAAAGACGAAACTAAAACTTCATATTATGATATTAGTAAAGTTGCCGCTTTAGTTGATTCTACAGATTATACATTTAAAACATCTAATAATGTTATAACAGTTAAAGATCATCCGTCTGAATCAAATGTTAAGCGATATACTTTAAATGATATTGAAGTAATTCATACTTCTTCTAGCGGATTCGATAATTCGGTTAAGACTGATTTAGTAATTGATATATATGAAAAAACCGTTGGCGGTGGTGGCGGCGGTGGCGGTGTAGGCAATATGTCTATGTTGCTTGACTCGCCTTTAAGCTCTGAGAGTGAAGCTTTTAAGAATTTAACTATGGCGGGCAATGCTTTTGTTGCAGATTATGATGATCCAACACATCCGGTTAATTATGGTGATGGAAAATATATTAAACCTGGTAGTAAAGGATTGGTTATGAATAATGACAGTAAAATCAATCTTTGTGGTGATTTTAATGTTGTTTATGGTGATTTAAAATTATCGAAGAATGCAAGTCTTGTTTGCTATGGTAATCTTACTGTATATGGCAATATTGAAGTAAAAGATGAAGCTACATTAATTATGGCGGATGGAGCTAACCTTTATCAGTTTACGAGTGCCAATCTTCCTGGAAGAACTTCTCCAGCTACTTTTACTGCCGGAACGAAAAATGTTTATCCTTCTGATTTGGCTTCGAAAATTTCAAGTCCTTCAGCTGATGATTTTAAAGAATTTTGCAAGGCTGTTAATATTTATAATACAACAGGTAATGATTATGGCTTAATTAGTAAGATTTTTGTAAAAGGACCAAAAGATAAAAATGGAAATCAACCTTTTGGTGCTAATACTCGTTTACTTGATTTAGATCCTGCTAAAGGCGAGATAAAAATTGGAACTGCTTCGGGATTAACAAAGACTGATAAGGATCTTGCTGTTGGATACGATATAAGTAGTTCAATTTATGGACTTCCTACATTTGGAGTAGGTTTTATTGAAGACCAAAAAACTGATCTCAATAATTTAAACTCTGATAATTATAAAAATAAATTACTTTTATCTTTTAATAGAGGCAAAATTACTTTGCTTCAAACATGTCCTAATACAACTTGGATTTCAAATGGTCCGGTTACTTGTGATAAGGAACATAATGTTGTATTATCTAAAATCGGTTCGACCGAATTCAATTATATGACAGCAGGAAAGGGTGATAGTGAAAGTAAATGCTATGATACTGATACTAATCCTTTCAATCATATTTCTATTGATTTTGATGGAAAACAGTTTAATGGTAAGCTTGGAGCTTTATTTGAAAAGGGATGTAATGATACAGTAGATAGTATGTTTGGATATGCTGCTTCTGACGGCTCTGGTGGCGGTGGTGGTGGATCCACGACTAAAGTATACTCAAGCTCCATTTGTTTTGACAACTATTCAAGAGATTTCATCTTTGAATAAAGGGGGAGTTTTATGAAAATTAAAAATAAAGGCGTTACATATTATGAACTTCTTATTGTTATTGCGATAATGAGTTTGATGGTTGCTTTTGCTACGATTTCTATTGGTACAGTTCATAGAAATAATGTTTATAGAGCGGCTGATAATATTGAGAGTAGCGTAAAAGCAGCACGTAACAATGCTCTATCTAAAGGCAACAAATATGGATATGTAAATTTTTATTATAAAGATAAAAAATTATTTGTAAATTTTGGCGATTTAGTTACTTCATATGATTCTAGCAAGCAGGATTGGCGTCAAATTTCTTATAGTATTGATGGAGTTAAGATTACGTATAGTGATGGCTCGTCTTTCCACAATTGTTATAATGGTGATTTATTTAACCTTTCGTTTAAACAATCTACAGGTGAGTGCTTTGGGTTAATGCTCCCTTATGAGGCATCAACTATATATCCTGGAGATGTTATTATTGAAGTTAAAAATGGTAAGAATACTGCTAAAGTTAATGTTGGACAGTTTGGGAAAATTGAAGTCAAATAGTTTAGGAGGATTAATATGAAAAATAATAAAGGTTATACCTTAGTTGAACTACTTGTTTCAATTACTGTATTTGCTATAGCCATGGTTAGTATTATTGCAATTATGCGTAATACCTTAGGAGCATATTCTGATGCAAATCTTGATGTTACTGTTCAGGAAGATGCTCAAATTGTTGCCAATCAAATTGAAGAGATGCTTTGTGATTCGAAAAGTATCAGTAAATCAGGAGATATTTATGTATGTACATCTGTTGAAAGAGGTAAGATGGTCGGAGGGGCTTTTCCTGAGAATACTGTAGAATATGATTTTCAGTTAGTTGGCACTGATTTAAATCTTACTATTAAAGATCCGGCTACTAGTTCTTCTAAGACTACTGTATTAGCTAAAAATGTTAAAGCGTTCAGCATTGATAGTTACGATGGGGAAACAGTTGTTACTGGTGGATCTTTAGCAAATGCAAAGTTATATAATGAAGCTACTTTTAATATTGATTTTGATACAAATGGTAAAACATATTCTCTTAGCAGAAATGTGTATTTTAGAAACCATAATGAAAATGGAACATTTAATAGTATTACATATTTAAAAGATAAGACTGGTGGTGGTTCAACTGTTTCCAAAGATGAAAAACTATTAAATGTTAAGAGATTTGCTTCTTATAATTTGACTGCAAATGCTGAGTTTAATATTAAGTATTTTGCTAAGAATCCTACTGATGGAAGCAACATATATTTTTATAAAAAAACAGGTGAAAGTACTTATGTTGCCGATAATACTGCTTCGGGATTCTTTGATATTAGTGTGGTAGATAATTTCCCTCATAAATCAGATGCTGATTATACTACTGCTAAAACATATATATTAAAAGCAAATAGTGTAGTTGAAGGTAATTTTGGAAGTGCTCTTTGTGGAAATGATTATTATTTAGTTGGTTATAGGGATAAAGACTTAAAAGAAAAGGTTGCAATTGCTTTACAAGTCGATCCTGTTGCGGCTGAATATAGTGTTGTTCAAGTTCATGGTTCTGGGTCTGTCAATGGTGAACCTTTATTAAGTCCTGTTACAATTAAAGGCATTGATATAAATGGTGCGATTGAAGATGGAAAAGATGTAAAGTGTTCTTTAGAGTTGGGTGGAAAAAGTTTTCCTGATACAGTTACTCTCAAAAAATATGATGGTGAGATTAAATGGAAAGATAAGGATCATTATCCTACTGAATATAATAGTTGTGGGCAGTGGTCAAATGGTCAAATGAATTTGGGAGTTTTTGTAGATCCCTTTAATGGAGGCATTTTTATAGGCATTGACAACCAAGGTGCTCAATATGGTGGAGTTAAAGATAAAATAAATAATTCCGATAAATTAAAAGTTACTTTAACTGTTGGCGGTACTGCGGTTACTGTTCCTGATTTAGGATTCGATATTTTAGGTTCTGGTTTATAAAGTTTAATTATTTCATATATAGATATAGCGTTTGTTATATTATACAAACGCTATATTTTTAGTATGAATAATACACTTTAAATAATTAGCAAAATAATTTTTATAATTTTTTAGTTGGACACAATATTATGAATTTAATAAATGATTTTTATAAAGACAAAAAAGTATTAATTACAGGTAATACAGGTTTTAAAGGAACTTGGTTAAGTGCATTTTTGAGATTATTGGGTTCGGATGTTTATGGTTATTCTTTATCTACTCCTTCAAAACCGTGTCTTTATGATATTTCCGATATTTCTAAATATATTTCGAATTATTATGGTGATATTAGGGATTATAATAATTTATTTAAAATATTTGAACTAGTAAAGCCTGAAATAGTTATTCATATGGCAGCCCAACCTCTTGTTAGAGATTCTTATAAGAATCCTATATATACTTATGAGACTAATGTGATTGGAACCGTTAATGTATTGGAGGCTGTTCGAAATACAGATTCGGTATTAAGTTTTATTAATGTTACTACTGATAAAGTTTATCTTAATCGAGAATTAAATATTCCTTTTAAAGAAGACGAAGAATTGTGTGGATTTGATCCATATTCTAATTCAAAATCCTGTTCAGAATTAGTTACTTATTCTTACAAGAATTCATTTTTTGGTGGAGATTTGGGTGTTCGTGAGAACGGCAAATCAATTTCGATCAGTACATGTCGAGCCGGCAACGTTATTGGTGGAGGAGATTTTGCTTCTGATAGAATTATTCCGGATTGTGTAAGAGCAATTCAAAACAATGATAAAATATATATAAGAAATCCTCATTCCATACGTCCTTATCAACACGTAATTGAGCCTTTATATGTATATCTTTTACTTGCGATGAGACAATATAGTGATTCTTCGTTTGCAGGTTCATATAATATAGGTCCTGATGAAAAAGATTGTATAACTACCGGTGTACTTGTTGAAAAATTTTGCAAAAAATGGAATCATACATGTCCTGATAAGCATTTAGAATGGGAAATTACTTCAAATAATGGTCCTCATGAAGCCTCCTTTTTAAAATTGGATTCTTCAAAAGCACATAAGGTTTTGTCTTTTTCTCCTCGTTGGTCTATTGATGAGGCATTGGATAAGATAGTAGAATGGACGGATTGCTATCTTTCTGGCAATAATGTTCTTGAATGTATGAATAAACAATTAAATGAATACTTAAAAAGTTAGTCTATGAATAAATTTGATAATATATTGATTAAAATAATTAGACAATTATTTCCGAGGATCAGTGACAAGAAACTTAGTTTTTTGATTCAATTTTTTAAATTCGGAATTGTTGGCTTGTCAAATACTATAATTTCTTATTCTATTTATTGCTTGACTTTATATGTATTAAAGCCTTTTCAATTACAATATGACTATTTTATTGGAAATATTCTTTCGTTTGTTCTTAGTGTTTTATGGTCATTTTATTGGAATAATAAATTTGTTTTTAAATTAGAAGAAGGGAAAAAAAGAAATTTATTCTTTGCTTTATCTAAGACATATATTTCATATTCTTTTACTGGTATTATCTTGACTAACATTCTTTCATATATTTGGATTGATACTTTAGGGGTTCCTAAATATATTGCTCCTATTATTAACTTGGTAATTAGCGTTCCTTTAAATTTTGTAATTAATAAGTTCTGGTCTTTTAGAAGTAAATCTATTGAAAAAAATAATGATATTGTTTCGGATATTGAAAACAATTAATTATATGAATCTTTATCTTGATTTTATCGTTGGGAGGATATTGTGTTTTCTTGCCAAAACTGTGGTGGCAACATCGTATATGATATAAAATTTCAAAAAATGGTTTGTAATATCTGTCATTCAACTTTTGAACCTGAATCGGTCAAGAAAGAAAATGATAGTATTGATTATGATTTCTTTGAAACAACTGAGTTTACATGTCCTCAATGCGGAGCCAAGATTCTTTGTGAAGATAATGAGGCTACGGGTTTCTGTTCTTATTGTTGTTCTTCAACTATTCTTACTTCCAGAGTTACTAAAGAAAAAAAGCCTGATTATATTATTCCATTCCAAAAAACTAAAGATGAATGCATAGAAGAATTTAAAAAGATTACTAAAAAAGCCGTATTTGCTCCTAAAGAACTCAGAGATGATAAGGTACTTGATAGCTTCAAGGCTATATATATGCCGTATTGGTATTATTCTGTTTCTCTTGATAATGATGAATTTACTTTAAGCGGAATGGAAAATCTGTCTGATTATACATCTGCTATATATAATTATTTTACTATTAACGGAAGCGTTCATGCTGAGCTGGACGGGTTATGTAAAGATGCTTCTTATAAGTTTTCTGATGATTTAAGCGAAAGAATAGCTCCTTTCATATCTAATGAAAAGAAAAAGTTTTATCCATCATATCTTAGTGGTTTCTATGCTGATATCTCAGATATTCCACCTGAGATTTATGAACAGGAAATGATAGATATAGCGAATGAGAAAACTTCTGATTATATCTCTAAAAAGCTATCTAAACAGGAAGGAGACTCAATAAAGGTATATTTGTCAAATGATGAAGCTACGAAGCAGTTTAAGACTATAGTTAAACCTAAGCGAGCATTGTTTCCTGTATGGTTTATGTCTTTTAAGAATAATGGAAAGCTGGCGTATATGACTGTTAATGGTCAGACCGGGGCAGCTGCTTCGGATCTTCCGATATCATTATTTAAGTATATTTTTGCTACTATATTGATGTCCTTTCTTCTTTTTATTCCGTCAATGGTAATTATGTTCTTATTTTATGAACATGTTTCATCGGCATTTTTGGATATATTGTTATTTTTATCAATACCTTCGTTTTTACTGTATTATTTTAACTTGAAAAATATGCAAAAACTTGATACTGATACTGATGATGTTGGTAAGTTTTACAAGAAGTATGGTGTTATCTATCTTAAAAATGGTAATGAAAACACTAATATTTCTATTTTCAGAAATCTCTATGAGTCTTATTTTAGTAATGATATATTGCCTTTTGTTTGGTATGCTTTAGTTGCCGGTATTTTTATACTAAATATTTTAAAAATTGTTATAACTCCGGAAATGATGGATACTATTTTAAAGGTATTTGTATCGTTATGTAATACTATTATTGCTGTTGTGTGCTTGGTTAGAACTTTTAAACTTGATAATACTAGAAAATATTTTGGAATTGTTGTTGGAATTGTATCTCAATTGGTTGTTTTAGCGACTATGTTTATATCAGTTCCTCGAACTAACGGCCCATTATTGATTATTGAGATAATAGATGGTTTATTGGTTACTATTGGTTGCTTTATTATGTTTTTGGATTTAGTCAGATATCATAATGAGATAGTATTAAGACAACCACCGCATCTTAACAAGCGAGGAGGTGATGAGATTGCCGATCGTTACAATGATAATAAGTAGTATTTTAGTAGCCTTTTTTATATCTACTATTACATGCTATATACTTGCAAAAGTCACTTCCATGCCATCTAGAAGAAAAGATATAGATGATGATAAGCTGGCAGGTGCAACATATAGAGCTAAAGTTGAGAATCTCAGGAAGACTCCTAAGTTGTCTACTGTTAAGGTGACTACAAAAGATTATGAAAACGGTGCTGGATCGAAAGCAGTTAAAGTAAGAGAGTATAATGCAACATATGGAGAAAATGATGAAAAGAACAATATATAAAATCTTTGCTTTAAGTTGTATTTTGGAAACTATAATAATGTCTTTAGCTTGTTCTTTAGAGTCCGAACCTGATGGAGCTGTTGGAACATATTATTTTGTATATGAAAACGGACCTGCTTATACACGAGAAAATGTGGATTTTAAGTTTATTCTTGATGGAAAAGGTGGAGGCGAATACCATAAGGAAGACAAGGTTCATAAGATAAAATATAAGTACGAGGCTCCTGATATAGTAATTACTGACAATTTGACGGGTATTGTGTATAAGGGTACTGTTTCTGACGGACAATTACATGTATATGACGGAAAAATTGGTGATGATATGACATCAGAATTTTTATTTGAAGCTCGGTTTGCTAAGTAGTTTTTATATGTCAAATGTATTAGTTTATGATATAATATATAAAATGTTAATTCATAAAGGATTGTCATATGAAAGTATTCTTCAAAACTGTAAAAGGCGTATATAAGTTAGTTAATAATCCAATAACTAAGTTCTTGTTTAAGACATTAGTTCTTTTTGTTGGATTTATGGGTAAATGGGTATTTATTATTTTCATTGGCCCGATTGCTTGGTTTATTCTTAAGTTTTCCTTTAAGCAAGCGATTACTCGTACTTTACCCAAGATGCTTAAGAAGTATTTTACTGTTACTTTCCCTAAGATTCTCAAAAAGAAACTGTTAAAGACTTATCCGATTAATATGATTGCTGGTTTTATTGAAGCATTTAAAGAATAATTGAAATGCTTTATTGATTCTTTTTCTTGCATTGATAAGATAGAATAACAATTAATAATGTCCGTAAAAAGTCCATCGAAGATGGGCTTTTTTATATGCGTTTATATAAATTTTATAATTTTTTACTTGCAAAATGGGCTTTCTTAGTGTAAATTCATTTATTGTGTTGTAAAGAGAGTTTCTTTTTGTATTATATTATAGAAGAAACAAAGTGTTAAAAGAGGAGTAATTCATGGCGAAGTACTTGGTAATAGTGGAGTCACCCGCTAAAGTAAAAACTATAAAGAAGTTTCTCGGATCTAACTACGAAGTAGTGGCATCT
>JAEEGL016119705.1_pt1 | contig 35531 bp, 33 predicted proteins | sample 9134231 | NCBI WGS metagenome assembly JAEEGL01 (sample SAMN16246548, study PRJNA631951) | gut metagenome | biome: gut microbiome; feature: rumen; material: fiber-attached | host: Bos | place: Iran: Karaj | collected 2018-10 | reverse complement strand
TAGCCTGTTTCATCGTGACACCTCATTCATCAGAGCTTGATCTCGATGTCGACGCCGGCGGGAAGATCGAGCTTCATCAGAGCGTCAACGGTCTTGGCCGAAGGCTGGATGATGTCGATCAGGCGCTTATGCGTGCGCATTTCGAACTGTTCTCTGGAGTCCTTGTACTTGTGCGTTGCACGGAGGATGGTCACGACCTCCTTCTCGGTGGGGAGGGGGATGGGACCGGAGACCCTGGCGCCGGTGCGCCTTGCCGTGTCAACGATCTTCTCTGCGCTCTTGTCGATGAGCTCGCACTCATACGCCTTGAGCTTAATGCGGATCCTGTTGTTTGCCATTTTTAACTCCTTCCAATTTTTCACGGAATCGCCGTGCCGTATTTTTGCGGAGCGTATCGCTCATCTGTATTCTTCCGTATTGCTTATTAATAAGGAAAGCACAGTTCAGCTTTCGCCGCTCCCGGCAGTACACGCACCCTGGCGTTTTCATATACAAAAACGTATCGGGCGGTTTCCCGCCATGCCCCCGAGTGGGGCCATCCCTCAAAAGTTACCCGGTTGGCGACCGGCAATCTCCCTCGGGACTACCGCTGCTGCATCCGATTGACTTTCAGCTGTTCCCGCTACACAGGATGCGAAAACAGTTGGCATCGAAAGCCGCACATTGCGCAGCGTTACATATTATACATGCTTTTTTCCGAAATGCAAGTCTATTTTTCAAAAAAGTCAAATATATTTATCAATGCACGCGCATCCATGCGTTCTCAACAAAAAAGGGCGGTATCGGCGATCGAAAAGACCGCCGATACCGGGATTATCATTATTCAAACAGGAGCCAACCCCTCTCCCTGTCGGGCCTCGGGAGCATTATCTTCACGCCCGAGCGGATGTTCTGTATCCTGACCTCATGCCCGGATTCAACGAGCTCGCCGTCGAGCATCCAGTTCACAGGGGTATCCAGTACGAACCTGACCTCCGAGCAGGAATAGACGTGAATGAACTCGTTATTGTAATCGCCCGTTGAGAGAGCCGCCGCGACCTTGCCGACCTCTATCGCGTTTTCCGGATAGCCTATCGTCATCACCTCGAAAACGCCGTCGTTCAGGTCCACCCTCTTCCTGCCGTAATTGATCACGCCTACGACGCTCGGGGCGTTTGAGACCGAAACGAAGGCAAAATCGCCCTCTATCATCTTCCCGTCGATGAGCATGCTGGTGTGCGTCGGTCTGATGTTGGCGATTGAATTGACCATGCCGCCGCCGAGATAGGCGAGGAAGCCGAGGGCGTTCTTGGCGTCCTGCGGGGTGGAATAGCTGATGTCGGTGAACGCGCCGAAGGAGGCGAGATAGGCGTAGTGCCTGCCGTTGAAGCTCCCGACGTCGATATCGGAGGGAATGCCGTTGAGAGCGGTCTCAAGCAGATCGTCCGGCCTTTTGGGAAGCCCGAGGGCGCCGGCAAAATCGTTCGTGGAGCCCATGGGGATATAACCCAGAACAGGCCTCTTCGGCTTGTCGAGGGTCATTATTCCCCTTATGACCTCGTTCATCGTGCCGTCGCCGCCGACCACCACGAGCAGCTTGGTATCGCCGCCGTACTCGTGAGCGAGCCTCGTCGCGTCGCCGCGGCCGGTCGTCGTGAAGGCGAGCGTCGCGTAGCCCTTGTTGGTGAGCGCCTCGACGACCGGGGCTATCATCTCGACCGCGCGCATATTGCCGGAGCGCGGGTTGACGATCAGCAGCGCGTTCTCACGGGTGGCGCGGCCGAACTGTGTTTTTATCTCAACTGTGGACATCTGTAAGCTTTCGCCTCATTCCGTCTTGCTGTAGACCTCTTCCTTGAGAACGCCGATATAGGGCAGATTGCGGTATGCGTCGGCGTAATCGAGCCCGTAGCCTACAACGAACTCATCCGGAACGGCGAAGCCGCAGTAGTCGGGAGTGATCTCGCACTCGCGGCGGCTGGGCTTATCAAGCAGGCAGACTATCTTTATGGAAGCGGGATTCCTCGTTCCGAGGAGCCTGGTGAGATAGTTCAGCGTATTGCCGGAATCCATAATATCCTCGACGATGATGACGTGCCTTCCCTCGATCGGGGTATCGAGATCCTTCTTGATGCGGACTATACCGTGGGAGACGGTGCCGCTGCCGTAGCTCGACGTCGCCATGAAGTCCATCTCCATATAGTCGGTAAAGCGCCTCGTGAGATCGGAGAAGAAATGCACGGCGCCCCTCAGGATACAGACGAAAAGAGGATTCTTGCCGGCGTACTCGCGGGAAAGCTGCTCGCCGAGCTCGTTTACGCGCGCCTCTATCTGCTTTTCGCTGAGGAGGACGTACTTGATATCGTTCTCGAGTCCCGTTTTGTTGATCATGTATTTACACCTCCGGTTGGATATTTGTAGTTAGCGGCGATGGGCTTTGATCGAACAGCTCGTCCGACGAAGCTTCCGCCGCGCCGATCTTGTCTTTGAAGGCCCTGAAGCACTCATCGCACACCCATCGGTACATATCCTTCGTGCACCAGAATACCGACGGCTCGTCCGTCACGGCCTTCGCCATGCAGAACTCGCAGTGCTCGTGCCAAAAATGCTGTATCTTTTCGCCTTCAAGATATTCCGCGCCGTCATGCATTATCTGGACGTACATGCGCGCGTGCTCTTCTATCTTTTTATAGAAGGGATTCTTCTCGCGGTAAGCCTTCTCCCAGAAATCCGGAAATACCACCCTGTACATGGTGACTCCGGCAAGCGTCTTCTCCTGCCCCATGAGTCTCCATTCTTCATTCTCTCTGCTCATTTTCTATCCTTCCGAGATACTCCGCGCGTATCATCCGCACGGTGTTTTCATCCACCTTGACCGTCTCGCTCGCGGCGATGCCCGTAACGAAGAGCACCTCGCTTCCCGCGGCTATGAGAGGTATCCTGCTGCGCTCCGTGCGCTCGACCTTTCGGTCTATGAGGAGATCCTTGAGTTTCTTTCTGCCCGGAGCGCCGACGGGCATGAACCGGTCGCCCTCGCGCCTCGGCCTTATCACGATAGGTTCGCCGAGAGCCGCGGCCTTGTCCGCGTCCATGCAGCATACGGTACGGCTCCTCTCGAATCCCTCGCGGCCTTCGACGGTCTCGATCCTGAATACCCCGAGCGGGGTGCTGATGAGTCCGTCCGTGAGCGGGAGCTCGAAATCCGAAGGCGCGGCGGGCCTGCCGAACTTGATCAGATCGTAGCTCGTCCACACCTCGATGCCCGGGAGACTGAGCCTCGCGCCGGTGCGCGCGGTCAGAAGATCGGAGATCGCCTCGACGTGCACCCTTTCGATATCGACGAGAGCTCCGGCTTCGGCGAGCGCCATTCGGATCACGCGGGTCTTTATGGGATAAGGCAGCTTCGCGACATCGGCTCTGATGAGCCCGTCCTCCGCCCTCGCGGATCCGTATGCCCTCGAAGCCTCGGCCATGAGGTATTCCTCATCCTTCTGCAGAAGCTCGCTCATGCCGCACAGCGAGCGCACTATCGCCGGATTGATATGCTTTTCGATATAGGGCACCATCACGAGCCGGAGCCTGTTCCTCGAGCCCTCGGGGATGAGGTTGGTCGTGTCGGTGCAGAATGGGACCTCCTCGCGTTCAAGATACGACTCTATCTCCTGTTTGGAGACGCAGAGCAGCGGCCTGATTATGTCGTCGCGCCTCGGCCTTATGCCGAGCAGGCCCGAAAGCCCCGAACCGCGCAGGAGATGCAGGAGTATGGACTCGGCGTTGTCGTTCATATGATGAGCGACCGCAATCCTGTCCGAGCCGGTCCGCTCCCTGATCTTTTCGAGGAAGGAATACCGCAGGAGCCTCCCCGCGGTCTCGAGCGAAAGGCCGTTTTCCCTTGCATAAGCGGGAACGTCCGCCCTGTCCGAATAGAAAGGCACGCCGTTCGCCTCGCAGAGATCGCGGCAGAAGAGCTCGTCCTCCCCCGCCTCCGCGCCGCGGATCCCGTGGTTAAAATGCGCCGCACGGACGGTCCAGCCGTGCTTCTTCGACAGGCTCAGGAGCGCTTTCAGGAGCGCGACGGAGTCCGCCCCGCCGGAAAGCCCGACGAGCGCCGAGCCTCCTTCGGGAAGAAGCTCGTTCTCCGATATGAACCGCTCTACCTTTTCGAGAAACGGCACCGAAGCGGCGGCGTCGAAATACTCCTCCATGGGTCGCTCCTTTACGCGCATTATGGGTGCAGTCCAAACATTATACCATTACGATTATATTATACAACATCGGCGCGAGGATTGCAAACATAAAAAAGTCCCGCCCCGTTTCTCCGGAGCGGGAGGAACCGTCACACCATTCTGGAGACTTCCTTCCAGAGCTTCTTTCCGTCCTTTTTCATCTTCCTGCCTACGACGGGATACATCGCTGTGACGGCGACCGTGGCGGCGGTCATGCCGAGCGCCATTCCTGCTGCAAAGCCCCAAAGCTTCATCGTTCAATACCTCCATTCCTTCGTCCTTCGGGTTTAGCTTTCTCCTTTTCGGCGCCGGTCATTACATGAAAAAACTGGATTTTTCGATGCGTTTGCGATATAATATCATCATAAAACGATCGAACGGAGGTCAATATGGAAAACGTTGTTTTGAATACCATTCTGGAAAGAAGTTCCATCAGGGCATACACCGACGAGCGGCTTACCGAAGACGAGCTCTGCGCCCTCAAGAAGGCCGCGCTCGCTTCCCCCACCGCCATGAACCGCAGGGACGAGCGCTTCATATTCGTGACCGATCCCGCCATGCTCGAAAAGTTCGAGGCGGCAGTCATGCAGAGCATAATCGATTCCGGCAACGCGGAATTCGCCGAGCGTATCAGGTCCCGCGGAGGCAGGACGACCTACAACGCTCAGCTGATCGTCGTCATAGTCAACAAGCCCTCCCACTTCTCCCGCGTCGACGCGGGGATCGCCGTTGAGAACCTCGCGCTCTGCGCCAAGAGCCTCGGTCTCGACAGCGTTATACTCGGCATGCCCGAGGGCGCTTTCTCGCGCAGCGAGCCGCTTCAAAGGGAATTCATGTTCCCCGAGGGGTATGAGTTCTCGATCGCGATAGGAATAGGGCACCGCGCAATGGACAAAGCTCCTCACGAGGTCGACGGGAACCACGTAATAACAATCTGACCGCATCCGACGGGCCGGCTCGATCGCCGGCCTTTTTTATCGCCTTGCCGCGGTCCTCAGCCCGGGACTGCCGAAAATCGTCTGCTGCATGCCGAGTATTACCGCATTCTCGGCGTTCTGCGCCGTCCTGACGGAAACGCCGATCATCTCCTCCAGCGTCTTCGAAAGGCCGTACTGCTCCGCCCCTCCGCCGATAAGCGTTATCCCGTTGTCCAGAAGATCCGCCGCGGCCTCCGGGGGCGCTTTTTCAATGGTCCTCACGATCTCTCCCGCAAGGAGCGCCGCTGTCGGTCTGAGCGCTTCCCTCAGTTCATGGGGCGAGACCGCCCGCATGAGCGGCTGACCGGTGAGCGAGTCTCTGCCGTGAACCCGGACAACGGGCTTATCGAGGCTCATCTTTATGCTTTCAGCGGCGCGGAAGCTCAGGAGCATGTTCTGCTCCATGGCAAAATAAGCCTGTATATGCCTGTCGAAAACGGAGCTGCCGAATTCTGCCGTCCGTTCGAGCACGGCTCCTCCGCTCGCCGCTATGAGCATGTTCATCCTCTCCCTGCCTATATCGACGGTCATGCTCGCCCTCGTGTCGTCGATATCCACTCCCGCTCCGTGCGCGCCGGCGATCATGCTGTCGAATACCCTCACGGCGGTGAACCCCGCCTCGCGTCCTGCGTCGAGAGCGGCTTCGTGCTCCAGGGGGCTGCAGGAAAAAGGCACGGCGATCCTCAATGAGACTCCGAAAAGGGAGCGCCTTTTAAGCATATCGAGCGTGAACCTTCTCAGCATGAGCGCCGTAAGGCGGACGTCCGATATTCCTCCTCGTACGGGAAAAACGCTGTTGACGTTAAGGAGCTTCCCCGCTTTTGTGCCGAAGGCGAGCACCCGGTTCCCGTTCACGGGATCGAGCGCGGCGCGCGTCTCCTCGGTCCTTATGCCGCTTCTTGCAGCGAGTCTCGTATGGCCCGACCCAACGTCGGCGGCAACTGTGAATTCAAACATATAAACAAACCTCCGCGAATTCGGTTCTATTATGATTATTCCCGAATCACGCGAAGGTTTACTTGTTTTTTGGAGCCGGTCTTTTATTCGAACGCTTTCGGCACTATCCCCGCTTCTTTGAGCATCCTGTACGCCTTGTTTACGGGCAGCCCGACGACCGTGAAATAGCTGCCTTCGATCCTGTCTATGAATACGGAGAAGCTGCCCTGGATGCCGTACGCGCCGGCCTTGTCCATAGGCTCGCCCGTCGCGATATAGTCCAGTATCTCCCTGTCCGAGAGTTCTGCGAAGAACACCCTCGCGGAGTCGTGATCGACGAGCGTCTTTATCTTTCCGCCTTCGTATCTCACGACCGCAACGCCGGTATAGACCGTGTTCTCTCTGCCGCTCCCTGCGCGAAGCATCCCGAACGCGTCGCCCGCGTTTACGGGCTTGCCGAGCACCCTGCCGTCCAGAACGACGACCGTGTCGGAGCCCAGCACGACCGCGCTGCGCCTTCTCTCCTCGTCAAGCGAATCAAGGACCGTGCGAGCCTTCAGCAAGGACAGCCTCCTGACGAGCTCCGCGGGCTCCTTCTCGTTCACGAGGCTTTCGTCCGCTTCGGACTTTATCACCGTGAATTCGTATCCGCAGTTTTTCAAAAGCTCCGACCTTCTCGCGGAGCCGCTTGCAAGGATCAGTTCCATAAGTCCGTCCCCCTTTTTCATTATTATACATTCTTAAAAGCCCGAATGCAATCCGCCCCTTCTAAACGGCGTTTATCCGGGCAGGTTCGCCTATGCCGAAATAGGGTCGATTAGTCCTTTATCGGGAAAAATTTTTATTAAATAGTCCCAATTAGGGTTGACAAAGCGTGATACGGGTGTTACAATGAGTCTACCATCGCAAAGGTGTCTAAATTCGTTCATTTATTACATTTTTCGAAAGGAGGCGGACAGCATGATCGTCGGCAGTTATTCCGTAACAGTCGATTCTCAGAACCGTTTGATAGTTCCCCCGAGCTGGCATCAGGACTGCGGCGAGTTCGTTATTGTCACCCGTTCCCTGTCCGACTCCGGAGAAAGATTCCTGACCGCTATGCCCGCCGCGGCATACCAGTCCACGATAGACGATTTCGCGCATAACCCCGCCACCTCGAAGCGCTATAACGACGCTGCGAGGAGCATACTCCAGTACGCATGCGAATGCAGGTTCGATCCCAAGCGCAGGATCACCGTGAACGCCGCCAATCTGGAGTACGCCGGCGTCAAAGGCTCCGCCGTTCTTACCGCCAACATACGCTCGAATCATCCGGTGTTCGAGATATGGGATCCCGAAGCGCTCGACCGCAACAACAAGGCGTACGACGAGTGGCAGCTCCAGGAGGATCTGGAACACAACGCCGACGAGGTGCGCGCACAGCCGAAGAAAAACAGCGCGGAATAAGAAAGGCTCATTACAATGACCGAAAGCTCCTACCACACCCCGATAATGCTTTCAGAAGTGCTGGAGCTTTTGAAGCCCGAGACCTCGAGGGTCACCGTCGACGGCACCCTCGGGGGCGGAGGACACAGCGAGGGGATACTCGAAAGGCTCCCCGGGACCGGCGTCCACTTCGGGATCGACCGTGATGAAGAGGCCATAGAAGCCGCCTCGAAGCGGCTCGCGGGATATAAGAATTTTCATGCCGTTCACGGCAATTTTTTCGATATGAAGGACATACTCCCTCTCGGAGAGTACGGCTTTGACGGAGCGGATGGGATACTGCTCGATCTCGGAGTGAGCTCGCACCAGCTCGACGACGGATCGCGGGGATTCTCGTACGGGACGGAAGCGCCGCTCGACATGAGGATGGACAAGTCCTCCGCCCTCTCCGCATACGAGGTCGTAAACACCTATTCCCCGCAGAAGCTGTATGAGATCATAAGGGATTACGGCGAGGAGCGCTTCGCCTCCCGCATCGCAGGCGCGATCGCGCGCGAGAGGGAAAAGCGTCCCATCGAGACCACGACGGAGCTCGCCTCCGTGATAAAGGCCGCGATACCCGCCGCAGCGCGCCGCGAAGGGCCGCACCCCGCAAGGCGCACCTTCCAGGCGATACGGATCGAGGTGAACTCCGAGCTTGACGGACTCGGAGAAGCCGTCCGGAATGCGGCTGAGCTTTTGAATCCCGAGGGCGTTCTTGCGGTAATAACGTTCCACTCCCTTGAGGACAGGATCGTCAAGAACGTTTTCAGGGAGCTCGCATCTCCCTGCACTTGCCCTCCCTCGGCTCCCGTCTGTATCTGCGGGAAAAAGCCGATAGTCGAGATACTGACCCGCAAGCCCGTCACGGCGGACGAGGGCGAGGTCGAACGCAATCCCCGTTCCCGAAGCGCAAAGCTCAGGGCCGTAAAAAGAACGCATAACGATTTGTGAGGACGAATATAATGAGCACCGGAAACGCCAACAGGAACCAGGCCGATGAGTTCAGGGTCTTTGCGCCCGGCCGTACGCGCACCGTCGTGAACGGCAACCTCGCCGTAAAGAGCGAGGCTCTCCCCCGCACCCGTGTTGCGGAGCCTCTTCCCGCCCAACCTGCAAGGCGTCCCCGCCTCGTGCCGGTCAAGCAGCCCAAGCAAAAGCGCCGCACTCTGCCGGAGCTCATCCGCGACTACAAGGTCGTCCCCAAGACCATGGCGGTCGCTCTCGTGCTCGCCATAGCGTTCGCGACGATATTCATGATCTCCGGCTTCAATAACATCTCCGTTACTCAGAAGGAGATAAACAGGCTTTCCAGGAAGGTTTCGGAAATGGAGAAGGCCGTCGAAAAGACCAACGTCGACCTGCTTTTCTCCATTGACGCCGGCGCCGCTCACGACGCCGCGCAGGACGCGGGCATGAGCTACCCCGCCGCTCAGAATTACGGCAGGTGATAATGGAAACCGGAGGTCCCGAGAATTGGCGGAAAAGAAGCGCAGGAAGTTCAAGTTCAAGCTGGTGACGCCCGATACAAAGCCCGCAAGGCCCATGAAGGCGCGCCTGCTTCGTACGCTTATAGTCTTTGCCGCTCTTTTCGCCGTATTGACGGTCTTCCTTTTCGTAATACAGGTAATAATGGGGCCGAGCCTCCAGCGCTCGGCTTTGAAGCAATGGACGCGGACAACGACCGTATCGGCCGCCCGCGGAGAGATAACCGACTCGAACGGTAAGCTCATGGCAACGAACGGGCTTGCCTATAAGGTCGTTATCTGGCCCAACAGCATGGCTGCGAGCGACCGCGAGCGCGCGGCTTCGGAGCTCTCGTCGCTGCTGGGCATGAACTACGAGACGGTGCTGAAGCGCTGCCGTTCAACGCAGTATCAGGAGATAGTCCTGAAGCGGCAGATCGATTCCGCCACCCGCGACGCGGTAGAAGCTCTGAAGCTCGGTTCCGGAGTTGGCACGGCGATAGATTCCAAACGCTACTATCCCATGGGCAGCCTTCTCTCCCAGGTCATCGGTTTCACCAACGTGGATAACGAAGGCCAGGCGGGCATAGAGCTCTCGTACAACGATTATCTTTCCGGCACCGACGGCAAGCGCATTGTCGAGACCGACAGCTCCGGCAATCCCCTCGCCTACGGCGCGACGGATTACATACCCCCCGTCGACGGCCTCGATATGACTCTGACCGCCGACAGTGTTATACAGAGCTTCCTCGAAAACCGTCTCAACGACGCTCTGGAGCTCAATAACGCCAAGAACGCCCAGGGCATAATAATGGACTGCACGACCGGAGCGATACTCGCCGTGGCGTCCATGCCCGATTACGACCTCAACGATCCGCCGAGAAACGATATGGAGCTTCTGGCGGAGCTCTCGAGGAACCGCATAGTCACAGACGTTTACGAGCCCGGCTCCACGTTCAAGATACTCACCCTCTCCGCCGCCATCGACGCAGGATGCGCCGACCTCGGCTCGCATTACAACTGCGGCGGGAGCTATACCGTGAACGGCGAATCCATCCACTGCTGGAAGCATGCCGGGCATGGCTCGCAGACGCTCACTCAGGCTGCCGAAAACAGCTGCAACTGCGCGTTCATGCAGATGGCGCTCTCCCTCGGTAAGGAGAAGTTCTACGATTATCTCTATGCGTTCGGCCTCGGCAGATCCACCGAAAGCGGGCTCCCCGGCGAGGTCGGCGGCATAGTCACCCACGAGAAATACGTCACCGACAACGACCTTGCCCGCATCGGCTTCGGGCAGAGCATCGCGGTGACTCCGATACAGCTCGTTTCCGCCGTCAGCGCGGCGGTCAACGGCGGATATCTTCATCAGCCCTACGTGATCAGCCGTCTGACCGACAAGTCGGGCAACATCGTTTTTCAGGCGAACACCGAGCCCATAAGACGGGTGGTGTCCGGCGAAACAAGCGCAAAGGTCCGCAGCATACTCACCAGCGTCGTTGAGAACGGCACCGGCAGGAACGCCCGCATAGAGGGTTATTCCGTCGGCGGCAAGACCGGCACGGCGCAGAAATACGACGAGTACGGCAGAGTCGATTCGGGAAGGTACATCTGTTCCTTCGTCGGCTTCGCTCCCGCGAACGATCCCAAGTACGTTTGTCTTATACTCGTCGACGAACCCAACGTGAGCTCCGTATTCGGTTCGACGGTAGCCGCCCCGTTCGTAAAGGCCGTTCTCGAGGACGTGCTGCATTACGCGGGCGTTCGTCCCACCGAGAGCCAGGAGACCGTCGAGGTCCCCAACGTGAGCGGGCTGCCCGTCGCGGAAGCGGTCGAAAAGCTCCGCGAAGCCGGCCTTTACGCCGTCTGCCAGTCGGAAAGCGGCGGCGTTATCTCGCAGGTCCCCACAGCCGGCGAGGTCGTGGTCAAGGGTTTCCAGGTGCTTCTCTATACCGGCGTCAACGAGGAGGAGCACTTCACCGAAGAAAAGCATTACGTGACCGTCCCCAATCTGAGGGGGCTCACTCCCCTGCAGGTGCACGACGTCCTGACCAAGCTCGGGCTCGTGTTCACCTCAAACACCGACGATCCCTCGGGCTATGCCTACGCGCAGTCCATTCCGAGCAGTACCTCCGTCGAGGTCGGAACGGCGGTGGAGGTATGGTTCAAATTCGACTTTGACGATTGACAGGAGGAAGCGTCCATGCTCCTTTCAAAGCTTCTCGAAAATACGGGCTTTACGCTCGTCAACAGCAGCGGCGACATAGAAGTCTCCCGCATAGAATACGATTCGCGGCGCGTAAGGCCCGGAGAGATATTCTCGTGCGTTGTGGGCACCTTCATGGACGGTCATGACTTTGCCGAAAGCGCCGTGAAGAACGGCGCCGCCGCGCTCATAGTCGAACGCGAGCTGCCCATTCCCGTTCCGCAGATAATCGCGAAGAACTCCCGCCGCGCTATGGCGGAGCTCGCAATGAAGCTCTACGACTATCCGGCAAAGAAGCTCCGCATTATCGGCGTGACCGGCACCAACGGCAAGACCACGACGACCTATATGCTCAAGTCCATCGCCGAAAAGTGCGGCCTCAAGGTCGGTCTCATCGGCACCATACGCAACATTATCGGCGACCGCGTCATCTCCACTCAGCGCACGACTCCCGAGTCCACCGAGCTGCAGGAGATACTCGCCGAGATGTATAAGGAAAAGGTCGATCTCGTGGTAATGGAGGTAAGCTCCCATTCCCTCGACCAGGAGCGCGTTTACGGCATAGAGTTCGAGATAGGCGGCTTTACCAACCTCACGCAGGACCATCTCGACTATCATAAGACGTTTGAAAACTATCTTGCGGCGAAGCGCAAGCTCTTCGAGAGATCCGCGTTCGCCGTTGTGAACGCGGACGATCCCCACTCCGCAATGCTGCTCGAGGGGCTCGATATCCCCCGCATGACTTACGGCGTGCGCGAGCCGGCGGATATCTTCGCGAAGGATATAGAGATCTGTGTGCGCGACGTGGAATTCGATATGACGACTCCTGCCGGTTCAACGCATATCACGGTACCCATACCCGGCCTCTTCAACGTGTTCAACGCCATGCTGGCCGTCGGCATCTCCCTGAGGCTCGGGTTCCCGCTCGATAAGATCTCGGAGGGTCTCGCCTCCGTCGCCGGCGTCACGGGACGCATGGAGTCCCTTGACACGACCGGCTTCCCCTTCTCGGTTATTTTGGACTTCGCCCACACTCCGGACGGCTTGATTAACCTCCTGACATCCGTTCGGGAGTTTGCAAAGGGCAGAGTCATCTCGGTGTTCGGGTGCGGCGGCGACCGCGACCACGCCAAACGTCCCATTATGGGCGAGGCCGCGGGCCGCTACTCCGACTTCTGCGTCGTGACGAGCGATAATCCGCGCACCGAGGAACCCATGAGCATTATCAGGAGCGTGCTCACGGGCGTCGATAAGACGGCGGTCAAGTACGTCGTCATCGAGAACCGCCGCGAGGCGATACGCTACGCGCTCACTCATGCGAAGAAGAACGACGTCGTCGTGCTCGCCGGAAAAGGCCACGAGACCTATCAGGAGATCAACGGCGTGAAGCATCCCTTCGATGAGAAAGTGGTCGTTGCCGAGCTCCTGAACGAGATGAGAGAAACGAACTGATTTCTGTCTACAAAAGGTGATTATATGCAGGACTACATGCGCTTGATACTTGCCTTCATAGTTTCGGCGGCGATCGTGATGGTGATCGCTCCCTTCTTCATACCCATGCTCAGAAGGCTCAAATACGGGCAGGTCGAGCGCGCCGAAGGCCCTCACGCGCATTCCGCCAAGGAGGGCACTCCTTCCATGGGCGGCATAATGTTCATAATCGCAATAACTGCGGCAACGCTCATATTCTCAAAGTATGACATAGCCTTCTCGTTCTCCGTGCCCGCCCTCGTGATGATGGTCGGCTTCGGGCTCATAGGCTTCCTGGACGACTTCATCAAGGCGAAGAAAAAGCGCAATCTCGGTCTTAAAGCCTATCAGAAGATAATAGCTCAGGTCATACTCGCGGCGATAGTCGCCGTCTACGCATATAAGAGCGAATACATCGGCCCGACTATCCGATTCGCCACCTTCGATACGGAGGTCAACTTCGGTTGGTTCTACATCCCCTTCGTAATGTTCACGGTGATCGCGATAGTGAATTCGACCAACCTGACCGACGGTCTCGACGGCCTCGCTTCGGGAGTCACGCTCATTTACTCGCTCGCCATGGGAGTGCTCTTCCTCTATCTCGGCAAGGCGTTTGCCTCCGGGTTCGCGGGCGAACCGCGCTTCGAGGCGGAAGCCGGCGGCATGAACTCGATGGCGGTATTCGCCTTTGCGGTCGCAGGCGGTATGCTCGGGTTCCTCTCCAAGAACAGCTATCCGGCGAAGGTCTTTATGGGCGACACCGGCTCCATGGCGCTCGGCGGCGCGATAAGCGCAATGGTCATCTATTCCGGGCATATGTTCCTCTTCCTCATAATGGGCTGCTGTATAGTGGCCTCGGCGGTCAGCGTGGTCCTGCAGGTAGGATCCTACAAGCTCCGTCACGGAAAGAGGATATTCCGCATGGCTCCCCTTCACCATCATTTCGAATTGAAGGGCTATCCCGAGACGAAGGTCGTCACGGGCTACATGGTGGTAACGGCGATAGCCTGCCTCGCTGCGCTGTTGCTGTTCATGTAAATCAGTTTTTCCGGCCGTTCGGCATGATCGCTTCAGATCGGTGTTTCACGTTGGCACTTGGTACCCTTCCGAAGTGCGAGAAGCTTTTACGACTTCCTGCGGAGGCTTGCAAAAGCAGTTCTCCTTTTGCAAGCTCCCGGCTTGCCGGACGGCCTTTTTCAGAGGCATATCGCCCTTCGGGGCGTCATCTTAAAGAGGTGTGATATGTGCAGAAAGAAAACCGCGCTTATAGTCGGCATGGCAAAAAGCGGCGTCTCCGCCGCGAAGCTGCTCTATAAAAGGGGCTATCGCATCATCATAAACGATCTCAAGGATGAGATAGACGGGCTCGAAGAAGCCCTTAAAGACATACAGTACGAAAACCGTCTCGGTGTCGCGCCGGAGGCGCTTCTCGACGGGGTCGATCTCATGGTCATATCCCCCGTCATTCCCATATTCAAGCCCTTCGTTAAGACCGCGATAGCCCGCGGCATAGAGGTCATAGGCGAGATCGAGCTCGGCTGGCGCTTCTGCGACCGTCAAACGCGCTTCGTGTGCATAGGCGGCACGAACGGCAAGACCACCACCACCGCGCTCACCGGAGAGATATTCAAGGCCGACTGCGAAATGAGGGCAGACGGCAAGTCTACATTCGTACTCGGCAACATCGGTATCCCCATATCTGAACACGCGCTTGAGACCAAGCCCGGGGATACCGTTGTAGCCGAGACCGCTTCACTGCAGCTTGAGAGCATCAGGGATTTCCATGCGAACGCCGCGGCGCTCCTCAACATTACCGAGGATCATATCAACCGTTTCGGCTCCATGGAAGCATATATAGCCGCAAAAATGCGTATGTTTGAGAACCAGACCGAGGACGATATCGCCGTTCTCAACGCGGACGATCCCATCGTGATGACCGCGAAGACGAAGGCGAAGGTGCTCACTTTCTCCCGGACTCGCGAGGTCGTGAACGGCGCGTTCGTGCGGGAAGGCGTGATCGTCTACCGCAGGGGATACATCGAGGTCGACGTGATACCCGCCTCCGAGCTCGGTATAATCGGCAATCATAATCTTGAAAACGCGCTTGCGGCGGTCTGCCTCGCGCTCGGTATGGGCGTGAAGATCGAGGCGGTGCGCAAAGTGCTGCGCGAGTTCAAGGGCGTCGAGCACAGGATCGAGTTCACCCGCGTGCTGGACGGCGTTACCTATTTCAACGATTCCAAGGGCACCAATCCCGAATCGACCATAAAGGCCGTCGAAGCCATGAAGCAGCCTACCATACTCCTCCTCGGCGCTGGCAATTACGATAAAAAGAGCGATTACCGTCCCGTATTCCGCGCCGCAAAGGGCGTTGTCCGCGCCGCGGTAGTCAACGGCTCGAACACCGAGGCGATAATGAAGGCGGCCGTCGACGAGGGCTTTACCGAGATAGTCGCGGTCGGCGATGATTTCAGGGAGATGATACTCACCGCCCGCTCGCTTGCCCGCGAGGGCGACGCCGTTCTCCTCTCCCCCGCCTGCGCCAGCTGGGGAATGTTTACCGACTATGAAGAGCGCGGAAGGATATTCAAGGAGATAGTCAATTCACTGTAATGGAAGTTAAGGCAGCAGGAACCAAAAAGCCCGCGGAGCTGAAAAGGCACCACTTTGATTTCATACTCTTCATCGCGGTGCTGGCTATCTGCGCCTTCGGCCTCGTAATGGTCTTTTCCGCAAGCTATTATTATGCCCAGGTCAAATACGGCTCGGGCACTTATTTTCTCAGAAAACAGCTCATATTCTTCGCAGCCGGGCTCGGGCTTATGATAGCGCTCTCCTTCCTGCCTTTCAAGGCGTGGCAGAAGCTCGCCCTGCCGGGGTATGTCGCCGTATTACTCATACTTCTCGCGACGCTCCTGTTCGGCGTAACGCTCAACGGCGCAAAGCGCTGGATCAACATAGGCGGTTTCCAGTTCCAGCCCTCCGAGTTCGCAAAATTCGCGCTCGTAGTGGCCCTTGCCGCTCTCATGTGCTCCGACAGGATCAATATCAATATGCAGAGCTTTATTCAGGGCGTTCTGCCCTGTTTGATAGTTCTCGCGCCTTTTGCGGGGCTCATCATACTCCAGCCGAATTTCTCGCTCGTTATCATACTCTGCCTTATCACCTACGTAATGCTCTATCTCGGAGGCACGCGGCTTTCGCACAGGTTCCTGCTCGTCGTGGTCGGGCTCGCGGCAGGGCTAATTGCGCTCTATCTCGCCGGCTACCGCATGCAGAGGATCACCTCCTACCTCAATCCCGAATCGGATCCCACCGGCGCTAACTACCAGATAATCCAGTCGAGGATCGCTCTCGGCAACGGCGGGCTCTTCGGTCAGGGACTCAACTATTCGAGACAGAAGCTTCTCTTCCTCCCCGAGAGAGAGAACGACTATATTTTCGCGATAATAGGCGAGGAGATGGGCTTTTTCCGCAGCGCGCTGCTTATCGGAGCCTACTTCCTCGTTGTCGCCCGCGGGATAATAATCGCCATGCGCTGCCCCGACAGGTTCGGCAGGCTCCTTGCGGGCGGCATCTCAGGCGTCATCGCCGTACAGGTGCTCATCAACATAGGCGTCGTTACAAGCGCTATCCCCTCCACCGGCCAGACGCTGCCGTTCATCAGCTACGGCGGCACCTCGCTCATGGTATTCATGTCCGCGATCGGGATACTTCTGAACGTATCGCGGTATACAGAGGTCAACGATAAAAATGTCAGAAGAACGAAGAAGAAGCCCGAGCAGCAGGCCAAGGCAGCATGAAAAGCGTGCCGAGCCGGCTGTAAAGGAAAACAGCAGCAAGAAGAAGCCCCAGCGCGGATCCCTGATGAATGCCGCGCTTATCGCCGTACTTGCGCTGTTGATCGCGGCGGGCGTCTTTATACTCGGATACTATGCCACGTCAGTCAGGAAGATCACCGTCGAAGGCAACTCGATACTGACGGACGAACAGGTGATAAACCTCGCCGGGCTCTACACCGGCAGGAACATATTCTCCTACGATCTCGGCGCCGCAAAACGCGGCATCGAGACCAACCCCTATCTCAAATGCACGGGCATCAAGCGATCCCTCCCCAACAGGCTCGTCATCTCCATATCCGAGCGCAAGGAGTTTGCTGCGCTGCTGCTCGGCTCGTCTGATTACTGCGTGATAGACTGCACCGGCTTCGTGCTCGATATTGGCCGGAGCGAGGAGAGCGTTCGCGGGCTCCTTCCCGTTTACGGCCTCTCTGCCATGGGCATCCGCGTCGGCATGAACATAGACGCGGACAAGGGCAAGCTCCGTCCGTTTACCGTTATGCAGATGATAGAAGCCCTGGGCAGCCGTGCGGGAGAGATACGCTGCATAGACGTCTCGAACACCTCGAGCGTCAAGCTTATCACGAAAAGCGGCATCACGGTCATGCTCGGGGATTCCGTGAATATCCCGTCCAAGATCGAGCGGATGTTCCGCGCGATCCCAAAGGTGGACCCCGAGAGGGCGGATACGGCGATAATCTACGTCAACTCGTCCGGAACGACCGATCTCTCCTACCCCACTCCTCTGCCTTCTGCAGAGCCCACGGACGGTCCCGAGGATACTGAAGCGCCGTAAAAGCGGTAAAAGATTATTTGTTTGTTCAAAAATTCGTGTTATTTCGACTTGCGGAGCCCGCATCCCCTGTGATATAATTACCGGGTAATATTGTAGTAAGGGGAGTTTCGCGTTCCCGCCCTCTGCGGGACGCTGTAATAGATATGCGTAATACCGCGATACTCGACGTCGGGTCGAGCAAGGTCGTCTGCATGATAGTGGAGCCGGAGGATACCGGCGCCATGATCGTCCGCGGGACCGGTTCAAAGGAATACCCGGGATACCGTTTCGGCGAGCTGCCCGTGAAGCGCGAGCTTTACGAGGCTGTCCGCTCTGCGATCGGCGAAGCGGAGCGTGCGGCAAATACGACCGTGCGCGAGATCACCGTCGGCGTTCCGACCTCCTTCATGCACGTCGAGGCCTCCATGGGCTCGGCAAAGATCGTATCCCGCAACGGCAGGATACTCTCCGCCGACGTCGATAATCTCATCGAAAGTTCTCTTTCGGGCGAGGCGCCCGAGGGATATACCCTCATCCACTCCACGCCCGTTTCATACGTTGCCGACAGGACTCCCGTCTCCGGTTCTCCGATAGGGCTTCCGTGCGGCGTTTTGTCCGCCAATATCTCTCATTGCTACGTCGACGAGAGCTACCGTAAGATGGTCCTCTCCATACTCGGGCACATGGGGATCTCCGCGGACTCGTTCGTGTCCACCGCTCTCGCGGCTGCATGTTTCACCGTTCCCGAGGATATCAGGGCTCGTTCCGTGTTCCTCGTGGACTGCGGCGGAAGCTCGACGGACACGGCGCTTCTCAACGGCAACGCGATCGTCTCCACCGACGTCATCCCCGTCGGCGGAAGGAGCTTCACGAACGATCTTTGCTTCGGTCTCAGGCTTCCCGAAAGCGTAGCCGACGATCTGAAGCGCAGATACGTTTTCTCACTCGACTACGGCGACAGCTGCGAGCGTGTGAGGATACCGGGAGAAGGTATGTTCGATATCGAGTATTCGACCATACAGCTCATCATCGAAAGCCGTGCGGAGGAGTTGTGCGCTCTTCTTGCCGAAAGGCTTGACGCATGCGCGCCGCGGGATATCCCCGTATGGCTCGTCGGCAGCGGTCTCGCCCCCATGCGCGGGGCGGCGGAGTTCGTATCCGCCCAGATAGGGCGCAACGTTTCCGTCTGGATGCCGAAGGTCACCCGTAACGGTTCCGTAAGCTATGCTTCAGCGCTCGGGCTCGCCGATTTCGCACTCTTCCGTCTCGGAAAGTCGTCGGCTGTCAAGCGTACCGAGCGTTTTATGCGGCGCGCGTTCGATTGGCGTTCGTAAGCCGCTTATCCCATATTTTGATCAATAACAGCCACGGAGGAAAACAGTATGGCACTTGATTTTGAATTGGATCATGATTCGGGCAATCCCGCCCAGCTGAAAGTCATCGGCGTCGGCGGCGCCGGCGGAAACGCCGTAAACCGCATGATCGAGGCCGGTCTTGAAAACGTTGAGTTCATTTCCGTAAACACCGATATGCAGGCGCTTTCCGGTTCCCGCGCGGACGTTAAGCTGCAGATCGGCGAGAAAGTGACAAAGGGACTCGGCGCAGGCGCAAGGCCCGAAAAAGGCCAGGCTGCCGCCGAGGAGAATATCGAGGAGATCTCGAACCTCATTCGCGGCTCGGATCTCGTGTTCATCACCGCCGGTATGGGCGGCGGCACCGGAACGGGCGCCGCTCCCGTAGTGGCAAAGGCCGCGAAGGATATGGGCATCCTCACCTTCGGCGTCGTGACAAAGCCCTTCTTCTTCGAGGGACGCGCCAGGATGCGCAAGGCCATGGAAGGCATCGACAAGCTTCGCGGCGTTGTCGACGCGCTGATAGTCATCCCCAACGACCGCGTGCTCAAGGTCGCCGGCGATATGCCCGCGAACGACGCCTTCAAGGTCGCGGACGACATTCTCCGCCAGGGCGTCCAGGGTATCTCGGACGTTATTACCAAGCCCTCCATCATCAACTGCGACTTTGAGGATATCAGGACCGTCATGTCCAACAGCGGCATGGCTCACATGGGTATCGGCACCGCGAAGGGCGACAAGGGCTGCATAGAGGCCGTCAAGCAGGCTGTCGAGAGCCCCCTGCTCGAGACCTCCATCGACGGCGCCAAGGGCGTTCTCATCCACATCGTCGGCGGCAACCGCTTCACCCTCAACGAGTTCAACGAGGGCTGCATGCCCGTTCAGGAGGTCGTCGATCCCGACGCCACCATCATCGTGGCCATGAGCAACGAGGAGAACATGGGCGACACCGTACGCGCCACCGTCATCGCGACCGGTTTCGGATGGGGCGAGTACGATCTCTCCAACCAGAATCCCGCCGCGCCTGCGGACGAGCCGAAAAAGCCCTTCCCTCCCGTTAAGGAGGAACCCAAGCCCAAGCCCGAGCCCAAGCCCGAGCCTGTGACCGCTCCTCAGCCCGATTATACCGAAGCCGACCGTCAGCCCGCCGGAGAGCCCGCCGAGTCCGCCGGTTACACCCGTCCCAGGAACTTCGATCCCAACAGGGGTTATGATCGTCCCGCGCAGCGCGACGAGCGTCCCGTTGTCGACGAGTACGGCTTCAGCAGCGACACCAATCGCGGTTCCCGCCGCGACAGCCGCGAGCCCAACTACTACAACGAGCAGGTCAGGGAGCAGCCGGTCCCCCGCCGCACGGTGACCGAACCGAATCGCCGCGAGGATGACGGCTATACCCCCAGGGGCGGCCTTGAAGTACCCTCCTTCCTCAGGAACAGGAAAAAGCGTTGATTGACAAAACTATCCGGGACTGCCGTTCTGCGGCGGTCCCTTTTTGTAAAGGCGGTGATCTTTATATGAAACTTACCTTGGAGACCGAGCGGCTCATACTCAGGCCCTACCGCATGGATGACGACGAAGCCATGTTTTACGGCTGGGCGAACGATCCGGAGGTCACGAAGTACCTGACGTGGTCTCCGCATACGGATATCGAAACGACGCGCAGGATACTCGGCGTTTGGATAAGCGAATACGAGCAGCCGGAAAGGCTGAACTTCGCCATCGAGCTCAAGGACGGCGGCGAGCTCATAGGCGGCATAGACGTCTGCGGATACAGGGACGGCGTACCGGTGATAGGATACGTGCTCGGAAAAAAGCATTGGAACCGCGGCTATATGACCGAAGCCTGCCGCCGAGTGCTCGAACTGCTCTTTGAAAGGGGCTTTAAGGAGGTCAGCATCGACGCCGCGGCCGAAAACGTCGGCTCCAACAAGGTGATCGAAAAATGCGGCGGCGTATATCAAAAAACCGAGGAATGTGAATTCCCGCTCAAAAACGTTCGCATGCCCGTCAACAAATACATAGTCTATGCCGGATAAAGCGCATTTCTCCCCTCGCCTCCCGTTTCGGGAGGCTTATTTAATATATTTTCATAAACATGTTGACATAATCATATGAATGAATTATCATATGAATAGTGATTCATATGTATGGGGGTTCATGCATGGCACACAAGCACGATCATACGGAGGCCATTAAAAACGTGACCGAGCAGCTCCCGAGCGACGAGATCCTCTGCGATCTCGGAGATCTCTTCAAGCTCTTCGGCGACACGACGCGCATTAAGATACTCTACTCCCTTTTCGAGTCGGAGCTTTGCGTATGCGCGATCGCGGAGCTTTTGAAGATGGAGCAGAGCGCGATATCGCATCAGCTCAAGATACTGAAGGATTCGAAGCTCGTAGGCTGCAGGAGAAGCGGAAGGACGAATATCTACTTCCTGGCGGACGATCACGTCAGGACGATAATCGGCCAGGGATTTGAACATCTGATGGAGGCGGAAAAATGAGAAAGACCTATAAACTCGAAGATCTCGACTGCGCTAACTGCGCTGCGAAGATGGAAAACGGCATCAAGAAGCTCGACGGCGTCAGGGACGCGAGCGTGAGCTTCATGACCCAGCGCATGACTATCGACGCCGAGGACGGAACGGATCTCGACGAGCTGATGAAGCGCGTGGTGAAGACCTGCAAAAAGATCGAGCCCGATTGCAGGATAATCCTTTGATCGCAGTCAAACAGAGCCGCGGGGATCCCTTCCCCGCGGCGGCTTTATCGGAGATAATATGACCCGCAAACAGAAAAAATCGCTTATACTGATAATCGTCTCCGCCTTGCTTTTCGCGGCGGCTTTGGCGGTATCTCATTTCATAGAGCTCCCGTGGTGGGCGGAGCTTCTATTATTCCTCCCCTCCTACCTCATCGTCGGATACGACGTGATAGTGAAAGCCGCGATGAACATAGTTCACGGTCAGGTCTTCGACGAGTGCTTCCTCATGGTCGTCGCAACTGTCGGTGCGTTCGCGGTCAGGGAATTCCCCGAGGCGTCGGCAGTAATGCTCTTCTATCAGGTAGGCGAGCTCTTCCAGTCCGTTGCCGTTGGCAGGAGCCGCAGATCCATCGCGTCGCTCATGGATCTGAGACCGGACAGCGCGACCGTAGTCCGCGGCGGCGAGGAGATCGAAGTCTCTCCGGACGAGGTCCTGGCAGGCGAGGAGATAATCGTCCGCGTCGGCGAACGCGTTCCGCTCGACGGCGTCATCATTGAAGGCTCGACGAGTCTGAACACGGTCGCTCTCACAGGCGAGAGCATGCCGCGCGACGCCGTGAAGGGCGAAAACGTGATGAGCGGCGCCGTCAACGTGGGATCCGTGATACGTCTCCGCACGACCGGCGTCTATGCCGAAAGCACGGTCGCAAGGGTGCTCGAGCTCGTGGAGCGTTCCGCCGAACGCAAGGCAAAAAGCGAGAACTTCATTACCAAATTCGCAAGGTATTATACCCCCGCTGTCGTCATTTCGGCGGTGCTCCTCGCGGTCATACCTCCCCTTCTCTTCCACGGAGAATGGGCCGAATGGATCCATCGCGCGCTGATATTCCTCGTCGTTTCCTGTCCGTGCGCACTCGTTATCAGCGTGCCGCTCTCGTTCTTCTCGGGTATGGGCGGCGCTTCAAAGAAGGGCATCCTTATCAAGGGCTCAAACTACGTCGAGGCGCTTTCCAAAGTCGGTACTGCGGTATTCGATAAGACGGGCACGCTGACAATGGGCAGCTTCGCCGTGACGGCGATCCATTCGCACGAAGTGACGGACGCCGCGCTGCTTGACCTCGCGGCGCTCGCCGAGAGCTATTCCAATCACCCGATAGCCCAGTCGATCGTCCGCGCACACGGCGGACATATAGACTCCACACGCATAAGCGAGGTGACTGAGGAAGCGGGGCACGGCATAAAAGCAGTGATCGACGGGAAAACGATATACGTGGGAAACCGCAAGCTGATGGACGAGATCGGGATCGAACCCGTCTGCGACGCAGGCTGCGAATGCTTCGATCAAGGCACGGTCATCCACGTCGCCGTCAACGACCGCTATGCGGGACATATAATCATATCCGACGAACTCAAGGAAAGCTCAGTGAGCGCGGTCTCCGAGCTCAGGGCGGCGGGAGTTAAGACCGTCATGCTGACGGGAGACACTGAAGCCATCGGAAAAAAGGTCGGAAGCAAGCTCGGCATGGACGAGATACACACGGAGCTCCTGCCCGAGGATAAGGTATCCATTGTCGAGAGCATGCTCGGCACGGAAAAGAAACGCACTCTCGCCTTTGTGGGCGACGGAATAAACGACGCGCCGGTGCTCACTCGTGCAGACGTCGGCATAGCAATGGGCGCGCTCGGTTCCGACGCGGCTATAGAAGCCGCCGACGTGGTGCTCACCGACGACGATCCCATAAAGGTGGCGCTCGGAATAAGGATCGCCCGAAAGACCATGCGCATAGTGCGTGAAAACATCATTTTCGCGCTGGCGGTAAAGGCTGCCGTGCTCGTGCTCGGCTCGCTGGGAATCGCCAATATGTGGATAGCTGTATTTGCCGACGTGGGCGTCGCCGTCATTGCAATACTCAACGCCATTCGTGCGATGCGGGTTAAATGACCGCAAATATACTAATTTAATGCTTGACATTTCCGTGCATCTGCTCTATAATATTCAAGCATTGAAAAGCGCCCTTGGCTCAGCTGGATAGAGCGTTTGGCTACGGACCAGAAGGTCGGGGGTTCGAATCCCTCAGGGCGCGCCACAAAAACGGAGAACTGCATCGCAGTTATCCGTTTATGTTTTCAGCGCGCCCTGATGGATTCGAACCCCGAAAGGGCGAAAAGCGTTAAAAAAAGCCACTAAACGTGGCTTTTTTAGCTTTTCGCCGCGGAAGCTATGCTTCCGCGGAAGGGAGCAGCTGCACAACGCAACATCGAGGGGCAATCCTCGTATCCTCCCGTGGGAATCCGAAAAAAGCCACTAAACGTGGCTTTTTTAGCTTTTCGCCGCGGAAGCTGTGCTTCCGCGGAAGGGAGCGGCTGCACAGCGCAACAACGAGGGGCGGCCATCGCGCCCGTGGCGGACCGCTTCACTTCGTCCGCCGATCGGTCGAAATTGCCCGTTGGCAACCGTCGCACGACCCACGCCCACATAAAAGCCCGGAGGGGCATACCGCCTCTCCGGGTCTTTCGGTGTACACATGATAATTCGATTTTTGGGATCAACGCCAGAACAGCCAGAGTATCAGCACGAACAGGACAGTTCCGCCGCCTATTACGCCTACGACCGCGAGACCTGCAAGCACAGCGTAGAACGTGTACCTTATGGTCTCCTGCCGCGTGAGGGCCTCGCCTCGGTCGATCTTCTCCTGAAGCTCGGCTCTGGCTCTTTCGCGCTCCTCCCGTCTGACGCGGCGGGTATGCCAGGGCATGCCCTCCACGTCCATGTCCACTATGGTGCGACCGTCGTCGTCATCATATTTTTTAGGTTCGCGAGCCATCTTAGTCGTAGAGGTGGCAAGCTACAAAGTGGCCGGGCTCGACCTCCTTGGTCTCGGGAGCGCACTGGCTGCAGATCTCCATGCACTTCGCGCAGCGAGTGTGGAACTTACAGCCGGACGGAGGATTTGCGGGCGAAGGAATGCTTCCCTGAAGGATGACGCGCTTCATCTTGTAATCGGGATCGGGGATCGGGATCGCGGAGAACAGCGCCTCGGTGTAGGGATGCAGCGGGTTCGCGAATATCTGCTCCTTGGACGCATACTCGACCAGGTTGCCGAGATACATAACGCCGATGGTGTCGGAGATATGCTCAACGACGGAGAGGTCATGCGAGATGAACAGATAGGTAAGACCGAGTTCCTTCTGCAGATCCATCATAAGGTTGATGATCTGAGCCTGAATGGAAACGTCCAGAGCGGATACGGGCTCGTCGCAGACGATGAAGTCGGGCTTAAGGGCGATGGACCTCGCAATACAGATACGCTGGCGCTGACCGCCGGAGAACTCATGCGGATAACGGTCCTTGTGATAGGGCTGCAGACCGCACTGCTTCATGACCTGATCGAGGTAATCGTCCATCTCCTCCTTGGGAACTACGTTGTGCTCGCGGACCGCCTCGCCGATTATCTCGGCGATGGGGAGACGGGGAGACAGGCTGGAATACGGATCCTGGAATATCATCTGGATCTTGGGACGCAGCTTCCTGAGCTCGCCTTTGGGGAGCTCATGGATCTTGATGCCGTTGAAGAGGACCTGACCGGCGGTCATGTCGTTCAGACGGAGAATGGTCTTACCGACTGTGGTCTTACCGCAGCCGGACTCACCGACGAGACCCATAGTGGTGCCGCGCTTGATATTGAAGGAAACGCCGTCAACCGCACGTACGTAACCGGTAACGTGAGAGAACAGACCGGTCTTGATCGGGAAATACTTCAGGAGGTTGTGCACCTCGAGCACGTTTTCGGGATCATGCTCGATAGCGGGCTCCGCCTGAATGTCCTTTATGCGCTGACCGAGAAGATGGAACATCTCCTGCCTGGTGAGCTGAGCGTCCGTCTTCTTTTCGGCTTCCTTGGTCTTATCGACAGCTTCGTTAGTCTTATCGACAGCTTCCATTTTAGTCCTCCTTCTTGTCCTCATACTGGTAACAGGTTACCATGTGAGTCGGACTGACGTAGATCTCCTTGGGATACTCGCCGTTACACTTATCCATGCACCTGTCGCAGCGATCGCGGAAATAGCAGTAGTTCGGCATATTGATGGGGTTGGGGACCGAGCCGGGGATACTGTAAAGACGCTCGACACGACGGTTGACAACGGGCTTGGAAGCCATCAGACCGATAGTGTAGGGATGGCAGGGGTTGTGGAACACCTCGGCAGCAGTACCGCGCTCGACGATCCTGCCGGAGTACATGACCACAACGTAGTCCGCCATCTCGGCGATAACGCCGAGGTCGTGGGTGATAAGCATGATACTCGAATTGATGCGGTCCTTCAGCTTGCGGAGAAGGTCGAGTATCTGCGCCTGAATGGTAACGTCAAGAGCCGTGGTAGGCTCGTCGGCGATGATCAGCTTCGGGTCGCAGGCAAGCGCCATAGCGATCATGACACGCTGACGCATACCACCGGACAGCTCGTGCGGATACATCATGTAAACGCCCTCGCTGTTTGCGATACCGACCATCTCGAGCATCTCGATGGTACGGGCCTTGACCTGTTCGGGAGTCCAGTCGGGATAGTGGAGCTCAAGAACCTCGTTGACCTGCTGACCGATACGGAAAACGGGATTGAGGCTTGTCATGGGCTCCTGGAAGATCATGGAGATCTTCGAACCGCGGATGGTCTGCATGACGCTCGTCGGGGTCTTGGCAATGTCGTAGACCTTGCCGTCGCCCGCATTGAAGCGGATCTGACCTTCAACGGTCTGTCCCTGAGGACGCTGAACGAGCTGCATAAGGGAGAGGGACGTAACGGACTTACCGCAGCCGGACTCGCCGACGACGCCGACCGTCTTGCCCTGGGGAACGTCGAACGAAACGCCGTCGACAGCGCGGACCGTTCCGATATCGGTGAAGAAGAAGGTGTGAACGTTGTCGAACTCAACGACGTTGTTCGGGTCCCTCATCTCGGTCATGTACTCGGAAGGATCGACGTGCTTGCGGTTGCGTTTACGCTCGATCGCATTGGTTATCTTGCGGTTCTCACGGGAGATCCTTGCGGATTCTTTCCTGGAGATGTAATTAACGCCTTTTCTCTTTGCCATGTTGAGCACCTCACTTAACGCTTCATCTTCGGGTCGAACGCGTCACGCAGACCGTCGCCGACGAAGTTGAAGCCGAGAACTGTGATCAGGATGAGCAGACCGGCGGGGATCCAGATCCACCAGGCGGTTTTCATGACCTGCATGTCGTTGACCTGGTTGATGATAGCACCCCAGGAAGCCATCGGGTACTTGACGCCCAGACCGAGGAAACCGAGAGTGGACTCGGTAAGGATTATGCCGCCGAGGCCTGCCGTCGCGTTGACGATCAGGAGGGGCATAACGTTCGGGATCAGGTGGCGGAATATCCTGCGGCTCGTGCGGATACCGGTCGCCTCCGTCGCTATCATGAAGTCCTGCTCGCGGAGCGAGAGGATCTGGCCGCGGACGATACGCGCGATACCGGTCCAGCCGAGGATACCGAGGATGGCCATCGTCAGCATAAGCCTAGTATACGCATCGGTATGCAGGTTATCCATGACGGATCCGAGGATGATCAGCATCGGGTAGAAGGGGATGGCGTTGAAGAGCTCAACGAAACGCATGAGCAGCGTATCGACGATGCCGCCGAAGTAACCGGAGATACCGCCGATCACAACGCCGATGGCAAGCTCGAAGAATACGACAACGAAACCGACGATAAGGGATACACGGCCGCCGTACATGAGACGGGTGAATACGTCCATACCGTTGTTCTCGGTGCCGAGCCAGTGGATACTGGAGAGGTCTGCCCTCGCGTCGAGCAGGGACTTGGTCTGGACGACACGGATGTTGTTGTTGCCGTTGTTCTTGACTTCAACTATACCTTCGACCTCATTACCGTACTGGTTGACGAACTGGAAGGTGCTGCTGTTTCCGCGAACTGCCGCGAAGCTGTTCTTGATGAAGTCGGGAGTAAGGACCGTATCGGGATACTTACCGCCTGTCTTGAGGTTGGAGATAAGGATCACGTCTTCGCCGGCAGCGTTCTGGATCATGGTGTCGGTCTCGGAGCTGACGACGTTGAAAGTCTCGTCCTGATAATCGAAAGTACCGGTGCCGTCCGAAGCTGCGGATTCAGCTGCAAGGATGAAGCCGAAATCGCTCTTCAGGGCGTCGTACTTGGAGGCGGCGGTGGCAAAGCTGTTGATGACCTCCATGACGATCTTACCGTCGGGATCAACTACCTGATACTCGATGTCATGGAATACGATGCTGTATTCCTTGGTCTCTTCGCCTGCGGTGAAATCGAAGGAGAGCGAGAAGGAAGTCTCGGGCTCGGCTTCGGGATCGAACTCAGCCTCCTTTTCCTCGATGGTCGCCTTGACGGCGTCGAGGAAAGCCTGAGCGTCGGCGGGATCGGCAAAGGTATCGAGGAACTGCTTCTCCTCGGTCACGGTGTTGCCGTCTTCATCCTTCACGGGATTGCCGTCCTTATCGAGCTTCTCAACAACGATTACCGAGGGATGGTAGTCACGGGTGATGTTGAAGAGCTGAGCGCCGTCGGAATCGGACAGGACGAAGCCGTCCTGGAAATTACCTTCGATCTTGTACGTAACGTCCTTATAGGTGAACTCGGTCTGACGGGCGAATATCGCGAGGTTGACCTGATGCATGAAATCGGTGTCGGCCTGCAGATCAGCGGCCTTACCGCCGAGAGCGTAGTAGGAATTGTAGGTCGCGATGCCGAGAGGCTCGTCGGAGGTTACAAAGTACTTGCGCTCGATCTTGGAGATCTCGACGATAACGGTCTTGCCGTTGTAATCGAGCTCGGTCTCCTTGCCGCCCGCTTCTGCGTCGGCGGTAATGAAGGCGAGGAGCCCGCTGTCAACGATCTCATCATTGACCTCGGAGAACTGGCCGTCCATGTATTTTGCCGCAAGGACGGTGCCCTTGATGGTATAGGTGGGACCTTCGGGCCTCGGGTCGATTATCTGGATCGTGTAGTGTTCGGAACCGGAGGTGAACATGATCTCCTCATCCTTTTCGACCTGATAATCCGAGATCGTGGAGCCCTGAGGAGCCTTGTTGTACTTACCTATCGCGCCGATAGCGCCGCGCCTGTAGGAAGCAGCGGGATCGGGGAAGAAGATAGGATCGTTGTAGTTGTAGCTGACTGTCGCGTAGTCGCCGGCTTCGGGGACGTCCTTGAAGAACATCTGCTGCCTGGAATACGGCGAGAAGAACGGTCCGATGAACGAATAAGTGAACATCACGGCGAGGATGATAATACCTATGACCGCGAGCTTATTGCGGATGAACCTCTTGAAAACCAGCATGCCCGGGGAAAGAACTTTGACGCGTCGAGCGTCATCGAGCTTCATTTCCTCCTGCTGAGGTGCTTGTTCGGTCTTCTTGGTGACTTTATCTTTATTCTTAGACATACCGGCACCTCCTTAATTGACTCGGACACGAGGATCGACTACGGCGTACATGATATCCGAAAGGATCAAGCTGACCTGAGTCAGGACCATGAGGAACGTCGTGTAGAACATCGCGAACGGGATATCGCCCTGCATCATCGCTTCGAAGGAAACGTGGCCGATACCGGGGATCTGGAAGATTTGTTCGGTGATCATAGCGCCGCCGAAAAAGCTCGGCAGCAGACCGCTGAAAGCGGTAACGAGGGGGATAAGAGTATTCCTGAAGGCGTGCTTGTTGATAACGACCTTCTCGGAAAGACCCTTCGCCCTCGCGGTACGGATATAATCCGCATTGAGGACCTCCAGCATGTTTGTACGCGTATAACGCATCAAACTACCAATGGAGAGAATTGAAAGCGTCGCAACGGGCATTATGAGATGCTTCGCGATATCCCAGACCTTACCCCAGAAGCCCATCTGATCGTAGAAGCGGCCCCACAGACCGTAAAGCGGGAGGATCTGAAGCTTGACTGCGAACACGTATTTGAAAACGGTTCCGATATAGAACGAAGGAAGCGAAATACATGCCAGAGCGAAGACCGTAACAATGTAGTCCGCAGCGTGATACTGTTTGCGAGCAGCTAAAATACCTAAGGGAATGGAAATGAATACTTCGACGAAGATGGTGATGACGTTCATCAGAACAGACCACCAGATGACCTCCGCGAAAACGCTGGTAACGGGCTTCATATGGGCCCAGGAATCACCGAAGTCGCCCTGAACAGCCCTGAACGCCCATTTGCAGTAACCGGTGAAAATATCGCTGTCCATACCGTACTGCTTGTTAAGCTGTTCGAGAAGTTCCTGCCATGTAACACGGCCCTGGGAACCCGCGGACAGCTGCCTTGCCATCTTTTCCATATAGGAAGCGGGCAGACACCTTATTACAGCATAAGTGACCAACGCGCCGAGCACGACGATCAATAAGCCCAATAAAATTCTCCTAACAAGGAATTTCCACATGTGTACCACCTCATGCAGCTTTTGGCCGCTGTTGTCCAACTGAATATCCGTTGAGCCCACCGGCTGGTGCCGGTGGGCTCAACCAGATCAAATTAAGTTATCTTGCTGACGTTTTTGATTACGCAGCGGGCCTCATCTCGAGCAGCTCGATGTCGTTCATCCAGCCCCAGAAAGTGGTGATGTCGGGGGTCAGGGTGTCGATGTTGATGCGCTGAGTGCTGAAGATGATGCAGTTCTGACGCTGATAAGCGGGGATCTCAACTGCCCAGTCAACGATGATGTCGAGGCACTCCTTGTAGGTCGCCTTACGGAAGGCCTGGTCGTCAGAGGTACGGGCCTCCATGATCAGCTCGTTCAGGTGCTCGTCGTTGATGTGGTAGTGGTTGGAATCGGTGCCGCCCTTACCGACGATATTGTTGCCATGGTATACCTGGTACATATCGGGGTCGATGGTGGAGCCCCAAGCTGCGCACCAGAGTTCCTGGCTGCCTGCATCGAGGGCGTCCCAGAGGACGTTGGAATCAGCGACGTCGTTGATGATCAGGGTAAGGCCCATCTCTTCGAAGGCAGCCTTAGCCATGGTGAGAACGGTGTAGGAGGGGTGGTCGCCCTGGCCGTCGGCGGGGATGATTACCTCGTACTCGAGCTTGGCACCCTCGGGAGCAGCGGTGAGCTTACCGTCTTCTACGGTGTAGCCGGCAGCGGCGAACCAGGTGAGAGCGGCAGCCTTAGCGGCTTCGTACTTCTGGTCAGCGGTCATGTCAGCGGTGTAGATGTCGTTACCGTCGGCGTCAACCGAGAACGCGAGCTTGTAACCGGGATCGGAGGGCTGAGGAGCCGCCCAAGAGGTGTTGGAAATCGGGTACTGGATGACGGAAGCAGCCTCGCCGTAGTAGGAATCGAAAGCGACCTCACGATAGACGGCAAGGACGGTGGCAAGACCCTTACGGAGAGCCTTGGACTCGGCGGAAGCGGGATCGGTGCCTACGAGTACGTTGTCGGCGTTCATACCGATGTAGCCGTAACCGAGGTTATCGACCTTGGAGGTGGTGATGACGTCACCGGTGATCTCGCCGTTGGAGTTGAGGGAAGCAACTTCCTCGAAACGAGTACGGGAACCGGTCATTTCGCCGGCATCGGCGTCACCGGTGGAGAGAGCGGTGGCAACTTCGTTGGAAGCAGTCTCCTTGAAGAGGATGGTCTTGATCTTGGGCTCGCCCTTATACCAATACTGGTTAGCGGTGAAGGTTACGACCTTATCCTTGTAGGACTCGAAGATGTAGGGGCCAGCGCCGCGGGGAACTTCAGTCAGACTCTTGACCTTGTCGAGGTTGCCCTCTTCGAAGCCGTAGAGACCGTTGTCGGGATCCCACTTGGTCTCGTCGCCGTAGTAGTGCATCGGGGTGATGGTCAGACCGAGGATGCTGTAAACAGCAGGTGCGGAATAACCGTTAACGGTGACTTCTACGGTGTAGTCGTCAAGCATCTTGATACCGGAGATGGAGCTGATGCCCTTACCGCCCATATCAGGATCCTGAGGACCGTAGGTGTTGATGAGGTTGGACTCGGCATAGCCGTAAACGGAGTTGCCCTCGTTGCCGGTCTGCTCGGTGTCGTAGAAGGCGACGGGATCGTCTTCATACTTGAGCTTGGTGAGAGCAACATAGTCTTCCATGGTGGGGAAGGTCTCGGTGAGGTCCCAGGTCTGCTCGCCGGTAACACCGTCGTGGAACAGACCGTCGTCGCCCATGGCACCGAAGCCCCAGAGCCTCATGGCGAAAGCGACCTTCAGGCCTTCGTTGGCCTCGATCTCGGCATAGGTGTCAGCGATCTTGGACCAAGCGGCATAATCGTCGCTGTTGTACTTGGAATGTACGTAGTCGTAGATGCACTGTACGGTGTAAGCCCACTGCTCGTCGATCCAGCCCCAGAAAGCATTGTAGTGCTCTTCGGTGTACTGATCGTTCTCGACATAACCTTCGCCGCGGCCATCCTTGAGCATCTTCTGAGCCATAGCCTCGTACTTGGCGTAAACTTCGTCGGAAGTCTGGGTCAGCCAGTTCTTGAGACCCTTGATGTCGTAAGACTTCAGAGAGGTGGATCCTACATAAGCGGGATCGAGGTAGGTGTAGTAGGTGAAGAGGATATCCTTCGCGGTTACGGGAGTGCCGTCCCAGAACTTCAGATCGTCACGGATCTTGGCGGTGTAGACGGTAACATCCTCAGCCTCATTGTACTCCTGCTTCAGATCAGCGGGGCCGGTGTAGAGGTAATCGGTTCCGTTGTAGGGAACGGTCTCACCCTCGATGGCGTTGTAGATGATACCGCCCATACGGTCGGTGGTCATCAGGCCGAGGCCAACCATACCGACAACATCCTGGTCATAGGCGGTGTCAGCATAGAAGGGGCTGAACTTCTGAGAGAAGGGGCTGTAAGCCACGACAAGGGGCATGTCGTTAACAACGGGCGCATCGGTGGGATTCACAGGTGCGTCGGTCACATCCGCGGGCTTGTCGGTTACGTTCGCATCCTGGGTGGGCTTGGGGTTGTCTCCGCCGCCGGTGCAGGCTGCAAGCGCAAATACCATGGCAAGAACCAGCAGAACAGCAAGGATTCTCTTGGAATTGTGCATATTGTTCCTCCTAAAAGATTTTTGTGTTATCTGAACACGCTTAGATTGTACGACACTTTAAAGGGTTTGTCAATCACCCAAGGCAATTTTTTGCCCATGCCGCACGCTCTCTGCGCGCACGATACGATTTTTACGGCCGATAGGCGGAATTCTCCACCGTTTCGGTACTGATTTTGCGGAACTGCAGGTATGAAACGAGCTCCGCGGCGGCCGCGGCGGCGGCCAGAAGTGCGTATACGCCGTCCCTCACGGAATACGGCTGCGCCCCCTCTATTTCAACGAAGGCGCCGACGATCCAGTAGGCGGCGAGGCCCAATATCGAAAGGCCTGTCACGATGAGCGCGAACAGCGAGGCGTTCCCCGCTCTCTTGACGCTCTTGTCGAATTTCGCCCTCTCCATGTAGGCGGGCTTGCCCGGGAGCTTGACAGCGCCCATTATCTGGTAAGCGATCGGGAAGAGGGAGAAGATGAGCACCGGCAGGTACCACTTGTGAGTCATCGGAAGCGGAAGCACGAGCACCGCGCCGACGACGGAGACCAAAGCTATTCCGGCCATTATCCTCATCAGGAGCACTATGCGCGAAAGCTCACGCTCGCCGTTAAGGATATGTATCCATCTGCCGACGTAGATCAGCTCGTTTTCCTTCCTGCCGCCTGCGCCGAGCTTCGTGATGCTCTTATAATCATCGGTATAGCGGAAGCGCCTGCCGATGATCCTTTCGGACCTTTTCTTTTCGCCTTTGTCTCCCGTTTTAGCCATCAGAGCACGCCTTCCCGAAGGATACTTCCTTGTATCACTTGACCATTATACTAAACCGTCATCAATTTGTCAAGATTTTTTAACAAATTAAATATCGGCCCAATTATTGGAATCTTTCCGAGAAAAAACGTGCGTCTATTGACAATCGGATAAAGCCGCTATAAAATATACAATGATGCGGGAAAGGATATCTCCGTCTCAATATCTCGAAAGGAAGCAATGATGATATGAGCTTAAAGGACAGTTGGAAGGAAGCGGGCAAGGATCTCGGCAAATCGTTCACCGGGCTCGGCAAGTCCATAGTCAAGGCCGTCGAGGTCGGCGCCGACAAGATCACGGGTGACAAGGAGAGCGCGGAGAAGAACGCCGCGGAACTCAGGGAGACGTGGAACAACACCGCCGACGATTTCGACAAGGCGAGCGAATCCTTCGGCGACGCGGTAGCGGATACCGGCAAGAAGGTCAGCGACGATCTTACGACCAGCACTCCCGAGAAGTCGGAAGCGAAGGAAGAGGACATCGCCGCCGAGGCGGAAGAGGTCAAGGAAGAGCCCAAGGAGGAATGACCTCATAAACGACCGGCATAAGGAAGACCCCCTGCGGAAAAGCAGGGGGTCTCTTCTATAATAATATCAATCCGTAACGATATTGTCCGGTTCGAGGAGCGCGCCGAGCACGAGCGTCTCGAAATATCCGGGCTCGCGGCCGAGCATATCGCAGAGATCCTCCGCCGTGCCGTCGATTACGTAATGCACCTCGAGCATATTGTCCGCGTATATGCCGAGCATAAAGAGCTCCGCACCGCCGCCTTCCTCCTCGGACAGATCGTACACTATCGCGTAGCACTTGAAGTCCTGGATCTTGAAATGCATAAAGGTATCCGGAGCATGCTCGTTCCCGAGTATCTCCTCGAAGGGATCCAGATCGGATTTGTACATATAGAATATGACTTTGGTCACGCCTTCCTTCACGTTGCTGAAGGAGATCGCGTAATCGTCGTCCCTCGTGATCTTGAAGCCTTCGGGAACGACGAGGCTGAACACCTCGTTATTGCTTACCGTCCTGCCCTCGTCATAGAAGCCGGGCTCGACGGGTTCGGGGACGCCGTTCCACTCGTCGGTGGTGAAGCGGAGGTTGACGCCCTCGCCCTCCGGGGTCGGGAGCGCCTTCGGGTCTCCGCCGAAAGCCTCTATGACGCCGCCGAAACCGTATTCGGCGGTGAAATCATAACCCGCGGGCATGGGAAGACCGGACCACTCCGCGCCGCAGTGCATGAGAGTGATCTCTATCTTCATGGTGTCGGAGCCCTCGCCGTAATTCTCGGAAAGGAAGAGCTTTTCGCCGACGAGTATGAGCTTCCACTCGACGGCCCTGCCGCCGACCTCGCCCTTGAGGACGACCTCCTTGCCGTTCGCCGAAAGAGCGCAGTTGTTGAGAACGGCGCCCATACCGTTGACCGCGAGATACGCCGTGCCTTCGCCGCCGTCCTTGATATCGAGGCGGAGAGCGCAGTCGTTTTCAACGCCCTTGTTTGCGGCGTATTTGCCTTCGGCGTCGGCGATCGCGAAGACTCCGTACCAGTCGCCGGGAAGGCTGCCGTCAAAGCTCACGGGCTCGTCGGTCAGGGCGGGCTCTTCCGTGGGGGCGGAGGTGGGCTCTTCGGTGGGATCGGTGGGATAATTGATCTTTATGCAGCCGAAGCTCGCCGCAGCAAACATGACCGCGAGCAGGGCGAAGGCAGTTATTTTAACAAGCTTTTTCATGATCTGTCTCCTCTCTCACCCGTTCTCAGAAGCCTGTCGGGAGCTCATTGGCGTGGGGATAGCCGACGTTCTTCATGGGCGCGAAAACGAAATGCACATACACGACCGATCCGCCGGTCTGGAGCGGGATATCGAACTCGATCACGCCGTCGCCCTCGATCTTGTTCGGGAAGTCGCCCGTAAGGCGGACGTAATCCATGTCCTTATCATAGTAGAGATCGAGATAATCCGGCACGAGCCCGTAAAGACTGCCGGGAACGGTCTCGTCAGTGATCATGTGGAAAAGCAGCTCGTCGTAATGGGTCCCAGGCTCGTAATAGATTATGGAATCCGCGTCCATAAAGCACTTGGGCACGACTCCTCCGGGTGCGGGCGGCTCGGTGGGGCCGGGATCGTCGCCTTCCTTTATCACGAGCTTGACCATGGCTTCGTCATAGCTGCTGTTGGACTTGACGCCGACTCCGACGTATATATAATAGGTTCCCGCCCTCTTGGGGGTGCCGTAAATGGTGCCGTTGTTGGTGAGCGTGAG
>JAEEGL015923911.1_pt1 | contig 35539 bp, 30 predicted proteins | sample 9134231 | NCBI WGS metagenome assembly JAEEGL01 (sample SAMN16246548, study PRJNA631951) | gut metagenome | biome: gut microbiome; feature: rumen; material: fiber-attached | host: Bos | place: Iran: Karaj | collected 2018-10 | reverse complement strand
TAATCAAGTATTCGATGACCTCGTACTCTGCTGTGGCAAGATTGAGGACGGAAAAGTCATTGATAATTGCTATTATCTCTATGACTGCTATCCAAACACGCCGCAGTTCCTCAACGACAAGCAGGTACAGGCCAACCGTGTAAAACGGGCAGAGCAGTGGGAAGCATTCACAAAATATCTGGAAAGTAAGGGGAAGCTGAGAAAATAAACTCTCGTTACGAGCAGTCATTCGTTGCAATTTTGGACTATATAAGTAGAGAACAAAATTGCAACGAATTGTATGTATAGTATCTATGATTATGCTTATAATGGGCTACTCTTTCTGAACAACATCATGCGGCCAAGTCATAAGCGGCTTTCACAACTGATGATCTACTCAACTACGGCTTGCCAGTCTCGCTGCAAGCACTGCAATATCTGGCAGAAGAAAGTAGAACATCTGTCGTTCGAAGATATTAAGCGAATCATGCAGAGCCGATGTGTGACCAAACAGACTATCGTAGGATTGGAGGGTGGCGAGTTCATCCTGCATCCTCAAGCCGATGAAATCATGGCGTGGTTTCATGAGTGTCACTCTAATTACACGCTACTTTCTAATTGTCTTGCACCCCATCGGGTTATAGATGCCGTCCGTCTCTATCAGCCCCGGCACCTGTATGTCTCTCTTGATGGTGGCCGCGAGACTTACCAACGGATGCGAGGGCGCGATGGCTACGACCGAGTGATTCAGGTGGTTGAAGCTCTAAAGGGCGAAATACCGCTATCGCTGATGTTCTGCCTGTCGCCGTGGAATACGTTTGGTGATATGGCGTTTGTCATCGATATTGCTAAGCAATATAATGTGGACGTGCGTATTGGTATTTATGGGACGATGGCCTTCTTCGATACGACAAGCGAACTACTGACAGCATCAGACTTTGTGAAGCAAATTCCTCAGAGCATCCATAATACGCAGGAAAACTACGATTTTGTTGCCCTTTACGACCAATGGCGTAATGGCAACCTTCGCCTTCGCTGTCAAAGCATCATGAGCTGTCTCGTTGTTCATAGTAATGGCGATGTACCGCTTTGTCAGAATCTTGATGTCGTACTCGGCAATATTCACCACCAGTCACTCGATGAGATTTTCAACAGCTCGCAGTCTTGTCAGACGCAGTGCCAGTATTCCAGAGATTGCAACGACTGCTGGATTAACTTCCACCGCAAATACGACATCATCCTCCTGCGCAACATGGAGCGACTTCTGCCCAAACGACTCATAGAGAAGTTTTACGGCCCATATCAGTGGACAGAAGACTCGCGCACAACATATCACCAATACTTCAAGACTTTATGATACAACAACTGATAGACCGATTCAAACGTATTCGAACAGAGCATTTCCTCGCCCAAACGTACCAATATTCATATGCCTTTGTTGGCATGGGCCAGCACTCGCTGACCAATCTTTATCCTGTACTTCATTACCTTGGTGTGCCGTTGAAGTACATCTGCGTAACATCGGAAAAGAAATCGCGGCTTATAGAACGGAAGTTCCCTCATACAAAAGCAACGTCCTCACTGGATACGATATTGAACGATGACGAAGTGAAAGGTGTATTTGTTTCAGCTTCACCTTCCACTCATTTCTCAATCGCCTCGCAAGTCTTGAAAAACGGTAAATCATTGTTCATAGAGAAGCCTCCCTGCCAGACGCTTGCAGAACTTGATGCTCTTATTAAGCTTCATCGACTTCAGAGTTCCCATATTGTTATGGTCGGTTTACAGAAACGCTATGCTCCTGCCGTACAAATCCTTGGGAAGCGAATCGGAAAGGAGCGACTTATTAATTACGATCTCCATTATCTTACTGGAGCATACCCAGAGGGTGATGCCATCCTTGATTTGTTCATACATCCCATCGACCTTGTCATCTATCTTTTTGGCAAACCAGATATCCTTGCTTGTCAAGAAGTCGGCAAGAACTCCTACATTCTCATGCTCCGCCATCCCCACATTGTAGGCACTCTCGAATTGTCCACAGCCTACACTTGGACTTCAGCCAAAGAAACTCTCAAAGTCTGTACGGCTAAAGGTGTCTACTGCCTCTCACAGACGGAAGAACTAACCTTTGAGCCAAAACCATCTACCATCCTCGGCATCCCCATCGAGAAGGTTCACAAGTATAACATGATCATTGAACGGCTCTACGTTTGCAGCAACCTTACTCCAGTACTCCCTAACAACCAAATTTATTCACAAGGATACTTTAATGAGCTGCAAGCCTTCGTAGATGCAGTTGAGGGAAACCAGAACTATAGTATCACAGATTTAGATTCTGCCAAAACAGTATATGAGACTATGGAAGAATTACGAACGTATAAAACATAACAACAACCTTTGGCTGTAGCAGTCCTAAACCTAACTAAAGATTCCCAGTATGGGAATAATTATTACCTTTAACATGTTTTTGTGTTGTTTATTGTAGCGGAAATCATGAAAAATAGGGGGTATAGTGACAAGAGAATAGGTTTTTATTGAGAAAAAGACAGAAAAATTGTGGTCATGTAGATTTTATTTCGTACTTTTGCAAGTAACTAAAACTTATCACACAATGAAAGAAGTAAAAATCACGAAGCGTGCTCATGATGAGATTCGCCGTTTGTTTTCGTCAAGAGTACAGATAAATAGTCTGCGTACTGACCCAGAGTTAACTGAAATTGTTGATAACTTTGCATTCGACAAAACCTTGCAGCAGTCAGAGGGGTTTGTGCTTGAGAAGACGCGTGTAATGTGTATTCTCGCTGCTACAATCGGCTGTAATGCCATCAATGAATTCAAGTTGTTTGTTGATGCGTGTCTGAATCTTGGTGTGAAGCCTCGTGAGATTCGCGAGATTGTATACATGGCATATCCTTATGTGGGTGCAGCGCTATTGGTGGATTATACGTTACTCATGAACGATATCTTTGAGAATAATGGTATTCGTTTACCACTCGACCCTCAGAGCACCGTTGATTCGGATGAGGAGGCCTATGAGCGTGGATTGGAGTTGTTGGACGAGACTTTCGGTCCTGGTACTGGTAAGATGATGATTGAGTCGGCACCTAAAGGTCAGGAGCATATCGGCAAGTTTATGGCTGAGTATTGTTTCGGTCGATTCTATTCGCGTAATGGAATTGATACACAGCATCGCGAACTGATTTGCTTCTGCTTGATTGCTGCGATGGGTGGATGCGACGACCGTCTGTTGGTTCATGCGCGTGGGTGTAAGAACCATAATATTACGAAGGATGAGATGATTGCTGTAGCAACTGTCATCCTGCCTTGGATTGGTTTCCCTCGCACGCTCAATGCTGTGAGCATCATCAACAAGGCTTACAGCACAGAACAAGTGATGTAATAGAATCATGGGTCTTATGGGCCTCATGGGTCACATAAGTCTCATAGGCTTCATAGGTCCTTTAGCCCCCAAAATAATCACAAAAGCTCCCGATTGGGAGCTTTTGCTGTTAGTTCATGATTGCGAAGTAGTCGACAATGCCGAGGAGGTGATTGTCCTTGTCTACGACCAAAAGAGAATGAATCTTGTACTTGTGAAACATGTACTGGATCTGTGTCAGTTTGGCATCAGGTCCAATGGTCTTAGGTGTCTTTGTCATCGCTTGCGAAACAGAGATATCGAGGACATTCTCTTTCGAACCTTCTACTGCACGACGGATGTCTCCATCGGTGATGATGCCCAGAATCCGTTCTTCACGCATCACCACTCCGAGTCCTAAGTGACCGTTGCTGATGGAGATGAGAGCATCGATAAGTTTCATCTCGGGGGGGATAATTGGCAGATGTTCCGTGTACATCACGTCCTTCACCTTGGTTACCAGTTTTCGTCCTAACAGACCACCAGGATGGAATACTGCGAAGTCTTGGGCCTTGAAATGGCGCAACTCGATGAGTACGCAGGCAAGTGCGTCGCCCATCGCCATAGCGGCCGTAGTGGATGATGTTGGAGCCAAGTTGAGGGGGCAGGCTTCCTTCTCGACACACACGTTGATGTTATGGGTGGCCGTATGAGCCAGAAGTGATTCGGGATTACCTGTCATTGCAACAATCGGCAGTTGGCGTTCTTCGAGAAAGGCTGCCATACGCAAGATTTCATCGGAGTTGCCTGAGTTGGAAATCAACAACGCCACATCGTTTTCTGTAATCATTCCCAGATCACCATGAAGGGCATCGAGGGGGTTGATATAAAATGCTGGGGTACCAGTGCTGGCTAATGTGGCTGCTATTTTTGCAGCGATATGGCCAGACTTACCCACACCTGACACAACTACGTGTCCCTTACAATTATACAAAAGGTTGACAGCTCCATCGAAATTGCCGTTGAGCAAGGGAATCAAACCCAAAAGAGCCTCTGATTCGTCTCTCAGACAGCGAGCTGCTATGTCTCTTATTTCCATATTAATCAATCAAAGATTTCACCACTGATTCCAAGTCTTTCAAATAAATCATGTTAGGTCCGTCGCTTAGTGCTTGTTCGGGATTGGGATGAGTCTCGAAGAAGAATCCTGTAGCTCCAAAGGCCTTAGCAGCTAATGCCATCGCAGGAACGAACTCTCGATCGCCGCCCGTTTTTCCTCCCATCGAACCTGGGCGCTGCACCGAATGGGTGCAATCCATGATGACTGTATCAGTAAATTGTTTCATATCTGCTATGTTGCGGAAATCAACAGCTATGTTGTTGTAGCCGTAGATGTTGCCTCGTTCGGTAAGCCACACTGAGTCGTTTCCGCTCTCACGAACTTTCTGCACAGGATATTGCATATCGACTCCGCTTAGGAACTGCGCCTTCTTGATGTTGACCGTCTTGCCGGTTTGGGCAGCAGCGACCAATAGGTCGGTTTGGCGACAGAGGAACGCAGGTATCTGCAACACATCGACCACCTCGCTGACAGGTTGTGCCTGCCAACTTTCGTGGATGTCGGTAAGGATATTCAGCCCAAAGGTCGATTTGACGTCTGCAAGCATTTGCAGGCCTTTCTCCATTCCTGGACCACGATACGAATGGAGTGATGTGCGGTTGGCCTTGTCGTACGAAGCCTTGAAGATGATGTTGAGCCCATATGCCTGATTCAGCCGCACCAATTCGGCAGCTACTTCGTTGAGCACATCCATCGATTCAATCACACAAGGACCTGCAATGAGTGTTATCTGTTTATTCATCTTTTCTTTTTGTATATGTTAACACGAAATCATCGAACACCTTATAATATATAATATAGGTGTCGTCTTCTTTCAAATCTTCGATGCTGAATTCGCCTTCGTACTGGTTCTCATCGAACGGGCCGACTTGCATTTCTTCAATGAAGTTCACGCCTTCGCGACCTAATACCTTGAAGAGGGTCTCTTTTGCCGACCAATGCAACAGTAAGCCGATGGTTGATTCGGCATATTCATCATCGCGCATGAATCGGGTTCTGACTTTCTCCACACGAGGCACCTTTTCTTTGTCGTCGAAGATATTTTTGTTGTCTTCTAAACGTTCAATCTGTTCTACGTCGATACCAACAAGTACACTCTCAGAGAGAGCGATCGCTACATAACCCTTTGTGTGCGAGATGCTGATATGCAGACCTTCATAGTCAGGGAGTAGGGGGGCGCCCTGCTCGTTATAGCTGATATGTACCTGACGGTCGAGCATGGTGTAGAGTAACACACGCACAGCTGTCCATTCCACCCTACGGAACTCCGAACTGAACTGATGCTCTGCCTCCTTGCTTACTGAATCGGCATCGGGCAACAGGCTGAGCAACTCTTCATAATCCTCAGTAACGTGCCATACAGCCACACGAATGCCGTCAATATGTTTGTCGTAGTAAAGCATCAGAATGGAGGTTCATCGCTTTCCGACACTCCCATAGTGGGTTGTGGGGTCGCAGATGGTTGAACATTCGGTGTGGTAGTCGGACTTGCTGGAGCAGCCGCTTTCGGAGTAAGCATCTCCATGTTGTTCACCATGATTTCGATAACCTGACGGCTGATTCCTTGTTTGTCGGTAAAAGAGCGAGTTTGAATCTTACCCTCAACATACAACTTGTCACCTTTGTGAACATATTTCTCTACGGTTTCTGCCAGTTTGTCCCAGAAGATTAAACTATGCCATTCTGCACGTTCTGGCACTTGGGTTCCATCACGCATGGTATATCCACGATCGGTTGTTGCTAATCGGATGGATGCCACACATACACCTGTGTCGAGATATCTGACAGTTGGTTCCTGACCAACATTGCCAATCAACATTACTTTGTTTAAAGACATCTTGTTTATTTACGATTTATCGATTTCTTAATTAATTTACTTTTTGCTTACAATTTATTGGATTGTTTCAGGAGTTGGTAATCGAGGATGGTCATTGCCGCCATTGCTTCCACTACGGGGACAGCACGAGTCAGCACACACGGATCGTGTCGGCCTTTGGCGGTAAAGGCAACTTCCTTACCTGATGTGTTGACAGTATGCTGTTCGCGTAGAATGGTAGGGACGGGTTTGAACAATACACGGCAATTGATGTCCTCACCATTGCTGATACCTCCTTGAATGCCTCCACTGTGGTTGGTACGCGTTCGGATTTTACCATTGTCGTTGTAGAACTCATCATTCATCTGCGACCCCTTCAGACCTACTCCCTCAAATCCATCACCGATGTCGAAACCTTTTACGGCATTGATGGACAGCATCGCAGATCCGAGTGCTGCATTGAGTTTGCCAAATACAGGTTCGCCCAATCCTACAGGGCAGTTCTTGATGGTGCATCCGATGATACCTCCTATGCTATCGTTCTCTTCTCGAACGGCTTTTATCACTTCCTCGAGTTGTGACTGACGTTCTGCTTGCGTTCCATGCAGTTTCTGATTACCTACTTGCAGGATATCGGCTTCGATTACGATGTTCAGCTGACGCAGAGCAAGCTTTGCAAACGCTCCACCTACAACCCTACAGAGGGTTTCACGTGCTGAGGTACGTCCGCCTCCACGATAGTCACGAATGCCATACTTCATTTGGTAGGTATAGTCGGCATGCGATGGGCGATACAAGTCTTTGATGTTCGTATAGTCTGCGGAATGGTGGTCTGCATTCCGTACGATAAATCCGATGGGACAGCCTGTTGTCTTTCCCTCGAACACACCTGATAGAATCTCTACCTTATCGGCTTCATTGCGAGCAGTCGTCAGCAAGCCTTGTCCTGGACGACGACGATCGAGTTCGGATTGTATGAACTCCATATCGACAATAATACCTGAAGGCATTCCGTCGATTACTCCTCCTAATGCCTCACCATGACTCTCACCGAAAGTCGTCAATCTGAATATGTTTCCGAATGTATTCACCAATTTTATTAATTATGTGACTATTAGCTATTACAGCAGCTTCCGCAGCCTCCTTCTTCTCCGCAGCAACCGCCTCCTTCACCGTTGCCACAACCGCCTCCACAATCACCACAACCTCCTCCGCAGCAACCTCCACCGCTGAGGGCATTAATCATCTGCGTCACTTCCTCATTCGTGGCTTCACGGTGGGTTACAACCGTTCCGATGAAATGTAAGTCTTGACCAGCACGTGGGTGGTTTAGGTCGATGGTTACAGCATCATCCTTTACCTCGATGACCACACCATTGAATCGGCTACCGTCCTCTCCTTGGAGGGGGATGATGTTGCCTTCGTAGATGTGAGTCGAGTCAAACTTTCCGTTACGCATGAAGTTTGCTTTCGGAACGTCGAACATCAGTTGTTCGTCAAACTCGCCATAGGCTTTCTCGCATGGGATGACGAAATCGAACTTGTCGCCTTCCTTCAAGGGTTCAAGAGCTTCTTCGAACGGTTCGAGTACAGCGCGGAGTTTGCTAATGAACATGAAAGGATGTTCGCTTGAGCATTCTTCTACCAATTCCTCTTTCTCGTTCTCACTTTCTTTCACGTACAATTGGTAAGCAACCGCGATATAGTTGTTCTTTATTGCCATATTTTCGTTTAATTATCGTTAAAAACTTCATTTTAATTTGCAAATATACGAATAATTAGGGAAGAATCATTAATTTTGCAGTGAAATTATTGACTAAATGGACAAAAGAGATTATAAAACCGCCATGAACAAAGTTTTTTTGACAATTTTAGGTGTTCTGTTACTAATTAGTTGCAATTCGGGAGGACCGAAAAACGAATCCTCGAAAAGCGATGAAGTGTCGGCACCTGTTCAACCCGCCCAAAAAGTACGAAAACCTCTTAGCTTTTCTGGAACTTTCTATCAGATTACCTGTATTGGAAGTCCTAATGTTGTTTTTACAGAGGGCGATTATAGCATCGAAGCCGAAGCGCCTGAAAATATCTTGAGTGCCATTCATGTTGATGTTGACTGTAATGTGTTGACTCTCAGCATCGATAGGGAAGATGCAATCGGAATCAACCAATTTTCAAGCGACAATGCAGTCACCCTTTACGTTTCATGCCCAAGTCTTCAGTTGCTCGCTACTTGTGGAACAGGCAATTTCAAGTCGATTGGAACCATCCACAATACTGATATGCATGTTGGGTGTTTGGGAACAGGTTCTATCGAGTTGGATACCGTGATGACCTCGGGTACGTTCAAGTATGAGAGTTCGGGCGATGGGAATGCAGTCTTCCATCATATTCGTGCAGATCATGATTGTAGCATGCTGCTTTCTGGAGCAGGAAGCACTACGGCTGATGTCGATATTGCTGAGAAGCTGTTGGTGCAGAACGACTATACAGGAGATGTGTCAGTAAGCGGAAAAGCTAACATTGCTGATGTGATGATTATGGAGCAAAGCAATTGTGTTGCAGCATTCGATGCCAATCAGCTCAACCTCACTGCTCTCAAAGGGAATGTAGCTCTCAAGGGAAAATACAAGCAAAAAGAGGTCAATCAGGGCAAGAATGCAAGAGTTAGTTTATAATGTTGTGTTAATAGTAGATGATTATGGTGTTTAGACGATATAGGAATTTGGGAATCAAGGGTGGACTTCTGCTGCTCGCTTTCCTGTTGCTCCCATTTGGGAGAATAGGAGGAGGTTTTCTGCAGGCACAGACGATTGGTGACGAACAAGGCTATTTTTGCAATCCGCCGCTACCATATCTGCCCTATAAGCTTGATGTGCTCTTCATCGGCAACTCGTTCTCCATCGATGCTTGTACAGCATTACCTAACCTGCTACGCTCAGCGAAACTCAGTACCGTAGCTGTTTACGTCCTCTACAAGGGTGGATGTTCCATGAAGCAACACTACGAGTATTACCTCAACAACGAGCCTGTCTATGAGTTGTGGATGTACGACTCGAGGGGAGAGAAAAAACTGGAAAGCAAAACGACCATACGAAGTGTGATGCGCCGATTGGCATACGATGTTGTGGTATTCCAGCAGTATTCACTCGAATCGGGCAACTACGAATCCTACGAGCCATACATGTCGAAAGTGTTGCAGGCATACAAAGTCAACACCATCTCTCCACGTACCACCTTTGCATTCAATCAGACGTGGGCTTATTCTTCGCGCCATAAAGACCTCAAACGCTATCGTACACAGGAAGATATGTGGCGTAAGATATGTCAGGCGTGTAGCGATATGAAAAAGAAGTCGGGCGTTGATATCATCATCCCTTGCGGAACTGCTGTGCAGAATGCGCGTAGCTTGACTACGGTCAGCACAGAAAATGAGTGGACACGCGACAGCCAGCACATCAGCACCTATCAAGGACGCTATCTGCTGGCGTGTACGGTGTTTGAGTCGATTATCGCTCCTTGCTTCAATGTCAACCTTAGTGACGACCGTACGAATTATGGTAAGAAGGAACCCGACATCGTGAACGATGCGAACAGACGTCGGATACAGCGATGTGCGAAACTCGCTGTGGCGAACAACTACAACATCAGCGAGTTTGTCAACGAGGAGTAATTGCAGCAAACAATCCGAATCATTATTTATAAATTCATTTTACTCTGGTCATTTAAACAGTTACAATCATGGAAAACAAGTATGCAGGAACCCAGACAGAACGAAATCTGGAAGCAGCCTTTGCTGGTGAGAGTCAAGCCCGTAACAAATACACATACTTTGCTTCACGGGCAAAGAAAGATGGTTTTGAGCAGATTGCCGAACTATTCTTGAAAACCGCTGATAACGAGAAAGAACACGCTAAGCTGTGGCTGAAGGAACTGAATGGTATTGGTGATACAGCAGAGAACCTTGCAGCTGCAGCCGATGGTGAGAACTATGAATGGACAGATATGTATGAGGGATTTGCCCGAACGGCAGACGAAGAAGGTTTCCCTGAACTGGCGACGAAGTTCCGCAAGGTGGCTGCAATCGAGAAGCAGCATGAGGAACGCTATCGTGCGTTGCTGAAGAATATCGAGATGGCTGAAGTATTTGCTAAGAGCGAAGTGAAAGTGTGGGAATGTCGCAATTGTGGACACATTGTTGTGGGCAAGAAGGCACCAGAAATCTGTCCTGTTTGTGCTCATCCACAAGCATACTTTGAGCTACATGCTGAAAACTATTAACGGGATTCTACCCCCTGTTACATTTCGCCTTTTTTTATGTTTCCCCTAAGGGAAAATTTTGCAGCCCCTAGGGGTAACAAATTTTTCCCTTAAGGGTAAACAATATTTTGTTTGCTACCCTATTGTCCTTTCAATAGATTTTACAAGTTATTTGAGGGGGTTGTTACGACGGAATTCATCGAGTTGTTTGAAGCAATGACGGTCGATAATTTCTTCTAACTTGCGGTCGTGATTTTTGTGTTTGCGATCTATTTTGCTTCCGAACTCCAGCAACTCACCGTTTTCTTTCGTATAGGGAAGCCATCCGTAGTTGTTGTTGTCGGGGTTGCCTGCATGAGCAAACTGTGCCCATGCATCACTCATTCTTGTGGCCCATATCTGGTTGGCCTCGAGGGTTTGCTGCGACAATTGATTCTTGTAATGATGCAGCACATCGAAACAGTATTTCAGTTCTGCACCATGGGCAGAGCCTTTAAAGCCACGATTATCTGACTCTCCAACTGTGAACATATATACATAGGTGTCAGCTTTACGCTTGCCTCCGATAGCATCAGCTGTGATAATGGTTTTGGGACGGAACAACCAGTCGATGCTCAGTAGGTTTTGCATCAGTTGTTCGTATGATCCATAAGGATAGGCCTCAATGAAGGCACTGATGTAAGCATCAGTTTCGTCGCCAAAAGTGCGTTCCAGTTCCTTGTGACATTCTTCAAAGGATATCTTCTGGTTATAGCGTGAGCGCTGCAGTTCGTTGAACGTAGTACCTATCATGATGGGAATATCGTCACTAAAATCCGCAAAAGCAGGTTGAAAAGGCTGCTGTGTGAGCACTTCACCATCGGGTGTAGGGCCGAATCCCCACATCATCGGGGTGCCTGGTCGACGTGTTCCGATACTGTTCGCCATTGCACGCTGACCAGCAGCGTAGAGGTCTTTGTAGGGAACGTCCTTTATCTTGTCAACATCTTTTTTCTCGATACCTAATTCTTTCAATACAGCTTCGCCCAGCTGCTCAGTCATTGCTTTGGTATTTACGTTCAAAATGGTGCCGCTCATGATAATTGCTTTGTGGAACAATCCTTTGGCTTTGGGCATACAGAGCAGGGTACCTACTTTTCCGCCTCCACCTGATTCGCCGAAGATGGTCACGTTGTTGGGGTCGCCTCCGAAGTTCGCAATGTTGTCACGCACCCATTCAAGGGCTTGAACAGCATCGAGCATGCCTACATTGCCCGAATACTTGTATTTCTTGGATACCGTTGAGAGGTCGAGAAAACCAAGGATATTCAGCCTGTGATTGATGCTCACAACGACCACATCTTTCTTTGCTAAGCACATTCCAGGGTCCCATTCTGAGGTACCAGAATCGAATCCTCCTCCATGAAGCCAAAACATGACAGGTTTCTTCGCTTTTACATCCGTTGTCCATACGTTCAACACACAACAGTTCTCCGACATCTGTTCTTCCGTCATTGGGCGATTCTGCTGTTGCATAGTCATAGGTCCCCAGTGATCGCATTTACGCACTCCACTCCACTTCTTGACGGGCAGAGGTGGCATAAATCGCTCTACTTTTGCGTAGGGAATGCCCAGAAAGGCCATCGAACCTTCCTGTATGATACCTTGAACCTTACCCGTGCGGGTTTGAACAATAGGTTGCTCGTTGATTTGTGCTGAACACACCATGGACAACGTCACGAGGACTGTAAGAAGAATCTGTTTCATACTGATTTGCATAGGTTTTCGCCACAAAGGTACAAAAGAATTGAGAATTATGCGCGAAGAGTGTGGAAAAAGTACACTAAATAGTGAATTTCAAATAGTTAAATGGTAAATTTTTCGTATCTTTGCATTCAAAATAATGGAACGATGGGAAAAGGTAAGTTAGCAAAGTTTGCCGATATGGCAGCGAATCCGTTGGTAGTTGAGTGCCCGTTTTGGAAGTTGAAGGCTGATGGCTTTCCGATGAGGGGCCGTTGGCATGCAGATTTCTTCAAGAACAACAACCCGATTGTGTTGGAATTGGGTTGTGGTCGGGGTGAATATACTGTAGGATTGGCTCGCCAATATGCCGAGATGAACTTTATCGGAGTTGACATCAAAGGGTCGAGAATGTGGCACGGAGCGCAGCATGCTTTGACTGAAGGTCTGAACAATGTTGGCTTCCTGCGAACCAATATCGAGTTCATTCACGAGATGTTTGCTGCGAACGAGGTAAGCGAGATTTGGCTTACATTCAGCGACCCCCAGATGAAGAAACCCACCAAGCGACTTACATCCACGTTTTTCATGGAGCGATATAGACGATTCCTCATCGACGGAGGACGCATTCATCTGAAGACTGATTCTAATTTCATGGCCACCTATACGCGCTTGATGGCTGAGCATAACCATCTACCTATTGAACAAAGGGCTGACGACCTCTATGCCAATCAAGTAGCTGAGGGTTCTCCTCTCACCACCATCCAAACCTACTATGAGCAGATGTGGCTGGAGCGAGGGCTGAGTATCAAGTATCTTTGTTTCCGCCTGCCACACGAAGGAACCCTTTCGGAACCTGATATAGAGATTCCTATCGATGAATATCGCTCGTATGACCACGAAGTATTGACAACCGTAAAAACAAGAAAATAGAAAGTGATATGACGATTTATCCAAAACTGATTATGGATGCACTTGCAACAGTGCGCTATCCTGGAAACGGGAAGAACCTTGTTGAGGCAGAAATGGTAGAAGACGACTTGCGTATTGACGGCATGAAGGTATCGTTCTCCATCATCTTCCCCAAGAACCCAGATCCATTCAGTAAATCAGTAGTAAAAGCAGCCGAAACGGCCATCAAGACCTTTGTAAGTCCTGAAATCGAGGTGACAATCAAGCAGAAGTCGCAACTGCCCGAACAACAGAAGGCAGAAGAGCCTCCTGTGCTACCTGGAGTAAAACATATCATAGCTGTCTCATCGGGAAAAGGTGGAGTAGGTAAGTCAACGGTAGCAGTCAACTTAGCTATCGGATTAGCCAAGATGGGCTATCGTGTAGGATTGCTCGATACAGATATCTTTGGACCATCCATCCCCAAGATGTTTCAGGTAGAGGATGCTCGTCCGTATGCCGTTTCAGTGGACGGAAAGGACTTGATAGAACCCATTGAGAAATATGGAGTGAAACTCCTCTCTATTGGCTTTTTCGTTGATCCCGAGCAAGCTACTCTGTGGCGCGGAGGAATGGCGTGTAACGCTTTGAACCAATTGATTACTGAGGCGCAATGGGGCGAACTCGACTATTTTGTGATGGACACCCCTCCAGGCACCAGCGATATTCATCTCTCGTTGATTCAACTGCTTCACATCACAGGAGCGGTGATTGTCAGCACACCACAGCAGGTAGCACTTGCTGATGCGCGTAAAGGTATTAATATGTACATGAATGAAAAGGTGAATGTGCCGATATTGGGGTTGGTGGAGAATATGGCTTGGTTCACTCCTGCCGAACTGCCCGAAAACAAATACTATATCTTTGGCAAAGAAGGATGTAAGCAGTTGGCCGAAGAACTCAACGTACCGTTATTGGCACAGATTCCGCTTGTTCAGAGCATCTGCGAGAATGCCGATAATGGGGAACCGCCTGTGCTTCGTCCTGCTTCGCCAGAGGGAATCGCTTTCATGAGTTTGGCTGCCAAAATTGTGACGCAAGTGGATAAACTATCAGTAGAATAAGTGGATGGAGTTGCGTTAGGTTAGATGAGGGAAATGAAGAGTGATCAGAGGGCTATCATCGTGCTGGCAATAGTTGCATGTTTGATTGTGTTTGGAATCGTTCTCTTTGGCGGAAGAGGGACGGCTGAACCTTCGTCCCCGGTTCCTGAGGATACAGGAGTCGTCGAATCTTCAGTATCATTGGAAATGTCTGATGATTTAACTAGTCAAGCCGTTACAGATGCGGCTCCATCGAATTTCGACCCCAACACAGTTGACTCTGCCACTTTGGTGGCTTTAGGACTTCAGCCCTATCAGGTTCATGCTTGGTTGCGTTATCGGAATGCAGGAGGTTTGTTCTATGAACCTCAGGATATTGAACGCCTTTACACACTTAGCGAATCAGACATCAAACGACTCATGCCAAAAGTAAGGATTCGAGCCGCTTCGCATGCCAAGCGTAATACCTATCCCCACAAACGGGATTATGACGTAAATTCAATCCAAAGCAATCCCTCCACAACTCCGAAGGATACAAAGACCAGTCGTTATGAGCATAAATTCGAAACGTTGACGAAAGTGGAGGTGAATACGGCCGATACGACTCTGTTGAAGCGCATACCAGGTATAGGATCGTATATCGCTCGATGGATTGTGGAACGACGCGATAAGTTGGGAGGTTTTTATGCTGTAGAGCAATTGTTGGAGGTGAAGCATGTAGAACCCTCAATGTTAGAATGGTTCTCGGTCGATGCGACCCAAATACATCGTTCCCGTCTATGTGATATGACTTTTGCGGAGATGTCGCGTTTCCCATATATCGGCTACGAAAAGGCGAAATCCATCAGCGACTATCAGCGCATCTATGGTCCGATTGTTGATGCTGAACAGCTCCGCGCTACCCGCATCTTTACAGACGAAGAACTGGAAAAGCTTCAGAATTACATTTTTTGAGACAATTCCTGCACAGGTTCCCAATCTTTTTCGTATCTTTGCATCAGTTTTGATAGGCATATGAATATTTTCAAAAAGAATCCAACCAATTGGCGTCCTTTAAAAGGACAGCCTCTTACAGATATGGACAAACGTATCCTGAGTTTTCAGAACAAAGGAAAGTTGTGTCCTACACGTGATTTAATCAAGACCGCAGAGCAAATAGAGGGCATCCGCAAGGCGGGTGTGCTGAATACTGCTGTGCTCGACCTTGTGACCGAAAAGATACATGTGGGAATGACTACGGAGGAAATCAACCGTCTGGTGCATGAATTCACCATCAGTCATGGAGGAATACCTGCACCGCTGAACTACGAAGGATTCCCTAAGAGTGTATGTGTGTCGCGCAACGATGTGGTGTGTCACGGAATTCCAAGCGATGATGAAGTGTTGGAAGAGGGCGATATAGTGAATGTTGACGTAACCACCATTCTTAATGGCTATTTTGCTGATGCAAGCCGTATGTTCATCATCGGCAAGACAACCCCAGAGCGTGAACGCTTGGTGCGTGTGGCAAAAGAGTGCCTGGAGATAGGTGCTGAAGTGTGCCAACCCTATACTTTTGTAGGTGATATGGGGAATGCAATTGCGAAACATGCTCATAAGAATGGTTACACCATCGTGCGTGATTTGTGTGGACATGGGGTTGGAAACGCATTCCATGAGGAACCCGATGTGGAGCATTATGGTAAGAAGGGGAGTGGTATGCTGTTAGTCCCAGGAATGGTGTTCACCATCGAACCGATGGTCAATGCAGGCGATTGGGAAGTTGTGGTCGATGAGGATGATGGATGGACGGTCTACACAGAAGACTATTCCGACTCTGCACAGTGGGAACATACTTTCCTGATGACTGAAGAGGGGTTGGAAGTGTTGACCTATTAAGTTCTCAATCTAAAATAGGACCCTATATGGTAAATATATTAGCAATAGAATCTTCGTGCGATGATACCTCAGCTGCTGTGTTGAGTGATGGGATGTTGTTGTCGAATGTGACAGCAAGTCAGGCTGTTCATGAGCAGTATGGAGGAGTGGTACCAGAACTGGCAAGTCGTGCGCACGAGAAGAATATAGTGCCTGTTGTCGATCAGGCGTTGAAGCGTGCGGGAGTTGATAAAGAGCAACTCTCGGCAATCGCGTTCACACGAGGACCTGGATTGATGGGAAGTTTGCTCGTGGGAGTGAATTTCGCAAAGGGATTGGCTCTCTCGTTGGGCATTCCGCTTGTTGATGTAAACCACCTTCAAGGACATGTAATGGCGCATTTTATCCGTGAAGAAGGGGAACCCTTTAATCCGCCTCCATTTCCTTTCCTCTGTCTATTGGTCAGCGGAGGCAACAGCCAGATTATCCGAGTGAACGCATATAACGATATGCAGATTCTTGGGCAGACCATCGATGATGCAGCAGGCGAAGCCATCGATAAGTGTTCGAAGGTGATGGGGTTAGGCTATCCTGGTGGTCCGATTATTGATCGCCTGGCTCGGAAAGGTAATCCTGACGCTTATCAGTTTGCTCGACCAAATATACCTGGGTATGACTATAGTTTCTCTGGGTTGAAGACATCGTTTCTCTATTCTTTGAGAGATTGGTTGAAGGACGACCCTGATTTTATTCAACATCATCAAGAAGACCTTGCAGCCTCACTTGAGAAGACGATTGTGGAAATATTGATGAAGAAACTGCGGTTGGCCGTCAAGGATACCGGAATCACACACGTAGCAGTGGCTGGAGGTGTGAGTGCCAATAATGGATTGCGTAATGCCTTCCACGATCATGCGCGCCGATATGGTTGGACCGTTTATATACCGAAGTTCAGTTACACCACAGATAATGCCGCTATGATAGGCATAGCTGGATATTTTAAATATCAAGACCATGAATACTGTGACATCAATGCACCAGCGTTTGCTCGAATCGGGTAAGACTCTTTGTACGGCAGAGAGTTGTACGGGAGGACGTATAGCTGCCCTCATTACGAGTGTGCCAGGTAGTTCGGAATACTTCCGAGGAGGAATCGTGTCATATCAGACGGAAATCAAGGAGATGGTGCTGAAAGTGCCAACTGACATTATTGATACGTATGGAGTCGTAAGCCGTGAGACGGCTGATGCGATGCGCGAATGTGCTTGCCGTTTGTTTAAGGCCGACTATGCAATTACTATCACAGGTTATGCAGGACCTACAGGTGGTACTGAGATAGACCCTGTTGGAACCGTTTACATATCTGTAGGTACGGTTTCTAAAGGGGTGACGAAACGAGTAGTGAGTTCGTTTACTGAACGCACGGAAATCCAAGATGACGTAGCTCAGCAGGCACTCAGTCTTTTTATGAAATATCTTGAAGTGGAATTATGAAAGAAGTCCGTTATTTCTATACTCCAGAACCGATGAGTGGTGTTCTGCCCGACGATGAGGCTGCTCATGCTCTTCGCGTGTTGCGTCTGACTGAAGGTGATGAAATCTTCCTGATGGACGGATGTGGCACATTCTATAGTGCAGAAATCACGGAAGCTACAAAGAAACAATGTGGCTATCGCATCGTGCAGACCATGCCTCAGAAACCTCAGTGGAAGGGACATCTGCATCTTGCGATGGGACCGACCAAGAATATAGATCGCACAGAGTGGGTAGCAGAGAAGGCAACAGAGATTGGTTTTGATGAACTCTCGTTCCTCGATTGTCAGTTCTCTGAACGCCGTGTGATAAAGGACGAACGCATCGGGAAGATTTTGGTATCTGCCATGAAGCAGAGCCGAAAGGCTTTTCTACCACGCTTGAACTCCTTGATGCCGTTCTGTGATTTTATCAAGCAGCCCTTTGCTGGGCAGAAATTCATCTGTCATTGTTATGATGATCATCTGCCGTTGCTGCAAGATCAACTTACTCCGGAAGAAGATGTTGTGGTGATGATAGGTCCAGAAGGCGATTTTAGTATCGATGAGGTTCGTGCTGCAGAAAATGCAGGGTTTCAATCTGTCAGTCTTGGCAGAAGTCGCCTGCGTACTGAGACCGCAGCACTCGTGGCTGTCCACTTGATGCAATTGGCGCATGCAACCCCATGAGTCCCATAGACCCCCAAAGCCCCATAAGCCCCATAAGCCTCATAACCAAAAAAACTATGCATACAAGAGAAGAAAAACTAGAAGCATTCGGACGTTTGCTTGACGTGATGGATACATTGCGTGAGAAGTGTCCTTGGGATCGAAAGCAAACCAATCAGAGTTTGCGCCCTAACACCATAGAAGAAACATACGAACTATGTGATGCGCTGCTTCGTGAGGACAACCATAACATCTGTAAAGAGTTGGGTGACGTGTTGCTACACATTGTGTTCTATGCCAAAATCGGCAGCGAAAAGGAAGCCTTCGATATCGCTGATGTATGTAATAAGTTGTGCGATAAACTTATTTTTCGTCATCCACATGTGTATGGCGAAGTGAAAGTTGAAGGGGCGGAACAGGTGTTGCAAAATTGGGAGCAAATCAAGACCAAGGAGAAAGATGGCAATAAGACCGTACTTAGTGGTGTCCCATCAGCACTTCCATCAGTCATCAAGGCTGATCGTATTCAGGAGAAAGCAAGCAACGTGGGGTTTGATTGGCACGACCGAGAGGATGTGTGGCCAAAAGTACGTGAAGAGATAGCTGAGTTTGAGGCAGAGGTTGCAAATATGGATCGTGATAAGGCAACTCGGGAGTTTGGCGATTTGATGTTCAGTCTCATCAATGCAGCACGACTCTATCACATCAATCCTGATACAGCTCTCGAGTATACCAATCAGAAGTTTATCAAACGGTTTACGTATGTGGAGACGAAGGCAAGAGAGCAAGGACGTGATATCAAAGACCTCACACTCGAAGAGATGGATGCTCTTTGGGAAGAAGCAAAGAAATTATAAATCAATACCAATCTAAATCTTTAACAATTCAATTTAATGAAAACAAAAAGAATCATTCAATGGACAATGGCAACCATGCTAATGATGGTGCTGCCATTGAAGGCTGCCGCTGCAGATGAGTTCGTCAGTTTCTCTGCAGGCGACTGGCAGTTGAATTCAAATGGTAAAGTAACTATTTACGTAAGCGAAAAGGACGAACGTGGTGTCAAACGCGCTGCTCAAGATCTGGCTCAGGACTTGAAGGCCGTGACTGGAACCGCTGGTGTGTTGGTCGACAATCCCAACGATGCTTCTATCATTATCGGAACGGCTGGCAAGGTGGATGCTGTCAAGACATTTGCTAAGCAACTCAAGGGGAAGTACGAGATGTATGTCATCAATGCATCAGACAGCAAGTTGACGATTGCTGGTAGCAACCGCCGTGGTACCATTTTTGGCATCTATGAGTTGAGTCGTCAGTTGGGTGTGTCGCCTTGGTACTATTGGGCAGACGTTCCTACAGAACATCATGATAAGGTGTTTGTGAAGAATGGCAATTATACCGATGGCGAGCCAGCCGTGAAGTGGCGTGGACTGTTCCTTAACGATGAGGCTCCTTGCCTCACTTCGTGGGTGAAGAATACATTCGGAACAGACTATGGCGACCATCGTTTCTATGCAAAGGTGTTTGAACTCATCCTGCGTCTGAAGGGCAACATGCTCTGGCCTGCTATGTGGGGATGGGCTTTTTATGCTGACGATCCTGAGAACCTGAAGACGGCAGACGAGATGGGTGTGATTATGGGTACGAGTCATCACGAACCGATGGCACGTAATCATCAGGAATATGCCCGCAATCGCCAGCAATGGGGTGCTTGGGATTATTCGAAGAATAAGGAAAAACTCGATCAATTCTTCCGTGAAGGTGTAGAGCGCATGCAGGGTACAGATGATGTAGTAACAATCGGTATGCGTGGTGATGGTGATGCGGCCATGAGTGCTGATGCTGATACCAAGCTGCTGGAAGACATCGTAGTCAACCAACGTCGCATCATACAAGAGGTGACCAAGCGTCCTGCAAAGGAAACTCCTCAGGTTTGGGCCCTTTATAAAGAGGTACAGGATTATTTCGATGCGGGTATGAAAGTGCCTGACGATGTGACTATCCTCATCAGCGATGACAACTGGGGCGATATACGTCGAATACCTAATGCTCAGCGTAGTGGTGGATGGGGTATCTACTACCATGTGGATTATGTGGGAGCTCCGCGTAACACCAAGTGGCTCAATGTAACCCAAACGCAGCAGATGTTCGAGCAATTGTCGCTTGCCTATGATTTTGGCATTCAGCAATTATGGATCCTTAATGTGGGCGACCTGAAACCGATGGAGTATCCAATCCAGATGTATTTCGATATGGCTTGGAAACCTAAGGAATATAAGGTGGAGAACATCATCGAACACACCCGTCGTTTCTTTGCTGATGTGTTGGGTGAGAAGTGGGCAAATGAAGCTGCCGACATCTACAATCAGAACTGTCAGTATATGGCACGTGTTACTCCCGAGATGCTCGACGCACGTACTTATAACGTTGCTACGGGTGAGTGGAAGCAAGTAGCTGATGAGTATCTTCGTCTGGAGGCTCGTGCGCTCCGACTGTTCCTCGAGATACCTGAGAATACGAAGGATGCCTATCAGCAACTTATCCTCTTCCCTGTTCAGGCTGCTGCTAACCTCTACGATATGTACTACGCTCAAGCGATGAACCAATATCTCTCAGGACGCAATAATCCTGACGCAAACCTTTGGGCGAAGAAAGTTTCAGAGTGTTTTGAACGTGATGCTGCCCTCTGTGCTGCCTACAATAATGATATTGCAGGAGGAAAATGGAATGGCATGATGACCCAGAAGCATATAGGCTATACCTCTTGGAACGACAATTTCCGTGCTGATATGTTGCCACGTACTCGTGAAGTCGAGGCTGCCATGGGTGGTTACGTATTCTCTCCAAGCAACGGATTCGTTGCGATGGAGGCAGAGCATTATTTCTCTGCTACAGCTACAGATGGTACAGAGTGGACCGTCTATCCATACTATGGACGTACACGTAGTGCTGTAGCCTTGACTCCTTACACTAAGCCGACAGGAGAGGCTAAACTCACTTATCGTTTCACTTTGCCATCGAATGCTCCTGCAAAAGTGAAGGTACATGTGATTGTTAAGTCAACTCTCGACTTTGAAAACCGTGGAGGACATGAATATACCGTTAGTCTCGATGGGGCAGAACCTGCTGTGGTGAACTTCAACAGTAAATTGGTCGATCGTCAGCCCTATATGTATAGCGATTTCTATCCAACCATCGCTCGGCGTGTGGTTGAAAATACCGTAGAGATGCCTGTGGGGAATGCTGAGACCCATGAACTGACTATTCATCCTCGTCATGCTGGTATTGTGTTCGAGAAAGTGGTTGTTGACTTTGGCGGTTACAGCCCTTCCTACCTCTTCGGTACAGAGTCGGAATCGAAGAGATGAGTCTTTATATATAGACAGCATAATCGTTTGAACAACTAGTACAATGGCTAAATGAGTGCGAAGATGTTTTCTTTCTTCCTTGCGATGCTTGTAATGGGCATCCAGACCGCAACTGCGCAGGAACTAAACGAAATGAAAGGTTTCAAGGGTCTGCTGGGTGGGAAGACTGCCGTTGAGATAGTCGTATCCGCCAAATACAACGATGGGGAGTGGATTACTGCAGGATATTGTTATTACCCAAAAGCTAAGACACCTGCTCCGATATTGGTGGTAGCAACTACAGAAACCGACAAAACGCTACTCCCGAAGGGAGAAAATTCCTACTTGCTGCGACTTGTGGAATATCAACCTGATGGTGAGATAACAGGTATTTTCCGAATATGGTACACAGAAGTGGAGGGCGATTACACCTTCAAGAAGGGTACCTGGACCAATCCCACAACAGGACGTGTGATGCAGATGAGTCAGGTTACAAATGTTTATGATGTGCCGAATTGGTATCCGGGTGAACCCGCAACCTTCTCAGCACCAAAGCGTGAGGCATGGAGTTTCAAGCACTACTTTGATAAAGAAGGAGAAGGATGGCTGACAGACATTCATGTCGACATTTACGCAGGTGAGAAGAAAAGCCCATTGAGTTTCGAGGAACCTCTTATGGGAGCTTTTAATGCTTCACAGGAAAAGGAACTGTCATGGGTGACAGAAGAGGATATCAACTTCGACGGTATTCCTGATTTGATGGTCTTCCTTGGGTTGACCATCCATACTCAGAGTATCTATAAGGCGTTCGTATGGAATCCTGTGACTCGTCAGTTCTACTATGCCAAAGAGTTTGAAGAAATTCAGGAACCCGATTTCGACAGTAAGGCGAAGACCATCACCAGCGTGGCACGCGATGTGGATATCATGTATGTCGATACCTACAAATGGAAGAACGGCATCCTGACCAAGGTGTCATCCAAGAAAAATGCGATTAAGTGAGTGCAGAGTCAAACTTGTTTGAATTATGCCGAGCGTGAGCATTTTGCGCGAAGCGAAACAATCGTTACGATAAAGATTGAAGGAGGGCTTTGGCTCTCCTTTTTCTTTTAGCTTAAATCCGAGTCGAATTCAGCGTTCAAACCCATCGAATTCTACGTAAATACGACCCGAATTTAGGCTTCAAACTCTCAAGCATCAGCAAGTAAATAAGATGGCACAGGGTTGAATGGTGGTTGAATGGTGCATGAATGGTGGTTGAATGGTAGTTGAACACGGATTGCCCTTATTGTCAAATAACCCAAGGTTATTGCAGCATAATGCTTGGTTATTGCTCAATAATGCTTGGTTATTGCGAAATAATGCTGGGTTATTGTTACCCCCTGTCTTCTTGAGTTTCGTCAATTTTTTAGTATGACACTAAACACTCTTTAACCTCTAACCTTTATCTGGAACTCCTTAAACCCTTGAACTATTCCCCTTCGGGGTCTTTAACCTTTATATCTTTAAACTTTTTCCTCATTTTATTTGGAAGATAATTATTATTGTTGTATATTTGCACCGGAAAGTTAGAAAAAGTGTATCAATTATACACAAAACCGAACTTTCGGGTGTAATTTATGAGAATAGCAAGAGACATCATTAGGCAGTTTAAGGAATGGAAAGAGGCTCCAGACAGGAAACCGATTCTGTTACGAGGTGCACGTCAGATTGGCAAGACGTGGGCGATGGAGACATTCGGCAAAGAGTGTTTCAAATATTGCGTCAAGTTTGATTTTGATAGGCAGCAGGAACTGAAATCCTTATTTCAGACCTCCAAGGACCCAGAGCGTCTTATCAAAGAATTGACACTCTATTGCGATCAACCCATCATAGCAGGTGAGACGCTGATGATTTTTGATGAAATACAGGAGTGCGAAGAGGCACTCAACAGTCTGAAATATTTTCGCGATGAAGCCCCACAGTATCATATTATTGCTGCTGGTTCTTTATTGGGCGTAGCCGTCAAGAAGCGCAGGATGACAGTACCTGTCGGAAAGGTGAAAATCATCAACATGTTCCCCATCACATTCAAAGAGTTTCTTCGTGCAAGCGACACGCGTACTTTTGAATTTATAGATGCTCTGGATGAAATCCGTCATCTGCCAGAAATCATCATGAACAAGTTGCGTACGGAGTATCGTCGCTATCAGGTCTCTGGCGGTATGCCTGAAGCCGTTGTTGCTCTGCTTGAAAACAAAGGCATTGGTGAAGTTGAAGCAACACTTCAGGGCATTCTCGACCTCTACGAATTGGATTTTGCCAAATATGCCGAGCCGCGTGAGATCCCTCGTATTCATGCTATTTGGCACTCGCTTCCAGCCCAGTTGTCGAAAGAGAACAGGAAATTTATCTATAAGGTAATCAAGAGCGGTGCGCGTTCCAAAGATTATGAAGATGCGCTGATGTGGTTAGAGGATGCAGGAATGATCTACCGCGTCTTCGGCATCAGCAAACCAGGGATGCCCTTATCGGCCTACGAAGAAACAGACGCCTTCAAGGTATATGCCTGTGATTGCGGACTACTTCGTCGTCTGGCCCATCTGCCTGCAACCGTTGTCACAGCCCCCATCGCCAACTACACGGAATTTAAGGGAGCGATGGCAGAGAATGCCGTACTCCAATCAATCAAGCCTTTGCTGGATGACCAAATACCCTATTATTGGACTTCACCAGGAACGGCAGAAGTGGAGTTTGTCATTCAATGGGACGACAAGATTATCCCTGTTGAGGTGAAGGCAGAGGAGAACATCAGCGGCAATAGTCTGTCTGAGTATAACAAAAAATATGCACCTCCATATCGCATGCGTTTCTCCATGCTGAACCTCCAGTATAATAGCGGCCTATTGAGCAGTCCCGCTCCCTTGGCAGGATGGATAGACAAATGGATGTCAATAATAAACAGTTATTAAGAATAACAATATGAGCAACTAAGAATCTGGCTACTCTAAGGATGAACTCTTGAACCTCTTGAACTTTTGGAACTCTTGGAACTTCTTGAACTGTAAACGGTCTTTAACCTATAACCTATAACCGTTATATCTTTATACTTTTTTCACAATTTCTTTGCCATTTGCTTTGCACAAATAGCAAAAATGTAGGATTTTGCCCAGAAAAGCACACATTTTTGCATAATTATAAATTATCTATTATCAATTATCAATTAATTTACTTATCTTTGCCACGTCCATTCGGATGTTATGCGTGACTGAAGGGTGGATGGACATATTGGAAGAAGCGTTAGCTTTTTGTTCTTGTTCTTTTCGAAATCGGCAAATTGAAAAAAGAGCTACAAGAGTGAAAGTTGATGCTCACGCAAAATGCGTGGGCTTTTACTCGTAGATGTAGCTCATGGTGTTTGCCGATACCGGAAAAGAACGTAGACGAAGTAATTTGTCCACGTTTTTTTGTTGTGTATAAATCAAAGTGAATATTAACAACTAAAACCATATCGATATGAAACAAAAACTATTACTTTTGAGTCTGCTTACCCTTATGGGAAGTATTACTGCTAATGCCTATGATTTTGTAGTTGATGGAATTTACTATGCGATTACTTCTAATGACCGCAAAGAAGTAAGGGTAACATGTCAATCCTGGTATAGAGTGTCTGACAGAGATAATATTCCAAATGGATATACTTATCATACATATTCGACATTGATTGGATATGATGAAGATGACATTGAAATCTATGAATATTATTATGATTACACTACTTCAGACTACAGTGGAACAATTACCATACCGAGTACAGTTAGTTATAATGGTACGACATATAAAGTCGTTGGTATAAATAATTACGCTTTTGATAATTGTGAGGCTTTATCAATTGATATACAAAGTACTTATATCGTTGGAAGTCGTAGTATCGCTGACGAAGCTTTTTGTAATTGGAAAGGAAGGAACTTTAAAGGTGAGAGAAGACAACTAACAATAAATTGTCCGTATTTGGGTGAAGCTTATTGGGACGATGAAGAAGGTTCTGTATATCATTTGCCTTTCCAAACTGGTTATTTTACAGATCTTGTTCTTGGAGAAAATGTCACCTCTATTCCAGAATGCGCATTTAGTCGTTGTTTACAACTACAAACTGTTACGCTACCCCGTACTCTTACTAGTATTGGAGAGAGTGCTTTTGACACTCAACCATTTGGGAATAATTTGAATTTAATATTCTCCGAGATTTATGAGCCTTTCTCTTTTGGTTCGAATGCATTCTGGGGTACTTCTAATTGTACACTGATAGTTCCTGTCGGTACCAAAGATGCATATATTGCCGCAGGATGGACAGAAGATAAGTTCAGAGGAGGGATTCTGGAAGGAAGAAAAACTACTAGTAATAGCGGCTCATGTAATAGTAATAACAGAGTATCATGGTTATATTTAAGTAAGGAGAAGACACTGATTATATATGGAACATCTCGAATGGATGACTATAATAATACTAGTGAAAAAGTACCTTGGTACAATTTTAGAAATGATATTCAGAAAGTTGTGATAAAGAATGGGGTAACAGGCATTGGGGCATATGCATTCGAAGGATGCAATAATTTAACTTCAGTTACTATTCCGAATAGTGTGACATCTATCGGTAACGGTTATGCGTTCTCAGGTTGCACTAGTTTGAGCTCTTTGACTATACCCAATAGCGTTACTTATATAGGCACTGATGCTTTCCATAACTGCACTGGCCTGACATCTATTGAGATTCCCAACAGTGTGACGAGTATTGGCTATAGAGCTTTCGGAGGCTGCACGGGCTTGTCCTCCATAGAGATTCCCAACAGCGTGACAAGCATTGGCTGTGGTGCTTTCGAATACAGTTCTGGCCTTACCTCTATCACCATCCCTAATAGCGTGACGGGTATTGACTATGACACATTCCGTGGTTGCTCTGACCTTATCTCCGTCACCATCCCCAACAGCGTGACTTCAATTGGAAGTTCTGCCTTTTCTGGCTGCAGTAGTCTGACTTCTGTCGTTTCTGAGATTGAAGTGCCTTTTACATTTGGTACCTCAGCTTTCTACAATATTGGTTCTTCATGTACATTGACTGTTCCATACGGAACCCGCGATGCATATATTGCAGCTGGATGGACAGAAGACGTCTTCAAGGGAGGTGTTGTTGAAGCCCCATTAGAAATTGTTTTGACAGATGGCACAACATTCCAGAATGATACCGAACAGAATTGCGAAACTTTGAGCTATACCCGCACGTTCAACAATACCAACTGGCAAGCATTGTATGTTCCTTTCTCCATGTCGTACGATGACTGGAAAGACGACTTTGATGTGGGACGAATCATCGCATACTACCCATTTTATAATGAAGACGGTACATTGCTCAGAGCCGAATTGATATTGGCATATGTGAAGAGCGGTAGCCTCATTCCAAATCACCCATATTTCATTAAATCGAAATCGACGGGTACGAAAACTATCACACTGACAAATGCAACGCTCTATCCAAGTGAGGAAAACTCAATCGATTGTAGTACGGTAGAGACCCGTTGCACATTTACAGGTACATACACTCCTGTTCAAAGGGAAGGTTTGCTCGTAATGGGTGGCGGAACGCTCGGTTCGTTGGGCAATGCAACCCTTTCTCCAATGCGATGGTATGCGGTGATTGAAGACCGAAATAGCCAGATTGTTTTACCTCCTTCTAACATTAAGATACGTGCCGTTGATGACTTTGAGGCGACTGCCATATTACAACAACTAAGCGAAAGACAAGCAAATACCATTTATGACTTATATGGCAGAAAGCTTGAGGAAATGCCAAATAGAAAAGGTGTATACATTATAAACGGAAAGAAAGTGTTCATCAGATAAAATTAACCCATTAAACAAGAAAGAGTATGAAAAAAGATTATGTAAAGCCCAGCACTGAAGTATTCAAATTGAACATTAATAATCAATTATTGCAATCATCTCCATATGATTCAGTTCCTATTGATCCAAACAATGATGTAAATCCAGATTAATATTCCACAATATAGTAAAGTAAGGACGGGAATACGGACTTTCGGAAACAATGCAAGTGGCGTCAGCTTATGCTGGCGCCACTTGGTTGTCTTTAGCCTGCTTTGTGGCTGCTTCTAGGCTGCTTCTAAGCTGCTTCTAGCCTTACTCGATGAGTATGCCTAGAGTATGGCTAGAGTATGGGAAGAGCGAGAGTGAAGCGGGGGAAGATGAACATTCTATGCAGGAAATGAACCTTTGAACTCTTGGAACTTTTTGAGCAATAAACTTTTTTCCTTGTACCTTAATTAAACATTTTTTTTCCCCTAGGGGTATTCTCTGTTCAAAGACCTTGAATACATATTCAGAGGCTTTGAATATATATTCAGAGGCTTTGAATAGAGATTTCTCCTAAGGATAGCGATTTTTTCCCCTTAGAGCCAAGAATTGTTTCCCTTAGAATTATTGCTTTTTTGTTGCGATATGCTGGCACTTTCCATTTGCTGTCTGTAGGTCATGATTTTTAACTATTTATTTCAATACGACTCCTTCTTTCTTCATACCGTCGATTTTGATGGTAACAGGTGAGTCGAGTTGAACATGGCGCACAAACTCAGTCTCTTGTACGGCTTTCAAACTGTTGAGATACTCGATATTGTAGATACCGTCTCCTATATAGTCATTCACAATGAAGTATCCCACACCGAAGGAGGTGAGGTTCTGGAAGAAATGGGTACCCTGACTGGGCTCCACTCGGTAGTCTTTCAGTCCTGCCTCTACGATGAGTTTGGCTGCGCTGATGTGTGGCCACTTCACAGGGATTCCGAGCCATGAATCGTTGCTACCCCATCTGCCTGGTCCTACCAAGATGTACGATTTCCCTTTATCGAGGAACTGACGATTGATTTTCTCAACCTCCAGCGCTATCCTTGGATTGTTGGATGCCGAGTAACCTTCGGTTTTCACATACACGATGTCGCGTATATCATTGCTTACACCACATCCAATGGCATTATGACTGCGGATAATACAGTCGTTGTCAGATATTTGTGTGAGGTCTTCGTCTATCATCATCTTGTTGTCCACCATCGGACGTATCTGGAGTAGGTAGAACTCTCCTGTCTTGTCGGGCTTGAGCTTTACTGCAAATTCTATCTCAACAGGGCGGCGCATCTCATCCTGTCCGTATTTCAGAATCATCTGCAGAATCTCCGGTAATGGGAAGACACCTTGCTGTAGCACTCCTGCAAAGGTGATGAGTTTGCGGTTTCGCCCTTCATAGAATCCGTCGTAGATACATTGGTCGTAAGGGTCGTATGTGCTACAGATATATTGAATGGAACCGTTGTTCTCTACGTCTCTCACCATCAGCTTCACAAGGTTGAAACCATCATCGACCTTGAAGTTGTCGTTCACATTCTTGGTGTCGAGTGCCAGCAGGTAGGTCTGGGTTTCGCGCAAGGCAATATCCACCTCGCTCGTTTGCAACACTTGGTTGGGGTGTGCGGGACATACGCGGAGACTCATTCCTCCGTCAACAATGTATTTGCCCAAACCGAGCGCAAGATTCACCGTGCCCTCTTCCGCCTTCTCGTCACCTATGGGGTAGTAGCTGATGCTTCGAGCCACACCCGATATGTTCGGATAGAAATAGCCATCGTATTGTGTGCCTACCACCTCTTGCAGGATGACAGCCATCTTCTCTTGATCGATGACGTTGCTCGTAGCAGTCATGTAGGCTTTCGAGTCGCTGAAGAAAACAGACGCATAAACGCTCTTGATAGCATCGCTGAGCAATTTCAAGTGAACATATTTGTCGTTCACGTATGGAATCATATAAGTGCTGTAAACGCCTGCAAATGGCTGATAGTGAGCATCTTCGAGCAACGACGAACTGCGGATGGCAATCGGGGCCTTCACCACATCGAGGAAAGCCATCAGGTCTTCTGCCAACCGCTCTGGAAGGCGGGCATGTAGGAACTGCTCGAGGATTTCTTCGTTGGTTGCATCGCTCAAAGCTATCTGGTACAATTCGTTGGTGTCCATAAACTCATCGAAGATGTCCGTACAGAGCACAACCGTTTTCGGAATCGTCACCTCCGCATTGTCAAACTGATTGAGTTCCTCATAACGCGAGATGATGTTGTCGAGAAAGGCCAGACCGCGTCCCTTGCCTCCCAGCGAGCCTTCACCGATTCGTGCGAAATTCGAAAAGCGGTCGAAACGGTCGCGACGGAACGTTGCAACCACACCGCGGTTTTTCATCTTACGATAGCTCACGATAGCATCGTAGATGTACTGACGGTGAGCATCTACATCCTGTAGGGTTCTCCATGTGATTTTCTTCAAGAAGTCGCAGATGGGGAACAACGCTCGCGATCCCAACCAACGGCTCACATTGTTGCGCGACACATGGTACATGAGCGATTCGCGCGGAAGGGTGAAGATATTGTCCTGCAAGTCCTTCAGGTTGCGTATGCGAGCCACTTCCTCCATCGTGTCTGGGTTGCGGAAGATGAAATCACCGAATCCAAAATACCTGCGTACCAAGTCGCGGAGGTCTATGTCCAACTTCTTGGAGTTCTTGTCGATGAAACTGGCATGACACTGGCGTGCGAGTTCTCTGTTCTCCAACTCCGACGACTCCATAATCAGTGGCACATACTCATCTGTGGCGCGAATGGCAGACAATAGCTTGAAGCCAGCCAACTTGTCCTTCTTGCCGTCTTTCGGGAATTCGCAGTCGCTGATGACTCCTAGCGTGTTGTCCTTGAACTTATAGTACAACTCCCACGCTTCTTCGTAGGTACGCGCCAACACAATCTTCGGACGGCCACGCATGCGGAGCGTCTCCAATTGAGAGTTCAGCGCCTCCGTAGCAAACTCCAGACTCTGTTGCAGCACGAACTTATACAAGTTGGGCAGGATGCTCGAATAGAATCGGATGCCATCCTCAACCAGCAACACCATCTGCACTCCAGCAGACTTGATGTCGTGTTCCAGATTCATCTTGTCCTCCATCAACTTGATGATCGACAGCAATAGGTCGGTATTGCCCAGCCAGCAGAACACATATTCGAAGATGCTCAGGTCCTCGTTCTCCATTCGCTTTGTGATGCCATGCGAGAATGGGGTGAGCACCACGATGGGGATGTCGGCGAATGCCATCTTGATGGTGCGTGCAATGTCGAACACATCGTTGCTGTCGTTACCTGGCATACAAATCACCAGTTCAAACTTCGTCTGCTTCATCAACTCTGTTGCTTCGTCCTTGTTGGCAGCTCGGAAGAAACGCGGAGGGTAGCGCAACCCCAGTTTTGAGTATTCGTCGAAAATCTTCTCGTCGATACGTCCGTCATCTTCCAGCATGAAGGCATCATACGGATTCGCCACAATCAGCACGTTGAAAATCCGTCGAGCCATCAGCTCCACAAACGACGTATCTTTCAGTATCAATTGATTCTTTTTCATAGACAATACCATAATTTGCTGCAAAATTACAAAAAAACACAAAAAAAATGCAGTTTTTTCAAAATAATTATCAATAATCAATTGTCAATTATCAATTAATTTGTAACTTTGCACTGGATTCAAAAGAAGCACTTAGTTTTTTTTATTCACTCTTAAGGTGATTAAAAGTGTAAATTAGTAGGAGAGAGTCAGGTCCGTGGTGGATATGACTCCTTTTTTTTGTAACTGTAGGACTTAGGGCTGTAGAGCTGTAGAGCTGTAGAACTAAGACATACTCCTCCACCGCAAGCGGTCCCCCTCCTCTAGCTTAGAGGAGGAGCAATATAAGGCTCTCCCCCTAAGATAGGGGGAGTACCCAAAGGGGGAGGGAGTATGAAAAGAGCTAAGAGCTGTAGAACTGTAGAGCTGTAAGAAATCGATAAATAAACTAAAACATAGAAAAATATGAAACGACTCATATCCTATACCTTCATGATGCTTGTCACTTTGCAGTTTGTGACAGCACAACGCCGTATGAACTTTAATGCCGATTGGACCATCGGAGAGGATAACCGATTAGTTACACTACCTCGTGCATGGAACGAGAACGATGCATACCGGGTATCTATCGAGCAACTCCCCACAGCTGTGGTTTGGTATCGTAAGGAGTTTTCTTTGCCCGATGTGAAAGGCAAGAAGGTGTTTATTGAGTTCGAAGGCGTTCGTCAAGCAGGTGAGGTATATGTGAATGGAGATTCTGTAGGTATGAGCGAGAATGGTGCGATGGCTTTCGGATTTGACATCACACCTTATATAAAAAAAGGGAAGAACCGTATAGAAGTGAAGACCGACAATAGTTGGAACTATCGCGAGAAGTCGTCAAACAGTCCTTATCAGTGGAACGATAAGAATTTCAATGCCAATTATGGAGGTATTACGAAAAATGTGTGGTTGCACATCACAGACGAAGTCTATCAGACCCTACCACTCTATTCCAACCTGAAGACTACAGGGACGTATGTATATCTAACCGATGCAGATATTCAGCAGCATACTGCCACGATTGCTGTGGAGACAGAAGTAAAGAACGACAGCAAACAGCCTCGTCAGCTACGTATGCAGGTGCTGTTCCCTTCTGTTCTGCAGGCTGAAGGCTCTCATGAACAAAGTCAGCTGGTCATGCTTCAACCAGGCGAGAAACGTATCATCCGACAGACCTATCAGATTGCAAACGTGCGATGGTGGAGTGTCGGAGAAGGCAATCTCTATGATGTCGTTACCCAGTTGACCGATGCGAAAGGGAAGGTGTTCGATGAAGTCGTGACACGAACGGGTTTCCGTACAACTCGCTTTGCAAACGGACTGATATGGCTCAACGGAGAGGTCATTCAGGTGAAGGGTTATGCTCAGCGTACCAGCAATGAATGGCCGGCTGTGGGCATCTCCGTACCTGCATGGTTGAGCGACTATTCCAACGGTTTGATGGTGGAGAGCGGAGCCAACCTCGTACGATGGATGCATATCACACCTTGGAAACAAGATGTGGAGTCGTGCGACAGAGTGGGACTGATGCAAGCCATGCCTGCTGGCGATGGGGAGAAAGATGTGGAAGGACCTCGCTGGCGACAGCGTACCGAACTTATGCGCGATGCGATTATCTACAATCGCAACAATCCCAGCATCATCTTCTATGAGGGAGGAAACGAATCAATCAGCCGTGCTCACATGTTGGAACTGAAAGCCATCCGCGATCAGTTCGATCCCCATGGTGGGCGAGCCATCGGAAGCCGTGAGATGCTGGATATCGATGAGGCTGAATATGGAGGCGAGATGCTCTACATCAACAAGAGTAAGAAACACCCTATGTGGGCGATGGAGTATTGTCGCGATGAAGGACTGCGTAAGTATTGGGACAGCTACAGCTATCCGTACCATCAGGAGGGTGCAGGTCCGCTTCATAATGGGCAACCTGCCAACGCATACAATCACAATCAGGATGAGTTTGCCGTAGAGCTTGTCCGCCGTTGGTACGATTACTGGCGCGAACGTCCAGGAACAGGAACGCGTGTCAGCAGCGGAGGAGTGAAGATTGTGTTTAGCGACACCAACACCCATCATCGTGGGGAGGAGAACTATCGTCGGAGTGGAGTGACCGATGCCATGCGAATCCCTAAAGATGGGTTCTACGCCCATCAGGTCATGTGGCACGGATGGGTCGATACCGATTCCTTCCAAACCTATATCATCGGCCATTGGAACTATCGTCAGGGGGTAAAGAAACCTGTATATGTGGTGTCGAACGCTCCAAGTGTTGAACTGTTCCTCAATGGCAGAAGTCTGGGACAAGGCGTTCAGAGCTACCATTTCCTTCATACATGGCACGATGTGAACTGGGAGGCAGGCATCCTGAAGGCAGTCAGTCGTGATGAGACGGGTAGGGAAGTATCGACCTATCACCTTCAAACCACAGGCGAACCTGCTGCATTGAAGCTGACAACAATCGAAAATCCTCAAGGATGGCAAGCTGATGGAGCCGACTTGATATTGGTGCAGTTCGAAGTAATCGACCGTGAAGGCCATCGATGCCCCCTCGACAACAGGACGGTTCAATTCTCCCTTGAAGGTCCGGCAGAGTGGCGAGGAGGTATTGCCCAAGGTCCCGACAACTATATTCTCTCAAAGACTCTACCCGTGGAATGTGGCGTGAACAGAGCACTCATTCGTAGTACAACCAAAGCTGGGCGCATCACCCTGAAAGCGCAAGCAGAAGGGCTTCCTATGCAACAGCTCACCCTCACTACCCATCGACCTACCCATGGGCGCAATCAGGCTCCACTTGTAGTGAGCCTGTCGAACCCACAGGCTCATCTCGTACCAGCCAAACGAACGATGCATCCTACTTATCTGCAAACCAAGGTAGGAGTCGATATTGTGGCAGCTCAGTCCGAAGTAAACAACGAAAACCTTCGCAACAGCTACGATGACAATGAACTGAGCGAATGGCGAGGAGGTACATCAGTGACCTACACATTGAGCGAGGCAGCTCCCATCAACGATATCTGTGTGAAGATGGCAGGATGGCGCTCCACGAACTATGCCCTCGAGGTAGAGGCTGAAGGAAAAATCTTATGGCGAGGCATCACACCCACCAGCCTCGGATATGTGCATCTCCAGATAGCTCATCCGGTGAAAGCCCAGACATACACCATCAGAGCTATCGATAAATCAAAGGCTCAGGCAAAGGAAGCCAACTTTAACGACCCTGAAGCCGCACGATTCCAAAATATCACAGAAGTAGCTGGCGGAAAAGCCAATGAATTGGACCAGGCAGGCACACCCAATGTCAAGATCCAACCCCTTCGTATCGTCGAGATAGAGTTTTTAAAGTAAATGGGACTGTTTGATTCCCAGTGTGGGACCGCTTCAGTCCCCGTATGGGACCGTTTCGACATACCATGTGTCAAATTCCTCGTAAGATTCGATGAAAAATGCAGAATAATATGGAATTTGCAAAGACCTAACATAAATTTATGATTTCTCTCCCCCAACGTGGCAAAATTATTTAGGATAGGACCTATTTATTTACGATTGACGATTGACGATGTGACAAATTGACAAAAAGGGAGCTAGCTTCACAGCCTGCTCCCTTCATTCACTTCAAAAATACTTATGGAAAACACGAACATTCAAATCTCTAGTATCTCGTAATGGATTCCGTCTCTGGTTTTCAACGCATTGTGACGATTCTTTCGATACGTCACAAAGCTGACATGTATCCATTTGCTGCCGTTCGGTCGAGTCTCCCAAATCAGCTGGTCGAAGTCTGTATGCTTCACAATTAGCTTGCATACATCCCAGAGTGTCCATCCTTTACTCTCAGCCGGAATAACATAGATGTCAGCTGCTTCGCCCTTCATGTGTTGAGATTTGGTAGCTCCGCCTGCGGCTTTGTTGACGAGTCTGCAACGGAAGCCCGAAGACACATGAATGGGAACCTGTATCATATCACGAACTTTCTGCAACACATTCACGCATAAAGCCTCGATGTTGATGTAGTTCTGCTGAGTAAGTTGGGCATGATTATCAATACCCAATTCAGTTGCTTTCTTACTTTTCGTAAACTCCTCCAATCGGAAGTTTTTCGAGAGTCTTTTATTTCTGTCGTACATAATACTTCTCCTTTCTTATTCTAAAATTCTTTAATTTCCTCCATTTGCCTTTAGCCTTTTGCCCTTCGTCTTTTGACTTGGGTCTAAACAGCAAGCACTTTGGATCGTTTGGACGAGTCGCCATTGGTCCCGCATCACACTCGTCGTAATATCTGTCTGTTACCTTTTGGTAAAAAGCGCAATCTGCGCATCGTCTCTTTCTCATAATACATAATGTTATTTGTTATCTTTTTTATTTTTCTTCTTCCTGTCACTTTTCAGTTTCTTTCCCTGAGGAAACG
>JAEEGL014971902.1_pt1 | contig 35539 bp, 34 predicted proteins | sample 9134231 | NCBI WGS metagenome assembly JAEEGL01 (sample SAMN16246548, study PRJNA631951) | gut metagenome | biome: gut microbiome; feature: rumen; material: fiber-attached | host: Bos | place: Iran: Karaj | collected 2018-10 | reverse complement strand
CACGCTGTATGTCTTCACCAACTACAACGCGCCCAAGGGTCGCATCTGCCGCGTGTCGGCCAAGGCCCCGCAGATGGAGAACTGGGTAGATGTAATTCCCGAAAGCGAGAATGTCATCGCTGGCATTAGTTTGGCCAAGGGCAAAATGATTGTCACCTACGACCAGGATGCCTCCAATCACGCCTATGTCTACACCATGAATGGCAAGCAACTCCATGAGATTGCCCTGCCGACCTATGGGGCTGTCGGTTTCAGCAGCAAATACGAGGAGCCTGAGGTGTTTTATGCCTTCACCTCCTTCGCCTTCCCGACCACGATTTACCAGTACAACATCGATGACAACACCTCAACGGTGTTCCGTGCTCCCGCCATCGACTTCAAGTCGGACGACTTCGTCACCGAGCAAGTCTTCGTTGACTCGAAGGATGGCACCAAAGTTCCGATGTTCCTGACCTACAAGAAAGGCATGCAGAAAGATGGCACCAACCCGACCTTCCTGTATGGCTATGGTGGCTTCAATATCACACTCAACCCGGGCTTCAGCACTTCACGTCTGCCCTTCCTCGAGAACGGCGGTATCTACGCCCAGATGAACCTGCGCGGCGGCAATGAATATGGTGAGGATTGGCATATTGCCGGCACCAAGTTGCAGAAGCAGAATGTCTTTGATGACTGCATCGCTTGCGCCGAATACCTCATTAATAATGGCTACACATCAAAGGAGTATTTGGCTTTGAATGGTGGCTCCAACGGTGGTCTGCTTGTCGGTGCTGTCATTAACCAGCGTCCCGACCTCTTCGCCGTGGCCGTTCCGCAAGTCGGCGTGATGGACATGCTGCGCTATCACCTCTTCACCATCGGCTGGAACTGGGCCAGCGACTATGGCACCAGCGAGGACGACGAGGCCATGTTCAAGGCCCTGTATGCCTACTCGCCGCTGCACACCATCCAAAGCGGTGAGAATGTGCATTATCCCGCCATCATGGTCACCACCGCTGACCACGACGACCGTGTAGTACCCGCCCACTCGTTCAAGTATGCCGCAGCCTTGCAGGCCGCCCAGACCGGCGACCAGCCCAAGATCATCCGCATCGACACCAAGGCCGGACACGGCGGTGGCAAGCCCATCTCCAAGGTCTTGGAAGAGCAAGCTGACATCTATTCATTCATCCTGTACAATATGGAATTGAGCTATCCTACGACCAAGAAATAAGTCGAAGTAAATAATACGACAATCGCCCGTTGGACAACCAGCGGGCGATTCTTTTTTCTTCCTTATGATGGACTCACCAGCAGTACTTCACCGCGTACCAAATGGCCACAAACTGTTCGATAGTGACATTGTCGGAAAGGGTGAAATCAACGTCTCCTGAATAACTGGAGTTTTCCTTATACACCTTGTTGCCTTTCCTATTGGCGATCACATCCCCAGAATAACTTGAGTTCTCTTTGTAAATCTTGCCATCTCTGATGGTAAATATCACATCGCCGGAATAGGATGACGACCCTTTATATACCTTGCCGTCTCTGATGGTATAAAGGATATCGCCACTATAGGATGAGTTGCCCTTATACACCTTGTTGCCGTCAACATGGCAGAGCACATCGCCCGAATAGGACGAGTTGCCTTTATACACTTTGTCACCCTTCAAATTGCAAATCACGTCACCAGAATAGGATGAATTGCCCTTGTACACTTTCACTTGGGCGAAACTGCTGACAAATGCCATGCAGAAGAATAATGTCAACATCGTTTTCTTGTATTTCATGGATTTCAGATTGATATGATTAGGCAAAGATAGACAATATTTTATTACTTCGCCACTTTGAGGCTTATTAATCCATATCCAGCTCTTCATACGCAAACGTCACCCTCTCCCCCACGTTGACTACCAGATAACTCGGCGTTACCTTGCCATCGTTGAGGTTGTCTGTCATGAGGTATTGCACACCACCAAACTGTCGCTGCTCGCGCATGTGGAAGTGGCCCATGACAACCATTTCAACATTGCTGTTGCTCATCAGATCCATGAAGGCATATTGTTCGTCCTGAGGCAGATTGGCCGCAGGAGTCGTCGTGTAGTTGTATGAAGTGCGAAACAGCCAGTTGTGGCTGATGACGATGCAATGGCGGTAATCCTCGCGATGCGAGAGCTTCTCCTCTAACCATTCCAGCTGACGCTTGCCATGGGTGCCGTTGCCTGAATCCAAGAAGATATAAAGGTCTTGGTAGCCGCCAACGGTCTTCACCGTTACGGTATAGGTCGAAGTATGGAAATACTGCTTGTAGAAAGGTGCACAGTCAAAATACACGTCATGGTTGCCAATGACGGGAAAGCACGGGTCGTTTTTGGCTTGCGTCTTGGCGTTGTAACGCATCGCCTCCTCGCTCATCCTAAAGCCCGCCTCGCCACTCTCGTTGGTCAAGTCGCCGGCATGGATGGCAAAGATGGCCATCGGATCGTTACGCTCGGCAGTGATGTATTGGTAGAGACGGTCTCTCTCGCCTTGAAGCACGATGCTATCGCGCTCGGAATAGTGTGAGTCGGAGCAGGAATAGATGCGATACTCGTCAGGGGCATTCTCGATGACGGGTTCGCCGTATTGATTGTTGTAGTCGAGCCAGTCGGCAACGCGTTCTTCGGTATCGCTACGGTTGACGACCATTCCGGCCACATCAAGTCGGTTGCAGCCCGTGGCAAAAATCATGGCAACAGCGGCAATTATAATAAGGTATAGCTTTTTCATGGTGTTCAATTTTTAGGTTTCCAGATCAGTCCGACGTTGCCGAACCAGCCGTTGTATTGCGACGAGAGGTTGAGCACGCCACAGGGATGCAGTCCAATTTCAGAGGTCAGGCGCAGACCGTTACCGAAGTCGTAGTAGCCGTTCACACTATAGAAGAACAAGGTGAAGCGCTCGATGACGAAGTCTCTGTAGTTCGAGACGCGTGCGCCCACATTCCATGGATGCTCCTGGTCGAAGAAGTTGCCTTCGATACAGAAGGTGACATTCATCGGCTCGAAAACGGTCTCCATCCCGCCATTCTTTCGGAGTGGTATGGGAGCCGTGTAACGGTTGGTCAAACCCAGCTGGAAGTTGAAGTGCCGGTTGCGCCAGCCTAAGTCAAGCACACCGTTGAATTCCTGCAAATCATAATTCGGAAACAATCGATACAAATAGCGATTCTCCAGGTAGAGCGTGCCGCATTTCGCCTGAAGCAGATTCACCTGATATTGTAAGTTCAGGGAATAACGGCTTAGCGTAGTGGCCTGAAATCCCAGCCCAATGTTGAAGTTTTTGGCCATCCTATAGTCGCCTTTCAATGCCAAGGAGGCGCTGCTGCCCGAAGTGCGTGTGTAGTCGTATTCGCCATAGGTCTGCAAGGTCCATTGCGCCGAGGCCGTGAACGCAAACAGTAGCAAGGCGAACATGAATATGAGTTTTTTCATGAGTGAATAATTGAGGGCGCAAAGGTAGAAAAAAAAGGGATTGGGAGATTTTCATTTATTCCTTTTAGTTTATTCGCTACATTTGCTTGCCTTTTACAAAACATAACTATTATGCACAAGTTTCTAAGATTTTGCACTTTCTTTTTTATTCTCAGTTTTTTAAGTATCAATCTATCAGCGCAATACGGACCTCAGTTCGACAACCGAGGCTTTGAGCAATGGACCAACCGCGTCAGCGAGCCCACACATTGGCATTCAGGCGGCACGGCAACAGGCTTTTATTCTTGGGCACTTACTAATCAAATCGAACAATCTTCTCAATCACGTCCTAACTCAAGTGGCAGCAAGAGTGTACGTCTTTTCCCTCATAGCACATGGGGCGTTCTTGCCAATGGTAACATCACCAACGGACGCATGAATGCAGGAAGCTCATCGTCAACAGGAGCAGACAATTATAATTATACGCAACGTAGCGAGAGCGCATATAACACTCCCATCAACCAACTCCCCGACTCCCTTTCGATATGGGTCTGTTTCCGCTGCACCAGCACAAGCGAGCAGGCGCAAGTGAAAGCCGTTGTCCATGGCGACGCAGATTACAGAATCATCGCAAATGGAACAGAGGAACCTGCCAATATGCATGTGGCCACAGCAGTACAGTCGTTTACGCGCACTGCGCCTAATGGAGGCAGTTACACATGGCGCCGCCTGAGCATCCCGTTCAATAACAATGGACCTTGCACCGATGTGCGATACATCCTCATGACCGCCACTACTAACGCAACTCCTGGTTCGGGTAACTCCAACGACGATTTGTTCCTTGACGATTTGTTGCTCATCTATAATCCCACCCTTACTATGGGTCAACTGGCTTCCAATAGTTTCTCACCCGGCGATGCCATCACCATCCCGTTTACTTTGAGTGGCACCATGTCACCTGAAAACCTCGATAAAGCCGCCAATGAGGTTATCGCCCAACTCTCTGATGCCAACGGCAACTTCACCCCCCCCACTGAACTTGGCCGCGTCACCACCAACACCAGCGGCAGCATCACGGCACAGATCCCTAATGTGACTGCTGGCAACGGTTACCGCATTCGCGTCATATCCACCAACTATCCCATGGTCGGCGGTAACATCCAAACGGTTTCCATCGCACCCAGCACTTACACCATCACGGTCGCTGCCAACCCAAGCAACGGTGGCACCGTTACAGGCGGCGGCACATACAACAATGGGCAAAGTTGCACCGTCACGGCCACGCCTAACACAGGCTACACCTTCGTCAACTGGACAGAAAACGGCACGCAGGTCTCGACCAGCGCCAGCTATACCTTCACCGTGTCTGGCAACCGCAGCCTTGTGGCCAACTTCACCGAAAACACTTACAACGTCACCGTTTCGGCCAACCCGAACAACGGCGGCACAGCAAGCGGTGGAGGCACATTCACCCACGGACAGAGCTGCACCGTCACCGCCACAGCCAATACAGGTTACACCTTTAACAACTGGACTGAGAACGGCAGCGTGGTGTCATCCAATGCCAGCTACACCTTCTCCGTGAGCACCAACCGCACCTTGGTGGCCAATTTCACCATCAACAGCTATACCATCACTGCTACGGCCGACCCGAGCAACGGCGGCACGGTGGCTGGCACAGGCACCTATACCCATGGTCAAAACTGCACTTTAACAGCCACGGCCAGCACGGGTTATACCTTCACTAACTGGACCGAAAACGGCAATGTGGTTTCGACTAACGCAAGCTATTCCTTTGCTGTGGATGGCGACCGCAGTCTCGTGGCCCACTTCTCTGTCAACAGCTATACCATCACAGCCACAGTAGACCCGAGCAATGGCGGCACTGTGTCTGGCTCCGGCACTTATACCTACGGACAGAGTTGCACCCTGACCGTCGTGCCGTCTATTGGTTATACTTTTATTAATTGGACCGAAAACGGCACACAAGTCTCGTCGCAGGCCACCTACACCTTCACCGTCACGGGCAACCGTAACCTCGTGGCACATTTATCCTCACAAAGCTACATCATCACTGCCACCACTGACCCGGCAGAAGGCGGCGTGGTCACTGGTAGCGGAGGCTACGACTACGGCGACGAATGCACCCTGACGGCCACTGCCAATGAGGGCTATACCTTCGTCAACTGGACCAAGGACGGCAGCCTGGTGACGACCGAACCGACCTATACGTTCAACGTGACCGAGTCGGAAACCTATGTCGCGCACTTCACAATCAATAGTTATGAGATTACCGTCACTGCCGACCCGAGCGAAGGCGGCATAGTGACCGGTGCTGGCGAATACGAACACGGCGCATCATGCACCTTGACGGCTGAAGCCAACGAAAACTACGAGTTCTTCAACTGGACGAAAGACGGCATCGAGGTGTCGACAGAGGCCACCTTCACCTTCACCGTGACGGCCTCGGCTGACTATGTGGCGCATTTCCGCTACGATGACGACGTAGAAGAACACAGCGCTACCAGCCAGATTTTCCCCAATCCGTTCTCCTCGACTTTGAGCATCACGACGGAAAAAGCCATGAAGCGCATCAGCGTGTATGACGTTAACGGTCGTCTTGTCAAGGAACAAGATGTTGCCGACACGCATGTCGAACTAGACTTGTCAGGATTCAATGCGGGGACATATCTCCTGCAAGTGGACTACGGCGACAGCCGTAGCGTGCATCGGATCATGAAAGCCAAATAAAACAGAAATCACGACGAGGTCATCCCCGCCGCGATTTTCTTTTTCAGACGCCATGCAACTTAAAGACGTTCGTTCACCACGTCCCAGTCGATGATTTGCCACAAGGCGTTCAGATGATCGGGACGGCGGTTTTGGTAGTCGATGTAATAAGCATGCTCCCACACGTCGAAGGTCAGCAGAGGCCTAAAGCCACGCTGCACGGGGTTGCTGGCGTTGGTCTCTTGGGTGATTTGGAGCTTCCCGTCTTTGTCGACAGAGAGCCACACCCAGCCCGAGCCGAACAAGGTGGCGCCTTTCTTCGTGAACTCTTCCTTGAATGCCTCAAACGAGCCAAACTGCTCGTCGATCCATTGGGCAATCACTCCTGTGGGCTTGTTATCGGCCTGTGGAGCTCGAAACTGCGTGAAATACAGGTTGTGGTTCAGGATCTGGCCTGCGTTGTTGAATATGCCGCCATTGGCCTTCCTCACGATATCCTCCAAAGGCATCTCCTCGTATTCCGTGCCTTCGATGGCAGCATTTAAGTTATTGACGTATGCGTTCAGGTGCTTGCCGTGGTGGAAGCCCAGCGTCTCCTTACTGATGATGGGCTCCAAGGCATTTGCCTCATAAGGCAATGTGATGAGTTCGTATTTCATAGTATTGTGATTTTGTTGTTCGTGCTGCAAATATAGAAAAAAGTGGGATTCGGTTTCCGAAACCCCACTTTTTTCATTGGTTCATGTACATCTGGTAGAGCGGCGAGTTAGGCTCACTCTTCAGCCGTTTCAGCGCTCGATCGCGAATCTGGCGGGTACGCTCGCGCGAAATGTCGAGTTTCATGGCAATCTCTTCCAAAGAGTACTCACGAGAAGCGCCCAACCCATAGTACATGCAGATGATAGTACGTTCCTTTTCGTTGAGCATGTCGAGCGAGTTGCGGATGGCCTTGCTGGTCGACTCTTGCTCCACCACGCTATCGGTCTGCATCTCGTCGTCGGCGACATACACATCCAAAAAGTTGGCGTCATCTTCGTCATCCAAAGGCGCATCGGTCGACACAGTACGAGCATTGAGGCTCAACAGCTGTTCTACCTTATCCTCAGGCATGCCAACGGCATCTGCCACCTCCTTCACTGTGGGACGGCGCTCCAGCTTCTGCTCAAGCAAGGCCACGGCCTTCTTCACCTTGGCCAAGGCACCCACCTGATTCATGGGCAAGCGGATGACACGGGCCTGCTCGGCCACGGCTTGCAAGATGCTTTGACGAATCCACCATACGGCGTACGAGATGAACTTGAAGCCACGGGTCTCGTCGAAACGCTGTGCAGCCTTCACCAGACCGAGGTTACCCTCGTCGATGAGGTCTTGCAGGCTCAGACCCTGGTTTTGATACTGTTTGGCCACCGATACGACGAATCGTAAGTTAGCCCTGACCAATTTGTCCAACGCAGCCTGGTCGCCAGCCTTGATGCGCTGCGCCAGCTCGACTTCCTCATCGGTGGTCAGCAGTGCCTCCTTCGCAATGTCAGCGAGGTACTTGTCCAAAGTCCCCGAGTTGCGGTTGGTGATCTGCTTTGAAATTTTCAGTTGTCTCATTTTTCAAATCTTATTATTGTTTTACATTTTTTGTTTTAAAACCCTCTCTCTGCATACCAATCTCCTCATTGTGATTTTTGCATAATCTTCCAGTCTCGAGAGAATGAGGCTACCGCCTTTTCTCCCAAATCCAAAAGGAATTATTATCAAAAACTATACCGAAAGTCTTGTTTTTCAGTTAAAAAGTTCTCAACGCACGCATTAGTAATAGAACGATCCAGGCATACCATTGGGGAAGACGCCTTCAATGGTAGTGCGGCGTGTACGGGATTTCAGCGCTTTTTCAAGGTCCGCCTTGCTGTTCACGGCATAGCCATTCACCTTAGTGATGACGAAGTCGACCGGAACGCCGGAGTTCATGAAACGACCCTGACGGATTTCCACGATCTTCAAGCCGTTCTTAATGTCGAGACGGCTCTTCTCGTTCTGGTTGACAGGCTGCAACATCAGTCCGAACTCAGCGTTGTAGAAACTGTCGCTACTTCTGACCACGTCCACATTTCCAGCCTCGTTGAGTAGGGTCAGTTCATAGCGGTGGTGAGTGCCACGGCGGTTCACCTCCACAGTCACCTTGTCGCCAGGACGGTATTGACGAATGGTCTCCATCATCTGGGTCACGGTGTTCACCTTCTTCCCGTTGATAGCCGTGATGACATCGCCTTTTTGGATGCCTGCCTTTTTAGCAGCACCTTCTTCTGTCACATCAGCGACATACACGCCTTCGATGTCTTCCAGGCCCTCCTTTTGAGCCAACTCTTGCGTCAACTCAGTCGGATAGATGCCAATATAGCCTCGCTGGGTCTCGCCATAAAGCAAGAGATCGTCGACCACCTTACGCACGATGTTCGAAGGGATGGCAAAGGAATAGCCTTCGTAGGATCCCGTATGCGAAGCAATGGCCGCATTGATGCCAACCAACTCGCCCTTGGTGTTCACCAAAGCACCGCCACTGTTGCCAGGATTGACGGCAGCATCAGTCTGGATAAACGACTCCACCGAGGTGCCTTCGCCCAAGATGCTGAGGTTTCGTGCCTTGGCGCTCACAATACCCGCCGTGACGGTCGATGTCAAATTGAAGGGATTGCCCACGGCCAACACCCACTCACCGATGCGAACATTGTCGGAATCGCCGAAGGTGAGGAACGGAAGGTCGGAAGCATCCACTTTGATAAGGGCCAAGTCAGTGGTCGGGTCAGTACCAATGATGGTGGCGGTCTTCTTCACCTTATTATTAAAGGTGACCTCCACCTCGTCGGCGCCCTCAACGACGTGATTGTTGGTGACGATATAACCGTCGGGGGTGAGCACCACACCCGAGCCATATGCCACCATAGTGTTGTTTCGGCTCTGGCCAGGATAACCATAAAGCTGTCCGAGCAGGGCACCGAAGAAATCGTCGTAGGTATTGCTCTGGTTAACCACTTTTGTCATGATATGCACTACTGCATCGACACTGCGCTCGGCAGCGTCAACAAAGTCAGGCGTGCCTTCGGTAGGAACATAAGACGTGCGTTGCACCTGAACCGGTTGAGTCTGCTCAACTTGCGACACAGTCTCCTGCTCCTGTTCGCTCGATTCAGAACTCTTTTCCGTTTTGGGAATCAGATTCACACACGATGTCGCCATCCACAATCCGGCGAGCATCAACATCAAACTCACTTTTTTCATCTTATCTCATTATTTTTTATGGTTTCCTTTACCTTATTATGGTCTTATTAATGCATTTTTTCAACCTTTATTGCGCCAAAAAGCGTATTTTTGTCGAAAATTTCTGCGGCAAAGTATCATCAAATTATGTGCCAATCGCCGCTCGAAACATGGTTTTTTAAACGGACTGGACGATATGTTCCTCAAAAACGAAACGATAACGCTACGGCCTGCCGAACCAGCTGATGCCGAACAGATCTTCCAATGGGAAAACGACCGCGACAATTGGCGTGTCAGTGGCACACATGCGCCCTACTCGCGTTTCCAAATCGAGCAGTTCCTGTTGAGCGACAACGACATAGCGGCGCAAAAGCAGCTTCGACTGATGATCAATCTGACCGAGACCGGTCGAACCATAGGCTGCATCGACATCTTCGACTATGACAGTTTCAACCAACGCGCTGGCTTAGGCATACTTATCGACAAAGAACAACGACAATTGGGTTATGCCAAGGCTGCATTGTCTTTGTGCCTTGAGTATCTGTTTGACGATTTGCTACTACATCAAGTGTATTGCTCCATTGACGAGACCAACACCGAGAGCCAGCAACTCTTTGTCGGACAAGGCTTTGAACTTTGCGGCAGACGAAAAGACTGGATCAATACCCAGAATGGTTTTCTGGATGTATTTGAGTATCAACGAATAAAATGAATTTGATATGGTCAAAATAGAAACCAAACTCCCTGACGAGAAAAAATCTCGAAAAAGCGGCAGCAAGAAAAACAATAAAGGTGCCAAGCGAACTGTGATTCTTGTGCTCTTTATCCTATTAATCTTTGCCATTGCCTTTGGGTATTGGCTATACAGAACCGTCATGTCGCCCAACGTGCAAACCGCCGACGGAAAAGACGTTGAGCTATTCATCCCCACAGGCTCGGATTACGAGCAAGTGAAGGCACTTTTGGCCGAAGCAAACTGTCTCGTCAACGAGAATAGTTTTGACTGGGTGGCACAGAAGAAAGACTATCCCGACAACATCCACCCCGGACATTACGTGTTGAGAAACGGCATGAACAGCAACCAGTTGGTCAATATGCTGCGCGGCGGCCTGCAAACGCCTGTGAAGGTCACCTTCAACAACATCCGCGACGTCGACCAGCTGGCCGGCCGTATCGCCAAACAAATCGAGGCTGACTCCTCCTCCATCGCACAAAAGCTCCACAACCAAGACTATATTGATCAGCTGGGCTTCAACAGCCGCACTATCCCCGCCCTTTTCCTGCCCGACACCTATGAGTTCTACTGGAACACCGACGCCGAGGGCTTCGTCAACCGCATGTTCCAGGAATACAACAAGTTTTGGAACGACGAACGCAAACAACAAGCCCAAGCCAAGGGCCTAACACCCATACAAGTGAGCACCTTGGCCAGTATCGTCAACAAGGAAACTAACATGAGCGACGAGATGCCCCGCATGGCCGGAGTCTATCTCAACCGACTGAAAAACAACTGGCTGCTGCAAGCCGACCCCACCCTCATCTTTGCCTGGAACGATTACACCATCAAGCGTGTGCTCGACCGCCACAAAGAAATTGAGTCACCTTACAATACATATAAATATCCAGGTTTGCCGCCAGGACCCATCTGCATTCCGTCACTCGCCGCTGTCAATGCAGTGCTAAACGCCGAAGACCACAACTACTTTTACTTCTGCGCCAAGGAGGACTTCTCGGGCTATCACAACTTCGCCAAGACCCTGGACGAACACAACCGCAACGCCGCAAAATACCAGCAAGCTCTCAACCAACGCGGCATCAAATAGATTGAATAACTGAACAACTGAACAACTGATATGAAAGCCTTCAAAGCATACGACATCAGAGGCGAATGGGGTCCCGACCTCAACGAAACCATCGCCTATCGCATCGGCTATTTCCTGCCCGATGTGCTCGACACCGACACCTATCTCGTGGGGCGTGACATGCGTCTGTCATCACCTGCCCTCTTTGACGCCCTCACCCGTGGCCTTACCGACCGCGGCAAAAACGTCGATTTCATCGGACTCAGCACCACGCCTTTGGTCTATTGGACCACAGCCAAATTCGGCTATGGCGCCTCCATCCAAATCACGGCATCCCACAATCCCAAACACCACAACGGCCTCAAGATATCGGCTAAGGACGCCCTCCCTGTGGGCTACGACACCGGCCTCAACCGCCTCGAAGCCCTGGTGGAAAGCGACAAGGCCACCGTGCCTTGCACCGTGAAAGGCCAAATCAAAGAAAAGAACGTCTATGCCGAGTATTTGAATTTCCAACAGCAGTTTGTGGGGCCCCACGAAAACCTCAACATCGCAGTGGACTGCAGCAACGGCATGTCGTCTATCTTTGTACACGACCTCATCGGCAAGGCGCATTATATCAACGACACCTTGGACGGCAACTTCCCCAGCCACGAGCCCAACCCACTCGAAGCCAATGCCCAAGAACAAATCAAGGCCTTGGTGAAGCAAGAGAAATGCGACATCGGGCTGCTCTTCGACGGCGACGCCGACCGCATCACCTTCATCGACGAGAAAGGACGCTTCATCAGCCCCGACCTTATCATCGCCTTCCTGGGCGACTACTTCATCGGCGAGCAACACCAGAATGGCATCGTCTTGCAGGACATCCGCAGCTCGCGTGCCATCCAGGAATACCTCAACCGCTTTCAGGCAAAGGTGGAGACCTGGCGCGTGGGACGCGCCTATGCTGCGCTGAAGCTCCGCGAGCTGGACGGCTGCTATGGCGGCGAATTGGCCGGGCACTACTACTTCCGCGACTTCTACTACTCCGACTCGGCATTGTTGGCCTCCTCCATCGTGCTGCGCCTTTTGGCCGAACGCAAGAAAAAAGGCCAGACCATGAGCCAGATTATCGACGAGATTTCGCCTTATTCCAATAGTGGCGAAATCAACTTCAAGATCGAACGCAAGCAAGAGGCCATGGATGCTGTCAAGGAGCACTTCACTAAGTTAGAGAATCCTGAACGTTTCCTTGACTTTGATGGTTATCGCCTCGACTATCCCGACTGGTGGCTCAACATCAGACCTTCCAACACCGAGCCTTACCTTCGCTTCCTCTGCGAAGCCAAGAGCGAGGCCAGACTGAAGGACATCATTGCCACTGTGACGGGAATCGTTAAAAGTGTAGAATAAACGAAGAGACCTCCCCAACGAGGCATTGGCTGATGAAGCACAAACTCCTGGCAATCATTCTCGTGATGGTGTTTGTCCCCATGTGGGCACAACAGGCCAACGACTCCGCCCTTGTCAGGCGCAACGTCACAATCGTCGCCTGCACCGATGCCGCTATCTATGCGGGCACCATGGTGGGATTGAACCAGCTCTGGTTCAAGGATTGCCAATGGGTCGGCATTCACACCATCAACGACAACGGCGACTGGCTCCAGATGGACAAGCTGTGTCATGCCACTACCTCCTACCACACTAGCCTATTCGGTGACGAGAGCATGCGTTTGGCCGGCTTAGACTCAAAACGGTCAGCCCTATTCGGCGGCGCGTTCTCGTTGCTATTCATGACCTCCATCGAGCTGATGGATGCCGGATATGAAGATTGGGGCTTCTCGTGGGGTGACATGGCCGCCGACATGGGCGGCATCGCGCTCTACACTTCGCAGCAACTGCTATGGGACGAGCAGCGCATCAGCCTGAAATACTCGTTCCACCCCACCGAATATGCCCAATACAACCCCGAAGAGTTGGGGCACAACCTGATCAGTCAGTCGTTGAAAGACTACAACGGCATCACCATCTGGGCCGCATTCAACGTCAAGGAACTGTTCTTGGACAACGACAGCGGCTTCCCCGAATGGCTCACCATCGACATCGGCTATGGAGCCAATGGCATGGTGGCACCCCAGCCCACCGACGACTTCGACCGCATAAGGCAATTCTATCTCGCACCTGGTGTCGACTTGGCGAAACTGCCCGTTCAAAACCGCTACCTTAAAGCCGTATTGCGTGCCTTGAGTTTCATCAAACTGCCCACACCGGCATTGGAATACAACACCACCGACAAAATCGTCTGGCATTGGCTCTATTTCTGAAAAAAGCCTTATCTTTGCAAAAATAACCTAATATGAAGAAGAAAACTACATTGATATTATCCGTCCTTTTCGCATTGTTCCTGACCAGCTGCGAGAACCCCAACAAATCGCGGGCCTACATGGATGAAGGCTCAAAGATGCTGCTGCGCTACAGCGATTACGAAGAAGCAGAGAAGCTACTCACCAAGGCCATCAAATACGACAAGAGCAACTACGAAGCCTATTACTATCGTGGCTGCGCTCGCATCAACGCAAAGAAATACCAAGAAGCCATTGAGGACCTGGAGAAAGCCGTTGAGCTCAAAACCGACTATGCCGACGCCTACTTCAACATGGGGCGCACCTATTACCTGATGAACGATGAGGACAAGGCATGCGAGTACTATAAGTTGGCCGACCAATACGGCCGTCCTAACTTGGAGGATTATCTAAAGAGATGTAACTGATTGTCAGCGGATTTCCTGAGGCGTAAAGGACTCTTCCAAGATGACATCACCGTCTTCGTTGTAGGTCTTCCAAATCCCTGATTTCTCTCCCATGTCATACTGCCCTTCCTCTTTCAAGGCAGAGCTGGGATAATAGGTTTTTGCTGGGCCATCAAGAAGACCATTGCGGTATTGACATTCCATGATCAATACGCCCGTATCCGAATATTTCTTGCATTGGCCTTCTGGTCTTCCTTCAACATATTGCGTCTCCTCTGCCAACACGCCATTGCTGGGATTGTAGAGCCTTGACCAGCCGTGAACCTTACCCTCTTTGTTGTCCTCCACCAAACGAAGCTGTCCCGAGTTGGCGTCATAATACTTCCACTCACCGTCCTTCTTTTGGTTGAGGAAATAGCCAGTGGCAATCATCCGGCCATTTGCGGCGTAGGTCTTGTTCAAAGCCCGTTCTCCCGACTTGTCGAACTCATTGGTAGCCCTCAGATTCCCCTGTTCGTCGTAATAACGGAAAGTGCCCTTGCACTTGTCGTTCTTGAACTGTCCTTCATAGCGTAGCTGACCATTCGTATAATAATCGCGCCAAGGTCCTTGACGGCGGCCCTTTGAGTCCACTTGATTGAATTCTTGCGCAAAAGAAACCACCGAATACAACAAAGCGACAAGAAGGAAACAATATCTTTTCATGATTTCTTCGGTTTTAAGACTGCAAATTTACGGAAATAACTTATTTTTGCGCCAATTATTGTATGGCAGAATATTCATCCATATTGTTGGAAAACGCGGTGGAGTCGCTTTCGAAGCTGCCGGGCATCGGCAAGAAGACCGCCCTGAGGCTGGCGTTGCACCTGCTCAACGAAGACACGCTTGAAACTGAACAACTTGCGGATTCATTGCTGAAGATGAAGCACAACATCATGCTTTGTGAGCGTTGCTACAACATCAGCGACACTAAGGTGTGCTCCATCTGTGCCAACCCGCGACGCGACGAGAACACGCTTTGCGTGGTGGCTGACATGCGTGACGTATTGGCCATCGAACGTACAGCCTCCTACAACGGCCTCTATCATGTGTTGGGGGGCGTCATCAGCCCCATCGAAGGCATCTCACCCAACGATTTGAAGATCTCGCAACTTGTGCAACGCGCCCAAAGCGAAGACATCAAGGAGATCATACTGGCCCTGCCTGCCACCATCGAGGGCGACACGACCAACTTCTACATCTTCAGACAACTGCATGATTTTCAAGGGAAAATCTCGGTGATTTCAAAGGGCATCGCCGTTGGCGACGCCTTGGAATACGTCGACGAGGTGACCTTAGGCAGGTCGATTCAGAACCGTATCCCGTTCAGCCAGAAATGACAAAACCCATGCGGACACATGTGATGTGTCTCTACGTGTTTTCGTCAAACAAATCCAATTGGTTCTCGGTGAGATACAATTCTTGAGGCACCTCGTACTCATACGCGGTGATGAAACGCGCAATATTCTTTTTGATCAACTTGATGGGCGTCGTTTTCCGAGCTTTGCAATAGTTGCGCAACGAACGATATTGGCCCTTCGACAACTTAAAGGTAATCGCGTGATACTGGTAATTACGACGCTTCCGTTTCTTGTTTTGTGCCATAACACATTGGTTTGATGGCACGAAATAACGAAAAGATTTTGGAAAAAACAAATTATCGCTGTTTTTTCTGCTTTAAACCGAGGTCATCCCCTATGGCCTCATGGCGGCACAAAACAACATAAAAAGCGAAGACCAGGTCAACCCCGATCTTCGCCTTTCCTTTTTCTATGATTGATTCGCTTAGAAACTGAAACCGATTCGGCCCACGACCATGACCGGATGGACATTACCATAGGTCTTGTATTCTTTGGCCTCAGGCTGGGCTTCCTGATTGATCACTTCTTTATGAATCAGCTCAGCACTCACATCGGCCTTGCCAAGGTCGTAGAAGCTGCAACCGATCACCAGGTTCTTGGCAATCTCGAAGCCTATTCCTGCTTGATATGCAAAAGTGATGGCGTTGTCATAATCGGTGATGTCTCTTTGGGTCACCTCCTGGCCAAGCACCGATTGCCCCTTGGCGACAGCCTCAAGGTCGGTGATGAGACGGAAGTTGCCGCCAGCGCCAGCCTCCACATAGATGCCGAGATTGGGATTGAAGTGATAGATGTAGTTCACACCCAACATAGCAGGAAAGTTGAAGTATTTTGGGGTGGCGTCGTACTTGAAGCTGGTGTTGAGAAGTAATCCATTATAGTTTGACTCACTTTCGCGGAAAGCCGTCTTCAGGTTTGAGTTAATGCCATTATAAAAGCCATCGACTGAAACCATGGCATTCAGGCCTTCAACGCCCACATTGAAGTACCATTTGATACCAGCATTGAAACCAATGGCGGCACCGGCATCACTCTCTTCCACCCTCATCAAGGCATACTCGTTGAAACCATCAAAATCTCCAAAACTATTCATCGGGAACGAGGCACCGAGAAACATGGCACCACGGTATTGGGCCATTGCCTGACCACCCATGACAAGCATGACAGTCAAAGCGAACACTTTTGCTATTTTCTTCATTTCTAGATAATTTAATGATTAGAATAATCGTTTGAATTAAAACGCTGCAAAGTTACGAAAACTTTTGTATCTTTGCCTTTCAATTCAGGATAAAATGTTTCAAAAACTCAAACTCTTCAAGGAACGTCATCCTTTCACCACTTTGATGTTGATAGCCATTGCGGTACGCATCATCGTGGTGGCCTTTCTCCCTGGCTACGGTTCCAACCATGAAGTGCAACACACCACCCTTTTTCTTGGTTTTGTCGACAAAATCAAAGAGCTCCTAGGCATCGGACAGACTGTGTCAGCTAAACTGATCAGCCGTTCGCTCTACGCACTGGTGTCTTTATTCACTGTGTCAATGATCTACCGTATCTGCGACCTGACCTCCAACAAGCATAATGCTTGGTTGTTGGCGCTCATTCCCACTTTCAGCTGCATCATGCCTGCATTCGGCATTATCGAGAATGCCAGTGCCTTCCTTGGTCTTCCCTTGTTGCTTTATGGTTCAAACGTTGTGCTTCGCCAGGAGGTGCTTAGACAAAACAACCTCAAAGAAAACACCCATCGTACCTCATTTTTAATCGCAGGTCTCATGCTCGGCTTTGGCATCTGCGTGTGGTATGAGAGCATCTTCATTGTCCTCTCCATTTTACTGATTCTCTTTATTAGACGTAACCCCAAGGGAGCCCTGATGACCCTTATCGGAATCGTCATTGCCATCGCAGCCATAGGTCTGCTCCTTTGGGCGCTTAGCGTCAACCCATTCGACTATATCCCCCCTTATAAAAAATGAACAAAGAAGTAGCCCGCCAGCGCATTGCGGCACTCAGCGAGGAGTTGGAGCAGCATAACTACAACTATTATATCCTCGCCAAGCCCACCATTAGCGACTACGAGTTCGACATGAAACTCGAGGAGCTGGCGCGTTTGGAGAAGGAATTCCCGGAGTTCCTCTCCCCTGCCTCTCCCACTCAACGCGTCGGCGGCGGCGTGACGAAGGAATTCCAAAGCGTCAAGCACCGCTATCCCATGCTGTCGTTGGCCAACAGTTACAGCCGAGAGGAGATTGTGGACTTCATCAGCCGCATCAAGAAGACTATTGAAGATGAGGTAGAGTTTTGCTGCGAGTTGAAGTTTGACGGACTCTCCATCAGCCTGCAATATGAAAACGGCGTGCTCGTCCGTGCCGTGACACGTGGCGACGGCACCCAAGGCGATGACGTGACCACTAATGTGAAGACCATCCGCACCGTGCCGCTAAAGCTGCATGGCGACTATCCCGAGTTTTTCGAGATGCGTGGTGAAATCGTAATGCCTTTCGAGAGCTTCAACCGCCTGAATGAAGCCCGTTCCGAGGCGGGCGATGACCTCTTCGCCAACCCGCGCAACGCCGCCGCCGGAACGTTGAAACTTCAAGACAGTAAAGAGGTAGCTCGTCGTAAACTCGACAACTACTGCTATTATATGATGATGGACGGCCTCGAGGACCGTTACCAGACGCATTACCAAAGCCTGCAAGCCGCCAAGAAATGGGGATTCAACATCTCCAACTTCATGGCGCTATGCAAGACCATCGACGAGATCTTTGAGTTTATCGACTACTGGGATGAAGCTCGCCATCAACTGCCTTTTGCCATCGACGGCATCGTACTGAAAGTAAACAGCTATACGCAACAGCAGGCCTTGGGATATACAGCCAAGTCGCCGAAATGGGCCATCGCATACAAGTTTAAGGCCGAAGAGGTGGAGACCGAGTTGCAAAGCGTCGATTTCCAAGTGGGCAGACACGGTACCATCACACCTGTTGCTAATCTTGCACCTGTGCAACTGGCGGGTACCACTGTAAAACGCGCCACATTAAACAACGAGGACTTCATCCGCCAATTCGACCTGCATTATGGCGACACCGTCACCGTGGTGAAAGGCGGCGAGATCATCCCGAAAATCATCGGCGTGAATTTCAACAAACGTCAGGCAGGAGCGCAGCCCGTGACTTTCACCAAAGTCTGTCCGATATGCGGCACTGCGTTGATAAAGAACAAAGACGAAGCCGCTTGGTACTGTCCTAACGCGCAGAGCTGTCCCCCGCAGGTGAAAGGGCGCATCGAGCACTTCATCAGCCGCAAAGCCATGAATATCGAGAGCCTCGGTGAGGGCAAAGTGGAGTTCCTCTACGATGCAGGTCTGATCAAGGACGTGGCCGACCTCTATAGCCTTACCTTCGACAAGCTCTATGGCTTGTCCAACGACAAAGTCAGCTTCAAAGAGAAGACCGCAAAGAACATCATCGATGCGCTGGAGAAATCGAAATCCGTGCCTTTCGAACGAGTGCTGTTCGCATTAGGCATCCGTAACGTGGGCGAAGTGGTGGCCAAGACCATCGTGGCAGAGTATCACGATATAGACAGCATCATCCATGCCTCCGTCGAAGAGTTGAGCGCCATCAACACGGTAGGTGAAGTCATCGCCCTATCGGTGAAGGCCTTCTTTGAAAACCCAGTGAATCTGGATATTGTCCAGCGCCTGAAAGCGGCAGGGTTGCAGTTTGCCAAGGCTGAGACACCTAAGTCTGACAAGGAACAGATTCTTGCAGGAAAATCTTTTGTCGTGAGCGGAGTGTTTGCTCACTATTCCCGTGATGGCATCAAGGAGACCATCGAGGCCTACGGCGGCAAGAACGTGGGAAGCATCTCCTCCAAGACCGACTATGTGTTGGCGGGCGACAAAATGGGGCCTGAGAAACGCAAAAAAGCCGAATCATTGGGCATCCCCATCATCACCGAGGCCGACTTTGAGGCCATGATTGGAGCGAAACACGAAACCGAAGAAACCGGATTGTTGTTTTGATTGAATAAATTACTACTTTTGCAGACCCGATTTTGGATCTTAAATCTTTTAATATAAAAACTTTAAATCATTAAATATCATGTTAATAGAAAAAATCATTGCCCGCGAAATCCTGGATTCTCGCGGAAACCCCACGGTTGAAGTGGATGTGACATTGGAAAGTGGCATTATGGGTCGCGCCTCGGTACCTTCAGGTGCCTCTACCGGCGAACACGAAGCCCTCGAGCTGCGTGACGGCGACAAGAAGCGTTATGGTGGCAAGGGTACTCTGAAAGCTGTTGACAACGTCAACAACATCATTGCCCCCGTCATCCTCGGTATGTCGGCGCTCGACCAACGTGCCATCGACCATAAGATGCTTGCCTTGGACGGCACCCCGACCAAGTCGAAACTCGGCGCTAACGCCATCCTCGGTGTCTCTTTGGCCGTGGCCAAAGCAGCCGCCAACTACCTTGACATTCCGCTCTACCGTTACATCGGTGGCACCAACACCTTCACGCTTCCTGTCCCGATGATGAACATCATCAACGGTGGTTCCCACAGCGACGCCCCTATTGCCTTCCAAGAGTTCATGATCCGTCCCATCGGCGCACCTTGCTTCCGTGAGGGTCTGCGCATGGGCGCCGAGGTCTTCCACGCCTTGAAGAAGGTGCTGAAAGACCGTGGCCTGAGCACCGCCGTCGGCGACGAAGGCGGCTTCGCCCCCACCCTTAATGGCACTGAAGACGCCATCGAGAGCATCCTGCAAGCCATCAAGGCTGCAGGATATGAACCCGGCAAGGACGTCACCATCGGCATGGACTGCGCCGCCTCCGAGTTCTGCAAGGACGGCATCTACGACTACACCATCTTTGAAGGCCCCAAGGGCAAGAAACGCACCTCCGACGAGCAGGTGGCCTATCTTGAAGAGCTCATCAACAAGTACCCCATTGACTCCATCGAGGACGGCATGGGCGAGAACGACTGGGAAGGCTGGAAGAAACTCACCGACCGCATCGGCGACCGTTGCCAGCTCGTCGGCGACGACCTCTTTGTCACCAACGTCGAGTTCCTCTCGAAGGGCATCCAGCTGGGTTGCGCCAACTCCATTTTGATTAAGGTGAACCAAATCGGCTCGCTGAGCGAGACTTTGGACGCCATCGAGATGGCTCACCGTCACGGCTACACCACCGTCACGAGCCACCGCTCGGGCGAGACCGAGGACGCCACCATCGCCGACATCGCCGTGGCCACCAACAGCGGCCAGATCAAGACCGGCTCGCTGAGCCGCTCCGACCGCATGGCCAAGTACAACCAGTTGCTCCGCATCGAGGAAGAGCTGGGCGATTTGGCTGTGTATGGCTACAAGAAAATCAAATAACCCTGGATTATGCGAATGAAAAAGCCGAGGTCAATGCCTCGGCTTTTTATTTATCCGAACACGGCCTTCAGCCGCTTCATCGCCTCCTCCACAGTCACCCTTGGACAGGCCAGGTTAATGCGGAAAAAGCCGCTGCCCGCCTCGCCGAAGTCCTTGCCACGATTGAAGCCCAGATTAGCTTCCTGCGTCATCTTTTGCCATAGCTCCTCTTCTGACAGACCGTATCCGTTGAAGTCGAGCCACATCATATAGGTAGCCTGCGGCTTGTGGAACTTCACCTTAGGCAAATTCGCAGTCAGAAAATCGGAAACATAGTCGATGTTGCCCTGCACATAGTCAAGCAATTGGCCGAGCCATTCGTCACCGTAAGTCATGGCGGCTTGCGTGGAGACTTTGCCGAAGATATTGCCAAGATGCGCCTCCATGTCCTCGACATAGGCGACATAAACCTTCCTCAGATTCTCATTCGGAATGATGGCCGTTGAAGTAGCCAATCCCGCCAAATTGAAGGTCTTGGAAGCCGCGTGGAAGGTGATGCAATTCATGGCATATTGATGACCTAAAGTGGCAAAGGGAATGTGCTTGTAGCCAGGCAGCACTAGGTCGCAATGGATCTCGTCGGAGATGACCAGTACATTATTCTTTAAGCAGATCTCTCCTAGAAGCAATAGCTCATTTCGCGTCCAGCTACGCCCCACAGGATTATGGGGATTGCAGAGAATCAGCATCTTAGCGGTCTTGGCTTGCTCGGCCAGCTGGTCGAAGTTAATTTCGTAACCGTCGCCTCTGTCAACCAAGGTGTTGTAAACCAGTTTCCTGCCATGGCTTGTGACGGCATGATGGAAGGGTGGATAGACCGGTGGCTGGATGATGACCTCATCACCAGGTTGGGTGAAAGCCAGCACCGCCATATTAAAGCCGCAAACCACGCCCGGGGTGAACGACATCCACTCCGTCGGCACCTCCCAGTTGTGACGGCGTTTCAACCAGCCTGCAATAGCCTCAAAATAAAGCCTGTCCTTAAAATGATAGCCGTAAACAGGGTGCTCGGCCCGCTCGATGACGGCCTTACGGACGAAGTCGGGCGTCTCGAAGTCCATATCGGCCACCCACATAGGCAGCACGTCGGAGTTGCCGAACACCTGTCGGCGCAGGTCATATTTCACGCAGTTCGTATCAGCGCGATGGATGACCTTGTCGAAATCGTATCTCATTGTCATTAGGTTTGATGCCGCAAAGTTGCGAAAAAATTCGCGGAAATCTGCTGCAGGTACGGAAAAAAGATGTATTTTTGCAGTGTCAAACAAAGGCAAATCGTTCTTTCTTTCATGGGGGAGTCGCATAGTGGCAATTGCAACAGACTGTAAATCTGTCCGGGAATCCGTTCGGTGGTTCGAGTCCACCCTCCCCCACACCCAAGGCGAAGTCAAGGCTTCGCTTTTTTTGTGTGCAAAACTAGCCACAAACGGCCTTAATAAAATTTTTTCGGAGTATTTGTCAACGCATTGAAATATTTGTATATATTTGCACTACTAATATGTACAATTATGAAAATTTTTGTCGCCAAACTCGCTTTCAAAACTACGTCAGAAGACTTGAGAGCCTTGTTCGAGCAATTCGGCACGGTTGAAACATGCAAGGTTATCATGGATCACGAAACGGGGCGTTCGAAATGTTACGGTTTTGTGGAGATGCCCAATGACGAAGAGGCTTATAAGGCCATCGTGGAAACGGATGAGACCGTTTTCATGGGCAACGAGTTGCAAGTCAAGAAGTCGCGTCCACAGGCTTCAGCTACTCCCAAGCCCGAAAAACCTGCTAAGCCGAAGCGTCCGCATCACCCTTACGTCTCAAAGACAGAGGAATAAGACAGGTGATTTGCATTTTTTTCATGCAAGTCGACCTACACATGAAAAATAATCCGTATCTTTGCAGCCGAAAAGATGGTCTGGTAGCTCAGCTGGATAGAGCAACAGCCTTCTAAGCTGTGGGTCTTGGGTTCGAATCCCAACCGGATCACGAAGTGAAAGGGCTTCTTTGGAAGCCCTTTTTGTTTATTTGTCCTTTATGTGCAACAATTTACCTATTTTTGCAGCCTAAAACATTGTTTATGATCCAAGCGACAGGCATCCATAAATCCTATGGCAGCCTTGAGGTACTCAAAGGCATCAACCTTCACATCAACAAGAAGGAAATCGTGAGCATCGTAGGTGCATCCGGCGCAGGCAAGTCCACTCTGCTCCACATCATCGGTACGCTGGACAAAGCCGACCGCGGGCAACTCATTATCGACGGCACTGAGGTGGGCTACCTTAACGACACGCAGTTGGCCGCATTCCGCAACCAAAAGATCGGCTTTGTGTTTCAGTTTCACCATCTATTGCCTGAGTTCACGGCGCTTGAAAACGTCTGCATCCCTGCATATATCGGAGGCTTAGGCAAAAAAGAAGCCACAGAGAGAGCCTTGAGACTTCTTGACTATCTGAATCTAACAGAAAGAAAAGACCACAAGCCTTCCCAACTGTCTGGTGGTGAGCAACAACGTGTAGCTGTGGCACGCGCACTCATCAACGAGCCTGCCGTTGTGCTGGCCGACGAGCCTTCGGGCAACCTCGACTCCAAGTCGGCAGAAGAACTACACCGGCTTTTCTTCAGGCTTCGCAACGAGATGAACCAGACCTTCGTCATCGTCACCCATAACCCGACGTTGGCCGCCATGTCGGACCGGACCATAACGATAAAAGACGGAAGAATTTAGCTACACCTATAATAAAAAAGCACGACTTTCGTTAACACATAGATATAATAACGAAAAATGAAAAGACACATACTCTTCTCCCTGTTGTTTGGCGCTGCACTCGTGTTAAGTGCCAATGTCGTCATAGCCCAAAATGCTGAATCGTACGAGTCACTGATGAAGAAAGGCAACGACAAATTCAACGCCAAAGACTACATCAGCGCGAAGACCTACTACGAGATGGCACTGAAGCAGAAAGCCAACGACCCAACTGCCAAGAAGAAATTGGATGAATCGGTGAAGAAGATCCAGGAAGACGGTGCCCGACAGGAGGTGTTTTATGCCCACTTGGACGCTGGCGACAATTATTACAGCCAACAAAAATACGAGGAAGCTTTGGCAGAGTATGAACAAGCTTTGAAAGTCTTTCCCGAAGACAAATATGTGGGGGGACAGGCTGAAGCAGTGCGTGCCATACTGAAAGAACGCCAAGACAAGCAAGACGCATACGACACCGCTATGAGTCTGGGCGAGAGCCTCTTGGCCGAAGACAACTTCGATGCTGCCATCATGCAGTTTGAGACGGCGAGTGAGATTTTCCCCACCGACAAACTGCCCAAGGAAAGACTTGCCGAAGCACGTCAAAAGAAACAGCTCTACAACGAGAAGGTAGCCCGTTTTGACAAGCTGATGGAAGAAGCGCGACAATATGGCCTTCGCAAGAATTACGAGGCTGCATTGGAAAAAATAGAACAAGCTCTTGAGCTCTTCCCCGATGACTTGGAAGCCAACAACAGACGTAACGAATATCTAACTGCCAAGGGCATTTCCGAGCAATACAATGGCATCATCGCCGCCGCCGACCAACTCTATGAGAACAAGGCCTACAAGGAAGCCAAAGCCCAGTATCAAAGCGCCTTGGCAGTAGTGGCTGGCGATGCATACGCTACCGACATGATCGCCCGCATCGACCCGCTCATCGCACAACAAGACGCCGAAGAAGCTGCCCGCATCGCCGCCGAACAGGAAGCAGCACGTCTGGCCGCTGAAGCCGAGGCCGCCCGTATCGCCGCCGAGCAAGAAGCCGCAAGACTCGCTGCCGAGGCGGAGGCTGCCAGGTTAGCCGCAGAAGCCGAAGCCGCCCGTATCGCTGCTGAAGAAGAGGCAGCTCGCATCGCCGCCGAACAGGAAGCGGCACGATTGGCTGCCGAGGAAGCAGCAAGAATCGCAGCCGAAGAGGAAGCTGCTCGTCTAGCTGCCTTGGCCGCCGCTGAGGCTGAGCGTCAAGCCACAATAAAAAGCATGATGGATGCCGCGGATGCCTTATTTGACCAACAAGACTATCCCAATGCCAGAGCGAAATACCAAGAAGTGATAGCCTTCGACGAAGGCAATGCCGCCGCTACTGCCAAGATTCAAGAAATCGACGGCATCCTAGCACAAATGGCAGCCGAATTGGAAGCCAACTACAACCAAGCCATGAGTGAAGGCGACCAAGCCATGAACGCAGAGAAGTTCTTTGACGCCATCACGCAATACCAAAAGGCCTTGCTTTATAAGCCCGAGGACCCCACTGCCTTAACCCAGCTGGCTATCGCCTCAAAAGCCGAGAATGACCGTGTCGCCGCTTTGCGCGCCCAATACGAAAAATACGTCAAGGAAGGTGACGCTAACTTCAAGACCAACACTTACGACAAGGCCCTGGAAGCCTATACCAAGGCCGAGGAACTTGGTCTCGAGTCCTACCCCACCGAGATGATCGCCCGCATCGGCGAGATTATCGAGCAGAACAAGCTGTATGAGCTGAACAACGATCCTATCCTGTTGGCCGCTGGAGAGGCCAAACGCTTCGATTTCAATAAGATTGAGGTGGCTGTACGCCGTTCCAACTATATCATCATCAAGGTGCGCAACCCGCATCCTGAGAAGACCTTCCCGATGATTGTTTCGTTCGGTGGTAGCGGCGGAAAGAACGGCGGTTTCGTATTGCCCATCGCTGCCACGGAAGAGGAAAAGACCTTCATCTTCCGCATCGGCTCGCAATACAAGTGGTTCAGCGAGGACAACACCTGGATTGAAATCATTTCCGAGAACAACGAAGTGGAAATCGGAAAACTGGAAATCTCAAGGAGCAATTAAGGCTCGGACTTTCTTTTGTAATAATCGCAAATCGCCGTTATCCCGCACCCCTCACATTTAGGTTTGCGGGCCAAGCAGACATAGCGTCCATGCAGGATGAGCCAATGGTGCGCCTTCGAAATCACCTCCTTAGGCAGATGCGCCACCAAGGTCTTCTCCGTCTCTAAAACATTCTTGGAGTTTTTCGTCAGACCGATGCGGTTGGCCACACGAAAAACATGCGTATCCACTGGCATGGCAGGTTGGTCGAAGGCCACAGCCATCATCACGTTGGCGGTCTTGCGGCCCACACCAGGCAACTTCTGCATGTTCTCCAGAGTGTTGGGAACGATACCGTTGAAGTCACGCACCAAAGTCTGCGCCATACCCAACAGGTTTTTGGCCTTGTTGTTGGGATAAGAAATGCTTTTGATATAAGAATAGATTTCCTCTACCGAGGAATCAGCCATGTCTTTAGCCGTCGGGAAACGCTGGAACAAGGCGGGTGTGGTCATATTGACGCGCTTGTCGGTACACTGCGCCGAGAGGATGACCGCCACAAGCAACTGATACGGGTCCTTGTACTCCAACTCCGTTTCAGCCACCGGCATGTGTTCTTCGAAATAGGCTACAAAAGCATCGTATTTTTGTTGAATCTTGGTTTTCATCAAATGATGTCTCCTTGCTCGTCAACGAGAACGCCCCAGCTCACGGCGCTGATTTTGTCACCTTCAAAGAAGAAGTCGATCATGGCATCCTCGAAGGAAACACGCAGCTCGCCGTCTTCGGTCTCTTCCTCCATCTCCTTGAAGCCGTTGTCTTTCATCAGCTTGACAACTTCATCCTTTTTGAGGTCGAACACCTTCTTGCCGAACAGTGTAGCCGCCTTGTTTTCTGTCTCAAAGCAGGCCACCACCGATTTGGTAACACCTTCAAAATAAATGTTCGTTTGGATGGCGTCGTATTCGTAATAGATGGAGCGGTTACCCGTCTCCTCCATGTCGCTCAACTCCTCGTAGAAGTCGGGCATGTTCAGCAGCTTGACGGTCTCGTCAAGAGTCATTCCGAAAGGTATTTCGCCGTAGCCTTTCAGCGGCACAATGGTAAAGTCTTTCATAGCTTAGTTGATTCGGCCGCTAAGATAGGCAAATTATTGGAACGAAAAGCAAAAAAGGCGTTTTTTTCGCTTATTCAAATCGAATCGACTTGGTGGGACTGATGCGGTTGATGACCGAAGTCGGAATCAAAAGCATTAGTACCCATAGTAGGAATGTACCCAAATTGATGAAAACCACAGTGCTGAGATGCAATTCAATAGGTACGGCTGAGAGATAATAAGTGGCTGCATCCAATTTGATGAATCCCGTATATTGCTGCAAGAAACAGAATCCCAATCCGATAACATTACCGATGATCATGCCGATGAGAAGGATGCGCAACGAACGGCGCAAGAACACCTCGCGGACAAATATGTTGCTCGCGCCCATGGCCTTCAACAAACCTATGGTGGAAGTTCGTTCAATAATGATAATCAACAACATACTGATGACCGTGATGCCTGCCACCAACAGCATCAAGGCCATGATGAGCCAGACATTGGTATCAAGCAAATCGAGCCAGTCGAAGATTTGAGGGTTGCTTTGCCGAGCGGTATAAGAAGCTAATTCAGAAGGCAAGGCATAGTACAGCTTTTCGTTAACTTGGTCGACATCGGCACCCTCTTTCAGCGCAATCTCAAGCAGTCCTGCCTCATCGTCCTCCCATCCGTTCAGCTTACGGATTTGGTTGAGGTCAGCAAAGACATAACGCGCATCAAACTCAGCGAGTCCGGTCTCAAAGATGCCCGAAACCGAAAACTTCCTGCCTCTCGCCTGCATGTCCTTATCGATGAACCACACACGGACATCATCACCCACATTGAGCAACATTTTGTCGGCAATTGCCTTGGAGACCAACACCACCGTTGAACGTTCGTCAGGAGTATATCTTGGGGTCTTGCCTTCTATGATGTAGCTGTCGAAGTAGGTCCAGTCATAGTTCTCATCCACACCCTTCAGCACCACGCCCTGAATCTCGTCGTCGGTCTTGATCATACCCGCCTTGTTGGCCACCTGTTGGTAATGGCTGATGCCTTCAACCGTGTTCAACCGACTGATGAGCATGGAATCCAATACAAAAGGGGTTTCCTCAACCGACTCGTTCTTGTCCAAAGCCTGCACATGAATCGGTGCCACAAAGCCAACGACTTTATCCCGGATCTGGTTCTTGAAACCCACCACGACTGCCCAAGCGATGAGCATCACCACGATAGCCAAAGCCACGCTCGCAACGGCCAAACGCATGACTGTTGAAGAAAGATTTTCCTTCGAAAGCGAAAAAATACGATCAGCTATGTATTTTGGGCCCGACATTTGCAGGTTTTTCAATAATTTTGCAAAAGTAAAAATAAAACCGAAATGAAAAGACAATTCATGCTATTCGCCACCTTGATTTTAATGCTGGCCACGACCTGCCCCGCGCAAACATTGTCCTTTATCGACAAGGAGCATTATGTCTCAGCCGCCATGCAACTCGACGACTATCTGCCGCTTCTCGAAGGCAAACGCGTCGGCGTTGTCGGCAACCAGACCAGTATCATCGGCGAGACGCATTTAGTCGATACCTTGCTTTCGTTGGGCATCGACGTCAAAAAGATCTTCACCCCCGAACACGGCTTCCGTGGCACTGCCGACGCTGGCGCGAGGGTGAACAACGGCAAGGACGAGAAGACTGGACTGCCCATCGTTTCGCTCTACGGCAAAACCAAGAAACCCACCGACGAGATGCTCAAGGGCATCGATATCATCCTCTTCGACTTGCAAGATGTCGGCGTGCGTTTCTACACCTATATCTCCACCATGACCTATGTGATGGACGCTGCCGCCGAAAACAATATTCCTGTCATCGTCCTCGACAGGCCCAATCCCAATGGTTTCTATGTGGACGGTCCGATACTCAAGTCCGAAAACAATTCATTCGTAGGGATGCACCAAGTGCCCATCGTCTACGGCATGACCATCGGCGAATACGCCAAAATGGTGAACGGCGAAGGCTGGCTGAAGAATGGCATCACCTGCGACCTCACCGTCATCCCCATTAAAGGCTATAACCGAAACGCCATCTACGAGTTGCCTGTGAAACCTTCACCCAACCTGCCCAACTGGGAGTCGGTGTACCTCTACCCCACGCTCTGTCTCTTTGAGGGCACGAATGTCAGCGTGGGACGCGGCACAGAAACGCCTTTCCAAATCTACGGCCATCCCGACATGCGCGGCAGCTATACCTTCACGCCCAAAAGCACCAGCGGCGCCTCCAAGCCCCTGTTGGAAGACCAACGCTGCCGTGGCGAGAATCTGGTGGAATATGCCCACGACTATGTCATCAATGACAACCAGCTCCAACTGGAATGGGTTATTGAAGCCTATATGCAATTGAAAGACAAAGGCTTCTTTAAAGATTATTTCCGTCTGCTCTCTGGCGACAAACAGATGCAGCGCGACATAGAGAACGGAAAAAGCGCAGATGAGATCCGCGCTTCTTGGAAAAACGACCTTGAAGCCTTCAAGACCGTTAGGGCAAAGTACCTATTGTATTGATTATCCGAAAACCTCTTCAAGCAGCCTTACAAACTCTTGATAAGGAAGCGTTTCCGACAACTCCGCCATGGCCTCGGCCAATGAGCGATAGTACCATTCCACATCAGGCTTGCCGTTTGGGGCATGGAAAAGGCCCCACACCTTGTCGCCGACTTTGCGATAGTCCAATGCAATGCCTCTCATGTTGGAAAGTTTGTCGCCAAGTGCGACCACTTTGCTATCGTTTGGCGCATCGGCCAATTGTTTGACTTGAACGGCTTTACGCTCACGCCACGACAAGTTCTCGTCCATGGGCGCCGTTTCGTGCATGACAAGTTCCGCAACCCTTTCGCCAAACTGCTCCCTTATTTGTTCGATGGTCACCTCAGTGTCTTCAACGGTATCATGTAAAATAGCCGCTGCTAGCATCTCCTGGTCGTTGGTTATCGCGGCCACAATGCTGGCGGCCTCCATGGGATGGATGATATAAGGATAAGCTTTCCCACGTCTTTCCGTTCCACTATGTGCTTTGGTGGCAAACTCCACTGCTTTATCGAAAAAACTGGTATTCAATGGATTATTCATAATCAAATAAGATTGATTTTTTTTGCTTGTTCGAAGATGCGATGGGCACGTTGGGCGTTGTAATTGCTAGCTCCATAGAGCGCCGAGAACAATTGTGTCAAACCAGCCTCACCAAAGCCTTTTTTGAGGATATAAACGATGCAGATGTTCTGCAATGCCACGGAATACGCCACAATGTCGAGACCTGTGCCAGCCAACTGCAAGAGTGCCAGTTGATAGGCTGCTTCTTCATATTCGTCGCGTAAACGAACAATGTCACCGATGGTCTTCATGCCCAACCGCAGCAAAACCTTGTAATAAGGCATGAGACTGTCTTCGAATAACTCGGCCTGGTTGATGGCGGCAATCTTTTTGGCCAGTCGCATGAACGGCTTCAACTCAAGGAAGCTTCGGAAGGTGTCGCCGTCAAGGGTCACCTCGTCGAAATTGCCGCTAGTCACAAGGGCCTGCACCTTACGCCGATAGTCCGTGATTTCCTTGCGAATGCGACCAAACTGATCATCGACCAGCTCCAACATGCCTGCCAAACGGTTCATGTCGCGCTGATATTCCAATGGCACTTCCACGTCGCTCTTGTATCCCATGTCGTGATACATATTGGCCCAAACATGCTGCAACGTACTGCGCATCTGCAACTCGAAGCGCATCTGGTTCAGCTCGGGCATCGTTGGATCTTTATACATGGTCTCGGGAATGCGGCAAATATAGTGCAGCGACATATAGCCGAAACGGTCGATTTCCAACATCTTGCGCTTATCGACGGAATTCTCCCAGTCGATATCAAACAATCGTTCCACGAGCGCCGAGATGATGTCCACTTCGTTGCTGTAGAATGTGATAATACGTGTGCCAAGGATATCGGTAATGTCGTCAAGTGAGCGGTATTTGTAGCCTTTCAATTCCAACTTCCCAATGAGGCTGCTCTCTGACTTGATGCGAGATTCTAAACCTGCAACGAGAATATGGTTTTCGTCAAGGCAAGTGCGCAACTTGTCAATAATGAAGGATTGCATCTTCTCGTACACAGGCATCCTCTCGCGATACTCATTGAGTATCATTTCGCAGTGCATGTCGAGTTTCATGGCCGTCAAATGATGGTGATGATATTGGTGAAACCAGTGATATCAAACACTTCCTTCACCATGGGGTTCATATTACGCATCACCATTTTGCCTTTGCGTGCGATGACGCTTTTTTGCAGCATAAGGAAGATACGCAGCCCTTGCGACGAAGTGTAGGTCATGCCCGTGCAGTCAATGTCGATGTAGGGATTGTCACCTTCCATCAAGGGGGCGATGGCCTGCTGGAATTGTTCGGCATTGGTCGTATCAATGCGTCCATTCAATGTCACAAAGGTTTTTTCATCTTGTTTATTTATCGTAACATCCATATTTTCAAACTTTTAACTAAAAACTCCTAACTGACAACTCCTAACTAGTAACTCCTAACTAGCCACTCTCTTCGTCATCGTCAGCACATTGTTCCCTTCCTCATATTTATAGTTGAGGGTGTCCATCATCTGTTTGCAAAGGAAGATTCCCAATCCGCCAATCTCACGCTCGTTGGCAGAAAGTGTGACGTCGGGGTCTGGCGCCTCAAGCGGATTGAAAGGCACGCCGGCATCGCGTAGCTCGACGGTAAGAACCAATGAATCGTGGTCAAGGCTGGTTCCCACTTCCAGCCAACCGATGCCCCCTTCGTAGGCATAGCGTACCACATTCTCAACCGCTTCCTCGATGGAAAGCTGCAACTTGAAACGCAAAGCCTCATCAGAAGGCATGTCGGGAGATGCCATCAGGAAATCAATGATTTCACTGCTCTTGTCTGTTATTGGGTTGAATCGTTTTTTAATCATGCTATTCTATTCTTACACTCATAATCGTGATGTCATCGTTTTGTGGATTGCCCGCGGCAAAAGCATTCACGGAAGCGTAAAGATCTTCCACAATGGTTTTTTCACGGGAATTGTCGGCATGCGGAGACGTTTCAGGAAACGTCTCTACAATATGATTGGCCCATTGCATCAATCGGTCTTTGCCATATTGGCTCTGGTCTTTCTTCTCGGCTTCAGTCACGCCATCGGTATAGGTGATAATACGTGTACCTGCCTTCAAATCAAGTTCTTCCGCCTCGTATGCAAAGTCTTTGAACGGGCCTATGGCCAGGTTGGGTTTGGCTTTGAGGTAATATGGCTCGCCGTCAGGAGGAAAAATGAGGATAGGGCAATGGCCTGCATTGCAATACTCCATGTGACGGGTCTTGAGATTGACTCGGGCGACAAACAGCGTGACGAACATCCCTCTGTTGTTGGCCTCGCTGACGCTGTCGTTAATGCGGCGCAGTGTCTTGTCCAACGGCAAGCCGAGTCCATCCACAATGTGCAGCGTCGCGTTCGTAATAGCCATCATCAGAGAGGCTGGCATCCCTTTGCCCGACACGTCACCGATGGCGAAATAGAGGATATCGTCTTTGAGTTTGAAGTCGTAGAGGTCACCGCCCACTTCCTTAGCTGGATGCAAGAGAGCAAAGAGCTGCGGCGGAAAGTCGTTGTTCAGCATTCCCATCTGGATGTCGCGTGCCATATTGAGTTCCGACTCCATGCGCTCGTTGGCCGTGGCCGTGGTCTGCAACTCGTCCGTAATGGGGCGCGTCTTGGTCTGAATGATGCGACGACAGGCAAAAAACAGCACCAAAAGGCTCACCAAAGCAATCACGACCAAAGCAATTTGCATCTCAGATGATTGGAGCAAAAACTTCAAAGGATCTTCAGGCAACATCGAGGTTCTACGGACCTCCCTGCCAAGGATGACATTGGAAACCACAGAAACAGCCACCTGTGACACGACGAAAATGGCTGATGCAACTCCAAGGATGGTCCAACTTAACCGACTGGCAAACGATTTCCCTTTCATGGGTAGTGTTTATTCCATTAAAACCTTGCAAAGGTACGAAAACTTGTAAAATTCAACAAGTTTCTTGTTTTTTTTCTATTTTTGTCGAAAAATCACACACTATGGAAGCCCTCAAGATTTCTTTAGACGACTATGTCCTTTCTGGCGGTGGAGCCAACGGCGAAAGCTATGACCACAAGACCGACCCATCAATCATGCTCAAGCTCTATTTCCCTGGAAAAATACAGCAGCCACTGGACGAGATGAGGTTGGCGCAAAAGGTCTATGAGATGGGTATCCCCACCCCAAAACCCGGCGAATATGTGGTGACCGACGACAACCGCTATGGCATCCGTTTCCACCGCATCCTTGGCAAAACTTCCTATTCACGCGCCACTGCCGACCACCCCGAAAAGGTGCAGCAATATGCCGAAGAGTTTGCTGGAATGTGCCTCCAACTCCACTCCACGCACGTTGACACTACGCAGTTTGAAAATGTGAAAGACCGCTATTACCGTCTCTTGGCACAGAATCCCTTCTTCACCACAGCCGAAAAAGACAAAATCGGGAAATTCATCGCCGACGTTCCCGACACCGATACGGCCATCCACGGCGACTTACAATTCTCCAACGCCATCTTCACCACCGACCAACGCTATTTCATCGACCTCGGCGACTTCTGTTACGGCAACCCGCTTTTCGATGTGGGAATGGTGTATTTGTGCTGTTGTCTCAGCGACGAAGCTTTCATCAAAGAGGTTTTCCACATGGACAAGGCCACCTCAACCAAGTTCTGGGAATGCTTCGCCCCTGCCTATTTCGGCAGCGACCGCCCAATCAAGGACATCGAAGAAGAAATCAGACCCTTCTCTGGACTTAAGACGCTCATAGTCGAACGCGACACCCAATGCCCAATGCCAGAGTTCCGCGAGGCTTTGTCAAGAATTTTGCATTAATGGGCAAAAAAATAGGGCTGTCATGTCATGACAGCCCTATGAATCAATTGATTACTTTTACTTTCTCAATCTACCAGGATACACCCTCAAGGCTTCCTCAAGGCACTTGATGGCTGCCTTCAGGTCATCAATGCAGATGCAATAGGTGATACGAGCTTGATGGCGTCCCTTCTCGGGATCGGCATAGAAGCCTGTGGCAGGAGCCAACATCACTGTGGCGCCGTTGTAGCTGAAGTCGGTGAGCAGCCACTGGCAGAACTTGTCGCTGTCGTCCACCGGCAAATCAATCACCGTATAGAAGGCACCTTTCGGCATCGGGCAGAAACAGCCCGGGATCTTGTTGATGCCTTCGACGATGACGTTGCGGCGGGCGATATACTCATTATACACGGCGTCGAAATAGTCCTGAGGCGTCTCAACAGCTGCTTCTGCAAAGATTTGTCCGAAGCTCGGCGGCGACAGACGGGCCTGCGCCAGACGCATAGCGGTGGCATAGACCTCGCTGTTGCGTGTCACCATGCAACCTACACGGGCTCCGCAGGCGCTGTAACGCTTCGAGACGGAGTCGAACAGAATGGTGTTGCGCTCCAAACCCTCGAGTTGCATGACGCTGAAGTGTTTGTGTCCATCATAGCAAAACTCACGATACACCTCGTCAGCGAAGAGATAAAGGTCGTACTTCTTAACCAGACCTGCCACCTTGAGTAACTCCTCATGGGTGTAAAGATAACCGGTAGGATTGTTGGGGTTGCAAATCATGATAGCCTTGGTACGTGGCGTGATGGCCTTCTCGAAATCCTCAATAGGAGGCAGAGCAAAACCCGTCTTGATGTCGCTGGGGATGGTGACGATCTTGGCGTCGCACAGCTTGGCGAAGGTGTTGTAGTTGGTGTAGTACGGCTCCGGGATGATGATCTCATCGCCAGGGTTGAGGCAAACGGTGAAGGCCATCTGCAAGGCCTCGCTGCCGCCTGTGGTGACAAGAATCTGGTTGGGTGTGACATCAATACCGTGACGATGATAATAGTTACACAAAGCACGACGATACGATGGTATACCAGCCGAGTGGCTGTATTCAAGGACACCATGGTTGTTAGCCATATTGGCAGCAGTCTCAGCCATGGCCTTTAGAGCACCGCTGGGCGTCTCGATGTCGGGCTGACCGATGTTGAGGTGATACACGTGGACACCGCGTTCTTTGGCGGCATCGGCGAAAGGAACAAGTTTACGGATTGCCGACTGCGGCAGTTCCATACCTTTATTGGAAATTTGTGGCATAGGTTGTTGTTTTAAGTACAAAAAGCCATCTAACGCTAGATTAGACGGCTTTTATGATAATAGATTGATACATTCTATCAGTTGTTGTTGACAGGCGAGCCGTTGCCGATTTCGCTCTTCTTCTCGGGCAGGGCCTCGGCCGACTGTTCAAGCACGCGACCTTTGATGCGCAGCACCACAGTCGGGTTGTCGATAGCGTTGGAGGTCACAGTGACAGTTTTGTTGATGTTGCCCGGACGGTTGGTCCTATAGGTTACCTTGATGACATCCGACTCACCGGGAAGAATGGGCTCGTTGGGCCAAGAAGGGATGGTGCAGCCACAGCTCGACTTGGGTTTTTGAACCAGGAGGGGCTCAGTGCCGGTATTGGTGAAGCGGAACTCGCACTCGCCATTGCCGTTGTAAGGCACGTCGCCATAGTTGTGCTCAAGCTTTTCAAATTGGATCTTCGGTCCAAGTTCGTTTTTCGCGTCTTTCGAATCTTGTGCCTTGGCCACGCCAGCAAAAAGAAGCATGATGCCAAGCAGGTAAATCACTTTCTTCATTTCGTTATGATTTTAAAATTGTTGCAAAATTAGTAATTATTGTTGTTCGTTGTTCAAATCTTACAATTTTTCAAACATTTTTTCT
>JAEEGL013915130.1_pt1 | contig 35542 bp, 33 predicted proteins | sample 9134231 | NCBI WGS metagenome assembly JAEEGL01 (sample SAMN16246548, study PRJNA631951) | gut metagenome | biome: gut microbiome; feature: rumen; material: fiber-attached | host: Bos | place: Iran: Karaj | collected 2018-10 | reverse complement strand
GGTCTGTTGGCCAAGAACGCCATCCTGATTGTACAGTTCGCCCTGGAGCGCCGTCAGACGGGTATGGCCATCTCTTGGTCGGCCGTTCTGGGTGCCGCTGCTCGTCTGCGTCCTATCCTGATGACCTCTCTGGCCATGGTGATTGGTCTGCTGCCGATGATGTTTGCCTCAGGTGTGGGTAAGAATGGTAACCAGACACTGGGTGCTGCCGCTGTGGGTGGTATGTTCATCGGTACCATCCTCCAGCTCTTCGTCGTTCCTACGCTGTTCGTGATCTTCCAGTCTATCCAGGAGAAGATCTCACCGCTGAAGTTCGACGATGAGGAGAACGAGGAAGTGGCTGCCGAGCTGGCTCAGTATGCACATAAGAAACCAGAAGATTATGAATTGGAGAAGTAATATGAAGAAATTTATGATATTCATGTCCGCAGCTTTGCTGCTGTCAAGCTGCGGACTCTATAACAAATACGAGCGTCCAGAGGTGGACACGAAGGGACTGGTGCGCGATACTGTGTCGATCACCGATACACTTGCTGTGGCTGACACCACGTCGTTTGGCAATCTGCCTTGGCGTAGTGTCTTTACCGATCCTCAGCTGCAGTCGCTCATTCAGCAGGGACTCGACAATAACCCCGACCTGCTTAATGCTGCCCTCAATGTCCACATGGTCAACGAGGCTCTCAAGGTTGCCAAACTGGCCTTCCTGCCTTCTCTTGTCTTGAGTCCGCAGGGATCGCTCCAGTCGTTCGATGGTGCTGCTGCCACAAAGGCTTATTCGCTACCTATCTCGGCCAGTTGGAATGTCGACCTCTTCGGCAACCTGCTCTCAGTGAAGCGCAGTGCCCAGATGCAGCTCATCGCCACCAAGGACTATCAGACGGTGGTGAAGTGCAATATTATCTCGGGTATTGCCAACCTCTACTACACGCTGCTGATGCTCGACCGTCAGGTGGAGATCGTCACAGACATGGAGCAGTTGACGAAGGAGACCTGGGAGAAGATGAAGTTCATGCACGACAACCGCATAGGCTATCGCTCTACCGCTGTGCAGAGTGCTGAGGCTGCCTACTATCAGGTTCAGACTCAGAAGGTCGACCTTCAGCGTCAGACCCGTGAGATCGAGAATTCCCTCTCGCTGCTGATCGGACAGCCCGGACAGACGATTGCCCGTGGCACCTTTGCTGGTCAGTACCTGCCCTCAGAGTTCTCTACAGGCGTAGGTCTCCAGATGCTTGCCAACCGTGCCGATGTGCATGCTAACGAGATGGCACTGGCTCAGTGCTTCTATGACATAGAGACAGCCCGCAGCCGTTTCTATCCCAACATCACAGTCACGGGTACTGCCGCCTTTACCAATAGTAATGGCTTAGTGAATCCCGGCAAGTGGCTCCTTTCGGCCGTTGGTTCCCTCGTGCAGCCGATCTTCCAGCACGGACAGATCGTCGCTGGTCTGAAGGTGGCTAAGGATAAGTATGAGCAGGCCTTCAACAACTGGCAGAATTCTGTCTACAAGGCAGGTAACGAGGTGTCTAACGCCTTGTCTTCCTACAATGCCTATAGCGATAAGGTGGTGCTCGACGGTAAGCGTGTGGCTGTGCTCAAGCAGAATGTTGAGGACACCAAGAAGTTGATGGAGTCGTCTTCCAACACCACTTATCTGGAGGTCATTACAGCCCAGAGCAGCCTGCTCAATGCAGAGATCAACGAGGTCAGCGACCAGTTCAGCAAGATGCAGTCTGTCGTGAATCTCTACCAGGCCCTCGGTGGCGGAGCCAAGTAAATTAAGAGTTAAGAATTAAGAATTAAGAGTTATGGCAAGTGAAATATCCCCCAAAGCCGAAATTTCTCCAAAGGCAAAGATCGGCAACAACTGTAAGATATTCCCCTTTGTGTATATCGAGGACGACGTGGAGATCGGTGATAACTGCATCATCTTCCCCTTCGTCTCCATCTGCGACGGCTCTCGTATCGGCAACAACAATAAGATCCATCAGGGCTCTGTCATCTCAGCCCTGCCCCAGGATTTCAATTTCCGTGGAGCCAAGTCTTACGTGGTCATAGGCGACAATAACGTCATCCGCGAGAACGTGGTCATTAACCGCGGTACACTGAGGGATGGCAAAACCGTCATCGGTAATAATAATTTCCTGCTCGAAGGTACACATATCAGCCACGATACCAAGGTGGGCGACCACTGTGTGTTTGGCTATGGTGTGAAGATTGCCGGCGACTGTGAGATTGAAAATGGTGTCATCTTCTCGTCGAGTGCCATCCAGAACGCGAACACCCGTGTGGGTCGTCTTGCACTCGTGCAGGCTGGCTGCACATTCTCCAGGGATGTACCTCCGTTTATCGTGGCAGGCGGCAAACCGCTAACATATAGTGGTCCCAATACGACGATGATGAACGAGGCTGGCATCGATGAGAAGGTGCAGAAGCACATCGCCAACGCCTATCGTCTGCTCTTCCATGGAAAGACGAGCGTGTTCGATGTGATCAACCAGATCCGCGATCAGGTGCCCGACGGTCCTGAGATCCAGACCATCATCCGCTTCTTGGAGAATACCAAGCGCGGTATTATGTGTAAATAAATGGATGAGTTCGGACAGATACCGCCACAGTTGATCCTGTTTTTTGTCCTTTATGGCATAACGGGAGTGGTGCCAATTATTGCTGCCATATACCTGCTGCTGCGTCGGGGCAATGCCTTTGCGCCAGAGATTACGCCGCCGGTGCGGTTGCGCCGTTGGGCGGCAGCATTCTTTGTCGCCGCGGCATTGGGTCATGTGTGGTGGTATCTGTTCTACATCTATTCCCGCGATATTCATTCTGTAGCCTATGCGGTGGTTGCTTTGTTTGACTGCGTGACGCTGCTCACCACCATCGCCGGCACGCTGCTCTCCATGCTCCAGGACCGCCGTCGGCGCATTTGGCCCGTCTTTGTGGCCATGCTGCCATTCGTGGCACTTGGCGGAGTGTGTATGATCCATCCCAATTATCAGATCATGCTTATTGCTACAGACTATGTCCTGTTGCTTTACGTGCTCTTTACCGCATATATGATGTTTGCCGTCAGACGATACGACCGATGGCTGAACGACAACTATGCCGATCTGGAGAATAAGAAGGTGTGGCTGAGTCAGGTGGTAACGCTTGGCTGCCTGTTTATGTTCATCCTTTATACATTCGTTGACATCGACACCTTCCTATTAATCTTCTTCTTGCATCTCACTGAGTTGGTGCTTTTCGGCTTGCTGTTATGGCGCGTAGAGACACTGCCGCAGTTGGACAGCATACCGCAGTCCTCTAATCTCTCATCGTGCCCAACTCCTCCCTTACCTCAAATCTCCAATGTCGACCTCGCCCAAATTGAGCGACTGTTGGCCGAGCATTGTGTCGACACGCAGCTTTACCTGCAGCACGACCTCACCCTGCAGCAGCTGGCTCAGAGCGTTGGTACCAACCGCTCGTATCTCAGCCAGTATTTCTCGCGTCAGGGCATCACTTACAATATCTATATCAACAATCTGCGCATCAACCACTTCATCAGCCGCTACCAGGAGGTTTCATGCTCCCAGCAGCCTTTCACCGTCCAGCAATTGGCCAACGAAAGCGGCTACCGCAGCTATAGCACCTTCAGCCTGGCTTTCAAGCAGCGCATGGGCCAGTCGGTAACCACCTGGATGCGCGAATCGTCCAAGTAACATTTTCCGCATCTGAACCTTCAGAGACAGGTTCCTTGAGTTCACAAAGTAAACTCACTTTTCCTGCAAATTATTTGGAAGTTTCAAATTATTCTTCTATCTTTGCACCATATAAAGGAATGTTGTAGTTTCTACCGTAAGAAACGGATATAAATATTACGAATGATGAAAGAAGATTCTGAGAAAGTTCCAGTGTCACCAGAGCATATAGCCGACCATCTGCGCGTGACTTATGTCCCCACCTATCTGCTGGCTGCTGCTGCAGCAGTGTTATTGGCGGCATTTGTCGTATGGGGGGTACTCGGTACGGTGAGTGACAAAGCTTATTATTCGGGCGTAGTGTTTCCCGCACAGGGTACAACCGACATCGCACTTCCCAACAAGGGCATTGTGCGTGGAATGATGGTACGCAATGGCGACAGTGTAAAAGTGGGACAGACGGTGGCTTTGGTATCCATCGGGGAAGACAGCCACACTTTCCTGACGAGTACGGTGAATGGTCTTGTCATCAGTACGAAGACGGACAATGAGCCATTTGAGGCTTTTGAGCCTATCGTCAGCGTGGTTGGTAGTGACTATTATGGGCAGCCACAGAAGGCTCTGCTCCTGGCCTACGCCAACAATGAGGCGCAGCGCAACTTGCGCGTAGGTATGGAGGCAGAGGTGTGGCCTGCCGATCAGAAGCGTGACGAGATTGGTTATGTGCGTGGGCGCATCAGTCAGGTAGTACGCTATCCTGCTGATGCCGCCAAGGTGCGTCAGATACTGAAATCTGACATCCTGGCTCAGGAGTTGATGAAAAAGGACGAAGTGGTCTTTGAGGTGCTTATCGACCTACAGCGCGACCCCGCCAACCCCCAACGCTATGACTGGTCGTTCGGTCAGCCTGACGATGTGAGCATGGACTTCGGCACCTACTGCTCTGTGCTTACCGAGACGCGCCGCCTCAGTATGTTCCAGTATCTCTTTGAGGCATCTCGCACACACGTTCGTAACCTAAAGCAGAAGTTTGAATGAAATCAGAGCAGACACAAGGCAAGAAACCAAAATTGTCGATGATAGCGGCTTTTCGCTATTTCCTGAAGGGCAATATACTGTTTGCCTTTAATGGCATGGTTATCCTTGCCATTGACTCCGTAGCCTGCATATTCCCATCGCTGTTCCAGCAGGTTTATACAGATAATATCATCACACAGAAGAACCCGGAATGGTTTACTCCGCTGATTGTGCTGTATGTCCTGTTGTTCGTGATTGAACTCTTGGTCTGGATAGGCTTCTCAATAGTACGCCGTAAGAGCCAGGCCAGGATCAATATTACCACTTCGTCGAATTATCTGTGGACGGTACTGCGACTGCCGATGACTTTGGTCAGCAAGTTCAGTCCAGGTGAACTGGTGGCCCGTTATACCACCATTTCAAAGACTACGAGGCAGATGGACTATGCCCTGCCAGCCTTAAGCATACTCATCCTGCCCGTTCTTTGCTGCTATATCGTCATGCTTTTCAACTGGAAACTGGGCCTGCTGGAGATCTTCTCCATCCTGTTGCTCGTTTACGTGATGCGTAGCACTGCCAACAAGCAGAAGAAACTCGCCATGAAACTTGAGGTAACGGATGCGCGGCTACAGAACGTCACGATGACGGGAATGAGTAATCTGGAGACCATCAAGTCTTTAGGTGGCGAGCGCCATTTCTATGCCCAGTGGGAGAAGGTCTTCGCACAGTCCTTGAATGCCCGCGTGAACACCATCACCAACAACATCTATCTGAGTGCCCTGCCAGAGTTTGTATTGGAGGTTACCAATGGTGTCATACTCTGCTTGGGCGCCTGGCTTATCCTGCAAGGCGAGATGACACCAGGTATGATTCTAGCCTCACAGGGACTCATCAATGAAACCATTTATCCCATCATCAGGGGTATTGCCAGCGTACAGACCGCTTTGAGAATCAACTCGTCTATCCAGCGCGTCAAAGAAGTGACAGACTGTAGTCAGGAATGTGCTGAACTGTGCCTGCCGGCCGGCGATGAATTGCCCGACGTAGCCAAACTGGCAGGCGAGATAGAACTCCGCGACGTCACCTTCGGCTATGACCGCAGCCAGCCACCCATCCTCAGCCATTTCTCGCTGAAGATCAAGGCTGGTGAGCGTATAGCTCTGGTTGGACCCTCAGGCTGTGGCAAGAGCACCGTGCTGAGTCTCGTGTCAGGACTCTATGAGCCTTGGGAGGGTGAGGTACTGTTCGACGGCAAGCCCCGCAAGGAGATAAATCGCATGACGTTTGTCAACTCTGTTTCAGTGGTCAATCAGGATGTTACGCTCTTTGAGGGCACCATTGCCGACAATGTGAAGATGTGGGATGATTCGATTGAAGACTTCGCCATGGTGATGGCCTGCAACGACGCTCAAATCCACCACGAGATTCTGGAGCGCCCAGGTGCCTATCAAGGGACCGTCATGGAACGTGGCAAGAACTTCAGCGGCGGACAGCGACAGCGCATCGAGATAGCCACCGCACTGGCCAAAGAGCCCACTGTCCTGCTGATGGACGAGGGCACGTCGGCACTGGATCCTGAGGCAGAATCCAAGGTGATGAAACATATTTATGGCATGGGCATCACACTCATCACGATTGCCCACCGATTGGAGACGATTGCTGAATGTGACCAGATTTATGTGGTAGAACACGGACATATTACCCAGCATGGTACCCACGACGAACTGAGTCGGATGGACGGTCTGTATCGAAATCTTTTAAATTATGCCTGACACCATGAAGAATAATATATTCCTTCAACAGTTAGTCCAGCGCATGGATGGTGACCGCAAGGCGATGAGCCAGGCCAGAGACATCCTCCGCTCTGTGATAGACAGAAAGCTATGGAAGCAGATGGAGTCGGCCATGGAATTCTTGGACAAGTCAAGCGTCTCCTCCGTCGCCGAGAGGCCAACGGACATCGAGCAGATAGAGACGTTGTTTGACCGCTACAATATCTTCTTCCGCTACATCACGCTGACCGAGGGCTGGTGGAGCCGCTGTACGGGCTATATGATGGGATTCATTGCTGACGTCAATACCCCTGTGATACTTGAACCTGGCTTCACAGATTATACTTTTATCCACCCGAAGACAGGCAAACTCATGAAGGCCAGCAAAAGCGCCGGTCTGCTGAAGAAGGAGGCCATGATAGCATGTCTTCCTTTTACAGAAGACAAACTGACTACCGGTGCCATCATACGCTATGCTGTAAGCTGCCTCTGTATCGCTGACTTGTTGTACTGCTTGTTGGCTTGTGTTGGCGTGACCCTGCTGACCATGTTCACACCTTATGTGTGCAAGCTGATCTTTTCTGAGGTCATTCCCTCAGGTGATGCAGGCCAGATTGTGCCCATCGCCACACTGCTCTTCAGTGCTGCTGCCGGACTGACGATGGTGCAGGTAGCCCGCAACCTGGTGGTGGTACGTATCAAGGACAAGGTGGAATATACGCTGCAGACGGCTATCATGTCGCACCTGCTGCAACTTCCAGCCACGTTTGCCAAGGCTTATACACCGGGAGACATCTCCAATCGCCTGCTGTCGTTGTCACGTGTCAGCTCCAGTCTGACGGCCAACTTCCTTTCTACCCTCTTGACTTTCCTGTTCTCAGCCATCATGTTTATACAGTTCTTCATTTATGGTGGCCCTTTACTCGTCACCGGCATCGTCGTCATTGTCATACAGTTAGTGGCCATCATGCTGGAGTACTACTATACAAAGAAAGTGCAGCTCAGTGTTAACCCCAGCAGTTCACACCTTGTAGGCACGCTGTTTGCCTTGTTTTCAGGCCTCCAGAAGATCAAAACTAGCGGAGCCGAGTTCAGGGCTTTCCATCAATGGGCAAAGGCGTATGCTCCCTCAGAGGCCTATGGCAGCCGTCAACCGCTGGCCAGTTTCTATGTGACCGGTGTCAGCTATTGCCTCAAGTTCCTTCCTATGATTGTGACGATGTGGGCTGCCTGGCACTATGGTCTGGCACTCTCCGACTATATTGCCTACTGTGCCGTCTTAGGGATCGTCTGCAAGGCTGTGTCCCAATTGCAAGGCATCACGAAGATGGTGTCGCGACTGTTGCCTGAGATGCAACTCTGCCGCCCCATCTTTGCTGCAAAGATAGAGACTAAGGAAGGGGCCAGTGTGGTAAAGGATATCACGGGCCGTATCGATATACGCGGCCTGAAGTTCCGCTATGCCGATGACATGCCGCAACTCTTCGACGGACTGAATCTGACCATCAACAGCGGTGACTATGTGGCTCTTGTAGGAGGCTCGGGATGCGGCAAGAGCACGCTGATGCGATTGATGTTGGGTCTGGAACACCCGCAGTCGGGCGCTGTATTCTACGACCAGTACGACCTGAGTGACATCAATCTTCGTAGTCTGAGGCAGTTCTGTATAGGTATCTGTATGCAGGGCGGTCAGCTTGTTGAGGGCACCATCCGCTACAACATCATCTTCAACAATCCACTGTTGACTGATGATGATGCCTGGGAGGCTGCACGCATGGCAGCACTTGACAAGGACATACAACAGATGCCTTTAGGCATGGACACACCCATTAGTGTCGATGGAAAAGGCGTGTCGGGCGGACAGCGACAGCGTATACTCATTGCCCGGGCACTGGTCAGGAAGCCAAAGGTGCTCTTCCTCGACGAGGCCACATCGGCACTCGACAACATCAGCCAGAACATCGTCACCGAGAATCTGGCCAAACTGAAGTGTACGCGCGTCGTCATAGCTCACCGACTGAGTACTATCCAGCACTGCAACCGCGTCATCCTGCTACGTAACGGTCGTGTGGAAGCAGATGGCACATATGAGGAACTGAAAGATCAATTGATAAATGAGAAGAATGAAAGAAGATAGAGGAAGATATATGGAGATAAAGGGAGATAGAGGACAATACTCTGTGGGTGGATGTCTTATGGTAAGACTATTGTCTTCTATCTTCCTCTGTATTCTTCTATCTCCCTCTCTCTCCCAAGCAAATGGGCAGGAAACGCTCAGTCTTGAGCAGGCCATCCGCCATGCCCAAGACAGCGCTATCACCGCTTTCCAGAGTCGTCACGAATACGACTCATACACATTGCATTACGATGCGTTTCTGGCACTGCGCAAACCACAACTCAACCTGCGGGTGGCTCCTAACTATTACAGGATGGTGAGCGAACTGTCGCGCGACTATGTCTATCTGCGCAACTACGACAACCTGTCGGCTGCTGCCAGTGTCACGCTTTCGCAGAAGATGCTCGGATGGGGTGGCGAGGCCTATGTCGGCACACAGGCTATCTGGAGTGAATATTTCAGTTCACAGACGACACAGGTAAGGCAGTTCATGGCTGCCCCCATTCTGGTGGGCTATCGGCAGACACTGTTGGGCTACAATCCCTACCGATGGGAGAAAGCCGTTGAAGACCAACGGTTGAAGGCTGCTCGTCAGCAACACCAGTACGATATGAACAGCATTGCCGAGGAGGTGACGCGTCGCTTCTTCCGTTTGGTCTGTGCACAGGGGCAGGCGGACATGTATCAGCGTAACCTGCAGACCACCGACACCCTCTATGCCATCGCCCGCGAAAAAAACAGCATTCTCATGGTGACGATGGCCGAACTACGCTCACTGGAATTACAGCGTGTCAATGCTACCAACGCATTGGCCATGGCCCGCACGGCTGAAGAGGAGGCCCGTACACGACTGGCCTCCTTCCTGAAGCTCGAAGGCAGTGGTCTGGCAAACATGCACCTGTTATTCCCACAAGATCCCAAGCCCATCTCGCTGACGGTCACCGAGGCCATTGACCTAGCCTTGGCTAACAGTCCGGTCTATCAGCATCAGATGACCGAGGTCATTGATTCTCGCCATCAAGAGCAGAAGGCTCGGAAGGAGAAAGGTGTTAATGCGTCGCTCGATGTCAATGTGGGGATGCAGCAGGTAGATCCTGTCCTTGGCCGGGCCTTTCGCGACCAGCGGCTCTACGCCCTCGGAGCCGTCATGGTCAGCGTGCCACTCATGGACCATGGTGCAGCCAAGAGCCGTCATGCTGCAGCCCAGGCTTGGGTAGAGCGTGAGGAGAGTGCGCTCGATGAGGCAGAACGTAAGCTGAGTGAAGATGTCACAACCACCTTGCAAAATATGAATATCTATCGTCAACTGTTAGAACAGACCGGTCAGGCTGTCGCCATGGCTGATGAAGTATTTGAACTGAACGCTGAGAACTATGCCAATGGTCTCTGCGACATCAATACCTACACGTTGGCACTGAACCGACGCGATGAGGCCAACAACCAGTATCTATCGGCTCTCGAAAAGTATTGGACTACCTACTATCATTTATTGACATTAACAGGAACGGATTTTTGAAAAGGTAAAAAATTGAAATAGATATGGAAAGTAAGAATTTGATGACCGCAATATCTGTAGCGCTGAGTCTGGTCTTGACAGCCTGCCATAATGGACAGAAGAATGAACCAGTCGGTGGTGATGAAACTGTCAACGCTACTGAACAGTCTGTTGACACGGTATTGTCTGCCAAAGATGCTGCCTATGCTGCCGGATTCTTCAGCAAGGGCACTATCGAGTCTGTCTCAGAGGTGGCTGTTGCCAGCCGTATTAACGAACAGATTGTCATGTTGGGCGTGGAAATGGGTCAGCGCGTACAGAAAGGGCAGGTCGTAGTCCGGCTTGACAGAACTGCCACGGAGGGTAAAATCCTAAAAGCCCGTGCGGAACTGGAACGTGCCGAATTCCAGTATCAGAACATCCTGATGGGACAAGGCTATAAACGCGGAGCCTTCGATCAGGCACCTGAGAACATACGTGAGATGGCACGTATCAATAGTGGCTACAACACCGCCAAGGCTGCCCTCCGCCAGTTGGAACATGAGTTGACTTACTGTACCATCCAGGCTCCCATATCGGGCGTGGTGACCCAACTCAATGCCGCTCTCTTTGCGGCAGCCGTTCCTGGTGAGACGCTGTTCCGTATCGTAGATACTGAGCATCTGAAAGTCTGCTTCGATATACTTGAAAACGAACTGCATCGATTCGAGAAAGGAACCGAGATCACAGTGGCCTCGGTTTCCTATCCCGACGACCGCCATCATGCGTGTATCACCGCTGTCAGTCCCGTGGTTGAAAAGAACGGAGTGGTACACTTGGAAGCCGCGCTCACGCCCCATCCTCACCTCAAGCCCGGCATGTCGGTCATCATTGCATACAGAAAAGTGGATTAAAAACATAGAAGCTATGCAAAAGAATATTTATGCAATGTATGCAGCCACAGTGCTCTTGTTGGGAATGACGGGCTGTTCTAAGGAGGGCAATCCGGTTTCCATGCCAGAGCCCAATCCCGTCGTATGGGAGAAAGGAGTGTTGCCTGGTCGCTTCACTATCAATGCCGAGGGACTGCAAGTGCAGTTCGCTCAGGGCAATCTGCAGTATCAGGCTTCTTCGCATACATGGCGATTTGCCGAACACCAATATGATATCGTGGGTGATGCCACGATCGGCAACGTGTATGAAAACGGTGTGAAGAGCGACAATACGGCCATCAGCAGCGACTACGACGGCTGGATCGACCTCTTTGGCTGGGGCACAGGCATCCAACCTACACTTGTAACCACCGAGAATGAGGACTACATCGTTTATAGCGAATGGGGCGACAATGCTATCCAGAATAGCCCAGGATACGCATGGCGTACGCTGACAAACGAGGAAAATGTCTATCTGTTTCACGACAGGACAAATGCTGCCAAGCTCTTTGGCTTAGGTTCTGTGGACGGTGTGAACGGTGTAATCCTTCTGCCTGACGACTGGACGATGCCAGGTGGCCTTTCTTACACGCCCAGTACAATGAAAGGACTCGAATGGAATGGCACGTACTATTTCAACGAAAACGCTGACAATTATTCTCATAACACCTACACAAAAGCCGAATGGCGGGTAATGGAGTCTGCCGGTGCGGTATTCCTGCCTGCAGCCGGCTATCGTGAAGGTACGGAAGTGTCTCTCGTAGGGATAGCCATTGACTATTGGTTGGCTACGCAGAACGGGACTGTAGCAGGTGGCATCTCAGGCAACTCAAAGAGGCTTCATCCTAATAGCGATGGCGACCTGTACTACGGAGATTGCGTCAGATTGGTACGGCAATGATGTGGAATTTCCGTGAATCGATGTTTAATTATCGTGATTCTGCTTTCGCTTGTTTGAGGCGGTCTTTCAAAATAAACAAATTCTTTTTCAAAATCGTAAAAAACCACAGGCTGTGGGCGTTAAGGTATTGCAAGTTAGAGAGATATTTATTAACTTTGCAGAAAAATACAATACTAAAATAACAATGATGAAGAAAATGAAGTTAAGGATGCTCGCCGCCATCCTCGTTTGCGGCTTTAGTGTACTGACATCGTGCGACAAGCAAGTTGACAACCCCGTTGTTCAGCCTACCACTCAACTTACTACCAAGGAGTATTTCACGCTGTGGAACCAGTGCGAGGCGCTGACCGCCCTGAAGGACTATGTGAAGGACGTGACCAACCCCACATCACCGAACTTCATCCCGGCGGAGGACCGCATCGCCACGTTCGACATGGATGGCACGTTCGTCGGTGAACTCTACCCGACGTACTTCGAGTATAACATGCTGGAGTACCGTGCTTTGGACGATGCCACCTACGAGGCTCCCGAGGACGTGATGGAGACGGCACAGGAGATCCGCGACTTCGTGCGCAATGGCAAAAAACTGCCCGACCACTTTGACATGAAGCACGCCTATGCAGCAGCTAAGGCCTATGCCGGTATGACGCTGGCCGAGTTCGACGCTTACGTGAAGGCCTACGCCGCCCTGCCTGCCAATGGTTTCTCAGGCATGACCTATGGCCAGAGTTTCTATAAGCCGATGCTTGAGGTGTTCAACTATCTGAAGGCCAACGGCTTCACCTACTACGTGGTCAGCGGCTCCGACCGCTTCATCTGCCGCGCGCTGACCGAAGCCATCGGCATCCCCTCCAACCGTGTCATCGGCATGGACGTGAAACTACATTCCACCAGTCAGGGTACGGTGGAAGGTGTGAACTACTCGATGGGCAAGGAGGAAAACCTCGTACGCACCGACGAGCTCATCATCAAGAACCTGAAGACCAACAAAGTGCTGCAAATCTCGCAGGAGATAGGCAAGGTGCCCGTGCTGTCGTTCGGCAATAGCGGCGGCGACACATCCATGCATAACTATGCGTTGGGCAACACGCAGTATAAGTCAGCCGCCTTCATGCTGATTGCCGATGACGATGTCCGCGATCACGCCAACCGTGACAAAGCTCTCAAGTTGGGCGAGCAGTGGCGCGAGGCCGGCTACCATGTCATCTCCATGCGCGACGATTTCAAGACCATCTACGGCTACGACGTGATAAAGACAGACTTCACGTTCCCCGTTGACACACGAGCCCTTACCGAGTGACAGGCACAAATAACAGATGATGAAACAGATATTGAAACCGTGGCTATTTGCCGCCATCCTCATGATCAGCGGCGCAAACGTATGCCGGGCACAACAGGAGACGGAGTCCCCGATGGTTTACCCGCAGGCAGAATGGTCGCGGGCAGGTGACATAATGATGCACACCCCCGGACAGGAATTGTTCAATGGTGTCATCCATCCTTCGGCTGGATTGTTTGAAGATTATTTCGACGTGGACAAGGCCGCCGAGGAGCATCGAGGCTACATCACTATGCTGGAAGCTAACGGCATTCGCGTGCACACCGTCGCCGACATCTTGAATGAGGTGGGTATCGACAGTCTGCAGGCGCTCGCTGCAGACGTGCTCGTCTATGACATCAGCAGCATCCCCGACGAGAGCGCCGACGAGATGGAGGCCTACCGCCAGGACGTGCTCTCTAAGATGAGTCGCAATGACCTCATCCGCTGCATCCTGCTGCAACCCACGGTGAAACTCTCGAAGACCGACAACAACACGGGCTACGAGGCGCAGTATCTCCAGAACCCTCTGACGAACCTCTACTTCACCCGTGACCAGAGCATCACCACGCCGCGTGGCCATGTCATCTGCCGGATGAACTCCAGCCAGCGTGCACCCGAGACCAACATCATCAGCCTCTGCTACGAGCACCTCGGCCTGAAGCCTATCCTCCGCATCGAGGGCGACGGGCGACTGGAGGGCGGCGACTACATTCCGGCGGGCAACATCTCGCTCATTGGCTGCGGCATGCGCACCAACGACGAGGGCATCCGCCAGCTGATGGAGGCCGACGCTTTCGGTCACGATACCGTCGTAGTAGTCCGCGACCACAAACTGTGGCAGATGCAGATGCACCTCGACACCCACTTCAACATCATCGACCGCGACCTCTGCACCATGGTGCGCAGCCGCTACGAGGCGCAGCCCGGCGATCCCGAGTTCAACACCTGCGACATCTGGGCCCGCAAGCCAGGAACGCTCGAATATTCCCTTTGGCGGCAGGACCAGCCCTTCGTGGAGTATATCAAGAGCCGTGGCTTCGAAATCATCCCCATCGACTACGACGATGAGATGCACTACGCTAACAACTTCCTGACCATCGCCCCTCGCCACATCATGGCCGTCGGCGGACAGAGCGAGGCTCTGCAGCAGCGTTTCCAGGAGGCTGGCGTCACCGTGGAGTGGATACCCCTGGAGAGCCTGATTGAAGGCTACGGTGCCGCGCACTGTATGACACAGGTCTTGCAGCGTGAGGCCTTCGACGGCCAGACAACCGGTCTCAAAGCAGTCCGCCAAGCTGCTACGGAACAGACGCCCATCCGCCGCTACCGCCTCGACGGCACGCCCGCCACTGACGCAACCCGTGGCGTTGTCGTAGAGAACGGACGCAAAAGTTTAAAGCTTTGAGTAAATTGATCGCATTAAAACATAAATATGATGCAAAAGATTAAGTTATGGGTACTGGCCGCCATCCTGATTTGCGGCGCAAGTGCGTTTACTGCATGCAGCAGTAATGACAATCCTGTAGTTGCCCCTGTGGCACCTGTCGTGCAGCATGAGGCGTGGACCCAGGAACTCATCGATGCCCTCAATCAGAACCCTGAGGCGAAAGGCCTGCTGGTGAAGGCTATTGACATAGCCAAGAGCATTAATTCCAACCATGACACCAATCCTGCACAGACGTTGGATGAGTATTACGACTATCTGGACTGGTCGGCCAAGTGCCTGCCGTGGAGCATCATTCCGCAACCTGTTGGGCGTACGCTCTATGATAAGATTGACTATGGCCTCGTGGCGATGCTGCCTATCGGTATGTCGCAGATCAGCAGCATCAACTTTGACGAGACACTGAAGGTAGGCGACAAGGTGAAGAAGGGCGACCACCTCGGATGGTTCCTCTTTGGCGGTAGCGACATTGTCTATCTCTTCCAAAAGGGCATCACCTTCAACCTCGCAACCACCAATCATCTGCTCCAGGGTGAGAAATTGGGCTCCCTCCAACAGTCCGACGGCAAGTAAATTCCGAGTTGATAACTATGCGACAAAAGATATTATTATTAACCGTAGCCGCTGCGATGGCTACCCTTGGTGCTCAGGCACAGACAGACATTACGCTCGATGACGAAGCGATGTATTTTGATATTGATGACCTGCCAAACGGCGTGAAATGGCTGCCGTCACCGCCCGAACCGAACTCCACGCAGTTTGCCTACGACCTCACGCAGTATATGTGGGGCAAGGGTGAGCGCCTGAACGAGGAGCGTGCCAAGCAGGCCATCGACCACGGTGTGACAGAGGTGGGCGATATGGCCAAGCAGTTCAGCGTGCCTTTTGGCATGGAGATCTCGAAGGAGAAGACTCCTAAGATCTTCCATGTGCTTTACCGCGGTGTGCTCACCGTGCGCCTCTGCGCCACGAAACCCAAGACGATGATCACGCGCCTGCGTCCTTTTGTGCGCTACAATGAGCCTACGTTGATTCCCGAAGACGAGGAAACGCTGCGCCAGAATGGTTCCTACCCCTCTGGCCATTCCATCCGTGGATGGGCGATGACCTTACTGCTCTGCGAGATCAACCCCGCTGCACAGGACGACATCCTGGCACTTGGCTACCAGTGGGGACAGAGCCGTGCCATTGCTGGCTACCACTGGCAGAGCGACATCGATGCGGGTCGTCTGCTGGCCTCCGCAGGTTATGCTCGGCTCCACACCAATGAGCAGTTCCTGGCTGATATGGCCGCTGCCCGTGCCGAATTTGCCCAACTGACGGGACAGTCCACGGGCGTCAGGGCTGCCAAGGCTACCGTGCCTGCTCCCTCTGCCGCCATCTACAACCTGGCCGGCGAGCAGGTCAACGACGAGCCGCATACCGGCGTATACATCCAGAACGGTAAGAAATACGTCAAATAAGAACAGAGGGACTGTATTAGACGAATTTTAAAGAATATGCAAAAGAAGTTTTTCTGTTGGATGCTTGCCGCCATTCTCGTTTGCGGCGCAAGTGTGTTTACAGCGTGTACGTCGAATAACGATAATCCAAGCCTACCAGAAACGACGGTGCTCACAGAGTGGCAGGCCGGAAGGACGGTGACTGCCGAGGCCGTTGCAGCCTTCGGAGGCATTGACAATTGCTTCGCTGCCGAACCTGTCCCCGACGGGGTGTGGGCGCGGATGCAGGGCAAGACCTTCAAGGAGAATCCCTATATCGGGCGCGACGACCTACGCCATGTGCGGGCGTTGCACTGGGACTACGACAACCAGATGCACGTGGGTGAGATGGTGTGTAACCAGTTGATTGCCGACCGATTGGTGCGCATTCTGCGCCAGCTGTTCGATGCGAAGTACCCCATCCAGCGCATGCTGTTGCCCGATGTGTATAATGCCGATGACGAGACACAGATGCGAGACAACAATTCGTCGTGCTTCTGCTACCGCAACATCGCTGCCACGAATAACCTGTCAAAGCATGCCCGTGGACTGGCCGTGGACATCAACACGCTCTATAACCCCTACATCAAGACCCTCGATGACGGCACGCTCCTCATCGAGCCCGCCACCGGCGAACCCTACTGCGACCGCTCGTGGGACTTCCCCTATAAGATAGACCACGACGATCTCTGCTTCAAGTTCTTCACCGAGGCCGGCTTCGAGTGGGGGGGCGACTGGACCACCCGCAAGGACTATCAGCACTTTGAATGGGTGGAGTAATGAGAGTACCGACAATACTTTGACACTAAAAAAAGAGGGATAAAAAGCAATGATAAAACTTTTGAGCAAGGTGATAGCCATCGCCCTCGTTTGCGGAACCATCACTGTCGCAAGCAAGGCACAGGCGCAGAACGAGACCATCGTGTTTACGCCCCAATGGACGGCTCAGGCCCAGTTTGCCGGCTATTATGTGGCCGAGGCAAAGGGCTTCTACCGCGACGCGGGGGTGAAGGTCAGGATAGAACATCCTTCGGCTACACAGCCTGCCATGAGTCGTCTGCGTAACAACCAGTGCCAGGCAACGACACTACAGCTATGTCAGGCCATGGAGATAGTGGATCAGGGCATTCCCTTGGTAAATATCCTCCAGACATCGATGAACAATGCGATGGTTATCGTCTCGTCCCGAGGCAAGGACCCTCTGACGCAGAAAGGTGCCCGAGTGGGCATCTGGAGTGTGGGGTTCGGACAGCTGGCCATCTGTATGAGCATCAAGGACCACCTGGACTATGAGTGGATTCGTTTTGCCCAGAATATCAACCTGTTTCTGTCGGGTGCCCTCGATGCCACTCTGGCCATGAGCTATAATGAATACTATCAGCTGGTGCAGGCAGGCATAGAGACGAACGACAAGACGGTATACCGATTCTGTGACCATGGCTATAACGTGCAGGAAGATGGTGTGTATATGACTCGCGACTATTACCAGAAGCACCGCGACAGTGCCCGTCGCTTTGCCGAAGCGAGCAGGAAAGGCTGGGAATGGGCAGCACAGCATCCCGAGGAAACACTCGACATCGTGATGAAATACGTTGACGAGGCACATATTGCTACCAATCGCGTCTTGCAGCGTCTGATGCTCAAAGAAGTGCTGCGTCTGCAGGTAGACCGCGAATCGAAGAAACGTGAGTTCCGTCTTCGCCCGGATATGGTTAAGCTTGCCAGTCGCCTGATGGTGGAGAACAGTATGCTGAACCGCGAAGTGGCCTACGAGGAGCTTGTGGAAAGGTAAAATAGTAAAAAGGTAAAAAAGTGGAAAAAATCATCGCATATATCCGTCGCAAACTTTCCATCAGGGTCAGCCTGTGGGTAGTGATGTTTGCAGCCATCATATTCACCGTAGCCCTTGGGTTCCTGTTCCTACAGTCGCGTGAGGCAGTAAGGCAGGAAGCCATCAGCCACGCTACATCGATACTCGACAAGACCTCGCTGCGTGTGGAGGGTATCCTGAACCGTGTGGAGGTAGCCTCAAACATGACCAAATGGCTTGTAGAGCGCCATCCCGACAAGGCCGACTCGATGTTTGTGTACAGCCGGGGTATGCTACTCAACAATCCCGACTTCTACAACTGCTCCATCGCCTTCGAGCCTTACTATTTCGAGGACAAGGGCCGCTATTTCTCTGCCTACACCAGACATATCGGCGACAGTCTGCGTACCAGACAAGGCGGCAGCGACAGCTACCAGTATTTCTTTGTCGACTGGTATCTCATGCCTATGCTACTCGACAAGCCTTGCTGGACGGAACCTTACATGGATCTCGACGTAGCTACTAACACGAGCGAGATGGTGACCAGCTACTGCCAAGCCATCAAGGATAAGCACGGACAGAAGGTAGGTGTCATCAATACCAGCCTCTCTATCAGCTGGCTCTCGCATACCATCTCCGCCACAAAACCCTACCCCAACTCTTATAGTATCATGATAGGACGTGGCGGTACATACTTCGTACACCCTGACAGCACAAAGATCACTCGTCAGACCATCTTCACCCAGACCTTGGAAAATCCAGATACTGCGATGGTTGCACTGGGTCATGCCATGCAGCACGGCGAGGAGGGCATGAAGCACATGAATATTGACGGGAAGGATTGTTACGTGTTCTATAAACCGCTTGGCAAGACGGGCTGCTCGATGGCCATCGTCTGCCCGGAAAAAGATATCTTCGGCGGTTTCGACCGCCTGCGCCGCTCCGTCATGGCTATCGTCATCGTAGGACTGCTGCTGATGCTCTACCTGTTCATCCGCATCATCACACGCGAGCTGAAACCCCTGCGGCGGTTGGCTCATGAGGCCGAGACCATCGCCTCGGGACAGTTTGATGCCGAGTTGCCCGACTTCCAGCGCATCGACGAGATAGGACAGCTGAGTCACTCGTTCGGCAACATGCAGCAGTCGCTTGTGAACTATATCGAAGAACTGAAGGAGACCACCGCCCAGAAGGCATCGATAGAGAGCGACCTCCGCATCGCAAGTGAGATACAGATGGGTATGCTGCCCGAGAACTTCCCCACAAAGGCTGACCGCGATGATGTGCAGATATATGCCTCGCTGACCCCTGCCAAGGAGGTGGGTGGCGACCTGTTCGACTTCTACTTCCGCGACGAGAAACTCTTCTTCTGTATCGGCGACGTCTCGGGCAAGGGGGTGCCAGCCTCACTCTTCATGGCCGTCACCAGGGCCGTATTCCGCACAGTCGCTGTCCACGAGACGATGCCCAACCGCATCGTCAACACGATGAACCAGATGATGGCCGACATGAACAAGACCAACATGTTTGTCACCCTCTTTGTCGGCGTGCTTGACCTGCCTACAGGATACCTGCACTATTGCAATGCCGGCCATGACGCACCGTTGCTCGTTGGTGCCGGTGTCGGTGAGCTGCCTTGCGACAGCAATATCCCCGTAGGCGTCATGCCCGACTGGGAATACTCGCTGCAGGAGGCACAGATATATACGGGCACCACCATCTTCCTGTTCACTGACGGTCTGACCGAGGCGACGAATGCCAACTATAAACTGTTCGAGATGGAGCGCATCAACCATGTAGCATCCGAAGCGCTCGCCCAACAACAGCACGAGCCCCAACAGCTCATCGGCCGAATGACCGATGCTGTCCACCAGTTTGTGGGCGATGCCGAGCAGAGCGACGACCTAACGATGATGGCCATACAATACATTAAAGACGCTCAACGATAACGCAGGGACTTTCGTTATCACTGCCAATGATGTGGAATTTCCGTGAATCGATGTTTAATTATCGTGATTCTGCTTTCGCTTGTTTGAGGCGGACTTTCAAAATAAACAAATTCTTTTTCAAAATCGTAAAAAACTGCAGGCGGTGGGCGTTAAGGTATTGCAAGTTATAGGGATATTTATTAACTTTGCAGAAAATTAGATACTATATATGTACGACTACCGAGGACTGCAAGATGTGTTTTTCATCATGCTTTACGGCATGGCAGGGTTCTTCGCCCTGCTGGCATGTTTGTATCTGCTGCTGAGGCGGGGCAATGCGTTCGTGGACGAGGAAATTAAGTCCAGCCTTCGGCTCCGTCGGTGGACGGCGGCGCTGATGGTGGCGATGGCGGCGAGCCACGTGTGGTGGTATGTCATCGGGGTGTATTGGCTGGCTGATGACTGGCTGGTGCGCACCATCACGGTGATCATGCTCGACCATGCCACGCTGGTGCCACTGGTGATGGGTGTGCTGCTGGCCATGTTGCAGGATCGCCAGCGCCTCCTCTGGCCTTGGCTGGTGGCTCAGTTGCCGGTGGTGGCGGATGCCGCCGTGGGAATTGATCAGCGCGACATGTTTTACGGATTCGAGCTGCCGCACTACTGGCAGTTGGGTGTGGTCATCGCCTTTGTGGTCTATTACATTTTTGCGCTGCGACAGTACGGGCGGTGGCTACTCGACAACTATGCCGACTTGGAGCACAAGGAAGTGTGGCAGAGTCTGGTGTTCGCCATCGTACTCTTGGTGGTCTATGTGATCTATACCTCGAATGCCGGGGAGTTGATGCGGGAGTATCTGTCGCAGGTCCTCACCATCGTCCTCATCGCCTTCCTGCTCTGGCGCGTGGAGACATTGCAAGAGCTCGAGGCGGAGGAAGATGTGGAAGAATTCAACATAAAAACTCAATAAAATGAAGACAAGATTCAAGAAGAATGCTAAGATTTTTGATATCATGATTACCGCCGTGGCTGGTATGCTCTCGGTGGGCATGATGCTCTATGGCGTATTTTATTACGGACTGCAAGAAACGTGGCCCGAACTGGTGCTCAATCTGTTCTATATCGCCTGTCTGGTGATGATCTGGATGTACTTCTTCAACTCCCGACGCATCACCACCCAGCAGTTCAACTACTGGTGCTCCATCTCGGTGGGCATGACGGTGTTGCTGCGCGACATCCTCTTTGCGCCACCACTGGCCTATTATGCGCTCCATCTGTCGTGTTTCGTCCTATCGGTGCTGCTGCTTTGCACGCTTACCTATTTCTATGCGCGCAAAAACTGGAAGAGCTACACCAAGGGAAACCTCTGGGTCATTTGCGTCATCGACATACTCATTGCCTCACTCTACCAACTCGATATCTATTTGGAACCCACTGACGAGTTCACAAACTATATGCTCACGGAAATCTGGATACGACCCACTATCACCTACGGCATGGTGGCGTGTTTCGTGACGGAAGTAGAACAGTAAGCATAGCATCATTTACAAATCATTCAAACAGAAATAATTATTCATTTAAAAACACCAGCATAATGAACAAGCAAAAGCAATGGGTACTCGCCGCCACCCTAATACTCTGCGGCATCGTACTGACATCGTGCAGCAATAGTGATATTCCCTCGACCCCCAGTCAACAGGGGCTGGAGGAGAGCCTTATTGGCTTGTGGTACGAGGATTTCGAGTATGAAGACGTGACCGAGAACGGCAAACCCTTCAATCGTGCCTTGATTGCCGTAGAGACCAAAGCCGACCACACGGGCTATGTGGCGCTGGCTGTGTTTGACGACGAATTCAACGAACCGCTCGAGATTTACGGTGGTCCCAACGATGCGCCGTTTATATGGCAGGTGACAACCGATGGACATGTCATCCTGACGGACCCGAATACAGGCGAATCCATCAGTTCTGCCCGTACACGTGGTGACGGAAATCACAACGACTTTGTCAATGTTGGTCAGATCAATATGAATTGTACGCAAGGGCGTATCGACTTCAGCAATGCATCCCATCAAGGTTCGCTGAGCAGGGCAGGCAGCAATAAGAACGATTTGATTCAGGACTGGATGGCGAAGTCAACCCTTCCTCGGGCCATCATTACCGACAGCATCCCGGTGGAGATCTTCCCCGACTATATGAACTACGTGTTCAAATATCCCTCCGTCGACCCCTTCGGCAAACCCTGCACACTCAGCGGAACCATCACGGTCGACAAGACGTTGCTTGAGAAAGATAAGCCCTACAACGGCATTCTGCTCTACAACCACTTTACCGTCTATGCCACCACGCAGGCACCATCGCGTGGCGCCATCGAGTTCCCAACAGGCGCTGCCTTCACCAACTTCATCGTCGTGTCACCCGACTATTACGGCTTCGGTATCACAGAGAAAGAGCCGCAGGCCTACTGTATCTCACGGGCCAACGGACGCGCCTCGCTCGATGCCTACCTCGCTGCCAAGCGGTTGATAGAAGACCTGAAGGTGAAGAAAGGCGACGACTTCGTCATCGCAGGCTATTCGGAGGGTGGTCAGACCACGATGGGTGTGTTACGCGAGATCTCCGAGCGCCATCCTGAGATCAAGGTGAAACGAGCCTTCGCCGGCGACGGCCCCTACGACATCAATTCGATGTATGACACCATCTCCAAGGGCGACACCGAGATGCCCAGCACCGTCTGCAACGTGCTCTATGCCTACAACTACTTCTTCCGTCTGGGTTATGGCATCCACGACTATCTGAAGGATCCCGTGGCCAAGAACTTCGATGAGTGGTTCCTCAGCAAGCAGTACAAGCGCAAGGCTCTTGACGAGGAGCTTATCAAGACCAAGAAGACGAGCGACTTCTGCACTGCGGCCGTCCTCAACACCAAGAGTGCCCTGTCGCGCCGATTCAAGGAGGCCTTCAGCACAGATGCGCTCACCAGCGGCTGGACGCCCCGCAGCGACTTCGACGTGATGCTCTTCCACGATGCGAAAGACGATGTGGTACCTGTGGATAACTTCTATGCCATGAGCAAGTTCCTCAAGAGTAAAGGTATCAAAACAGAGGAGTGTGTCGATGAGTACAGCTCTGAAACGATCAAGGAAATGGGTGCAACTAACCACGAGACAGCAGCCCTTACCTTCTTCCTCAAGATCATCGCGTGGGTGAGAGCGAACTATAAATAGTCAACATTGTGGATATAATCATAGAGAATATAAAATAAATAATGCCTAACTAAACAGTTATTTAACATGAGAACGATTAAATTATGGATGCTGACCGCCATCCTTATTTGCGGCACAACAGCGGGACTCGTTTCTTGTACAGACAAGATTGACAACCCGTCGCAGCCAACTGTAGAAGTAGAAGATGACGATGACTTCCAAGATGGCAGAGAGTTGGGAATTGCCGATAGTGAGTTTCAGCCTACTGACATCAGTACGGCTCTGTTGGGCTCGCTGAGTGGCTATGCGGAAGAGGAGGTTGTCAGGTACTGGTTTACGAATTTGACTACCCAGGTGACTGACGAAACGATGGTGGTGATTACCGATGAGATTACCGCTGCCAATGAGGAAGCCATCGCTGAAGTGCTGGGTCGCTACGGTATGTTGCTGGTTGTTGATCCTAAAGAAGAGAATGTGCGCCAATATGCCGAGGCGCTGGGTATTGACCCCGATGCCGATTATTCTACGCTGGAGTTGATTGGTCTTACAGGTTTAGGTGATCAGTTCCTCAGTTACAACAATGGTAAAGAAGTAGAGGCATCTGATGAGCCTGTCGCCCCTTCGTCTATTGCGGAGGATGACATTTGGGATATAGCCCCAGCAACGTATTTGAGGTTGAAGGCCTTTGCTGAGTGGGTTGAGCAAATAGATAAAAAATACACTGATTACTTAGCCTACCTCGTAGAACATGAAAAGGAAATTCTTGCAGCCGCCGATGAATTGGGAAATTCGTCGAGTAGAGCATTCACGAGAGAAGGTGATGATAAGAAGGAGGCTGATTCCGACAAACTCAATTTGGTCAATCTGCCGGGTGTGGACAGAAAAGTCCATGCCTTTGCTGATGATGTAATTTTTGAGAGTTACGACAATGTTGGACGCTCCAATGATAAGGATACATGTGTTCTCAGCGTCACATGTAACTACCACTTCATACCTGTGTACAAGTTCCCAGAGGGCAAAGAGCCCGGCTCAGACTACTATATTGTAGAGACATACGTGGGCTGGGACTGCACGCAGACTCTGAAAGGATGGAAGGAACACGATCATGGATCAGCTCGCAATCGCCGCAGCTTCCTCTTCTTCCCATTAGAGTGTAAGTTCTATTCTAAGCCTTCTACTACCAACGGAAGTTATAGTGTGCAGATGACATCTGAGGGACTCTGGCCCGATGCTGTAAAGGCAGAAAAAACTATTACGAATACTCGCTCGTTCAACATTGACGGCAATGTGTCGGGTGGCGTTTCTGGCGGTAAAGAAAAGGGGAAACAGGGTGAAACAAATACCTCTGGGAGTAACATTAGCGGAAACTTAGATGCAAGTCTTGGCATTGGTGCCAGCTGGTCGAAGGAGGAGTCGTTCACTGTGCAGCAATGGAATGTCGGTCCGTATGTGTCAGACGGTATTGTCGGTCATATCATCACTGTACCTGGTGGAGATGACGGATGGCATCCGCGCTTGAAATCGAAGATTACCGGAGACATCGAAGTGCCTAATGGCGTCAATTTCAAGCAGACTCTCCCCGTAAAGGAAAATTGGATTTGGAGGGTCAGTGGAACCCAAGTTGGCACTGATGATGAGGCCTTAAGCGTAACGTTCGGTGCCGACATCACAGTTGGCTGGTACAGTTATTTCCTGCCCTCTCACGGCTTGGATGAAAAGTTGAACTCTACTACAATTACAGCAAAAACGATTAAAGTTTCTCCTCCAGATCGTACAGACGCTGGATTCTTTAATATCACAGCCTCATCTGTGGATAAGGATAATAAAAAACTTCATATCTTTAGAGTTAAGGCCATCGACGTAACTGACCCAAATAATCCAATAGTTGTTGCAGATTATCCTGTGGCCAAGAAATATGGTAAGACCTTATCTTTGGGCCTGCCGGCAAACAGAACATATAGTATTGAGTTACAGATGGGGCCTCAAAGAGCAAATCAGCAAACTTATGTCCTATCAGAAAACTGGAAGGTTCAAGGTCGCGTAACTGAAGAATTGGATACCGATATTGATTTTGAGTTGAAAAAATAGCTGAATAGGAAGAAACTAGTCATGTGAACTATTCATAGAACAGAGGGCGGTTCTTGCGTTATAACAGAAGAACCGCCCCTATTAAAAGGAGTGATGAAGAAAACAAGGTACAAATGAAAAAGATAATTCAATGGATGCTCGCCGCCATCCTCGTTTGCGGTGCAACTGTGTTCACATCGTGTACTAATGACACAAGTGATAACCCCGTTCCGGTGCAGCCTAAGAACTCTGTCACCGTCAAGGAGGGTGGGGAGGTAACACCAAAGGTGACCGTCAGTCCGACTTCCGCCACTGAGGGCCAGACCGTGACGCTCACCGCAATAAATGGCTACAAGTTCCGCAGAGTCGAGGTGGCTAACGCTTCCGTCACTACTGAGGACAACGGCCAGCTGACGATCAATAAGACACTGTTTACCGTGCCTATCACCTGGATTCAAGAAGATGGTACCTATCTGACCGCTGACGAACTGCCCGGTTTCAAGGCTATCACAGCAGAGGATGCTGCCCAGTGGGTTCCTACAGAATCTGATAAGGAAGAGGGTGCATATCTGATTTATGGATTTGATGCGGAAGGCAACATGTTGTATTATGCTACGCTTATGGGACAAGATCCTGTTGCAGGAGAACCAGGTAAAATGCCCCATAACAATATGAGTTCCGTCAGTAACGGTTCAACCCTGCATGTCAGGTTCTACTATACTAGCAGCGCTACTGCTATTGGCGACAAGACCGAGGCAACCTTCCAGATGCCTGCCGGTGCAGCCAACGTCGACGTCGATATGGTGCGCGACATGAGTGTGGATGTCACTGCCACGATGAGCAACACCGAGTTCAGTCTGAAGAAGGAGGGCGACGCCTTTGTACTCACCGAGGGCGAAGGCCTGACGGCTATTCAGCCCGATGTATATGACGAGATGGGTGCGCCACTCATGGAAATGCAGGAAGGCATCGACTACGCGCTGCAACTGCAGAAGCAGGATAAGAACGCCGACAAGTGGGATGATGTCAAGACACTGAGCGAAGGTACCTTCCGCTGGTTGATTACCGGCCTCGATACCTACGATGGTACCCTGACCTCAGCTCCCTTCACCCTCGCCGTTGAGTCCGACCTCAACCTGGAAGAGACAATCATCGGTAAGTGGATGGTGGACGAACTGGACGGTATGGCATGTCCTACCAACCTGAAGGCTGTCATTACCTTCTTGTCACCGACGAAAGCATACGGTAGTCTTTCTGATTTCTATAGCGAGTCGTGGAACAACCAGACGTCAGCCGACGTCGTTATCGATGGCAACAATGTGACGCTCACAGCATTTGAAAATGAGCATACCAAACATGTCACAGAAACAGTCATTTACTCTATTACGGATAATGAGATGATATTGAAATCTGACTGGAAAGTCTTCGTAGATGGTGAGATGGTTATTCATGAGGCATATGACAAGGAACGCTATGTCCGCATAACCGACGATTTCCAGGATGCCATCGTAGGCACATGGGAAGGCAAGGTGACCAGTTCTGAAGACGAACATAGCGACGGCGAACTGCACCGCTGGGAATACAAGGCTGACGGTACCTATGTCTATTATAGTAAGGAGAACGACGAGTGGAAGGCCGACACCGATTTCAGATCGGACTATTTCGTTGATGGTACGCTGCTCTGCACTCGCTGGCAGCATGCAGCCGACAGTGAGGAACTGCGCGAGTGGTGGGAGATCGCCAGCATCAAGGACGGTGTGATGAAGTGGACTGCCCTGCGTATGCGTGAGGACGGTACTACCTATACCGCCACCTTCGAGATGACCAGAGTACAGTAATCATAAAAAATTGAAATGATAAATAACTCGCGGGGACAGGTCTCGTGAGTTCTTTTGAGGGATTACACAGTGGTGACAACAATGGCCTTGGGCTCCATCGAGTTCGGTAAGATCGCTAACATGACAGTGTACGACTGCGACTTCCTGCACGACGACATCGATAAGGTCGCCCAGGCCAACCTCGTTGCCACTATCGTTGACGGCGAAGAAGTTTACAAAGCATAAGCCCCCCCTTAGCGGGAAAAACGCAATTTTATTCCAGATTTAACACTTTAATGTTTGTTATACCAAATAATATTCGTAACTTTGTGACATCAATTTAGTTACCCCCATGAGTATAACTTAAAACAATTTGATAATGAAAAGAATGTTTCAATGGATGCTCGCCGCCATCCTCATCTGCGGCGCAAATGTGCTGACGTCGTGTACCAGCGACACAAATGATAACCCCGTTAATCCAGATGAGTATATGGTCACACTTGAGGATGCTCTAAAGGACGGGACTTTAGTGGCTTTTTCTTTCAACCTGAATGGTGAGGACATCTACGTAGTCTTTGTGAGAGTGGGCGACACCTACGAACTTCTGGACTATGGCTTGGTTAATGGTAACGCGCTGACTCGTGCTGACGAACCAGCCATCTCAGAGCAGGATTGTGAATTCTCGATGGAGCACGACAAGGCTAACAACGTGATCAAATTCACAGTCAAGGATAAAAATACTTCTGACCTTGTGCTGACCGCTTTCATCGACCTCAATGAGTGTACCATCGAGGTGATACCTGGCGATCCGAAGTACAAGGTGACAGGTGTTAAGATGAAGGTTTCCAACACCGATATTACCCAGCTGCTGAAGGAGAAAGGCGAAGGCGTTACCCTGGTTGACGCACTCGTGAAAGGAGCCAAGGTGGAGATTGTATACAAGTGGAGCGATGGCACAACCACCTTTACTTTCACCAATGAGGGAGAAACGTTCTCCTGCGCCATTACCGGTGACGAAGCTGAGATTTTCAATAGTTTCCTGAGGCTGGAGGGCAACGAACTCTTTTTCTCTGCTAAAGATAAAAACTGGTGGTCCACTGATAGTAATCTCGAAATCAAATTCAACATAGTAAAGAACACCTTTAGGTTCTGGACGGTCACACATGACGTTTACAATTCGCATACCATCAGCGTGAACGGCACTGACATCACTTCGACACTAAAGAAAGAGGGATAATAAATAACAGCAATGAAAAATGCCAAACGGCGTGAAATGGCTGCCGGCACCGCCCGAACCTAACTCCACTCAGTTCGCCTACGATCTGGGCGGCAAGCAGGTCAACGAGGAGCCGCATACCGGTGTGTACATCCAGAGCGGGAAGAAATACGTCAGGACGGCGCGTAAGGATTTCCAACACTTTGAGTAAATACTCCCCATGATGGTAATCCCTATTAATATAGTTTGGCTATGTTAATATGATGCAGAGCAGGGAATGCCGGCGGCGATGACACGGTCGCGGATCTGGTCGAGCTGCTCGTGGGTGGCTTTGAGAAGACCTTGGGTAGGCGTCTCGCGGTCGATGGTGTAGATCATCACCTGCTGGGGGCGGATCTCCTTGACGGCCTCGAGCCAGGGGGCGACGTACTCCTCGCCGGTATTGTCTACCAACTCACCTGCGGCGATGCCGCGCATGAACATGGTCTGGATGATGATGTGGCCGTTGAAGGCTTTCATGCGCTCGATGATGGCGTTGACGTCGTAGGCGCCCTGAGGACAGTCTACCTTATTTATATATACGGGGTCGACGGTGTCGAGCTTCAGGATATTGTTGTCCACCCGCATGAGGGCGTCATGAACAGCCTGGCGCTGTATCATCGTAGAGTTGCTCAGCACAGAGACCTTTGCCTTCGGACAATAGTGGTCGCGCAGACGGATGGTGTCGTCGATGATCTCAGCGAAGTGTGGATGACAAGTGGGTTCTCCGTTGCCGGCGAAGGTCAGCACATCGGGCAGCTGGCCCTGTGCGACCATCTCCTGAAGTTTCGCCTCAAGACGCTCGGCCACTTGCTCTCGGGTGGGGAGGGGTAGCGACGGACGGTGGTCTTCGTTCAGACCACACTCGCAGTAGATGCAGTTGAAGGTGCACACTTTGCCATCGGCCGGCATGAGGTTGATGCCAAGCGAAATGCCCAGTCGGCGGCTGTGAACGGGGCCGAATATGGGCGAAGGATAGATAATTGTACTCATATCGGGCGCAAAATTACACATTTTCAGCCACAGATTACACAGATTAACACAGATTAATGGATAATTCTTCTTAAAAATCTGTGTTATCTGTGGCTTTTTTAGTAATTTTGCAGCCGAATTCAAAAGATTACGTACGTAAACCTACATGAAAAGACGAAAAGAGAAGGCTGGCCGCCGTCAAGGTGTGCAGTTGGTGACCTTGTGTATCAGCACATCGATGGTGCTGGTGCTGCTGGGACTTGTCGTGTTCTCTGTACTGACCTCGCGCAACCTGTCGCAGTGGGTGAAGGAGAACCTGACGGTGACGGTGGTGCTCAACGATGAGGTGAGCGTGGCCGATGCCAAGCAGTTCGTACAAGACCTCTCACACCGGCTGTTCTCGAAGAACATCGACTACATCAGCCGCGAGCAGGCCTTGAAGGAGCAGACGGAGGCGATGGGCTCCGACCCCTCAGAGTTTCTGGGCATGAACCCGTTTCCGGCCACGCTGGAGTTGCAGCTGAACTCCGACTACGCCAACGCCGACTCGCTGGCTTGGATCAGCGATGAGCTGCGGAAGAACCCGAAGGTGACCGATGTGGCCTATCAGGTGGATCTGATGGACAGTGTGAACCGTAACCTGGCGAAGCTGAACATCCTATTGCTGGTGCTGGCGGTGCTGTTGACGTTCATCTCATTCTCGCTCATCAACAACACGGTGCGCCTGAGCGTCTATTCCCGACGGTTCCTCATCCACACGATGAAGTTGGTGGGAGCCTCATGGGGATTCATCCGCCGGCCGTTTATGAAGCAGGGACTGCTTGTGGGTATCATTGCCGCCTTGATGGCCATTGCCGTATTGGGAGGAGCGATCTATGCACTCTACTATTACGAGCCGGGCATTCTGACGATCATCACCTGGCGCGAACTGGTCATCACCGCCTTGGCCGTGCTGGTGTTCGGACTGGTGATCACGCTGACGTGTTCCTACATCTCCGTGAACCGCTTCCTCCGCATGCCGGCGGGAGAGCTTTATAAAATTTAGAATTTAGAATTAAGATATTAGAGAAATAATGGACAAGAGGAATTTTGCATTTGACAAGACGAACTTCATCCTGCTGGCTATCGGCATGGCAGTGGTAGTGGTTGGTTTTCTGCTGATGGCGGGTCCGGCCTCTACGGACGCGGCCTATGAGCCTGACATTTTCAGCGCACGTCGCATCAAGGTGGCCCCGGTAGTTTGCCTGGTGGGCTTTGTATCGATGATTTATGCGGTCATCCGTAAACCTAAGAATTAGTTTATAGAATGGATTGGATTCAGACTATCATCATTGCCATCGTTGAGGGCCTGACGGAGTTTCTGCCGGTCTCGTCAACGGGTCATATGATTATCACCCAGAATCTGTTGGGTGTCCCCCAGGGTGATGCCTTCGTGCACGCCTTTACCTTTATCATCCAGTTTGGCGCCATCCTCTCGGTGGTTTGCCTTTACTGGCGTCGTTTCTTCCAGTTTGATAATACCCCAGCCCCTGAGGGTAGCTCGACGCTTCAGAAGCTGAAGCACCGTTTCTACTTCTATTGGCTCCTTATCGTGGGCGTCATCCCCGCTGTGGTGATTGGTCTGCTGGCCAAGAAGTCGGGCCTGCTCGACTGGTTGCTCGACAGCGTGCTCGTGGTGGCTATCATGCTGGTGGTCGGAGGTGTGTTCATGCTCTACTGCGACCGTCTGTTCAATAAAGGCTCCGAGGCAAATAAGGTAAATGAGAAGCGGGCTTTCCGCATCGGTCTCTGGCAGTGTATCTCCGTCATCCCCGGTGTGTCTCGCTCGATGGCTACCATCGTGGGCGGTATGGCACAGGGTCTGACGCGTCAGCGCGCTGCAGAGTTCTCGTTCTTCCTCGCTGTGCCCACAATGGCCGGTGCTACGTTGCTCGACCTGCTCGACCTGCTGAAGGAAGATGCCGCATGGGCTACGTCGCATAACATCACCATGCTCATCTTGGGCTGCGTGGTGGCATTCGTAGTGGCACTGTTGGCCATGAAGTGGTTTGTGGCTTTCTTGTCCAAATATGGGTTCAAGGCCTTTGGTATCTATCGCATCATCGTGGGTGGCATCATCCTCGTGATGCTGCTGACTGGGCATTCCTTAGTAATGGTCGATTAAATGAACTTCAACGAGGGAGCCCATATCTATATAAACAAGCCCTATCGCATGACAAGCTTTGGGGCATTGGCGCATATCCGCTACCTGGTGTCGAAGCGACTCCATGTGAAACGGGTGAAGATGGGACATGCCGGTACCCTTGACCCGCTGGCAACTGGGGTGCTGATCCTCTGCACGGGGAAGGCTACCAAACAGATTGAAGCCTTGCAACAGCACACAAAGGAGTATACGGCCACCTTGCAGTTAGGGGCTACCACCCCCAGCTATGATATGGAACATGAGGTGGACTGTACCTATCCGACGGAACATATCACCCGTGAGCTGATTCTCCAGACGTTGCCGCGCTTTGTCGGTGAGATTATGCAGGTGCCTCCTGCCTTCTCCGCCTGTATGGTGGCTGGCGACAGGGCTTACGACCTCGCCAGGAAAGGACAAGAGGTGGCGCTTGCTGCGAAGCCTATACGTATCGATGAGCTCGAACTCACGGACTTTGACCCCTCGACGATGCAGATGTCCATCCGGGTGGTCTGTGGCAAAGGCACCTATATACGTTCCCTGGCACGCGATATCGGCGAGGCCTTGGGCAGTGGTGCTTATCTGACGGCCCTCTGCCGTACCCGTGTCGGTGATGTCCGCATCGAGGACTGTCTCACGTTCGACAACTTCCCCGCCTGGCTCGAGGAGAATATTGAAAAGTAATCATAAAGTTAAAAGCTTAAAGTTCAAAGTTTAAAGTATAAATGAAGCTATCACAGTTTAAGTTTAAGCTCCCTGAGGAGCAGGTCGCTTTGGAACCGACAGCCCATCGCGACGAATGCCGGCTGATGGTTCTCCACCGCAAGAGCGGCAAGATCGAGATGACCAAGAAGGATGAGAAAGGTAATGACCTGAAAGACGAAGAGGGTAACCCCGTGTATCTCGACTTCCGCAATATCCTCGACTACTTCGACGAGGACGACACCTTCATCTTCAACGACACGAAGGTGTTCCCTGCCCGTCTCTATGGCACCAAGGAGAAGACTGACGCCAAGATCGAGGTGTTCCTGTTGCGTGAGCTGAACCGCGACCTCCGTCTTTGGGATGTGCTCGTGGAGCCTGCCAGAAAGATCCGTATCGGCAATAAGCTCTTCTTTGAAGACGACGGTCCGATGGTGGCTGAGGTCATTGACAATACCACGAGCCGTGGACGCACGCTGCGATTCCTCTATGACTGTCCCCACGATGAGTTCAAACAGGAACTCTTCGCACTGGGAGCAGCCCCCTTACCCCGTTATATCATCGACCGTCGCCCTGCTGTGCCCGAGGATATGGAAATCTTCCAGACTATCTACGCCCAGAAGGAGGGTGCCGTCACGGCACCTGCTACAGGTCTACACTTCAGCCGTGAGCTGATGAAGCGCATGGAGATTCGTGGCATCAACTTCGCCTATATCACCCTGCATTGCGGACTTGGAAACTTCGATGCCATCGAGGTCGAGGATCTGACAAAGCACAAGATGTCGTCGGAGCAGATGTTCGTCGAAAAGGAAGCCTGTGACATCGTGAACCGCACGAAACAGTCAGGCCATCGTGTCTGTGCCGTAGGCGTGAGCACGGCCCGTGCCACAGAGACGGCGGTGGGTACCGACGGACTGCTGAAGGAGTTTGAGGGTTGGACTAACAAGTTCATCTTCCCGCCCTACGAGTTTGGCATGTCTAATGCTCTCGTGGCTAACTTCTACCACCCGGAATCGCCGATGATGATGATTCAGGCGTCGTTTGGAGGCTACGACAACGTGTACGAGTGTTACACGAAGGCCGTGAAGAACAAGTATAAGTTCGGATGCTTCGGTGACGCGTTGCTGATTGTGGATGATTAATCTAGTGGAAAGTGGAAGGTGGAAAGTGGAAAGAGAAAACATAGGGTGTATCTGGGACTCGGGAGTAATCTCGGCGACCGACAGGCAAACCTGAAGAAGGCTGTTGAACTGATCAGCGAGCGGGTGGGGCAGGTGGTCAGACAGTCCACACTCATCGAGACAGAGCCTTGGGGCTTTGAGTCGGAACACCTGTTTCTTAATGGCGTCATCCTCGTCGAGACCACCCTTACTCCCCGTCAGCTCCTAAAAACCACCCAGAAGATAGAACGTGCTTTGGGGCGTACAAACAAATCTCTTTCCTCTTTTCACTTTCCTCTTTCCTCTAAAACATACTCCGACCGCCCAGTCGATATCGATATATTACTCTACGATGACTTGACTGTTGATGAGCCCGACTTAAAGATACCTCATCCACTGATGCGCGAGCGCGACTTCGTCATGAACCCCCTCGCTGAGATACAAGAAACAAACAACTGACAATATAATGAATATGAACAAAAGACTAATCTGCTTGGCTGCTTTCACACTTACCATCGTGACAGGAGCCATTGCCCAAGGCGGCGACTGCTGCAAGGGCGACAACCCCTACAAGAAATATACGATGAACCTGCCGTTTGAGATGCCGGAAGTGAAAGCCCCTGTCATCCCTGATCAGCAGGTCTCACTGAAAGACTTCGGTGCCGATCCCACGGGCATCAGTCTCTGCACCGACGCTTTTGCCCAGGCAGTCGACGCCCTGACGGCAAAGGGTGGGGGACACCTCATCGTTCCTGCCGGCGTGTGGCTGACGGGCCCCATTGTCCTTAAGAGCAACATCGACCTCCATCTTGAGATGGGAGCCGTCATCCGATTCGCTGCCGACGAGCGTCTCTATCCAATCATCAAGACCTCGTTTGAGGGATTGGACACCCGTCGCTGTCAGTCGCCCCTCACAGCTGTGGATGCGACGAACATCTCGATTACGGGTAACGGCGTTATCGACGGTAACGGACAGTACTGGCGTCCCGTCAAGCGTGGCAAGGTGTCTGAAGGCATGTGGAAGAGCGTCATCCAGCGGCCCGGTGGTATCCAGTTGAGCGATGACTACTGGGTGCCTTCAGAGAGTTATGCCCGTGGCGAGAAGGGTGCCGAACTCAACGTGCCCGCAGCCAAGACCGACGAGGAGTGGGATGCTATCCACCGTTTCCTCCGTCCGGTAATGATCAGTCTCGTAGGATGCAAGAACGTGTTGCTGCAAGGCGTCATCTTCCAGAATTCTCCTGCGTGGAATATCCATCCGCTGATGTGTGAGAATATTATTATAGATAATGTACTCGCGCGTAATCCTGCTTTTGCACAGAATGGCGATGCCCTCGACTTGGAGTCGTGTAAGAACGCCATCATCGTCAACTCCCGCTTCGATGCCGGCGACGATGGTATCTGCATCAAGAGTGGCAAGGATGCCGACGGACGCCGTCGGGGTATCCCTTGTGAGAATGTGGTAGTCGATGGATGTACGGTCTTTGCTGGTCATGGCGGTTTCGTTGTAGGATCGGAGATGAGTGGCGGCGTGCGTAACTTCATGGTCAGTCACTGTCAGTTCCTCGGCACCGATGTGGGACTGCGTTTCAAGTCGAAGCGTGGTCGTGGCGGCATCGTGGAGAATATCTATATCCAGGACATCTCGATGATGGACATCGTTACCGATGCCATTACGTTCAATATGTACTATGGTGGTAAGTCTGTCTCAGAGATGAAGGCCGCCGGCATTGTTCCCGACAATACCACGAAAGCGCCTGTCGATGAGACCACCCCCATCTTCCGCAACATCTTTATTCAGGATATCGTCTGCAACGGTGCTGGTAGGGCCATGGAGTTCAATGGTCTGCCTGAGATGCCGATCGACAATATCCGTCTGAAGAACATCACCATCCGTGCTAAAGAGGATGCCGTGTTCCAGAACGTAACGGAGAATGTTTCAAAGGAAAACGTGAAAATAATAAAGGTCTGCGATTAGCAGACCTTTATTGTTTTGCTTACTTACGAAGACCGAGGGCCTTGATAATAGCACGATAACGATTGATATCGTTATTGTAGAGATACTTCAACAGCTTGCGGCGCTTACCGACGAGCATGGTCAGCGAACGAGCGGTGCTGTGGTCCTTGTGATTCTTCTTCAGGTGCTCTGTCAGATGAGAGATGCGATAGCTGAAGAGGGCGATCTGTGCCTCTGCAGAACCAGTGTCGGTAGTGCTCTTGCCATCCTGACCGAAGATCTCCTGCTTCTTGGCTTTGTCTAAATACATAATTTTTAATGTGATTAAATGTTGTTTGCAAATAAATCC